>Ga0160428_1000589_pt1 | contig 38117 bp, 35 predicted proteins | sample SolpanmetagenomM_FD_108198 | JGI IMG/M metagenome (GOLD analysis project Ga0160428, IMG submission 108198) | Solar panel surface microbial communities from Lawrence Berkeley National Laboratory, California, USA - M | ecosystem: Engineered > Built environment > Solar panel > Unclassified ... | reverse complement strand
TCCTTGTCCTGCCCGCCTTCGCTCTCCTCGCCGGCGCCCTGCTGGTCCTGCCCCTGGGTGACCACACAGACGTCACCACCGCTCGCAGTCCCCGACGGGGTGCTCGTGGAGGTCCCGGACGGGGTACTGGTCGAGGTGCGCGACGGAGCGCTGGTTGACGACGGCGACGGAGCGCTGGTGGCGGTCGTCGAGCTGGACGCGGTGTCTTCCTGGCCCGCCGTGTCGACGCTGTCGTCGTCGTCGCCGGTGATCCAGCCGACCAGCTTCGACCACCACCCGTCGACGTCGTCCTGGTCGTCGGGGTCGGCGGCCTTGGGGGCCTCCTCGGGCAGGAAGACGAGCGTTTGCGCCTCGTCGGTGGCCTCGACGGTCAGAGTGGTCACGCCCCTGGACTGCTTCGCATCCAGGTCGGAGTCCGCAGCCGGGACCATGCTGCCGTCCTCGAGCGCCGCGGTCTCGGCGGCGATGGCCTTTCCGTCCACGATCAACGTCAGCCTCTTGGGCTCGGCCTTCCCGTCTTGACCCGCGGGCTTCTGCAGGTACGACACCGTGGTACCGCCACCAGGGACCCCGGCGGTCTTGACCACCGTGGAGTCATCACCCCCGCTCCAGGTCACCTCAAGCCAGTCGCTGGAGGTTGAGCTTGCGGGAGGAGCAACGCCGGACGGGGTGGACGCGGCGTCAGCGGGGCCGGCGAGCAAACCCGTGCCCCCGGCGGCCAGGGCCAAGGCCAACGCGAAGCTACGGGCGACCGGTGGGCGTCCTTGAATGGACATGAGGCTCCTTCGTGAAGGGGAGGGGGACCGCGCCGTGGCGGTGTGGACGAGGTGCACGGACGACCAAGGCGGCGCTGCCGGTGCAGAACAGGACCTCCAGCAGCTGCACGGACCAGGCCGTGAGTAGCTGCGGGTAGCTGCTGTAGAGCCCGGGTGGGATGACCTGGTGACCTCACGACGCCCTCTGCGCGAGCAGATAGGGAGGGCAGCCAAGGACATCCGCCGTGTCTCCTCACAGAATAAATCTGGCGTCGTGGACCCATAAAACCACGCGGTGTCTCACGCTGCTACACCATCCGTGACTCACTGAGTAACTGATTGACTCTGTAGGACTAATCGACACTCTGTGTAGGTCAGGAAACGCGCGGCGCCTCGGGGAGGAGCGGAGCATCCAGCACCCGATGCCGACGGCGTCTCTACCCGAAGTCGAGCCGCGCGCTAGCCTGCCTGCCAAGATGAGGGGGCCCATCTCGACGAAGTGGGCAGACGACGACATCGGACCGGGTGGGTTAACCAGTGGCTAAACGTGAGCCAGCGGAGGAGCAGCCTCCTACTGCTCGCGCCTTGGATTACCTGATGCGCAATCATCGCGACACCGACGGAAACGCGGCCACCGCCGACCGAATCGCCGCCGGCATCGGACAGAAGAGCATTTCAGCGCCCTATATTTATGCCCTACGCTCGGGAATTAAGCGGAATCCGACCGTGGGAACACTGCAACTACTCGCCAACTATTTTGGCGTAGGTGTCGGATTCTTCTTCGAGGACGACCCCGCCATCGCCTATAGCCGATCCCACGAGATGCCGTCGGCACCCCTCACCGCTGTGCGCCTCGAAGCCGAGGACCCGGGAGCGGGCGAAGTGACCATCGAGGGCTCGGGTGACGAGACCTCCTTGCTGTCCGCCGGCGAGCAAGACTCCGCCCCGGTGACGGTCGATCTCGCGGCCCGGATCGAGACGCTATTCCGTCTGCGCCTGCGCCCCGACGGGGCTCCCTGGAGTCTGCGCCAGGTCAGCGCGGCGGCCAAGGCTCGGGGAGTCACCCTGTCGGTGGGGTTCATCCACGACTTGCGCCGAGGCATGAAGGACAACCCGTCCAAGCAGCAGCTGGAGTGCCTGGCTGAGATCTTCGACGTGCGCCCGGGCTACTTCTTCGACGATGACGACACGTTGGCCGCGGTGAACGAGCGGTTGGAGATGCTGGGCGCCTTCGAGGACGAGCAGGCTTCCCAGATCGCACTGCGGGCCCGCAACCTGACTCCGCACGACTACCGGATGGTCACCGCCCTGATCGACCAGGCCACTCGGGCGAACAAGGAGCAAGGCGTAGGGGAGTAGTCCCCCCCTGCAACCACTACACCCCGTTACCAACTGGTGATCATCTCCAGCGCCGTTGTGACCTGAGTCGGTGTTGAGTGATTCAATACCCCGCGATGAGCGGCAGCAGAGGTAGCGAGCGGGAGCGTGCGGGCGACGAGCCCAGTACGGCGGAGCGCCGTGGCCGGTGCGCCGTCCGGCTGGACCAGCTCGGGGTGCGGCCGGGGATCTCGCGCCGACGTCTGATTCGGCTGCTGGAGCGGCAGGAGGGGCGACCCATCCGGGTGGTGCACGACGGCGAGAACGGTCACCTGCGGGGGTACTCCGCTGGCGTGTCGGCCAGCGTGGACCGCTTGACCTACGCTGACCGCATCGTGATCACGGTTGCCGACCCGCTCCGCTCGGAGCGAGCCAGGCACGCCGAGGCCCATGAGTGGGCCCATCTGATCCTCGACCCTGGGTCCCGCGAGCTGTTGTCGACCTCGGTGCAGGGAGGGCCTGACGCTCCCTCGGGCATCCACTACAAGTGCAACGTCAGCGACGAGCTCGAGCGCGAGGTCGAGATCACCGCCTACCTCCTGCAGCGGTACATGGACATGCCGCTGATCTTGGAGAGCATGCCTGCCCAGTCCGAGCTCGGCTCGGTCCTGGCTCGCCGCGTCGGTGGCCTTGACCCTCTCTGACGCCTTCGCCTGGGCAGTGGGGGTCCTCGCCGGCCTGTCCTTGGTGGCCTGCTTCGCTATGCGCGACCTGCTCGCTGGCGGCGTCCCTGAGGATCGGATGCGGGGGCTGTTGCCCGGGCAGGTGCTGTGGGAGACGCGAGGCAACCTCACTGCACGGGGTGAGCACGCACTGAAGGCGCAGCGGTCGCAGTGGCTCGCGCTGGCCTTCAACACCATCACCCTCGCGCTCTACTGCCGACCCGTGGCGTGGTGGTTGGAGACATGGACCGCACCGGGTGCGGCCTGGGTGGGCAACCTCGTGGGGGCCTCCTTGGCGGCCCTGTTCGCTCTGGACGGCTTGATCTACTCCCTGGCTGGGGATCGTGCGCACCGGCTGGTGCGGATGGATCACCTGTTTGCTGTCGTGTGTCTGGTGCTCATCGTCGCGCCGTGGTTCGTGCAGCCCCCGCAGCCTCGTGGGCCTGCACTGGATGAGTTCGTCAACTACTACCAACCCACGTGGGCGAGCTTCATCTCCACACTGGGGATGGCGGTCTACCTGCCGGTGACCTGCCTGGGCCTGGCCGTCTTTGCCTGGCGTGCAGCCAAGCGGGAGTACGACCGTGCGGTCCGGATCAGTTTGCGCCTGGTAGCGATCGGCGCGTCCGCGACGATGTCGATCGTGGGCAGCCAGTTGGCCCTGAGCCTGAGCTGGACACTGGGTGCTCCGCTGTGGAGTGAGAACGAGGCCGCGATTCTGCAGCTGAGCTGCGTCTTCTTCTCCAGCATGTTCCTCGTCGTGGGCTGCGCGTGGGCGCCGCTGACCTTCTCCCACCGCGTCCGCGTCAGCGGCTTCCTGATGCGGCTGTGGGAGGACGACGTGCACACCCTGCGCCCGATGTGGCGTCTGTTGGGCAACGTCCACAGGACCGCCTACGAACCCGTCGGCGATCTGCAGACGGCCTCGACCCCAGCCGACCTCCAGGAGCAACGGCACCGCCTAGCCATGGAGCTGCTCGACCACGGCCCGATGCTGGCTCAGTACCTGTCTGCGACGGGTCGCGAGAAGGCGGAACGGCTCACGGGCCGCGGCGCCAGGACCTCTCGTCGGGATCGGGCTCTGCGTGCCCTCGCTCCGCGGCTGTACCCGCTGCTTCGCCTGGTCGGGGGCTTCGCGCCCATCCGGGCCATCAGCTTGTGGCGCTGGCTCAGCGAGACTCCCCTGGCGTCTCAGGCCGCGGTGGATGCGGCGTGCGCCCGAGCCGCGGTCAAGATCGTGCTAGCGAAGGCCGGCCCGGCCGAGGAGGCAACGCCGGTGCTCACGCCGATCTTGTGGTCTGAGGATGAAGTCGTGGGCTACCTGCGTCAGCTCATCCGGGCCAACGGCACGCCCACGGTGCAGGCGGCGGCGACTGGGGCGCAGGTGGTCATGCTGGCCGAGAGGACGTGAGGGTCGTTTTCAACCGACCGTCCTCACCATCCGTCTCGTACCGTGGGCCCATGTCGTTCCCGTGGGCAGTCCTCCCCCCGAGCACCTGGGGGCTCCCCAGCCCTGCGCTCCTGGTCGACGAGAGCTACCTGACCCTCGAACCGACCGACCTGCCCGCCCTGGGCTTCGTGCCGCTGGAGTACGCGGTGGACCACCCCGAGACTCTCCCAACCGCCGACGTGCTGCGGGTCGACCTGCGGCCCGGAGCGAGCAGCGGAGCGCGGTTCTTCAAGGACAGTGAAACCCAGCGGACGCCCGTCGACGCCTGGGGGGTGCTGCGTCCCGCTCGCCCCACCCGACCGGCTGCAGGCTGGGAGGCCCGCGAGGTCCTGCGCCCAGCAGCCCCTGACCACTTCACCGTGGAGCAGCTGCGCCAGTCCGTGGCCCGAGAGGGTCGACTGCTGGTGCTCACCGGCGACTTGGGCAACTTCTGGTCGTCAGTGGACGAGGCGGGACTCCCGGGTCGTAGTCAGGTCACCAGTGGTCTCATCGCATGGGTCGCCGATGGCCTGAGCGGCCCCTCCACTACTGCAGGCGTGTCGTCGCGAGCCGATGTGCGACGCCGCGGGCCCCTGAGCCGCCTCCTGTCGCGACCCGCTGGAGCTCAGGCGTGACCCTGGACCAGCAGGCTTTGATCACCTCCACCTGACTGGCGGGCGCGAGGGCTGCGCCAGCTCGTAGCGGCTCCTCTCGCGGCCTACCCCTTGGCCTGAGGGCCCGTCAGGGCCATGACCGTCTCCTCGAGACTGGCTCGTCGACTCGTCAGTTCACTCAGGGGTACCCGCGCTCGGGCAGCTGCGCGGCCGATGGCTTCGGCGTCCAAGCCCCGCACCTCGAAGGCGCCCTCCTCCAGCATCGTCAGTGATCGCGGCTGGTCTCCTGCGCCGTGGGCCGTTGACGGCGAGGACAGTGACGAGTCCGCTCCCACTGTGGTGCGCAGCAGGCCACTGAGCAGGTCTCGCAGGTCGTGGGGCTCGGGGGAGCGGACCACGATTCCGCCGGCGTCGGCGCGTTGCATGAACACGGTCATCGGTTCATCGGCCAGAACTCTGCCCCCTGCGATGACCACGAGGTGGTCGGCAGTGAGGGCCAGTTCGGTGAGCAGGTGCGAGGAGACGAAGACCGTACGGCCCTGCGCGGCCAGGTCGCGCATCAGCTGACGCATCCAGTGGATGCCCTCGGGGTCCAGACCGTTGAGCGGTTCGTCGAGCAGCAGGGTGCGCGGGTTGCCCAGCACGGCTCCGGCGAGGCCCAGCCGCTGGTTCATGCCGAGCGAGAGGGCTCCCACACGCCGGTCGACTGCTGCTGTGAGACCGACGAGCTCGAGCGCGTGGTCGAGGTCGGCGCGGGTCAGGCCGGTGAGGGCGGCCAGGCAGCGCAAGTGGTCGCGAACGGTCCGTCCAGGATGCGCGGCTTTGGCGTCGATCAGCACCCCTAGGGCCCGCATCGGCGCAGGATGCTCCGCGAAGGGTCGTCCCTCGACGTGTGCGGTGCCGGCGGTGGGCTGGTCCAGCCCCGCGATCAGGCGCATGACGCTGGACTTGCCCGCTCCGTTGGGTCCGACGAAGCCGGTGACTTGCCCCGCACGCGCACTGAAAGTGACGTCGTCGACGACGACACGCGGTGCGGCAGTGGAACGGCGCCGCGTGCCGAGAGGGCCGGGATAGACCCGGCGCAGGTTGCTGACTTCGATCATAGGGACCTCCTGAGGCGGCGGTGTTGCGACGCGACGTCGGTGTTGAGGCGGTCAGGCAGTACGGGAGGTGAACGAGGCCGCGGCGGCAGCACCCAGCAGGACCAGCCAGGCGGAGAAGGCCAGGAGTCCCGCGCCCCCAGGCAGCGCCGCAGTGTGGTCGACGACGTCCACGGTGTTGGTGATCGTCTCGGTCAGCCACCACCGATTCAGGACGTCGGTGAGCCCCCCTGCAGGGAGCAATTGGAGGATGACGGGGACGACGAGGATCGCGCCGAGAACCGCGCAGATCGCTGCGGCTGCGCTGCGCATCAGGACGCCGGTGGCGAGTCCGGCCAGAGCCATTCCGACCAGGACGGCGACGTTGCCGGCCAGGGTGAGCCAGGCATGGGAGCTGGCCAGGGGGAAGTTCAGGCCGTGGTGACTCAGCCGGGCGTTACCGATCAGCCACACCATGATCACGGCAGGGGTGCAGACCCCGGCACTCAGTAGGGCGACGACTCCGGCCTTGGCCAGCAGGAGCCGCCCGCGACGCGGTGCGGCCATCAGAGTCGTGCGGGTCATGCCGGTGCCCAGATCGCCGGTAGCAGCGACGACGCCGAAGGCAGCGACCAGCCCGCGGGCTAGAACGGTTCCGGACAACGGGATGCTGAACGCGGCGGCGATGTCGCCGGATCGTACGTCGGCGGGGCGGACCCCGGTGGTGCTTCCGGCGGTGATCGCGACGCCGGCTCCCACGATGAGGACGCCGAGAGCGACGAGGGTCCATCGCATCGCCCGCAGGCTGGTCAGTTTGATCAACTCGCAGCGCAGCAGCCCTGTCCAGCGCACCGCACCCTCAGCAGGTTCGGTAGCAGGGGGCAACGGGGGAGTGGGCGTGCGGTTCATGTGCCGTGCTCCGTTGGGTCGAGGTGAGGGAGGGGGCCCGACGTGGGCGGGTTGTGAGTGCTGCACGAGGTCATGCGGCGCGGTGGAGGTGAGCGAGGACACCGGCCCGCACGGCGGCCGCCGCATCGCGGTGGTTGCCTCGACGGCGTCCGGGGTGCCCGGGTTGTTCGCTGCGGGGGTACCGGGGGTAGACGTCCCACGGCTGGCCGAGGACGAGAGCGGGGTGCAGCGGCAAGGCGCCTCGTCGTCGCGCACTGCGCCCGGGCGCCGTCATCCACGACTGCTCCGTGCGCCACCAGGACCAGACGTCGCGCTCGACGGTGTACCGCTCGGCGCGCTGGGCCAGGGCGCCGCTCGTGCCCAGAGCGTCGGCGACGGCGTCGCGGCGGTCGTGGCGCGCCGGTGCCCAACCGGCTGCGACCGGGTGAATCACGCCGTGTCCGGCGAGCCGGTCGAGGGTGCGTTCCAGGGTCGAGGTGTCCGCCCCGATGGAGCGGGCGAGGTCATGGGTGGTGGTCGTGCGGGTGAGGCGGGCATAGGTGTTACCTGCCAGTAGCCCCAGACCGCGGTGGGGCAAGAAGACGTCGTGTCGGGCTGCCTCCGTGCGGCGGGTCAGCAAAGTGATGAGGAGACCTCTGCGGGCGGCCCCTGCCCCTGCGGGGCGCGTGTCCGCTTGTGACCGCGCATGGTTGGTGTGGGTGTGGACAGTCGCCTGCGGGTCGATGTTCCAGCGGGCACCGTTGGGTCCTTCGGCGTTCTGGGCGCAGACGATCCAGTCGCTGGCGGCAAGGCGGAGCAGTGCGGTGCGCGCGGTCTCGCGGCCAATGCCGGCGTGCAAGGCCAGGCGGCGAATGTCGGCTTCGACGGTCGTGGCGAGTCCCTGCAGGACAAGCAGGCACAGCACGTCCAGCACGCGGCGATCTGCCGGGCCACTCCCGGTACTCCACCGGCCGGGGCTCGCATCGGCGCGGGTCTGCAGGTTCTCGACGAGGGCAGCCACAGCATCGGCTCGCGGGTCGAAAGTCGGATCGTCACCGGTCTGGCGGGGGGCGGCAGCAACGTGACGCACTGCCCGGGTCCAGTGGTGGCGCAGCACGGCAGTGCTTGAGCGGGTGCCCCGTGTGGGGCGGGGTCGTCGTCGGCTCTGTCCGTGCAGGCGTTCGGTTCGCGCGTACTCCATGCCGGGGGAGTCGAGCAGTGCAGTGACGTCATGGTGGTGCCAGCGGGCGGCGGCTGCACCGATCAGGACGCGCCACAGCAGGCTGGAGGCGTCATCGCCGGGGCCGGGGTGTTCGGCCAGGGCGGCGCTGCTTGCGGCTGGTAGCGCCCGGCGGGTGCCAGGCAGGTAGACGTGGCCGGTCTCATCGACGGGGATGGGACCGTCCTGCTGCCGGGGGTCGGTGACAGGTACGCCGGGGCGTGCGCCGTTGAGCGTTTCGGCGAAGGCACGTAGTTGCGCACGAGTGGTGCTCGGGCTCAGCAGGATCGACAGGTCACCGTGCAGCACGGTGGAGGTGCTGCCGTCCCGGTGCGGGGCCCCGGGGGGTCGGCAGCAGCCGGTGACGGCGTTGCACAGCGGCGTGGGGTCCAGGCTGGGGCAGGTGCTGGCGGCCGAGGTCGCGACGTCGCGGACGAGCACCTCGTCGGCTGGCTCGGCCAAGGCAAGCCAGATGTGACGACCGCCGCGTGAGCCGGAGCGGCAGACGACGTGCTCGATGCCGGCCGCGGTCAGGTGCTCCCGCAGGACCTCCTCGTCGCGAGCTGCGTCGGCGGGGTCGGTCTTGACGTCGAGGTCGAAGACCAACAGTCGGAACCGGCCGTGAGTGTCGGTGAGGGTGACGGCCCACGGCACCGGCGGCGCTGGGTCGGTCAGTGGCCAGGTCGCGACGTAGTCGTTGAGGGCTTGTCCGCTGGCGTCGACGGTGGCCACCCGCACGCGGGTGCGGGGGCTGATCGCTGCGGTCAACGCCCACGCGATCGCCTTGCGATTAGACGGCGTGGCGCCGAGGTCTGCGGCTAAGATGGCAATAGCTCCTAGTGAGTGGAACAGGCGAAGGCCCCGACCTCGCGGCCGGTCCTTTGTCGATCACCGCTTGATCTGTCGGGCCGCCAAGCACAACCAGATCGAGCGATTCACCTCCGACCCCCGCCCTTCCCCAAGGGCGGGGGTTTCGGTCGTTCAGGCGTTGTTCCGCACGTCGCCACCTCCGTTCACGAGGTCGGTCGTGTGGGCCGTGCGGGAGCGCGTCACGGTCGACGCCTCCAGGTCGGTGATCATCGGTCCACCGAGGACGACGTCGACACGGTGCGGCTCCTGGACTCCGCAGGCGGGACAAGTACCGGCCGTGACGGGCTGCTCCTCGCCGCACTCCCGACAGGGGCCGTGGTGAGGGTGCAGGCCCGCGACGGAAGGCAGGGTGTCCTCGGAGGTGAGGAGTTGAACGACGCCAGAAGGGCGAACCGCGAGGGTCCAGGTGGCGGGTTCCTCGGTGACGGTCAGTCGCACCGGCCTGCGCAGCCGCGCAGCCAGGGTCGCTGCGCGGCCGATGACACCAGAGCGCAGATGCACGACGTCGCCGGCGGCCACAGGTCGCTCAGTGCCGTTGATGGTCAAGGTTCCGGTGCCGTCGGGACGGACCGAAGCAGAGACGCGCGGCCAGCTGGGGACCAGCTCCTGAGGAGCCTGGATCGCCCGGGTGCGCCTCACAGTCCACGGGCGACATGGGCGGCGGCGTTCAGCCACGCCCGCTGCGTCGCCGGGCGCAGTCCGTCGTAGCGGAGGATGCCGTCCACCATGCCGGGGTCGTGGGGGATCACCACGGCCTCGCGAGCAAGGTGGCCGAACGCGGTGACCATGCGGTTCTTGTCCTCGCGGGTGGCTCGGGCGTCAGCGGTGTTGACGACAACGACGGCCTCGCGCGCCAGGCGTGCGGAGTGTTCATCGCGGTCGGTGAGGGCCTCGAGCAGTCGGGCTCCGGCTTCGGCGTGGTCGTCGCGGGTGGTGGTGGCGATGACGAGCTGGTCGGTGTGGTCGATGCCCCGCTGCCAGATCGGGTCTGCGACGTCGTTGCCGCTGTCGATGAAGATGAGCCGGTAGTACTTCGAGGCCACCTGGTGGATGCGGTCCACGTCGGTACGGGTGACGCGGTCGGCAACGGCCAGGCTCACCGGCTTCGAGCGGAGCACGTCGTAGTGGTCCTCGCGCTGGTGGTGGGTGTAGGCGGCCAGGTGGGCAGCCTGCGCGTTGGGTCCCAGGAGGTCGCCCACGTGAGGCAGCAGCTCGTGCAGGGTGACCTCGTGGGGGCCCTGCTCGGTGCGCCACCCCAGGGTTCCGCGGGTCTGGTTGTTGTCCCAGGCCAGGACACCGGCACCGCCGTAGCGCGCGAACACCGCGGACAGGCACACCACCGTGGGGGTCTTGCCGACGCCGCCCTTCTCGTTGGCGATGTAGATCGTGCGCGGGGTGGGCCAGTGCTGACTCACCGCACGCCGGTCGGCGCGGAACGCCAATTCACTGGCGCTGGGGCCGACGCGCAGGCCCATGAGGCTCACGGCGCCACGCAACCCCTGTGTGGCCGGGGACTCGGCCTGGCGACTTGTGAGGAAGGACTCCCGCTGCTTCGGGTGCTGGTGTGTCCCCGGGGTCGGGTCAGTCTCCGCAGTGTCCTGGTCGAGGAGTGCCCGGCTGTCAGTGACAGGGACAGCAATCGGGGCTGTAGTGGTGTCGACTCGCGTAGCGGCTGACGTCCACCCCGTGGGCCGCTCGAGGGGCGGGGCCGTGGGATGGGTGGTCGAGGACTCGTCCGGGCTGGAGGTGAGGGTGCGCGCCGGTGCGAGGGGGACGACCAGCGCAGCAGGGGTGGGAGTGGGTTCCACGACGGGCTCAGCCACCGGCTCAGGGACGGGCGCGACCAGCGGCTCAGGGACCGGCTCCACGACCGGCGCAGCCACCGGCTCCACGACCGGCGCAGCCACTGGCTCAGAGGCGGTTGGGGCGGCGGCGGTGTCGTCGGGAGCGAGCGTCCCGTCGGGATGGACGATGAACGTCCATTCGCCTTCGTCGCCGTGGGTGCGGGTGCGCAGGGGGCGGCGCAGCTCGGCCGCCTGGGCGGCGAGCAGGGCGAGGACTCGCTGGCGGGCGTCGTCGATGTCGTTGCCGAAGAGGTAGTGGGTGGTGTCCGCGATCGTCACCTCGGCCTTCCCGTCGTTGCCGAGGGCGACGTCGGCCTCAGGGGCTGCGGTTACCGGAGCTGTGGTCATGTGCTTCTCCTTCGCTGATCCGAGACGAGCCGGGCTGGGCTTGCGAGGCGCTTCACGTGGGTTTCGTCGGACTCTACGAACCGAGGGTGATGCCCAGGCCTTGCATGAATGGGACGGGGTCGACGGGCTTGTTGTTGAGGTAGACCGAGAAGTGCAGGTGGCACCCGGTGGATCCACCGGAGGATCCGACGCGACCAATTTGATCGCCGGCCTTCACCTGCTGGCCCTCGCTGACGAGCATCCCGGACGCATACTCGTGCAGGTACTTGGTCTGGACACCGCCGCCGTGGTCGATGGTCATGGTGCCGTTGCCGCCGGAGTCGAACCCGACGAAAGTCACGACGCCGGACTGGGCGGCCCAGATCGGCCCCTCACATCCACCGCCGGAGAGGTCGGTACCGGCGTGGAGTTTGCGCACCCCGGTGATGGGGTGGATTCGGTAGCCGAAGGGGCTGGTGATGGGTCCCTTTGCGGGTACAGCCCAGCCGGTGGTGCTGACCTGCCCCGGGGTGGTGCCCGTGGAAGCGCACACCTGGTTCCCCGTGCCGGTCGCGAGCCCGGTGTCAATTCCGGACAAGCCTTCCACGACGGCGACCGCGCTGTCCCAGTACCTGGTGTAGTGGTTGGGGTCAGCGTTTCGCTGGGTGCGGTGCGCGATGATCGTGGGTTCCAGGGACTCACGGTCCTGGACCTTCATCAGGGCCTTGAAGTAGTTCGTCGCCGAGATGTAGGGGTTCATGCGGTCGGCGTAGCTGCCCCACGCACCGTTAGCGCGCTGCTGGAACAGCCCGCGGGAGTCCGGCCCGGCCGCATCGCCGTAGTCGATGACGCGCAGGCCGGACTCACCCATCGCTGTCATGACACCGATGGTCTGGTCTCGGACTCCTAGACCAAGATCCTTCCCGGCCTGGATGACGTAGGCGGCGTTGACGAGCTGCTCGTGGCCGTAGTTCCCGATCTTGTTCTGCGGGACGGAGGCGGGCTCAATGGTGACGCTGGAGACGGTGCCGGCCTCGGGGTTGCAGGAGGCGTTGGCGTTGGGGCCGAACAGCAGCAGGAACCCCGTGATGGGGGCCACGATGAGGACGGGGACGGCCACGAAGGCGGCGCACCCGATCCCCACTCCTGCCTTGCGGTTCGACATCGTTACTTCACTCCCTCCGGTGGGGTGAGGCTGGCCACCAGCCATCCAGCTGTCGCGTCGGCGCGGGTGACCACGACGAGGTAGGGACCGACGTCGGTCGGGACGGTCACACTCGCGACGTAGGCGCTCGTCTGGTCGGTGATGCGTGCATCCCCGACGACACCGTGGGCGGGGACGTTGGCGGGGTCGACGTAGGCGTAGTCCTGCTGCGCTTGCTGAGTCAGCAGGGGGGACAAGTCAGCCCACCACGTGGGGTAGTCCAGGAAGGGGCGGGCGAAGGCGGTCATAGCCGCTTCGGCTGCCTCGTTGGCATTGTGGCGGGCCTGCTCGTCCCAGGTGGGCGCCGGCTGAGGGGCGATGGTCCCGCCGGTGTCCTCGTCGATGTCGCCGCTGGTGGCTGAGGGGACGGTGCTCAGGTCGGTGGGCAGCACTGGGCCGGAGGGCGGGCTGCTGGTGGGGATGGCGCTCGTGGGCGTCGGGTTCGGCGGCGCCTCCCTCGTCGTGCTCCCACCTCCTCCGCAGGCGCCGACGACGCCTACCAGCAGTGCAGCGCTCGTCCACTGCAGCGGCTTCTTCACTGGAACGTCCCCTCGATGACGGAGCGCAGGGGGCTCCGATGGTCGTTGGTGGTCCTGGACCCGCAGTGTGGGTCGCGGCCTCGGGCAGCGTTGGCGCCTTGTCGCAGGGTTTCCTTGAGTTCGTCGCGGAGGATGAACCAGGTTCCGCCCACCTTGTAGCCGGGGATGACGCCGTCCTTGAGCCACTTGTAGAGACCGGGCTTGGTCAGGGCCAGGAGTTCGGCGACTTCGGGTGCGCTGAGGGTTTGCCCTCGACCTTCGAACAGCGCGTCGAGCCCTGACTCCGACGTCATGGTGCAACCTCCTGGACGAGCATTATTCCGGCAGAGTGGACGATGGCAGGGAACCTACCCTCTGTCGAGGTCTGTAGTCCATTGACGTACACCATACCCTCTGGTTGAGTCTGTGGGTATAGTCGGCGCAGCAGGCCGACGGCATCGGAGGACGAACATGAGTGCTGATCGCAATCCCTGGCTCTCTCAGCCCGTGGCCCCACCGGCACCGGCACCGGGGGCAACCACGACCATCCGCCTCTCGGCACCGACCGGGCCCTCCGCTCCGCACGCCGGGGTTCCTGCACCGGACCTGGTCGACCAGCTCCCGATGAGGGAACAGCAGCGACAGGCGGACCTGTGGTGCCTGGGGTCTCACGGCGGGGCAGGGGAGAGCACCCTCGCCGGTCTCGTCCCCGGGTGGGCCGAGGCTGGGCACGCCTGGCCTCGTGTCGGCGTCTGGGGGCGCACCCCGGTCGTCCTCATGGCGCGCTCGGACCTCCGGGGCCTGCGCGCCGCTCAGGCGGCAGCTACGCAGTGGGCTGCTGGCCTGACCCCAGGCGTCGAGCTCCTGGGCCTCGTGGTGTCCGCGGACTCCTCGGGACGCCTACCGCAGCCGCTGCGTGAGCTGCTCCGGGTCATCGCCGGCGGCGTCCCGCGGGTGTGGGAGCTGCCCTGGGTCGAGTCCTGGCGGACCGACCCGGCGAAGCCTGCCAACGCCCCGCGCGGTGTGCGCCGCGTCGTGGACGAACTGACCGTCCTGCTTGACCAGAGCGCTACCAGCGCCCCTCACCGAAAGGACCTGCGATGAGCACCCTGCACCTGGCCTTGACCTCGGCCAACGACCTCGTGGCGGCCCTGCCCATGGCTGCCGGCATCCCCGATCCGACCGCGGCCCGGCCGCCGGGGATGGAGTCCATCGACACCGTCCTGGACTGGGGCAAGTGGGTCGCCCTCATCATCTGCGTCGGCGCGCTCATCGCCGCTGGAGCCCTGATGGCCTTCAACAGTCGCCGCGGAGAGGGCGGCGAGCACGTCGGTCGCATCGCCAGCGCCCTGTTCGGTGTGTGCATCATCGGCGGCGCAGGGTCAATGATCGGCTTCCTGGCCACCTGAGCCGGCGCGCGAGCCGGACACCGAAGCGGAGGTAGTGATGAGCACCGAGGACAACAGGACCCGCAGCCCCTTCACGACGTGGTACTTCATCGCGTCGGCGGTCGCTGTAGGGCTCGTCGTCGTCGTCGCCGTAGTTCTGGCGATCATCCACTCCCGTGACGACGGCGGCTCGGCCTCCCCGGTGCCCACCCAGACGAGCCAGACTGAAGCAGGCTCTCCCTCGTCGGCTCCGCAGTCCTCCGAGGCTGCGGAGTCGACGAGCATCTGCGGGCTGGCGGGGAAAGACACCGCGACCACCCTCACGACGGCACCCGAGGCGTCCTGGCAGTACCAGGGCACCACCGCCTACCCCACGTCTTCGACCGCCGGCCCTGGTAGCACCGACGCCAGCGGTGTGCGCAGCTGCTTCCAGCGATCTGTGACCGGTGCGGTCTTCGCGGCCGCCAATGCGGTCGCGCAGGGCACGGAGACCTCGACCGCCGCAACGTGGCTCGACTCCTTCATGACCAAGGACTCCCCGCGTGACGGTCTGAGCGGCACCGCTGGTGGCGACTTCGAGTCCGGCGTCCGCGCCAACGTCACTGGTTTCAAGGTTCTCGACTACACCGGCGAGACCGCCTCCATCGACATGGCCGTGACCGGGTCCTCGGCCGGACAGTCGGTCGACCTGTCCATGGTCTACAACCTGCGCTGGGAGGACGGCGACTGGAAGCTCGTCGTCACGGACCCCGCGACCCTCATCGACGTCTCGACCATCCCCAACCTCGCCGGCTACATCTCCTGGGGGCCGTAACCATGCCCGACTGCACGGGCCTGAATGCCATAAATCCGCTGTGCCAAGCCGCAAAGGGCGTCTCTAGCGTCCTGGACGGCCAGCTCGAGAGTTTCGCCAACGGCGTCACCGAGATGTTCGGCAAGTTCGTCGCTTCCCTGGGAAGCATGTGGGTCTACATCAAGACCCCGGACCTGGCAGGGACGGGAGGCTCGTCCCCTGTCCCCGCCGGAGCGGCCCCCGCCAACGCAGGAAACCTGGTCGCCGTCCTGGACGGCGTCATGTGGTTGTCGCTAGCGATCGCCGTGCTGTCCCTCATCGCCCTGGGGGCCAGACTGGCCGTGTCCATGCGATCCGGCGAGGGCCTGGCCACCGTGGGCCGGGTGAGCTGGATCCTGGGTGGAGTCATCCTGATCTCCGCCTCCGGCGCGGTGGTCACCCGCCTGGTCCCCACCAACCCCAACGGCTCCGCGGGAGCAGTGCTGTTCCTGCAGTCGTCGCTGACCTGGGTGACGGTCTCCGTGGCGATCGGCGCCACGATCATCGGTGGCGCGCAGATGGCGTGGCACCAGCGCGCTGAGCCAGGCCGCAGCTGGCTGTCTGCGATGTTGACCCTCGTAGTCGTTGCTGGTGCAGGCACCTTCTTCGTCAGCATGCTGACCAAGACCGCCGACTCCACCGCCGCGTGGCTGCTTCAAGGCGCGCTCTCCTGCGACATCACCGATCCGGCCGGGAGCTGCTTCGGCCGACAGATGATGACCCTGCTCGGCCTGTCGACCGTGGTGCCCCTCGGGCCGCTGACGGTCATCTTCATGGGCACCACCGCGATCTGGGCCAGCTTCTTCCAGGTGGCACTAATGGTCCTTCGCCTGGGCTTGCTGGTGATCATGACCGGCACGCTGCCGCTGTCGGCATCCTTCGCCAACACCGAGATGGGACGCACCTGGTTCAAGCGCCACGTGGCGTGGCTGCTGGCCTTCATCCTCTACAAGCCCGCGGCCGCGGTGGTCTACGCCGCCGCGTTCCAGCTCGCAGGCACCAACGCCTTCGCCGGGGACGCGACGGGGCTGGTGGCCATAATCGCCGGCCTGGCCCTCATGGGCCTGGCACTGATCATGCTCCCTGCCCTCATGGTCATGGTGAGCCCGATGGCCAACCTCGGGGGCGGCAGCGGCGGGGCGGGCGCAGGCGCTGGCCTGCTGGCCGCCCTGCCCACCGGGGCTGCGGCCGTCGGTCGCCTGGCCGGGAGCGGCTTCGGTGGCGGGAGCAGTCAAGGGCCCAGCGGCAGCGGCGGAGGCCAGGGCCCCAGCGGCAGCGGCGGGGGTCAGGGTTCACCCGGCGGCGGCGGGGGACAGGGTCCCAGCGGCTCCTCGGCCACCGGCGCCAGCGGCAGCGCCGGCGCAGCTCCCGCCGCCGGTGCTGCCCCGGCGACCGCCGGTGCAGCCGCGGGCGCCTCGGGCGGGGCTGCGGCAGGCGGAGCAGCAGCGGGCGGTGCCGGAGCGGGTGGAGCAGCAGCCGCAGGCGCGGCAGGCGGCCCCATCGGTATCGCCGCCGGTGCAGCCATCGGCGTCGCCTCGAAGGCCGCCGACGGCGCCAAGCAGGCCGCGCAGAACCTCGGACAACAGGCAACAGGCGATGGGAGCAAGTCCTGATGGCGACGCTAGAAGACAGGGCACCACGGACCTACGGCAACTGGCAGCGCCCGACGTCCCCGGGACTGCTGGGCCTCGGATCGCTGGGGACCCTCATGCTCTTCGGCGGACTGATCTTCACCGTCTTCACCGTGATGCTCGTCGGCTTCCTGGCCGGTCTGGGCGTCTTCGTCGTTGTCGCGATCCTGGTCGCCGCAGTGACGACCCGCGACAAGCACGGGATGAACATCCTGACCCGCACGGCGGCCCGGTCGGCGTGGTGGTCCTCGCGTGCCCGAGGTCTGCACCTGTACCGCTCCGGGCCGTTGGGTCGGGCCCTCTGGGGCACCTACCAGCTGCCCGGGCTGGTGGCCGGAGTGCGCCTGAGCGAACACCAGGACGCCTACGGTCGCCCGTTCGCGATGCTCTACTGCCCGGCCACCTGGACGTACTCGGTGGTCATCGGCACCGAACCCGTCGGCGGCGAACTCGTGGAACAGGCTCAGGTCGACGTCTGGGTGGGGCGGTGGGGTCGATGGCTGGCCAAGCTGGCCGACGAGTCCGGGCTCGAGGGTGCCTCGGTGACCGTCGAGACCGCCCCCGACAGCGGCGCGCGACTGCGGCAAGAGGTGGAAGGGCACCTCGACCCCGACGCCCCCGCGTTCGCCCAGGCTGTCATGCGTCAGGTCGTCGACGAGTACTCCGTCGGCTCCTCGCAGGTCCGCGCCTACATCGCCCTCACGTTCAGCGCAGCCAGCCGCATCGACGGCAAGCGGCGTAAGCCTGACGACATGGGCCGCGACCTCGCTGCCCGGCTGCCTGGTCTGACCTCTGAGCTGGCGGCCACCGGCGCTGGTGGCCCCCGCTTGGTGAATGCCCAAGAGCTGTGCGAGCTCGTCCGCGTCGCCTACGACCCGGCTGCCGCACCGCTCATCGACGAGGCCCACGCCGCTGGAGAGGTCCCGGACCTGCACTGGTCCGATGTCGGACCGGCCGCAGCGCAGGCGACGTGGGACGGCTACCGGCATGACTCCGCGTTCTCGATGACGTGGGGCATGACGGAAGCCCCTCGCGGCAACAGCCAGTCCGACGTCCTGGAGCGCCTCCTGGCCCCTCACGACGACATCGCCCGCAAGCGGGTCACCCTCCTGTACCGCCCGCTGCCCACGGCACGGGCGTCGGCGATCGTGGAGACCAACCTCCGGGCCGCGGAGTTCAAGGTCAGCTCCTCCAGCAAGCCCACGGCGCGGGCACTGGTCGCGGCCCGCCAAGCCCAGGCCATCGCCGGAGAAGAAGCGAACGGAGCCGGCCTCGTGCAGTTCGGCCTCCTGGTCACCGCCACTGTCGACGACCTCAGCAAGGAGCGCCTCGCACGGGCCGCCATCGACACCCTGGGCGCCACGGCCAGGGTGCAGCTGCGTCCGATGTACGGCACCCAGGACGCCGCCTTCGCCGCGGCGCTACCGCTCGGGCTGGTCCTGCCCAAGCACGTGAAGATCCCCACCGAACTGCGGGAGAAGCTGTGAGCCGCGAGGACTTCTGGGACCCCACCGTCGAGACCGTCGTCGCGGTGGGGCGTTCAGGTGCCGGTACGGGCGTAGAGCCTGCCGAACAGAGCACTCGGAGGGGGACGACGTCGCGCCTGCACCGGGCGCGGCGTCGAGCTGACCGCAAGGCCGCCCGCAAGTCGATCCCGCACGCGGCGGGCAAGGCCGCCGCGCCCTCGACGCCGAGCAAGACCCCGCGTCCGGAGCGTCCGACGAGCCGCGGGTGGGCGCGCACCGGCGGGGGCTACGCGACTCGGGTGGAGGCCCCACCCGAGTTCCGCGGGACCACGGTGCAGGTGTGTGGACTGTGGCCGTTCTCCGTGGGCGCGGGAACCCCGATGGTGGGGGTGCCGATGGGCAAGCACCAGACGACGGGAGCGACGCTGTGCTGTGACCCGATCTCCTGGTTCCAGCCCGACCGTGGCGCCAACCTGATCAACAACCCCAGCATGTTCGTCCTGGGGATGCCCGGCCTGGGCAAGTCCACCTGGATCCGTCGGATGGCGGTGGGGCTGTGCTCCTATGGCGTGATCCCTCTGGCTCTGGGCGACCTGAAGCCGGACTACACCCGCATGGTCCGAGCCCTCGGTGGGCAGGTCATCACGCTGGGCCCGGGCCGCGACCGTCTCAACGTCCTCGACCCCGGAGAGTCCGCACGTGCCGCGCGCCGGCTGCGGGCTGCGGGCTTCGATCAGCAGGCCGACGAGGTGTTGGCCGACGCGCAGAAGCGGCGCCGGTCGATGGTCGAAGCGCTGCTCGTGCTGATCCAGCCCGACCGTCCCAAGCTGGCTCGGGAGATGATGGTCGTGGACGCCGCGCTGCGGATGCTCGACGACACCCTGCAGCGGGTGCCGGAGATGCCCGACCTCCTGCAGCTGGTGGAGCAGGCCCCTCAGCCACTGAGGGATGCCGCCCTGGATCGTGGGGTCATCACCCGCTACCAGGAACTCACCGAGGACCTGGAAGCCGCGCTCCGGTCGCTCGTCAGCGGAGACGGGGCCATGGGGGACACCTTCTCTGGAGGAACCACGACGCGGATGCGCATGGACGTCCCCGTGGCCTACGACGTCTCCTCCACGGGCGACAGCAACGACGCCTTGGCGGCCGGGCTGTTGCTGGCCTGCTGGTCGACAGGTTTCGCCACCGTCAACATCGCCCAGGTCCTCGCCGACGTCGGGCTCGAACCGCGCCGGCACTACCTCACGATCGTGGACGAGCTGTGGCGGGCCCTGCAGTTCGGAGGCCGCATCGTGGACGCGGCCAACAGCCAGACCCGCCTGAACCGTGAGACCGGAACGGGAGTCGTGTGGGCCTCGCACACGATGAAGGACCTCGAAGCGCTGGCGCTGGAGGAGGACCGCATGAAGGCTCGCGGCTTCGTCGAGCGCGCCGGCATCGTCGTCTGCGGTGGCCTGCCGGAATCGGAGATGCCGCGACTGAGCAAGGCGGTGACGCTGACGGGGGCGGAGATGAGAGAGCTCACCGAGTGGTCAGCGCCGGGGGAGTGGAACTCCGCCATGGGGCGCACGGAAGACCCGCCCGGCCGCGGGAAGTTCCTGATCAAGGTCGGCGCCCGGCCGGGCATCCCCGTCTACGTCGCTCTCACCGACGCGGAGCGAGCCATCAACGACACCAACCTGCGCTGGCACGAGCTCTCTCGCGTGGGCCGCTACAACCCCGACGAGGAGGATCAGGTGGCTGCCTCCAGTGTCGTGATCGACCTCACGACAGGGGCCGATGACGCCGCTGCGGCCACGGATGCGCCCACCGTGCCCGCTGCGGCGACCGCCCTGCCCCCTCAGCTGGACGTGGACCTTCCGACAGGAGCCGTGACGGTCCCAGACGTTCTGACTCCTGAGCAGCGCACCGGCGACGAGGCGGTGCGGCGATGAGCGCGACGACGAACCGTCGCAACGGGCCGGGAGGCATGGGCGCCGAGACGGTTCTCATGTCCGTCGCTGTCGGCCTGATCATCACCGTACTGGGTTCGTTGTACGCCGCCATGTACCTCGGGCACCGACTGGCCGGTGACGACGTGACCCTGCCGTCGGACCCGTTCGCCCTCACCTTCGGTGTCCTGGGAGGAGACCTACCCTGGCCCGGGGTCTTCGGATGGGTCATCCTCGCCGCGGTCCCCCTGGTGCTCCTGACCCTTGGGGTCATGGTCCTGAGCTGGTACATGAAGGGCACCAAGAACCGCAGCCGCGTGGACCCCGCTGCCGTCCACCTGGGTCGCGCCCGCGACGTGGAGAGCCTGCGCACCGAGGCGGCACGGGCCACGGCCCGGCGTCTCGGGATGCACGGCGACCTCGAGGTGCCTGGTGTTCCGATCGGTCGGATGGTCAACGGCGGCTTCCCGCTGTGCGGGTCCTGGGAGGACATGCACCTCGACATCTGGGGCCCCCGCACCGGCAAGACGACCTCACGGGCCATCCCTGCCATCCTCGCGGCCCCCGGCGCGGTGCTGGTGACCTCGAACAAGCGAGACGTCGTGGACGCCACGCGGAACCCGCGCGAGAAGTCCGGTCCCGTCTTCGTCTACGACCCGCAGAGCATCGCCGGCGAAGAGGCATGGTGGTGGTGGAACCCGTTGTCCTACGTCACCGACGAGGTGCGCGCGGCGCGCCTCGCGGGTCACTTCGTGGCTGGCTCCCGGGAAGCGGGCGCCAAGACCGACGCCTATTTCGACAACGCCGCCAAGGACCTCCTCGCCGGCCTGCTGCTTGCTGCGGCTCTCGACAAGCGTCCGATCACGAACGTGTACCTGTGGCTGACCCGACCCACGGAGACCGAACCGGCCACGATCCTGCGCCGCCATGGCTTCACGCTGCAGGCCGCGCTCGTACAGTCGACCATCGACCTGCCCGACAAGCAGCGCGCTGGTGTCTATGGCAGCGCGCAGCAGTTCGTCTCCTGCCTGACCAACCGTCAGGTCGCGGCCTGGGTCAACCCCACACCGGACCGTGACGGGCGTGACGAGCGCCGCCAGTTCAGCCCCACTGAATTCGTGCGCGGACAGGGCACCCTCTACAGCCTGTCCAAGGAGGGTGAGGGGACGGCGGGACCGCTGGTCACCGCACTGACCGTCGCCGTCGTCGAGGCAGCCGAGGAGCTGGCCACCACCTGCGCCGGCGGCCGGTTGGCGACACCCCTGCTGGGAGTCCTCGACGAGGCCGCCAACGTCTGCCGCTGGAAGGAGCTGCCGAACCTCTACAGCCACTACGGGTCCCGCGGCATCGTCCTGATGACCATCCTGCAGTCCTGGTCCCAAGGCGCCGTGGTCTGGGGCAAGGAGGGGATGGCCAAGCTGTGGAGCGCCTCGAACGTCAAGGTCTACGGAGGCGGTGTCAGCGAGGTCGACTTCCTGGAGAACCTGTCCCGCCTGCTCGGCAACTACGAGCGGGTGGTGACCTCGTCCTCGAGTGGACGCGGGCAGCGCACCACGAGCCGTCAGCTGCAGCGGGAGCGCATCCTGGAGGTCGACGACCTGGCCGCACTGCCCAAGGGACGCGCGATCGTGCTGTCTTCCGGTAACCGGCCCGCCATGATCGAGACCCAGCCGTGGATGACCGGGCCTCACGCGGAGGAGGTCAAGGCATCCGTCCTCGCCCATGACCCGCAAGGCCGGGTGACCATCGACGTTGCGGCTGTGGAGCTCGCCGCGGTGCGCAGCAGCTTGGCCACCCACGCCGGGGCAGACGTGTGATGGGCGCCGGCGACTGGGGGGTTGAGGACTGGGGCGGATCAGCCAGCGCGGCCGACGGCAGCGAGGACGCTGCTGCTGCTCAACACGCTGACTGGATGGACAACGGCATCGAGGCCGAAGACGCCGAGGCCGACGACGTTGACCTCGGCGAGGACCCACCGGTGGACGAGCTGACGGGGGAGCTGCTGGACGAGCCGGCCGCACCCCGAGAGAGGGGGGCAGACCGCCCGCAGCGCGTCCTGGGCGTGGACGTCGGCAGCCTGGCCACGCATGCCGTGGACGAGGCGGTCCAGGCCGCAGTACAGCGGCAGGTGGCCAAGATCGCTCAGGAGTCGGTGGCGAAGGCACTGACCCCAGAGGTGCTTGCTGCGCTGCGGGTACGCGCCCAGGAGGCCTCGACCGCGGCCGTCAGTGAGCACGTCGCTCAGGACGGGTCCAAGGCTCAGGCCGACGCGGATGAACCGTCGCTGCACTACGGATCGGTCGACGAGTTCGTACGGGAACACTTGCGTGTGGTGTACCGGCCCCGCATCGACGGCAAGAACCGGTTGTGGTCTGCGCAGTGGTGGAAGTACCCGGAAGCCCGGATTCGTCTGGAGGCGATCTGGCGGGCCTGGGAGCACCTTCGCCTAGACCCCGCCACCGGGGTGAGCGTGTGGTGGCGCGATCACGCTGACTACCACCTCAACGTGCTGATGAGCCCCGCTACCAGCCCTTTTCCCGCCGTCTACGACGACGACGAGAACACCAGCGAACACGGCGACCCGATGCCTTACGAGGAGCCCCCCGCGGCGCTGTTCCCGGACGTGCGCGAGCACTTACGGGTTTCCTAGTCTCAGTCTCTGCGGTGGGTGGCCCTCAGGCGAGATAAAAATGGTCGCAGTCATACATCAATGGAGCGGTAAGCTAGGACTTCCGGAGCGTCGATGGCGAGCTTCGACTACGGTCTCCTTCGTGAACTGGAGTGACACGACGTGGCTGGCTGGACTAGTGGGCTTCCTTGGTGTTATGACGACCCTTATCGTCACCAGTCGCCAGCAGCGTAAGACACTAGAAACCACGGTTGCTGCCGCTTACAAGGAAGATCAGGCCGCTCGCCGCGCGGAGGTTTGGGCTCGCTTCACCTGGTGCCTAGGCGAGGTTAGCTCAGTTGATCCAGTCCGCAGGGTGCCAGGATTAGTGATAATCGGAGAAGTGGCTCACGATTCCTTTGCGCTACCAGAGGATGCACAAATGATGTATTCAGCCCTAGTCGAGCTTGGCTCTCAGCTGGGATTCCCGATTGTCTGAGGAAGTGGCCAGGGTGGCCGTAACGTTGGAGCAGGTACTCCTGGCAAGAGCAGCCGTGCGTGCGGCCAAAAGGGCTGGGATCTCCATTCCGGCGCGAACCGAAGAGTTGGCGCAGATGTCGACCACGGGGCTGCCAATGGCAGCTCGAATACCTAATACCATGGAAAGAGCCCCCGGCACCGACAGGGGTGAAACCTCGGTGACCCTCCCCGCGTGGAACGCCCGCAACAGCAAGGCCGACACCATGACTCGCGGCGCGCTGTGGCTGCTACAAGAGGTCGGGGCTGGGAACACGTTCAGCAAGGAGCAACTGCGTCGGGCCTTCCCCGACGTAGTCCAGATGGACCGCCGTATCCGCGACCTGCGCTCCTACCAATGGGTCATCCTCACCGACAATGAGGACGCGACCCTGCGCCCGGACGAACAGCGTTTTGTGAGCGCAGGCATACCTGTTTGGGACGCTATCAAACGCCAGGAGGCTGACCTCGGGACGGTCACTCCCGCATCACTTGATAGCTTCGACTTGGCAGATATTGCCGAGTTGGAACTCGCTTTTGCCTCCCCATCCGCCCAGCGACTAGAAAAAAACCCGCGTTCCCCGGAGCAGACTTTTACTGCTGCAGGGCGGGGGTTGCAGTCAGGCGACGTTAACGCTGACACACAAAAAGATGCGGCTCCTTTAGAAGCAGAAGGCGACAGGTCAGTGCCTCTCGCAAGAGATAAGGACGAGGCGGCCACTCAAGACGAGCAGCTGCTGGCCGACCGGGTGCGGGTCCTGGGGGCCGACCACCCCGACACCCTGGCCACCCGCCACGGCCTGGCCGCCGCTCACCACGACGAGGGGCGTGTGGAGGAGGCGATCGGGCAGTTTGAGCAGCTGCTGGCCGACCGGGTGCGGGTCCTGGGGGCCGATCACCCCGACACCCTGCGCACCCGCCACAATCTGGCCGCCGCTCATCACGATGGGGGCCATTTGGAGGAGGCGATCGGGGAGTACGAGCAGCTGCTGGCCGACCGGGTGCAGGTCCTCGGGGCCGACCACCCCGACACCCTGCTCACCCGCCATAGCCTTGCCGACGCCTACTACGACGCCGGACTCCTACAGCAGGCGACCGCATCGTACGAGGAAGTTCTGACGCAGCGGCGCGAAGTTCTAGGCGATACCCACCCGGACACCCTGGCCAGCGCCAATAATCTTGCCAACACCTACCTCATTCAGGACCGCCTGACCGAGGCGACTGCGCTGTACGAGTTCGTCTCAGACCAGCGGAAACAGAATCTTGGCGACACCCACCCAGATACATTGGTGAGTCTCAATAACCTGGCCAATATCTATCTAGATACTGGGCGGCTGATCGAGGCCCAAGGTCTCTACGAATATGTCTTTGATCAGCGGGAGAAGCTATTTGGCGCCGCCCATCCAGATACCCTGGGCAGCCTCAGTAATCTCGCCAACGCGTTCCGATTGAGTGGGAATGTGCACCGTGCACTGGCTTTGCACCAGCGGGTCCTGGAGCAGCGAGAACGGGTCCTCGGCAACAGCCACCCAGACACTCTGACCAGCTTGAACAATCTTGCCAACATCTACCTGTCAATTGGGGATCTGCAGGGTGCATTGTCTTTGCACCAGCGGGTCCTAGAGCAGCGAGAACGGGTTCTCGGCGACAGCCACCCAGATGCTCTGGCCAGCCGGAACAACCTCGCTAACGCCTACTTCATGGCTGGACGCCTCAACGAAGCAGTCTCGCTATTTAGGGACAACCTAGCCGCGAGCGAACGGGTACTAGGACGAGATCACCCACGGACTCTCGCCAGTCGTAAATTCCTTGACCTTGCCGTCAGAGAACAGACAGCGGGCGGCCCTGACGTGAGCTGATCACTCCGTCGCAACCACGGTCCGGTGCTTAAGCCGAGCGCAGAGGACGCCCGCCACCATTCGCGGACTGAACATGGCGGTCGGTGGGCTCACCAGGTGCCCGACACGCTGCATGACCTCCGCCGCCGGCAAGCTGCCGTGCATCGCCAATCGACCCACCTGGTCTCCCCACGCGCCGATAAGCGCCTCCTGTAGACGAGCCGGTTCGGAGCTGGTGGCGTACATCCGGTCTTGGGAGGTGGCCATCGTCCACGGCAGGTTGGTGACCTGGGCGATCTGCCGCTGAATGGTGGGGGTCGATCTGCCAGCCCGCAGTGCGGTCCGCAGTCGTACGCCCTGACAAGCGGCGACGGTGATGCCGTGGCCGTAGACCGGGTTGACCGCGCACAGAGAGTCCCCGACGGCAAGGAGCCCCTGAGGCCAGCGCCGGACGTCCTCGTAGCGGTGACGGACGTTCGCAGTCTGACGGTGGACGGCGACCTCGCCCACTGGAGTCATCTCCCGTACCGCCTCCAGCGCGGGCGTGGGCGGCATCGAGGCCAAGTGCTGGTCGAAGGCTTCCTCGCCGCGTCCGGGGCGGTCTGCACCGACCCCAACGGTGGTGACGAGCCACTGTCCGTCTTCGATGGGTCCGACCATGCAGCCACGGGGCCGGGCCGGACTGATCATCACGAGTACCCCTGGCCCAGGGGCACGGGTGCTGGTGTAGCGGCGTGTGGCGTAACCGACCTGCGCATCGACCGTGACGGTCTTCGCCTCCGGGACGCCCAGCTCCGCCAGCCACGTCGGCAGCCTCGAGGACCGACCAGAGGCGTCGATGACCAGTTCAGCTCGCAGTTCCTCGGTGGCGTCGGCGTGGTCGTAGGACACCTGCCAGGCCCCGTCAGAGGTCTGCGTCAGGCCGGTGACTCGGGCCCGGGTGGTCATGGCTACCCGGGGCATGGCTTGGACACGCTGACGGATGGTGTGCTCGATCAGGGGGCGGCTGGCACACAGCAGGTCCAGGCCGTAGTCCCCGATGGGTGCCCATCCGTCTGCGCCCAGCAGCGGCATCCGTCCCATCTGGAAGTGCGGTGCTCCTGCGGCGCTCAACTCCTCGCCGACGCCGGGGAACAGCTCCTCCAGGGCCAGGCGGCCCCGCATCAGCAGGATGTGGCTCTGACCGCTCTGGGGCACTCCACGCCTGGCTACGGGCCCATCGGGTAAGGCATCGCGCTCGAGCAGGGTCACGCGCCATCCGGCGGAGCTCGCTGCCGCTGCCGCGCAGAGGCCGGCCACGCTGGCGCCGATCACCACAGCGTGTCCGGGGGTCGAGGCGCGGCTCGTACGGGGAAGGCTCACCACCCCATCCTCGGTCATCCATCTCCTCGCCCAAGAGCACCCCGCGGGGCCATCACGGAGGCGTGTGGTGCGGACGCAAGAACGGGCCGGCCCCAGGGCATGAAGGCCGACCCGATCGAGCGCCGCAGCGAGTGCGGCCTACCGGCTCAACTCGCCGCGCTGCTTCTGCTGGGCCCCGGTCCCACGGTGCTTGCGAGCCTTGGGGGCACCGCGACCGGTGTCCTTGACGGCGTCGCTGGCGGGTCTGCCCTGTGCGACGTCGGCGGCCAGGTGGGCCGCGACCGTCTCGGAGTCGATGCCCTTGGCCTCCAGGGCTGCGGCGACCCCACGGCGACGTTCGGCGCTGTCGTAGAGCACTGCGAACTCGGCGCGAGCCGTGCCTGCACCCTGCGCGGCGGGCTCCTGAAAGCCCGGTGCCGGGCCTGTCGGCTCGGGGATGACAGCAGCGCCACCATGGCGCATCCAAGGGTTGTCCGTCGTGGTGAGCGCGTCGTTGTCGAGGGGTTGGGCGTCTGCGTCCTGGCCGTCCCGCTTGACGGTGACGGGGGACTGCGCCTCAGCGGCAGGGACGGCGTCCTGCTCACGATCAACCCCACCGCGCAGCTGCCCTCGGATGAGGTCACGCATCCGCTCCGCGCTGCCTTCGGCGTCGAGCGGCGCACTGCCTGCGCCGGCACGCTCTGCGCCGACAACGGCGGCCGCGGCGGTGACAGCGGCGGCGTCGACGCGGGGGTCTGTGCTGTCGACTTCGGTCGCCCTGGTCTCGCTGCGTGCTGCTTCCGCGCGCCGGTCCTCCTGCGCTGCTTCGGCGGTCAGGCGCTCCGCCTCGGCACGGTCTGCGGCCTCCCGGCGGCGTTCGGTCTCTGCCTCCAGTCGGGCCCGGTCGGCGTCGTCGAGGAGCTGGGGGAACTTCGCGGCGATGGCCTGGTCCACGTCGTAGTCGAGCCCGACCCAGCTCGGTACATCGTGATACCCGCCGCCGCCCATCCCCTTGACGGGCTTCGCGTCGTCAGGCATCTGGCTTAGGAGGCGTAGCGCCTCCTCCTTGCTCACCATCACGGTCCTGTCGGATTCCTTGTACGAGTGCGAGGTAGAGAAGACCTTGGCGGCCTCGGTCTGCCGCCGCGTGGTCTCGGCTGCAGCCGCTTCGGCTGCCACCGCGGCGAGGTAGGTCTCGGGGTCGACGTCGTGGCGAGTCCGCATCTCCGACCGCATCCGGTCCTGCGCCTGCGCCGCGTCAGGCAGCTCCGACCCCCACGAGCGCGCCGTCGTGTACGCGTGGGCGATGTCCTGTGGTGTGGCCCGCTCCCACCACTCGTTGCGGTGCACGTTGGCCAACTCGGCCTGCGCCGCACGCTGCTCCGCAGCCAGCCGCGACGCCAGCTCCCTCGCCTCCCGCTCGGTGGCGACCTGCATCCGCCGCAGCGCCTCCTCACGTGCCCGCAGTGCGACCTCCGCTAGCTGCGCAGCCGTGGTCAGCCACACACGGAGCTGACCTTGGACCGTCTCCTCGATCCCATCGCCTTCGGGCATCGCCGGCTCCTCTCCTAGCGTTCCTGACCGCGGTCCGCAGCCGGGTTGGTGTGGTGCTTGGCGCGCTGGTCGGCCAGCTTCGACGGAAGGGGCGAGCCAGGGCGTGGTGCCTGCGGGAAGGCCGCGTTCATGCGCTCCAACATCTCCTGCACCTCAGCACTCACCGGCGGTCCAGCCGCAGGCTCGGGCTGGCCGTAGGACGCGGGCCGCTGCAACGTCGCGGTCGCCGTAGCGGGCCCGCTGCCCGCCTCGGCGGCCCCACCCGCAGGCCGCGGTGCCGGGTGCTGCGTAACGCTGTGGGCGGCGCGGACGCGCATCAGCTGGGCCCGGGTCTCACCGGCCAGCAGCCTCGCTTGGCGGTGCTGCTCGCTGGCCACCGCGTGCGCGTAGACGGCCTGGGTCAGGCGCAGTACGGAGTTGATCAGCGCGGCCTGCCCGATGGGTCCTTGACCGCCGCGGCTGGCGCTGGCCGCGAGCATCGCCAGGCCGGTGATGGCCTGAGTTCCGGCCTTGGACGGGGGAGTGGTGCGCCGGTAGGTCTGCGCCGAACGCGACAGTGCTTCGGCCGCCGCGGCGAGGTCACCGGGCGCCGCTTCGGTGGTCGTGGACCAAGCCGCCAACGCCCCCGCGGTCTGGCGCGCGACGGTCGCCCAGGTGTCGCGGTCATCGACGGGAACCTCGCGGAGTCGGTCGACGAGGTCGCGCAGCTTGGCGTCCTGCTCAGCCCACTCCTGCGGGCTGACTTCGCGGGTCTCCCGGCCGGCTGCCACGACGCGGCGACCGCGCTTGGCCGCGGTCCATTCCGCGGCCGCGGCGCTGGCGCCGGTGGGGGTGTCCGCCCACTCGCTGCGCAGTCGCGGCAGGGTCAGGTCGCGGCCCAGGTGACCGCCGCCGTACCAGATCGGACGCTCACCGTGCTCGGGCCTGGCGGCCACGGAGTAGCCCGTCACGACGTCGGTGGTGCCCTCAGCGAAGCGCGCCCGCACCAGCAGCCCGGAGCGGCGCATCCGGCGCACGAACTCCGCCTCATCGGCCGCCGCGGTCGCTGCCGCGCGCACCCGCAACGCCAGCGCTTCACGGGGCTGACCCGCGCGCAGTTCTGCGGCGATCCGCTGCTGACGCTGCGCACCACTGAGCTGCTCCCACGCAGGCACCGGCGCCCCCACCGCCAGCCCCTCAGGCAGGCCGGGGACAACTGCCCCGGCCGCACGCGTGGAGCGCAAACGTTCGTGCTTGGCCTGCGCTCGAGCACGGGCCTGCGCCTCACGCTCGGCGGGCTTGAAGCCACGCGTCGACCGCTCGGCGGTGACCGACTCCAGGCGCTGCAGCCCGTACTTCACTTCCAGCGCCCGCGTGGCGGTCTGGGCGGTCTTGAAGTCGTTGTGCACCGACGCTTTGGTGCCGTCCTCACGGACCAGGTTCACTGCGAGGTGGACGTGGTCGTTGCCGTTGCCGGAGACCCCGTGGCGCACCGCCGCCCACCGGCACGCAGCCTTCGTGCCCTGGTTGTCGTCGAAGCCCATCGCGGTGACGAAGTCGCCGGCGATCTCGGCCCAGCGCTCGTCGCTGAGCATCCCTTCCTCGGCGCTCAGAGACAGCGAGCAGTGCCACACGTGACCACCGGGGATCTCGACACCGAAAGCCTTGGCGGGCCGGTCCAGGTGACGGGCGATGGCCAGCGCGGAGTCGCGGTCCAGCTCGTTATCGCCGTACCAAGTCAGCAGTGCCTGATCGCCCGCGACCAGGTGCGGTTCGGTGTGCTCATTGGTCCGACCGGGCCCGGCCAGGTACACCAGCAGACCGGCCATCCGGTCCCCGCGGACCACGTTCGGCATCACCGCCGCGACACCCCACTTGCCGGTGCCGGCGCGGCCGCTGCAGTGGCGGGTGCTGGCATGGCGGGGATGCCGCTGAGTGCGTCCACCGTGGCGTCGATCCGCTCCGCCGTGCGACGCACCGCCCGCAGCGTCGCCGCCAGGTCCTCGCCCATCTCACCGGTGGCGTTGGTGGCCCGCGCGATCTGGTTGACGTTGTTCGAGATCGCCGCCAGCAAGCGGTGCACCGCGAACAACTCAGCCAACGCGTTGCGCCGCTCCGTGGGCGTCTCCGAGGTCTGCGCCGACAGCGCCGACTCCACCAGCAGACGAGGGATCGTCACCCGCTGCGCCAACGCCAACCGCGCCAGCGTCCCCTCCTCCTCCGGCGTCACCTTCACCTTGTGAAAGTGCTGACGCCCACCCGCCGCGTTCGCCCGCCGCCGGCGCGCGAACAACCGACCAGCAGGACCAGAAGCCGACCCAGCCTCAGACCCCGTGGGGGAGGCAGACGCGGGGGTGGAGGCGGACGCAGACACCGACGCCGCCGGCGTAGTCCGCGCCCCCACAGACTCACCCATGTCCTACCCCCTCACCGGCCCAGCGCAGCGACCCCGCCCGCGGGGATCACACGACCAGTGTGCCCCCTCGCCGGCCGCAGGTCGAGAGGGACAAGCCATTTAGGGAACCTAAATGTATAGCTTGCTTCGTCTGTTGCTCCGGTCACTCGTCTCACCGCGGCAGCGGAGAGACTCGCGGCGCAGCCGTGACGGGACGGCCACCAGGCCGCTGCCCCGTCTCGACTCACAGAAGAGGAGCAACTATCCTCGGGGTATGAACAGAGGACCCCGCATCGAAGATGCTGTCGAGCGCGCAACGCGCTCGAACGACGCCCGGATCGCCGCGGTTCGCGCCTTGGCGGAGGCGCTCCAGAGCGCCGCCGACGTACGCGATGAGGGGGAGCGAAAGCTTGCGTCTCTTCGTGAGCAGGTGACGTCGGAAGTCAGCGCCGCAGAGGCCGCAGGAGTCAAGGCGCATCGCGCCGCCCTGAGCGCCGGTTGGACCCCGGAGGAGCTGCGGAAGATCGGCTTCACGGAACCGGAGAAGCAGCGCCGAGCGCGTGGGACCCGGCGCACCGACGGCGACGGTGCGAGTGCGTCGCCGGGTGTCCGCAACCACGAAGCCATCAGTGCCTGAGTCCGTGGTGGAACACCACCTCGCTGCGGCGTCAGGGCGCGTTCCAGCGGTACCGACCGCGGCCGAACCCCGCGACACGAAGCTGCCGCGTGCCCTCAACGACCTCAAGCACGCCGCGCCAGAGGCGACCGCACACGAGACCATCGACCTGGCTGGCTGGGTCGTCGGCGGAGATGCTTCGTGAGCCCCCAGGAGCGCCCCGTGGAACGGCTGGACGGCGACACCTTCGTTGCCGATCTGCCCGGTCAGATCGGCTACCAGCCGGCGCCTGGCGCGGTCGTCGTCAGCGCCTTCAGCGCCTCCAACCGCTTCCAGTTCAACGCCATCGTCGACCTCCCCGAAGGCGGCGACCGCACGGCCCTGCTCCAGGACGTCGCCGCTCAACTGCAGCGTCCCCAGCGTGAGTACGAGACCGCGATGATCGTGCTCACCGGCTACGGCCCAGCAGGCGACGTCAACGCCGCGCAGCTGCGCACCGCGCTGGCCGACGGGCCCACCCACGTCTTCTACCTGGCGCACGTCGAAGACACCCGCGTCCGCACCCTCGCCCACGACGACGTGGCGTGGTCAAGCTCGCGGGCACTGCCCGACACGGCGGCGCGCACCGTGCTGCGCGAGCGCGCCGCACCCGCGGCCAACCGTGAGGAGTTCAGCGCCCGCTACGCACCCCTGGCCACGGCCACCTTCACCGCCCTGCGACCCGACCAGGCCGACGCCATCGGCGTGCACGCCAAGCCGTCAATGCGCGCCGACGTGGCCGCTCGCTACCTCGACCAGCTCGCGCAAGCGCGCGGAGGCGACCCCGCCAAACAGGCTGTCATCGCCCACCTGGTCACCCTCGACCTGACCACCCGCGACGCGGTCGTCATCGCCGCCGCGGGCGACAGCGCACGGGTCACCGCGTTGGTCGACGTCTACCGCGGTGCGCCCCCCGAGCTGCGACCAGCGTGCGCTGCCGCCGCGGCGGCCGCCATGTTCATGGACGGCGCCCCTCTCAGCGCCGTCAGCTCCGTCCTCACCCACGCCGACCGCACCGGGCCGAACGCGTCACTGACCGGCCTGGTCGAAGCCGCCGCGCACGCCGGCCTCAACGGCCACCAACTGCGCGCAGCCGTCGCCGCCGACTTCACCAACACACTGCGCGTCGCCGACGAACGCTGGACCGTCGCCGACATCGCGCGGACCTCTGCAGCCGCCTTCCCCACCGCGACCTCGCGCTCTACCCAGTCACGCTCGAGCGCAGACGCGGCCAGCGAACAGACCCGCCAGGCCGGACCGTCCACACGTCCCGCACCACCCACCGCCAGCCCTACCGGCAGGCCTCCGCTCGAGCGTTGAGCGCCGGCTCCTCACGCGACGGAACGGCCCGCGCGCGAGGGGGGCAACGCGCGGGCCGTCTACCTCAGATGCCGCGCGCAGGGCACTGACGCCCGGCTACCAAGAGGCGTTGCCGCCACCTAGGCAGCGCGGCGCGCTTGAGTGCCCCCTGACCACCTATGGACGGCACGAGCTCCCACCGCTTCGCGGCTCGTCCCGCCCACAGGGGGACAGCGGGACCCAGCAGCCCGGCTGCACACCGCCAGCAGCTTCACCACTCCGCATCCCTCACCTCGGGCACCCGCTGGCCGTGCACAGCCTCACGTCAGTGGTGGCCAGGACCAACGACGGGGACCTCCTCCTGCTGACGCCCAGCCGGTGGCTCCCGACTACCGGTAGGGCACCTGCGGTGGACGGCTACTTCCCGATGTTGCAGCGCGCCCGTGGGCCGGCACGAACGCCTCAAGGCAACAGGACAGAGCCCGCCCAAGATGAAGCCGCAGCGGCCACACCGCCGCCGGCGTAGATGCCGCGGACCTCCTGCAGCGCGGTCAAGATGCCTGCACTCGTGAAGCTCGTGGGGCGGCCCGCAGTCCGTAGGTCTGCTCCAGCTCGATGCATGCCGTCTGTGCTTGGCGGTAGTCCTGCCGGTTGTGCCACACCCGCCCGTCGAAGCCGACCCGCGACACCGCGATGTGCACGTGGTCGGCGCCGTGGCGCACCACCACCCACGGCTGACTCGCCCGCACCTGCACGTCTGAGCCAATGGGATCCACGAAGCCCATCGCCTCCGCGAACACTCCCGCCGCATCCGCCCACTGCGCATCCGACAGCGTCCGGTCCTCCGGCGCGCAGCGCAGCGACGTGTGCCAGAGAGGACGCTTGATGTCCGGGCGCCCCAGTGCCGCCTCGGTCAACAACATCGCCCACGTACTGCCGTCGCGACTGCCGTGCAGACCCAAGTTGCCGCCGATGACCGCACCTCCGGCGCGCCCGGCGAAGACGTGCTCCTCGACGGCGCCCGGCCCATGTAGGTACGCGGCCAAGTCTTGGGCCCGCTGCCAGTGAGCGATCTTCGCGATCACCGCCCACTCCCGGCAGGGGTGCCGGCGGTGGCGCTCCGGGTCAAGCGCGTGCGTAGGAGTTCGGCAGCGTTGTCGGTGAGCGCGTACTTCTTGTCGGTGAGCCGGGTGAGGATCGTGGCTGCACGGCCGTTAATCGCGCGGGCGCTGCGTCCGTGCGCCGTGACGATCTCGTCAAGAGGCACCCCTTGGCGCAGTTCCTCCAGCAGCATGAAGGTCTCCTCCTCTGCCCACGGCTTCCCGTGCGCGCTGCCCACGGCAGCCGCGGCGGCCGGTGCGCGCTCGGCGGGCGGCGTTGCGGCCGGGGTGGCCACTGATGCCGCGGTCGTCGAGCTGCTGGTGGGTCGCAGGGTCCTCGACTCAGACTCGGCCGCGCTCACGGTGGACGGCGTGCCGGTGTCCTGCTGACCGGCGTGACGCTGAGTGGTGTCCTCGCGCAGGTCGTGCAGGCGCCGAGCGGTGCTCTTGCGGGAGCGCTTCAGCTGCGCGGCGAGCTCGCTGGTGGGGGTGCCGGCGTGGATGGCGGCGCGGACCTGCTCGTCCTCGGCCGGCGTCCAGATCGCACCGGTGTGCGGGGCGAGGGCGCGGACTTCGGCGTGCTGGCGCCGACGGGTGGTCGCTAGTGCCGTCGCCCAGTCGTAGTCGCGATCGGTGAGCAGCTGCTCGCGTAGCCACTCCATCCGCTGCTCACGCTTGAGGTGGGAGGTCTCCTCCGGGGTCATGCGGGCCGCTCGGGCCAGGATCGCGGTGGGGGTGCGCTGGTGGGCCGCGGCGAGGTCGTCGATGGTCAACCCATCACGCAGGCCGCGCACGAGTCGCGCCTCCTCCTCCAGCGTCCAGAACGCGATCGTCACGGGCCCGATTGTGCCCGCCGAGGTGTCACCAACCCCCCGGTTCACTCCCGATGCGGGCGGCCGGACAGACGGGCGGGCGGGCGGGGTGCTGGCAGCGGCAGCGCGCTGAGTGCGGGCTCGCCGTGGCCTGTCGAAGCCCCTGCGTGGGCTCAGGGGTTGAGGAAGCAGGGGGCGCGGTCCTCCCGCGCCGTGCCCGCGGCGCCGCAGGCGTACGGCGGCCACAGCCAGGCGCAGCGCGGCGACGTCGTCGCTGACCGGCTTCGCAGCGGCCGGCTTGGCGGTGGCGGTGACGGCGTTCATCTCGTGTGGTCCTTTCAGGTCGCTAGCCAGATCCGGGCGGAGCATGGCGGTGAGCGGTCCGGTGCTCAGGCCGTTGCGCTGTTGGTGCGGTGGTCCAGCAGTTCGTCCACCACGCACCCCGCGTCGGCGCCGGTAGCCACGGCCACTGCGGCCAGGCACTGGCCCATGTCGAGGTCGTCGTGGACGGGGTCGATGAGGCGGACGGCTGCGCGCACCGCGTTCAGCTGGCTGGTGTCCTCGTGCAGACGCCCGACCCAGGGGGTGACGGCGTCGCGGATCAGGCTCAGGACCAGGGGCCTGTCCTGGACGTGCTCGAGCAGGCCCGTCAGCTGGGTGCGGGGCAGGCTCGCCGGGTCGCCACCTTCGGGCAGGGTGACCTCCAGCAGTCGCAGACCGCGGGCGGTGGCGAGCTCGAAGGCCCGTCGCGCGGCACCGCGTCCGGCCTTGTCGCAGTCGAAGGCGGCGGCCAAGCCCTGACGGGCCAGGCAGCTGGTACCCGGGTCGGTGTCCTTCCCCTCCTCCTGACTGGTGGTGGCGGCCTGGAGGACGTCGTCGAGGAAGTCGAGGTGGTCGCTGGTCAGTGCGGTGCCGCAGCTGGCGATCCCGACGTAGCGCCCGGCGCCGGCGAGGGTGATGGCCAGGGCGTCGGTGGGACCTTCCACCAGCACCGGCAGGGCACCGGCGCCCAGCAGCCCACGGACCTGCGGGGTGAGGCCGTAGAGGACCTCGCGCTTTCGGTACAGGGCGGTCTCGCAGGTGTTGAGGTACTTGGGCAGGTCGTGTCCGGCCGCGGCGGCCGCGGCCCGGTCCTCGTCGAAGGCGCGGGCGGTGAAGGCGACGACGTCGCCGGCGGCGTCGTGGACGGCGAAGGTGATGCGGGCCCGGAAGCGGTCGATGAGGTGGGTGGTGCGGGACCGGGTGCTGACCCCGGCGGCGAGTAGGTGCTCGTCGGTGTAGCCCAGGCCCTGCAGGTGGGTGGTCAGTGCGGTCCAGCCCTCCGGGGCGTAGCCGATACCGTCGGCGGCGGTGAGGATCGGCAGGCGGCGGGCGGCCAGCGCACGCCGTGCGCGGCGGCCAGCGGTGGGCTCAACCAAGCAGGCGCGGAAGAAGGTGGCGGCGTCGGCCGCGACGGCGCGCAGCACTGCCAGCTCGTCCACGGTCTCCTCCACGACATCGGTCTCGGTCATGTCCTGCTCCACGGCGGAGAGATCTTCCTGGAGGAACTGCATGGGGATGAGTTCGTTGGCCGCGGCGCGGTCGCACGCCTGCTGCAGAGCTCTGCCGATGAGGCGGCTGCTGCACTCGGTACCACCGCGGCGGACGGCGGTAGCCGCACCCCGTGCGTTCGAGCGCGGCGCGGGCTGAGTCTTGAGCCAGACGCTGCGGTGGGTGGGGGTGGCGGTCATAGCGGGTGTCCTCCTCGATGGCTGTTGGCTGCTGTGGGCTGCTGGCTTCAGAACCAGTGAGTGAAGCTGGGCGTGAGGGTGATGTCGACGGTTCCCGTGATTGCGTGGATCACGAGATGAACCGATCTAGACACCTCATGGCCTTCGTCGGCCCTTGTCCTATTCTAGCGAAATAGCGGTGTACCGCAACGGTTTACGTTGGCCGCAGTCCATATTCTTTGCTGCACTGTCGTCATGTCGGAACGGTTGCGTCGGCCAGAACACGCAGTCGGTCGGGGCGAAACCCACTCCAGTGCTGCTGCTCGTTCGTAGTGGTGTCCTCGTGCGGGTGATGGCCGACCGGGGCGTCGGTCACCACGACGACGGGGGCCTGGCTGTGGCCTAGTTCCTGCGTCACGTAGTCATGTGCTCGGGTGTCGGTACGGATGTCCACGACCTCGAACGTCACTCCGGCCTGCTTCAGGATGTCGATGCTCAGACGGCACCGGACGCAGGTGGGACCACTGCTGTAGACGGTGATGCTCATGAGGGGTTCCCTTCCTAGGGTTACTGAGACGGTAGATAGGTGAGACGGAGCGGAAACGGTGGTCGGCACCAACTGGTCCCGCCGACCAATTCCCTCCCCCCTCCCGGCGTAGTTCCACGCGGCCGCTGTAGAGCGCGGCGGTGTCACCCGCAGGGCGCGGGCTAGCTCGCGAGTCGAGGTCGCCGGCGGAGAGCGAACGATCTTGGGTCGCTCGCGTCTTCAGCGACGAGGGACGAGGAGCAGCGAGGGGGCAAAGATGGTTCGGGCGCAGCGGGTCCAGCGCAGCTCGCCTCGGCTTAGCTCCGTCGTGCGAGCGGCCACGATGGAACGCCGGGAGGGGAAGGGATGCGAATAGGGACACCGGCCCGAAGGGCCGACCGAACTGGGCGAGGGACGAGCCCGGCAGCACCGCAGGTGCGCCGGGACGACGCAGGAGGGCCGGGCTGGGGGGAGCGCGAGGGGGCGCGCAGCGACACCCCCTCGCACCGGTAGCAGCCCCGGCCCGCAGGGCTGGCGGCGCCCGCGACGTGCGCGGGGCCGCCTACATCCGGTGACAGCACCGCACGACGGACACCGGATGCAGGCGTCTGCTCCTACAGGATGTCGAACAGCTTCGTCTGAGCGGGGTTGACGTCGAGGTCGGTGACGCTGAGCTTGCGACCTTGGCTGCGCAACCGTGCTGCGACTTGCTGTGCGGCCTTCTTGTCCAGTCACTCGTAGAACTCGCCCGGCTTCCCGCTGCGGTAGTCGTCTGGGTCGCCGGGGACCGCTAGGGCGTAGATGTTGTAGCGGGGCACGCCTCTAGCCATCGCGGGTCTCCTTCGCTGAGGTCGGGATGACACGGGAACTTGCCCTCGTCCGACCGCCGCGCGTGCGGCGGTCGGACTCGCGAGCAGGTCTCAATCACGCAGGAGGTCGCGCAGGAAGTCGGCCCCCTCGGGGAGGAAGAGCAGGTGCTCGCTCACGCTGCGGTGGGCGGACCCCCCGGCGGCGTTGACCGTCGCGGGATCGTTGACGTTCCCGACGCACAGGGTGAGGGTGCGCGGGCGCCGGCGGTCGGCGAAGATGATGCTGAGGTGGAGGCAGTCGTGGGGGAGGACGTCCATGCCCGGGGCGGTGTTCGGGGCGAACGCAAACTCGGCGGTGCCGGTCAGACGCAGCAGCTGGAGGATGGTGTCGGTGTGGACGCCCAGTGCGCCGGTGAAGACGGGCAGGGTGACAAGGACGTGCACGTCGGGTTGACCGTCGGTGTAGGTCACCCCGGGTAGACGGTCCTCCGGCTCTTCGCCCTGGCCGGTGCCGTCGCAGGTGTCAGGGCGCAGGAAGTAGCAGGAACGGTCGATGAGGTTGAGGGCGTCAATGGGGTCCATGACCCGGCGGGCGGTGCCGACCTGGGCGTAGAAGCCGAACGGCTCCTTGTTGTTGCTGGTGAGCTCATCGACCGCGTTCCACCACTGCTCGGCGGCGCCGGTGTGGGAGTCGATGCCGATGACGTGGGCGGTACTCATGGTGTCGAGGTTGTTCAGCGCGATGTAGCTGCTGGACTCGGCGTCCTCGGGCATGGTGAGTCCTTCCGTAGGTGTGAACAGGTGCGCCGGAGCGAGGAAGTGAGCACTCGACGGCTGTCGCCGCCGACCGCTCACCGCCCCCTCCCGGCAAGTCACCTCGAGACCGACGTGAGGGGCTGTGCCACCCGAAGGGCGCGGGCTCGCCCGCGAGTCCAGGTCTGC
>Ga0160428_1000588_pt1 | contig 38129 bp, 32 predicted proteins | sample SolpanmetagenomM_FD_108198 | JGI IMG/M metagenome (GOLD analysis project Ga0160428, IMG submission 108198) | Solar panel surface microbial communities from Lawrence Berkeley National Laboratory, California, USA - M | ecosystem: Engineered > Built environment > Solar panel > Unclassified ... | reverse complement strand
CGGCGAGGCCATCGAGTACTTCCAGTTTGTGAAAGGCACGCCCGCCAAAACCGATTTATTCGAAGGCATCGACCAGACCTGGAACCGCGTGCCGGGCGGCGCGGCCATCGGCAAGATGGTGGATGAGGTAATTCGCAAGTATGATGCGAGCAACCCTAGCGCCAGCGTGGCGGGGCTACAGGTAGTGAGCGCTGCTCTAACGGCTGCATATGACTCAGATGCCAAAGGCGATAAGAAGGAAGTAGAGGCAAGTCGTGTTTCTGGTACAATGACTAGTGCGCAACAATGGTTTAATTTGAAGAATGAGCAGATAGACAACCTAATAGATGCTTGTCTTGGATTGCATTTCGAAGCGACTACTACATTGGCAGCCATTGCGCCAGGGCAACCAATGAGGATTAATCTAGAGCTAACGAACCGCTCGCAAACTGCTTTAACAGTAAATAGAGTGGTTTTTGTAGGATTTGAGTCCGACAGTAGCATCAGCCGCATCGTGCAACCCGGAAAATCCATCAATTTAACTCTGACAGAAAGTATATCGAAAGCTATTACAACTTCTCAGCCGTACTGGCTACGTGAACCTGCCAAAGTCGGTATGTATGTATTGCCCTCGAAAATACCCAATGGTTTTGAAGGGTCTAGTCATAAGGGAGTTAGTAGTGATACTTCACTTGATTTAAATAGTACCCCTCAGCAGCTTTTAATTGGTTTGCCTGAGAACCCGCCATTACCAATGGTTGTGTTAGGTATATCAGTAGGAGGGAAGGCACATAGTGTAGTAATTCCTGTCCAATACAAGCACACCGACCCGGTCCTCGGCGAGCTCTACCAGCCCCTAGCCGTAGTGCCGCCGGTGATGGTGAATATCCCCGCCGCCCGCGCCTACGTCTTTGCCGACCAGCAGCCCAAGCAAGTGCCCGTGACGCTGCGCGCCGGCCAGGCCGGGGTAGCCGGCTCGCTAGCTTTGCAGGTGCCTAGCGGCTGGCAGGCCGAGCCCGCCACCGTCGCCTTCACCCTCAAAAACAAGGACGACGAGCAAACCGTCAGCTTCACCCTGCGCCCCCTGGCCGGCGCGGCCGAGGGCAAAGCCGAGCTGCGCGCCGTGGCCACCGTGGGCACCGAGAAATACAGCCGCGGCGTCCAGCAGATAGTGTATCCGCACATCCCGACCCAGACGCTGTTCCCAGAGGCCATCGCGCCGCTCGTGAAGCTGAACGTGGCCAGGGGCCACACCAAAACCATCGGCTACCTCATGGGCGCCGGCGACGAGGTGCCCGAGGCCCTGCGCCAGCTCGGCTACGCCGTGACGCTGCTCGACCCCACCACCGACCTCACCGCCGAGCGGCTGGCCCGCTACGACGCCGTGGTACTCGGCGTGCGCGCCTACAACGTGCTCGACCGCCTCAAAACCCAGCAGCCCGCGCTGCTTAAATACGTCGAAAATGGTGGCACCCTCCTCGTGCAGTACGTGGTGAACCGCGGCACGGTACTGCCCGAAATCGGCCCGTACCCGCTCACCCTCAGCGCCGACCGCGTGACGGTGGAAAACACGCCCGTGACCTTCCTCAACCCCGGCGCCCCGGTGCTGAACACGCCCAATAAGCTCACACCTGCCGACTTTGCCACCGGCTGGGTGCAGGAGCAGGGCCTGTACTACCCTTCAGCCTGGGATAATCATTATCAGCCCGTTATCGCTAGTCACGACCCCGGCGAAACCGATAAGCAGAGCGCCATTCTGGTGGCGCCCTATGGTAAGGGGCGCTACATCTATACTGGCCTCTCGCTGTTCAGAGAACTGCCAGCGGGTGTGCCGGGCGCGTTCCGCATTCTGGCCAATTTGGTGGAGTCGGGCAGCAAATAAAAACCGATAAGTCTATGCTTTAACTAAAAAAGAACGTCACGCTCAGCATGACGTTCTTTTTTAGTTAAGCTCTAAGTTTGCGAGCGCCGGGCCGCGCCCGGTGCCATTTCCCTTTTGCGATACCCGTGCTCACAGTAGAAAAAATCGGCGGCACTTCCATGACCGCCTTCGCCGATGTTCTTCAGAACATCATCTTCCACGGCCGCCAGGGCCAGGAATTATACAACCGTATTTTCGTGGTGTCGGCCTACGCCAACGTGACCAACTGGCTGCTGGAGAACAAGAAAACCGGCGCACCCGGCGTGTACCACCACATCACCCAGGGCCAGGATTTTCGGGCCGCGCTGCAAGACGTGGCCACCAAACTCAAGGAGCTGAACACGCATTACGCCCCGCTGGGCCTCGACCTGGCCGTGGCCGATGCCTTCGTGGACGAGCGCCTGGCCCTGGCCCAAACCTACCTTGACAGCCTCGTGAACGTGCTGGCCTCGGGCTACGTGAACAGCTACAACATCTTGCAGGCCGCTCGCGAAATTCTGGCTAGCATCGGGGAGGCGCACTCGGCCTTCAATTCGGTCAATATTCTGCAAAACCGGGGTGTAAATGCCACGCTGGTAGACCTGAGCGGCTTCGACGACGCCCGGCCGCTCACCATTGATGAGCGCATCAAGCAGGCCTTTGCGGGCATCGATTTTGCCAACACCATCTGCGTGGCCACCGGCTACACCAAGGGCACCGAGGGTATTATGCGCGAGTTCGACCGCGGCTATTCGGAGGTGACGTTCAGCAAGATAGCCGTGGCGGTGCACCCGCAGGAAGCCATTATTCACAAGGAATACCACCTGTGCTCGGCCGACCCCAATCTGGTGGGCCTCGACCACTGCCGCCCGGTAGGCTTCACCAACTACGACGTAGCCGACCAACTCGCCGACGTAGGCATGGAGGCCATTCACCCCAAAGCCTCGAAGCCGCTCGAAATCAACGCCATCGACCTGCGCATCAAAAACACTTTCGAGCCCGAGCACCCCGGCACGCTCATCACCCGCGACTACGTGAGCCCCGAGAAGCACGTCGAAGTCATCACGGGCACCGACAAGGTGGTGATAATCGACATCTACGACCCGCTGATGGTGGGCGCGGCCGGCTTCGACCTGCACCTCATGCAGGCGTTTTTTGACCTGGGCGTGAGCTACATTTTCAAGGCGACCAGCGCCAACTGCATTTCGCTCGTTATCTGGCAGAAAGACCTGAAGCCGGAGCTAGCGGCCTCGCTCAAAGCAAAGTATGAAAAGGTGACCATTGAGGATGCCTCAATGGTGTGCCTCATCGGCTCCAACATCGACCAGCCCGGCCTGCTGGCCAAGGCGGCCGGCGCTCTGGCCGAGGCGGGTATCAACATTTGCAGTGCCGGCTTCACGCTGCGCAAAGTCAACATCCAGTTCATCCTGGCCCGTGAAGACTACCAGGGGGCCATTGTGGCGCTCAATAAGGCCCTGTAGCGCGCAACTAGAGCGGTTTTGGAGTACCTGCTGCACGCTGTAGGGGCGGGGCTTGTCCCCGCCCACCGTTCGCGCCGCCACAACGATTCCGTTCAACGATGCGCGGGGGCAAGCCCCGCCCCTATAGCCACTGACTACGAAACTGCGCGAAGCTTCAGCTTCGCGCTACATTGCGGGCATGAAAAACTTTCTGCCCGTCGCTTTTCTGCTGAGTCTGGGGCTGGGCGCGCCCGCCGCCCGCGCCCAGCAGGCGCTAGCCCTGCCGCCCGCCACGCAGTCCGTCACCGATGCCGAAAACAAGGCGATGCTGGCGGCCGACACGCTCTACATTCGGCAGCACTACACCAAGACGGAGTACAAAATCCGGATGCGCGACGGGGTGCAGCTCTACACCATCGTGTACGCGCCCAAGGATGCGGACAAGGTGCGCTACCCGATTTTGCTTAACCGCACGCCCTACGCCATCGGGCCGTACGGCCCCGCCAAGTTTAAGCTCAGCCTGGGGCCTAGCAGCAAAATGATGCACGAGGGCTACATCTTTGCCTATCAGGACGTTCGGGGGCGCTATATGTCGGAAGGCGAATTTATGGACATGCGCCCCGAACTCGAAAAGCACGCCACCCAAAAGGATACCGACGAGGGCACCGACACCTACGACACCATCGAGTACCTGCTCAAAAGAGGCCCCAAGAGCAACGGCCGGGTCGGCCAGTGGGGCATCAGCTACCCCGGTTTCTACACCTCGGCAGGCCTGCTGAGCCGGCACCCAGCCCTGAAAGCCGCCTCGCCCCAGGCCCCGATTGCCGACTGGTTTTGGGATGACTTTCACCACAACGGGGCGTTTTTTCTGCCCCACGCCTTCAATTTTCTCTACAGCTTTGGGCAGGCGCGGCCCCAGCCCACGGCCGTGGGCAACCCCGGCATCAAGCACGGCACGCCCGATGGCTACGACTTTTTCATGCGCCTGGGGCCGCTCAAGAATGCTAATGACCTGTACTACAAGGGCAAAGTGGCATTCTGGAACGAACTGATGCAGCACCCCGACTACGATGCCTTCTGGCAGGCGCGCAACCTGCGCCCGCACCTGCACGACCTCCAGGCGGCCGTGCTCACGGTGGGCGGCTTCAACGACGCCGAGGACCTGTTTGGCGCCCTCAATACCTACCAGACCATTGAGCAGAAAAATCCCGGCCTGGCCAACCGCCTCGTGATGGGCCCCTGGGTGCACGGCGGCTGGGCGCGTGGCACTGGCGAGATGGTGGGTAACGTCAACTACGGCCCTTCACCCTCGCTGTGGTACCAGGAAAACATTGAGGCGCCGTTCTTTAAGTCGTACCTCAAAGACGCCAAGCCCGGTAGCAATTTGCCCGAAGCTACCATGTTTGAGGGCGGCACCAACCGCTGGCGCACCTTCGACGCCTGGCCGCCCAAGCAGGCCCAGCCCCGGACGCTCTACTTCCGCCAGGCCGGCGGGCTAGCCTTCAGCCCGCCCACCGATGGCAGCAACGAGCGCCGCCGCCCCGACGTCAACTTCGAGTTTGACCAGTTTGTGAGCGACCCGGCCCACCCCGTGCCCTTCACCGAGGCCACGGCCGTAGGCATGACCCGCGAATACATGACCGACGACCAGCGCTTTGCCAGCCGCCGCCCCGACGTGCTCACCTACCAAACCCCGCCCCTCGACGAGGATATGACCCTGGCCGGCCCCATTCAGGCGCTGCTGCAAGTAGCCACCACCGGCACCGATGCCGACTGGGTCGTGAAAATCATCGACGTGTACCCCGACAACACGCCCGATAACCCCCGCACCGCGCCCGGCGTGCACCTCGGCGGCTACCAGCAAATGGTGCGCTCTGAGGTGATGCGCGGCCGCTTCCGCGACAGCTTTAGTCAGCCCAAGCCCTTTATAGCCAATGAGGTAACTGCTGTACCCTTCACCGTGCAAGACCTGCTGCACACCTTCAAAAAGGGTCACCGCCTTATGGTGCAGGTACAAAGCACTTGGTTTCCGCTCGTGGACCGCAACCCGCAGACCTACGTGCCCAACATCTACGAGGCCAGCGAAACCGATTTTAAAGCCCAGACGCACAAGCTGTACCACAACCCTGGCCACGCCTCGCAGCTCGTGGTAAAGGTGCTGCCGCAGTAAGCAGCTAAGTAGTTCGAAGAAAAAAGACCATCATGCTGAGCTTGCCGAAGCATCTCTACCGAACGACCCTAACGGCGCGGTAGAGATGCTTCGGCAAGCTCAGCATGACGGTCTTTTAAGGGTTTATTTGCCTCCCTTTTTGGCTTCGGCCATCAGTTCGTCGCCCATTTTGGCGTAGTCGCCATTCGGCGGGGTGGCGGCCAGGGCCAGCTTTTTCGACTGCTCGGCGGCGGCCATGGCGCCCTTGTAGTCCTTCATTTTGAGGCGGATTTTAGCCTCCGTGTTCACGTTCCAGAATTTGGGGTCGGTGGCGTTGGCTTTCTGAATCCAGGCCAGGGCCTGCTTCAGGTCCTTGTTGTTGTCGTAGTAATAAACGGCCGCGGCGGCCAGGTCGCCGGCGGCGGGGCTAGCGTTTTTAACGACCTTTTCGTCAATCTGAGCCATCACCTTGCTGTCCACGTCGCTCATTATCTTGAACTTGGCGCCGGTGTTTTCCCAGTCCATCGCCACGTTGGCGGTGGCCGGCGTGAGGTCGGTGAAGGTGATGGTGAACGTCTCGACCTTAGTGGCCAGTTTGTAGGGCTTGATGGTGAAGCGGGCCACATCCTGGTCATCCTTGAAGCCGTCCACGTCAGCGCCTTGTTTGAGACTCTTGTTGAGCACCACCGTCCACTCATTGGGGCGGGGCACGGTGTAGAGGCCGTACTCGCCGGCCGGCACCTTCACGCCCTCAATCATCACGTCGTCCGAAAACTTGATGCTGGTGGTGGCGTTGGCCCCGGTGCGCCAGCGCTTGCCATTAGCTACCACCGTTTTATCGCCGCCGAAGATGGTGCGGCCCTTCACGCCGGGGCGCGAGTAAGTGATGGTGACGTCGGTGAGGCCCACGCGCTGGGTCACCGTGCTTTTGGGGCTAGCCTGCGGGGTAGCAATCTGGGCCTGCGCCGCCGAAGCCGCCAGCAGGGTGATGGTAAGCGCCGCGGCCGAGCCGAAATGCGATGCGAAGTTCTTCATAGGTCGTAAAAATAGGCCAGCACGTACTTGCCAGCCCAAAAATAGCGACGCCCACCGGGTGGGGCGGGCGTCGCAAATTGACTATTTCGCTGGCTAGGGCTACTTGATAGTATCAAACCCGCAGTAGCTATGCAACACTTCGGGCAGGCGAATGCCCTCGGGCGTCTGGTTGTTCTCCAGCAACGCGGCCACGATACGCGGCAGGGCCAGCGCCGAGCCGTTGAGGGTGTGCAGCAACTGCGTTTTGCCACCTTCGCCGCGGTAGCGGCACTTGAGGCGGTTGGCCTGGAAAGTCTCGAAATTAGATACCGACGACACTTCTAGCCAGCGGCCCTGGGCAGCGCTCCACACCTCCAGGTCGTAGGTGAGGGCCGAGGTGAAGCCCATGTCGCCGCCGCACAGGCGTAGCACGCGGTAGGGCAGGCCGAGCTGCTGCAACAGGCTTTCGACGTGCGTCACCATCGTTTCGTGGGCGGCGTAGGAGTTTTCGGGCTGGGTTATCTGCACGATTTCCACCTTGTCGAACTGGTGCAGGCGGTTCAGGCCCCGCACGTCGGCGCCCCACGAGCCGGCCTCGCGGCGGAAGCAGGGCGTGTAGCCGGTGTTGCGCACGGGCAGCTTGTCGGCCGCAATAATTTCGTCGCGGTAGAGGTTGGTAATGGGCACCTCCGAGGTCGGAATCAGGTACAGGTTGTCCTGCGCGTCGTGGTACATTTGGCCCTCTTTATCAGGGAGCTGGCCGGTGCCGTAGCCGCTGGCCTCGTTCACCAGGATGGGCGGCTGCACCTCCACGTAGCCCGCGTCGCGCGCCTGGTCCAGAAAAAAGTTAATCAGCGCCCGCTGCAAGCGCGCGCCCTGGCCCTTGTACACCGGAAAGCCGGCGCCGGTAATCTTGATACCGAGCTCAAAATCAATGATATCGTACTTCTTAATTAGCTCCCAGTGGGGGAGGGCACCGGCGGCCAGCGCGGGCTTGGCGCCGTGCTCGCGCACCACCTCGTTGTCGTCGGCCGAGCGGCCGGCGGGCACGCTCTCGTGGGGCACGTTGGGCAGCTTGTAGAGCAGCTGCGTTTGCTGCTGCTCGGCGGCGGCCAGCTCGTCGGCATGGGCCTTAATCTGCGTTTTGAGCTCGGCGGTGCGGGCTTTCAGGGTTTCGGCGCCGGCTTTGTCGCCACTCTTCATGAGGCCACCAATCTGGCGGGCCAACTCGTTGGCCTCGGCCTGGGCGGCGTCGTGCTGGGTTTGCAGGGCGCGGCGGCGCTGGTCGAGGTCCAGGATGGCCTGCACGTCGGCCTCGGCCGTTTTAAAATTGCGTTTGGCAAGGCCGGCCAGCACGCGGGCGGTCTGCTCTTTTAAGACAGAAATTTGCAGCATAGTGCGGGCAAAGGTAGTTTTCAAAAGGAGTTGAGAATTCAGAAGGAGGAGGGAAGAATTACCTGCCTATTAATTCTTCTTTCCTGCCTCCTAACTCCTAATTCGAACCAACCCGTTGGCAATTTGCCCGTACTGGCTTAATATTGCAGCAGCAAGCCAGCCCGCGGGGCCGGCCGGGCTGGCCTCGTGGGCTGACCCAGTGCGTAGCTGGCTCAATCAGGTTGCTTTTGGTGGAGCTGCCGGCTGCCTTTCCCACACCTCACTCATTTCCTGTTTGTTGCCTGCCGCTTTGTTGGTTGTGTGGCGCTTCGGCGCTTCGTGTGGTTGGTTTCCGGCCGTTGGGCCGAGGCCGCCGCGCATGGCTCCTGGGCCAGCACCTTTCCGCCGCGGCCTGGGCTAGCCCCGTCCCCGTTTTCCCTCCCTACCTAGTTTATGTATACCCTCAATGAGCTGAAGGACCGGCTGCTGTCCGACCTCAAAGAAATTGCTGAGCAACTGAACGTTGGCAATTTTAAGCGCCTGAGCAAGCAGGATTTGATTTACAAAATCCTCGACCAGCAGGCCATTCTGCCCGCCGACCAGCTCCCCGGCAAAAAGCCTGCAACTTCGGCTCCCGCTGCCGAGGCCGCCGCGCCCGCCGCCGAGGCTAGCCCCACTACCGAGGTGGCCGCCCCGGCTACCGAAGCCACTCCGGCCACCGCTGCTGCCACCGCTGCTACTACCACCACAGACACTACCGCTGCCCCGACCCGCGGCGCTCGTGGGGGCGCCGGCCGCCGCCGCCCCGCTGCCGCCGCCGTAGTCGAGCAGCCCTTCACCGACGTAGCGGCCCCCGCCGCCAGCGCGCCGGCCGCTGAAGTTAGCGCCCCGCAGGAAGCACAACCAGCTGCTACTGAGGAAGCCCCGCAGCCCACGCGCCTCGAAAAAGTGGAGGCCGACGAGCAGCAGGTAGCCAGCGTATCGGTAGCCGCCGAAGAAGCCACCGTGCCCCCGGCCGAAACCAACCCCACCCAGGAAACGCATTCGGCCGGCGAAAGCGCCCCGGTGCGCCGCGAGCGCCGCGAGCGCGTAGACCGCGCCGGCCGCCCCGTGCCCCGCCGCGAGCCCGGCCAGCCCGCCGCCAGCAGTGACGCCGAAAGCCCCGAGGAGCAAGCTGCTACCACCAGCGAAGCCGCTGTGGCCAGCCCCGAAGCAACCACCGAAGCCACCACTGACCGCCGCGAAAGCCGCGAGCAGCGCTTCGACCGCGAAACCCGCGATAACACCGGCCAGGGCCAGCGCCGCAATGACCAGCCCCGCACCGAGTACCGCGACAATCGCGAGCCGCGCGAAGGCAACGGCCAGCCGCAAAACCAGAACCGCTACACCAACGACCAGCCCCGCGAGCAGCGCATCAACGGCGCCGGGGCCACCGACCAGCCCCGCCTGAGCCGTGAGGAGCGCTACGCCCAGCGCGAAGCCCAGCGCCAGCAGCGCCGCGAAGAGCGCCAGCGCCAGGGCCTTGAGGGCCAGCCAGCTGGTGAGCAAGCTGCTAGCGGCCAGGCCGTAGTGGGTAGCCAGCCGGTAGCTGCCGGCGGCGTGAGCACTGAAGGCCAGCGCCCGCCGCAACAGCAGCAGCGCCCGCCCCGCGCCCCCGAGCTCGACCTCGTAGTGCCCGGCTCGGGCACGATGGAGCTGATGGCCGACGGCGGCTACGGCTTCCTGCGCTCGCCTTATTATAACTACCTCGCCTCGCCGGATGACATCTACGTGTCGCCGCAGCAGGTGCGCCAGTTCGGCCTCAAGGCTGGCGACACGGTGAACTGCACCATGCGCCCGCCCCGCGAAAACGAGAAGTATTTTGCCCTCGTGAACGTGGAAGGCATCAACGGCCGCACGGTGGAAGAAGTGCGCGACCGCGTGCCCTTCAGCCACTTAACGCCGCTTTTTGCCGACGAAAAGCTCAAGCTTTCGACCAAGCCCACCCAGGTGAGCACCCGCGTGCTCGACCTGTTTGCGCCCATCGGCAAGGGCCAGCGCGGCCTCATCGTGGCTCAGCCCAAAACCGGCAAAACGGTGCTCTTGCAGGAAATTGCCAACTCAATTTCCGAGAACCACCCCGAGGTCTACCTCATTATCCTGCTGATTGATGAGCGCCCCGAGGAAGTAACCGACATGGCCCGCTCGGTGAAAGCCGAAGTGCTGAGCTCGACCTTCGACGAAACGGCCGACCGCCACGTGAAAATCGCGGAGTTGGCCCTCGACAAGGCGCGCCGCCTCGTGGAGTGCGGCCACGACGTAGTGATTCTGCTCGATTCCATTACCCGCCTGGCGCGGGCCTACAACACGGTGCAACCGTCGTCGTCGCGCATCCTCTCGGGTGGTATCGACGCCGGCGCCCTGCAAAAGCCCAAGCGCTTCTTCGGCGCGGCGCGTAACATCGAAGGGCCTGGTTCCTTGACGATTATCGCCACGGCGCTGATTGAAACCGGCTCGAAGATGGACGAGGTTATCTTCGAAGAATTCAAAGGCACCGGCAACATGGAATTGCAGCTTGACCGCAAGCTGGCCAATAAGCGCGTGTTCCCGGCCATCGACATCCCGGCTTCCGGCACCCGCCGCGAAGACCTGCTGATGAGCCGCGACGAGCTGAGCCGCGTGTGGGTGCTACGCAAATTCATGACCGACATGAGCGCCACCGAGGCCATGGAATTCCTGAAGGACCGTATGAAAGGCACCAAGGACAACGAAGAATTCCTGCTGGCTATGAACGGCTAGCGAAAGCGTAATTTTCGAAAATGACGGGCCAAACGCTACCTTCGCCACGCGGGTAGGGTTTGGCCCGTTCTTCGTTTTTTACAGTTTTCAATGGCAGCCGTTCTCCCGATTTCTCCCGAGCAGGAAGCCCAGCGCTTGCAGGCCTTGAAGCCGTATAAGGCGTTGAAAAACGTGCACCGCGAAGTGTTCGGGCAGATTGCCCAGCTCACGGCCCGGCTGTTTGCCACGCCCATGGCGCAGGTGTCGCTGGTCGATGCCGACGAGGTGCTGTACCCTGGCAACGTGGGCGACCCCAAGCTAGCCGACCGCCTGGCCCGCGAAGACAGCATTTGCGCCGTGGCCGTTTACCGGCCCAATACCACGACGGTTTTCCCTGATTTGCGCGCCCAGCCCTGCCAGTGGGTGAGTAAGGAAGCACAAAAGGACTTTGCTTTTTACGCCAGTCACCCCATCCAGACCGCTAGCGGGCAGCCCATCGGCTCGCTGTGCGTGCTCGATAAAAAGCCCCGCGAGTTCACGGCTAATGAGCAGTTTATCCTGCAACGCATGGCGAATATTGCCATGAAGCTGCTTGACCTGGAGCTGGTGGCCGCGGCCGAGCAGGCCCTGTGGGTGGCCATTCAGACGCGCATCGCGCTCTCGTTGCAGCGCATTGAAACCCTGACGGCCCTGGCCCGGTGGGAGGTATCGCCCGAAACCGCTACGGCGCGGGCGTATCAGGTTTCTATCCACGAAGAGCGCTTGCTCATCGTGCAGGACATTGAGTATGAGATTTCTATGGCCTTTGCCCGCCTGCCTAAGGCCTAGCTACGCAGCAGCAGGATGGCGAGAAACGCCAGGCTGAGGCATACCGACGATACCTTATTCATGCGCATGGTCCAGGTGAAATTGGCTAGCTCGGGGCGGTGCCAGGCCAGCCAGGCCCAGCGCCCAAACAGCGCCACGACCGGCCCGGTGGCCACCAAAAACAACAGCAGGCTGCGCGGCTCCTGCCGCTGCCAGTAGGTGAGGGCCATGAGCGCCGCGCCCGCCAGCAGCCCGCCCGCCGCAAAAACAAACGTGCCCCGGATGCCCAGCCGCAAACTCAGGGTGCGGTCGCCGCGGCGTGCATCTTCCTGGTGCTGATAGATTTGGGTGAGCGGGTAGGAGCCGCACAAGAAGAGTGTGCTCACCAGCGCCAATTGTAAATTGCTGGCCTCGAAGAGCTGCCCCCGGCTGGCCCCGGCGCCCACCTGGGCCATCAAAAAGGTAAAAGCGCCCTGAAAAATTACGACTACCACGGTGCTCAGCAGCGGATACTTCTTGAGCCGGATGCCCTCGTAGCTGTACGCCCGCGAGATGAGGATGTACACTACCACCATCGCCGCAAACGGCCACCCCAGCAGCAGCGCCGCCAGCAGCGCCAGCGTTTCGAACAGCCATACTAAGTGAATAAGCTCGGGGGTGACGGGCGGCGGCGCCGCCAGCCCCCCGATACTGCCCTCGTCGCGGTCGTAGTACGAGTTGTAGCCGTTGCTGGCCGGGTACACCAGCAGGTGCAGAATGGCGAACGCCGCCGCCGCCCGGCCCCAGCTAAAAGGCTCGCGCAAGGCGCTGAGCCCGAACCAGAACACAGGCATCAGAAATAGCGAAAACGGCAGGCGCAGCAGCGCAAAGGCTCGGCGGTAGGCGGGCGGCAGCATGGGGCGAAGGTAGGCAGGCTAGCCGGCGGGGGCGGCCGGCGGCGCAGTGGGCCAGCCCACCAGGTACGTTACGCGCGGGCCCCACCAGTGGCGCAACTGCCCCGCCCGCCACTCATAGCGCCCGCTAGGGTCGGCCTGGCTGGCCAGGGCCAGCAGCGCTGCGGGCGGGTACATGCGCAGAATGGATACCGAGCCATCCCACATGGTAGCCAGCGGAATGATGGGTAATAAATACGTGAAAACCAGTCGACTAAGCCGGAAAGGCCGAAAAAACGGCGTAAGCAGCAGCTGCGCCACCGGCAGCACCGTGAGCGCCAGCCCGATTTCGAGCCAGCTCTTGGCTGCGCCCTCAAACACGCCCACGCCCTGCCCGCAGGCCACCGCATCGCGCAGCAAGGCCGCGGCCGGCGCCGGCGCGAAGTGGTGAAACGCCGAAAAAATAACCCGGAACCCCGCCAGCCCCGCCGGCACGGCCAGTGCATCAACGGGTGCCGCGTGGCCCTGGATGGCGCCGGCCGTGCGGCTAGCCACGTCGGCCCAGGCGGCGGGCTGGGGGTAGAGGTCGGTGAGGGTAATAGTAGCCTGGGGCAGGCCCTGGGCGCGCAGGGCGGCCAGCACGGTTTCGGTGCCGCCACCGGCGCCGGCGCCTAGCTCCAGCAGGTGGGTTTGGTGGGTGCGGCGCAGGCCCTCGGCCAGCAGCGGGGCCACCGGGCGGTAGGTGCCCAGCCAGGAAATCATAAACCGCAGGTAGTCCATCATCCCGGCCCGGATGACGGCCGGAAACCACGGCAGGTCCTCAAACTCGAATAAATGCAGGCGGAGCTTCACGCCAGCAAGTACGGTAAAAAGAACCTGGCAGGGGTAATAGCAGCGCAGGAGGGACGCAGCCCCTGGTACCTACTTATAAAATCATAGCCACACCCTAAAAGACAACTGAAGCCGGAAACCACAGTCGAAACGCACTGCCTGCCCCGGCTACCGAATGAACCTGAATGCTGCCCTGGTGCAGCTGCATAATTTGCTTGGCCAGGCTCAAGCCGATGCCGGAGCCGTGGGGACGGGTAGTGAAAAAAGGAACGAAGATGCTGTCTAACACGTCGGCGGGGATACCGCTGCCATTGTCTTTTACCTCGATAATTACCCGTTCCTGCTCATCAAGCCAGGCCAGCAGGCTAATCCGAGGGGTAGGGGTTTGAGTGACTGCCTGCGCCGCATTGAGCACCAGATTGATGAGCACTTGCTCCAGCAGATGCCCGTCGGCGTGCAGGGTGAGGTGGGCGGGCCGTACGCTGAGGGTGACTGCGATGCCCTGCGCGGCCAACTGCTCCGCCAGTAGCTGCCGGGTGGCCTGAAGCAGTTCCTGCACATAAAGCGTCGTGCGCTGCGGCGCGGCCAGGGTGCTGAAGTTCCGGTACACTTGAGTAAAGCGCAGCAGTCCCTCACTGCGCTGTTGAATGATGCGAATGCCGGTGCCCACGTCGTCGAGCAGCTCGGTGGAAGCTCCCTGCTGCCGGCCAAGCTGCACGTGGCGGCCCAGCGAATCCGCCAGCGAAGCGATGGGGGCGGCCGAGTTCATTATTTCGTGCGTCATGACCCGCAGTAGTTGCTGCCAGGCGGCCGTTTCGGTGTCGGCCAGGGCCTGGCTCACGTTTTTGCAAGCCAGGAGGGTAAAGGCTTCGCCGCGCAGCTTGAAGTGCGTGGCCGACACGAGCAGTTGCACCGCCTGCTCCCCCACCGTTAGCTTCACTACCGCGGGCTGGCCGGGCACCGCCTGGCAAATGGCTTCGTAAAGGACCGGCTGCCGGGCTTGCAGGGCCCGGATGTTTTTCAGATACGGCAGGTGCAGCATCTGTTTAAATGCCTCGTTCACCCAGGCTACGGTGCCCACCGCGTCGTAGGACACGATGCCGGTATCGAGCAGGGCCAGGATGGTTTGCAGGTACTGAAACTGCCCTTCCTGCTCGGCTCGCAGCTCCCGAAACGTGGCGTTGACCTGGTTAAAGGCCTCGTACAAAGGTTGTAGCGACGCCGGAGCGGCCTGCGCCGGGTACTGCCGCGAGAAATCGCGGTATTTCAGCGCCAACGTGAAATCGGCCAGGGCCTGCTGGCCGCGCGTCAGGTAACGGGCCAGGTCCAGCACCAGGGCCACTAGCAGTCCCAGGGCCCCCAGGGCTAGCCCGTAGGCGTGGTGCTGCGCCGCGTAGCTGCCCCCAGCCAACGTGGCTACCAGTAGGGTCAAACGTCCTAGCAGGCGGGCATCCAGGCTGTTAAATATCATGCTTATCGAGCCGGCGGTAGAGGGCGGTGCGCGTAAGTCCCAGTTCTTTGGCCGCTTTGGTGAGGTTGCCCTGGTGGCGCTCAATGGCCTGCTGAATGGTATTTTTTTCCACTTCCAGCAGCGGTAGCGGATTCTCAGTTACAGTCGCAGCTGGCGCGGGAACAGCGCTCGCTTCAGGGTTTCGAAACGAGAAATCGGCCGGGTGCAGTACGGGGCCGGTCCCCAGAATAACGGCCCGCTCCACGGCGTGCTGCAGCTCCCGCACGTTGCCGGGCCAGGGGTGCTCGCGGAGCTTGCGCAGGGCCGCGGCGCTGAATGTCGGTATGGGCTGCCGGTTGCGGGTGGCGTACACCTGCGCGAAGTGCTGGGCCAGCAGCTGCACGTCGTCGTCGCGTTCGCGCAGGGGCGGCAGCGTGATTTCAACCGTATTGAGACGGTACATCAAGTCCTGGCGGAAAGCACTGCGGGCTACTAATGCGTGTAATGGGGCGTTGGTAGCCGACAACAGCCGGATATCTACCGGGACGGGGGTGTTGCTTCCTACGGGTACCACCTGGCGGTTTTGCAGGGCCGTGAGCAGCTTGGCTTGCTGCGGCAGGGCGATGTTGCCAATCTCGTCCAGAAACAAGGTTCCGCCGGTGGCCGCCTCAAACCGGCCTACGCGGCTAGCCTGGGCATCCGTGAACGCGCCCTTGGTGTGCCCGAACAGCTCGCTTTCAAACAAGCCCTCGCTGAGGGCGGCCACGTCGGCGGCCACGAAGGGCCGGGCAGCGCGGCGCGACTGCTCGTGCAGCGATTTGGCGACCAGCTCCTTACCCGTGCCGTTCTCCCCGAGCAGCAGCACGTTCGCTTCGGTTGGGGCGACCTTTTCGATAATGGCGCGCACTTCCTGCATGGCGGCTGACTCGCCTAGCAGGGCGGTAGCCGTGGCCGGCCCAACTACTTTTTTCGGGGTACCGGCGCTTTTGCTGCCGGGTTGGGGTTGGGGTTGGAGGGCGGCGCCCAGCGTTTGCAGCAGCTGGTCGTTGTGCCAGGGCTTGAGCAGGAAGTCGGTGGCGCCGGCTTTGAGGGCGCGCACCGCCGTGCGCACGTCGCCGTAGGCCGTGATGAGGATAACGACCGTCGTGGGGACCTGCTCCCGGATACGGCTCAGCCAATAGAAGCCCTCGTTACCCGTCGCCTGGCCGCTGCGGTAGTTCATGTCGAGCAGCACGGCGTCGAAGTGCTGCTGGCGGAGCAGGGAGAGCAGCAGCTCCGGGTTGCGCTCCGTCACGACTTCTCGCACCTCGGTTTTGAGCAGCAGCTTAAGGGCGAACAGCACGTCGGGCTCGTCGTCCACTACCAGAATGCGGGCGTGCTTCAGAATCATGAAAAAAGGCTGGGTAAAACGTAAAAGTCGGGGTTAGTTGGCACCCGTACCAACCTAGGCCACATAAACCATGCAAGCCTCAGAAGGTACTCGTTCTCAGTCGGCCAGGCCGTTTGCTGCCCGTCAAATGAGTTGCACTGTATCAGAACCGTACGGTCACCTGTATCGAAACCGGACGTTCGGCAATAGCAGGCTAGTAGGTTTTTTAAATAAGACTACTGACTAGCAATGCGTTGTGAAAAAGGCACCGTTCTTGGCATCTCCGGTTACTAGCTTTTTGTGGCTAGTGCCTGCGCCGAATTAAATGGATGTCCTGATACCGAAGAGAAAGTGGTCGTTTGTTACCCGCTGGTGGTGGCTGGGGGCGCTGCTGCTGGCGGGCACGGGTGCGGCCGGCCTCTACTGGCCTAGGCCCGGCCAGCGCCTGCACGTGGCGGCCAGCCGGCTGACCATTAGCCCCGTCACGCGGGGTAACTTTCAGGAGTTTACGGCCATCGACGGGGTAGTGCAGCCCCTGCACACCGTGTACCTGGACGCGGCCGAGGCCGGCACCGTGCAGCAGGTACTGGTGGAGGAAGGCACTACCCTAACGGCGGGCCAGCCGTTGCTGCGGCTAGCCAACCCCGACTTGCAACTGGAAATGGTGAACCGCGAAACGGCCGTGTACGACCTTATGAACAACCTGCGCAACACCCGCAACCAGCTGCTGCAAAACCGCATTCTGCGCCAAAACCAACTGGCTGACATCGACTTTCAGCTGGCCGAAGCTAAGCGGGTGTTCGACACCAACCAGGTGCTGTACGACCAAAAGGTGATTGCGCGGCAGGACTACTTGCAGAGCCAGAATGCCTACCGCTACCAGCGGCGCCGGCGGCAGCTGACGCAGCAGACCCTGCGTCAGGATTCGGTGGCCATGCAGCAGCAACTGAGTACCATGCAGGAATCGGTGCAGCGGATGACCAGCAACCTGACCCTGATGCGGCGCAAGATGGACGACCTGCTGCTGCGGGCCCCGGTCGGCGGTCGGCTCAGCTCGCTGGCCGCGGAAGTGGGCGAAGCCAAAGCCCGGGGCCAGCGCCTAGGGCAGATTGATGGGCTAGCGGGCGTAAAACTACACGCCGCGGTAGACGAGTTTTACATTGCCCGCATCGCGGCCGGCCAGGTGGGCGAAGTGGTGGTGGAGGGCCAAGCGTATGCCCTGCGCGTGACTAAAATCTTCGCCCAAGTGGCCAAAGGCCTGCAAATCGACCTGGCCTTTACTGGCACCCCGCCACCGGGCCTGCGGCGGGGCCAGACCCTATCCATCCGGCTGGCGCTAAGCGCGAAGGCCCCGGCGGTGCTGCTGCCCAAAGGCGGCTTTTACCAGCAAACCGTGGGCAACTGGGCCTTTAAGCTGGCGGCCGACGGCACCCGGGCCGAGCGGGTGGCTATCCGGCTAGGGCGGCAGAACCCCGACTACTACGAGGTGCTGGCCGGCTTGCAGCCCGGCGACCAAGTCGTGACTTCCAGCTACGAAGGCTACGCCGACCAGCAGGAGCTGGTGCTAGACAATACCCCCTGACGTGGGCGCCTCACCCCCCGGCCCCCTCTCCGAAAAGGAGAGGGGGAGCCGACCGAAAGCGGACGTATGCTTTGTGTAAGAAAGGCGTCAGGCTCCCCCTCTCCTTTTCGGAGAGGGGGCCGGGGGGTGAGGCGCCACGCCAGAACATAACCACTATAATTTAAAGCATGAACCTCATGATTAAGACCGATAACCTGGAAAAGGTGTACCGCACCGAGGAGGTGCAAACCAAGGCGCTCAACCACGTCTCGCTAACGGTGGAGCAGGGGGAGTTTGTGGCCATCATGGGCCCCTCGGGCTGCGGCAAATCGACGCTGCTCAACCTGCTAGGGCTGCTCGACGAGCCCGACGGCGGCAGCCTGCAACTGCTGGGCACCGAGACTAGCCGCTACTCCGAGCGTCAGCGGGCCGAGCTGCGCAAGCGCAGCCTAGGCCTCGTTTTCCAGAGCTTCAACCTGATTGACGAGCTGACGGTGTTTGAGAACGTGGAGCTGCCCCTGCGCTACCTCGGTGTGGGGGCTACCGAGCGGCGGCAACGGGTGGAGCAGGTGTTGGAGAAAATGCAGCTGCTGCACCGGCGCAACCACTTTCCGCTGCAGCTCTCTGGCGGGCAGCAGCAGCGCGTGGCCGTGGCCCGCGCCGTGGTGAACGCCCCGCCGCTGCTGCTGGCCGACGAGCCCACCGGCAACCTTGACTCGGCCAGCGGCCACGACGTGCTGGGTTTGCTGACCGAGCTAAACGAGGCGGGTACCACCGTGCTCATGGTCACGCACTCCGAGCACGACGCCCGGTACGCCCGGCGCGTCGTCCGCCTGCTCGACGGGCAGGTGGTGCTCGAAAACAGCCGCAGCCAATTCTAACTGATTCCTCCCTCCTCGGCCATGCTGCCCTACCCCCTACTGCTCATTTACCGCAACTTTAAGCGGTTCAAAAGCACGTTCTTCATCAACCTGATTGGCCTCTCGACCGGCCTGGCCTGCGCGCTGCTCATCTACTTGTGGATAAGCGACGAGCGCAGCTTCGACCGCTACCACGCCCTGGACGGCCGGCTCTACCAGGTGATGGAAAACCGCCGCACGGCCGCTGGCATCGAGACCCAAGGCGGCACCATACCGCTGCTGGCCGAGGCCCTGCGGCGGGAGATGCCGGAGATTGAATTCGTGGCCACGACCACGCCGGTCCCGTTCTTCCCCGGGTTCACGCTGGCGGCGGGCGGCCAGCACCTCACCGTCGCCCCCAAATACGCAGACCCGGCCTTCTTCCAGCTGTTTTCCTACCCCCTGCTGGTGGGCACCCCCGCCATGGTGCTGCGGGATAAAAATGCCATTGTGCTCTCCGAAGCCTTGGCCACCAAGCTTTTTCAGACGCCGCAGAACAGCCTGGGCAAAGCCGTGGAATGGCAAATGGCCGACAAAAAACAGACCTGCCTGGTGGCCGGGGTGTTTGCCGGGGTGCCCCGCAACTCGTCCGAGCAATTTGACTGTGTGCTGCCGTTTGCCTCGTTCAAGGATATGATGCAAATGAGCGAGACCATCAAGTGGGACGACGACGGCCCCTTCACCACCTACCTGGCCTTGAAGGAGGGCGCCGACCCCGCGCAGTTTCAAGCCAAGCTGGCGGGCTTGCTGAAGACCAAAAGCGCGCAGGCCCAGGCCCAGGGGCGCACGCTGTTTGTGCGGCTGTTCTCGGAGGCGTACCTGCACGGCACCTACGAAAACGGCGTCGCCACCGGGGGGCGCATTACCTACGTGCGGCTGTTCGGCCTGATTGCCGGGCTTATTCTGGTGATTGCCAGCATCAATTTCATGAACCTGTTCACCGCCAAGGCCTCGCGGCGGGTCAAGGAAGTGGGCATTCGCAAAGCGCTGGGGGCGAGCCGCGCCGCGCTGGTGGGGCAGTACCTGACCGAGTCCGTGGTGATGGCCTTGCTGGCCCTGGTCGTGGCCGTGGGGCTGGTGCAGCTCGTGCTGCCGCAGTTCAGCGAGCTGACGGGCAAGCCGCTGGCCTTGCGGTGGGAGTGGCCGCTGGTGGCCGCCAGCCTGGCCCTGGCGCTGGGCACGGGGCTGCTGGCGGGCAGCTACCCCGCCTTCTACCTGTCGGGATTCCAACCGGCAACTGTGCTGAAAGGCAAGCTGCCGACCAAAGCTGGCGACGTGTGGACGCGGCAGGGCCTGGTGGTGCTGCAATTCACGCTCTCGGTGCTCTTCATCGTGGCCGTGGTGGTCGTTAATGCGCAACTGGCGTTTGTGCAGCGCCAGCCGCTGGGCTACGACAAAGCGCACGTGCTCCGCTTTGATACGGGCGGCAAGGCGGCGCGCCAGCAAGCGGCCTTTCTGGCCGAGGTGAAGAAACTGCCCGGTGTCGGGCAGGCGTCCAGCGTCCTGGGCGGCTTCCTGGGGGGGCGCCACGTGGAGGAGATGAGCTGGCGGGGGAAGCGCCTGCCCGTAGCGACGATGCTGGTCAACTACGACCTGGTGGAAACGATGGGCCTGCACCTGGTGGCCGGCCGCAGCTTTGCGCCGCAGTTCCGCGCCGACAGCGCCGCCATCCTCGTCAACCAAACCCTGGTGGCCGGCCTGGGGATGCCGGACCCCGTGGGCCAACAGCTCGACGGGCGCCGCATCGTGGGCGTGGTCCGTGACTTTCACTATGAGTCCTTACACGAAAAAATCAAGCCCCTGCTGCTCCAGCTCGACCCCTCGATAAATACGGTGCTGGTGAAGCTCCAGCCGGGCGCGGAGCAAGCCACGATTGCGCAGCTTCAGCAGCTGTACGCCGCCTACAACCCCGGCTTTGCGCTCGACTACACGTTTCTGGATGCCGACTACCAGGCCCAGTACGTGGCCGAGCGGCGGGTGGCGGTGCTCGCCCGCTACTTTGCCGGGCTGGCCATCCTCATTTCTGCCCTGGGCCTGCTGGGGCTGGCCGCCTTCACGGCCGAGCGGCGGCGCAAGGAAATCGGTATTCGCAAGGCCCTGGGCGCGAGTGAGCTGGGCATCGTGTGGCTATTGACCGGCAGCCTGACCTGGCTGGTGGTCGTGGCCATCGTGCTGGCGCTGCCCCTAAGCTACCTACTGATGCAGCGGTGGCTGGAAGGCTTTGCCTACCGCGTGGCGTGGCAGTGGTGGTACTTCGCCGCCGCCGGCCTGGGGGCCCTGCTCGTGGCCTGGCTCACGGTGAGCGTGCAGGCCTGGCGGGCCGCCCGCCGCAACCCCGTGCTGAGTTTGCGGGCCGAGTAAGCCGATTGGCCTAGTGCTATCCCTAGCAGTGGGCTGGCTACTAAAAACAAGTGTCCTGCTGACGCAGAAAGCATCTTAATTCGGTAGCACCGAACAAGACGCTTTCTGCGTCAGCAGGACAAGGATAGTGTCTTCTTTATTTTTCTATTTCCCGCCGATGCCGAACACCTTTTTCAGCAGCGAGGTGGTGCGGGCCACCGGGTTTTCCCGAATGTCAGCCTCCTCCTGGGCGATGAGCGTGAACAGCCCGTCGATGGCCTTGCCGGTGGCGTACTGGTTGAGGTCGGTTTGCACGGGCGTCACCAGCGGCAGCCGGTTGTAAGTGCTTGAGAGCGTGGTGTAGTACTTGGTAGCATCCACCTTGTCGAGGCTCTGCTGCATGATGGGCATAAAGGCCGTGGTAAGCTGCGAGGTAGTGGTGCGCTTGAGGTACTGCGTGGCGGCGTCCTTCTGGCCGGTGAGAATGTTCCACACGTCACTGAAGGTCAGCTGCTTGATGGCGTTGATGAAAATCGGCTTGGCACTCTTGGCCGCGTCCTCGGCGCCGCGGTTCAGCGAGAGCTCAAACTTATCGACCTGGCTGCCCAGGCCGATGCTGCGCAGGGTGTTGGCCATTTTCTGGGCATCGGGCGGAAAGGGAATGCGAATGAGCCGGTTCAGGTTGAAGCCATCGACCCGCGAAGCCTGGTCCGAGCCCTTCGAAATGCCCTGGATGAGGGCCTCTTTCAAGCCGTTGGCCGCCTCCGAATTGGTGAGACCAGCCACGCCGGTGGTCGTAGTCGTGGTGGTCGTAGTCGTTCTGGTAGGCAGCTTAAAGCCGCCAATGCTGGTGGGCAGCTTAAACTGGGCGTGGGCCGGCAGCGCGAGGCCAGCCAGCACGGGCAGCACGAGGAACAGACGTTTTTTCATGGCAAAAGGGATTCTGGGAAAACAAAGCGGCGACTAGCTAGCCCGCCGCTGCCCCAGGCAACGACGCTACCGGCGCGCAAGTGCCTCCCCCTTGCCAAAAGCTGTACCAACTTTTTACCCGGCTTCGGGCGGGGCCTCGGCCAGCGGGTCGGGGCCGGGCGTGGGCAGGTAGTCATCGGTGAGCCACTCGGCATCATCGGCCCGAAATAGCCAGTCGGCATACACGAGGGTGGTGGCGAGCCAGGCCGCCGGCAGGTAGGCCCAGCCGCCAAACAGCACGGCTAGCAGCCCCAGGCCCCCCGTCAGCAGCGACAGCCCCCCCACGGTAAGCACCACCACCAGGGTCACGGTGCCCATGACGCGCCAAAACCGGCCGCCGCGCGTGGGGTATTCCAACGGCTTGGCTAGCTGCACATTCAGAATAGGAATAAGTATCAGCGAACCCAACCCCGCGCACACCGCGACGATGCTCACAATTTCATCGTTGTCCTTGTTTTCACCGCCTATCAGGAGCGTGATGGCTAGCCAGCCGGCTACATTGGTTAGGAGCCACAGCAGCGTACTGCGCGACCAGGAGCGGTAGTAAAGGTATTCGAGGGCAGCCATGTTGCGAGCAGTTGATAAGGTGCTGCAAAAGTATTGCTGCTTTTAAAGAACTTTGCAATTCAAAGTAAAAATAATTTTTAAGTCACTTTTGCCGGCGGGGTAGCGGGCCAGCTTACTCGTAGGTAGAGGTGCGGAGCCAGTCGCGGTAGAGCCAATAGCTGGCTAGCAGGGCCGCCACATAATAGGGCGCGGCAAACTGGGCAACGGTCACTGAATTGTCGGCGGCGTCGCCATCAGCTGCAAAAATCAGCCAGCACCCAAGCATAGCTAGCCCAAACAGCCCCGTAACCAGGCACAGCAGGCGCAGGTGGCGGGCACCCGCGGTATAGCCGGCTAGTGCCCACTTGATGCTGACCGGCAAAATGAGCAAAGTGGGCAGCGAGCAGGCTGCCGCAATCGCCCCAGCAATCAGGGCTATGACAATCCCATCGGGGCTGCCCGCCAGCACCAGAAACAGCCCGATAAACAGGGTACCTAAGCCCAAGCTGGTGAGCCACAAAAGCAAGGCGCGCCCTACGGTAGGCGGCGCCAAAGACGTTGATTCGAGCACGGAGGAGGTAGGTAAAAGGTGAGGAGCGAAGCCACCTGGCGCCGCAGCTAGCCAGCGAACGGGCAGCCGCTTGGCTGCGGAAATAAGTGCTTGCGATACAGCAGCGTGGCCGCCGCGAGGGTGGCCACCAGGTAGAGTACCACGCCCAGCGCGCTCAGCAGCACCTCCTGCCAGCGCGTTTGGGCATCGTGCAGCGCCGCCAGGGCCATAAGAGTGCCCAACATTAAGTAGGGCGGCCCAACGACCAGCGCCAGCCGCCGCCAGCGGTGGCTAGGCGCCGCCAGTGCCCGCTCAATGGCGAATTGACTGATTAGCAGCGGCAGCGAAAACCAGAAATCAAGCATGGCGCAGACAAGCATAAACGTCGGCGCCAGCATGTCCGGCCCGCCGAAGCTCGCCGCAAAGCCGTCTTCACCGGCCGAAAAGGCTGGGGTAGGCCAGGTGGCATCCAGCAGCGGCAGCAGCACCGTGGAGGCGCTACCCAGCAGCAGAATGAATCCTAAAAACCGGCCCAGCAGCCACAGATACACCAGCTTGAGGCCAGCGGGAGGAGCTTGCAGAGGAGCCATGTGCTAAAAAAACAGAGTTGCCGGCACAAACATACGGCGTTTACGTATTAGCTTTGCATTACAAAGTACTTCAACGCCCCGCATGAAGCCCGCTGCCCAAGACCCACTCGCCCAGCTCACCGAAATCCGCGCCATTATGGAGCGCAGCTCGCTCTTTATCTCGCTCAGTGGGCTGAGTGGGGTAGGGGCGGGGGTGGTAGCGCTGGCGGGCACGGCTTTAGGCCACTACTACTTGCAGCAGGAATACGGCGAGCAGGGCTTCCGGCGGCTGTTTCAAACCTCGCAGGGTGAGCGGCTGGCGGCGCTGCCGTTTTTGCTGGGGCTGGCCGTGGCCATGATAGTGGCGGCGCTGCTGGTGGCCGCATTTTTTACGCTGCGCCGCACCCGGCGCGACGGCCTGCGCACCATGTGGACGGCCCCGGCCCGGCGCCTGGCCCTGGCGCTGGCCGTGCCGCTGGTGGCGGGCGGGCTCTTCTGCCTCAAGCTTTTTGTGAGCGGCGCCCCCGAAATGGTAGTGCCGGGCCTGCTGCTGTTCTATGGGCTGGCTTTGCTCAACGGCAGCAAGTACACCCTGGACGAGATAAAGTACCTGGGTATCACCCTGATAGTGCTGGGGCTGGTGGCCATGCTGCTGCCCGGCTACGGCCTGCTGCTGTTTGGGGCGGGCTTTGGGCTGGGGCACATTGGCTACGGCCTGCTGATGTATAACCGCTACGAGCGCCCGACCGGGGCGAACTTTACCGCCCCGTGAAGTACGCCATCCACGCCCTCAACAAAGCCTTCGACCACCGCGTGCGCCTCGGCGTGATGGCCGTGCTCCTCGCCAACGACCAGGTGAGCTTCAACGACTTGAAGGAAAGCCTTGACCTCACCGACGGCAACCTGGCCAGCCACGTGGCCGCCCTCGAAAAAGCCGGCTACGTGCTGGTAAACAAGCAGTTTATCGGTAAAAAGCCGAATACTACTTACCTGGCTACTGCTGAAGGCAAAGCGGCCTTTCAGGAGCACCTGGCGGCGCTGGAAAAGCTGCTGCGCGGCAATTAACGGCAACTCAAACGTATGCTGGTCATGATTATCGTCGGCCTTTATTTTTTGCTCGTGTACTTTGGAGTGCAAAGTTCTTTTCGTAAAAAGATTGTTGACAGCGCACAGTATAATCCGGCTGACGAGCCCTCGCTGCTGGGTGCCTGGTGCCATAGCGCGGCCTGGGGGCTGGGGTGCATTGGTAGCTGCGCGCTGTTAAGAAACTGGGCCGATGAGCACAGTGCGTTTGAGAATGGGAGTAGTGGCGAAGAGCAACTGGCCCTGCTGCTGCTGGCGGTTATAGTGGCTGCGGGGCTGTTTCACACGCAGGCCTACAAAGGGTTTCAGCGGGCCTACCGCGTGGTGGTGGCGGGTTGGCCGCCCGCCGCCAACGATTCGCTGGCCCTGACCTGGCTCGTGGGGCTTAGCCTGCTGCGGGTCGGCTGGGGCGTGGCGGTGCTGCTGCTAGGGCTGTGCGCCTTACTGAAGAATAGTGCCGACATAAGTTGGCCCTGAGCAGGCGCCCACCGCCTAAAGCGCATTGCGCAGCAAGGTTAGGCTGCAAACTGCGGCGAGGTAAATATTCTGACACCCAACAACTCAACTCAAGCAGCGCCACTACCTAAATGCCCCCGAACATGGCCCACCGATGCGGGATGTTATGGCGGCCTACCTTATGAGCAGCCGGTGGCAGGCTGATTTTTTTGCCCTTGTACTTTGAATAACAAAGTTCTTTTGTGATGAACACAACTGCTTTCTCAACCGCGCGCACTGCTGCGGCCACCCCGCCGGCTTCCCGCATTTCGGCCCGGCTGGCTGGCCTGCTGCTGCTGACTACGGGCCTCGGCGACTACCTGTTTTGGCAAGAGCAGGCGGGGCTGAACGTGCTCGTTTACATGACATTGCTGGTAGGTGCGCACTTGTTGCTATTGCCGGGCTATGCGCCGGTGCGCCGCACGCTGGGCTTTTGGGTGGCAGTGGGGGGCTGCCTGGCTAGCGGGGGGCTGGTGGCCTGGTACGGCTCGGGCGCGGCCGAGTGGGCGGCGCTGGCCTCGGGCCTGCTGCTGGTGGGGCTGGTTAATCAGCCCCGGCTGCGGCTGGTGAGCTCGGCGGTGGGCACGGCGCTGCTGGGCGTGGCGCCGGCGGTGCTGGCGGTGCTGCACGGCCTGCGGGTGCCGCAGGGCGTGAGGGGGCGGCTGCGGCGGGGCTGGTACTATGGGCGGCTGTTGGGCGTGCCGCTGCTGGCGCTGGTAGTGTTTCAGATGCTGTTTGCGATAGCCAACCCGCACTACGCCGCGCTAAGCGAGCGGGTGGGGGAGGCGCTGGCCGCCTGGCTGGGCCGGCTGCTGGCGGCGGTGTCGGTGCCGCACCTGCTGTTTTTGGGGCTGAGCGGGGTGGTGGCGGCGGGCGCGCTGGCGGCCGGGCCAGTGCATTATTTTCTGGACCGCGAGGCGCCGCTGGGCGAGTGGGTGCGGCGGGAGCGCGACGGGGTGGCCTCGCTGGGGGTGCGGCGGCCCGATTTTGCCCACTCGCGCCGCCGGGCGCTCGACCTGCGCAAGGAGTGGCTGGCGGCCGTGGTGAGCTTTGGCCTGCTCAACGCCCTGCTGCTGGTGGTGAACGTGGTGGACGTGCGCTGGCTGTGGTTTGGCTTTCGGCCCGCGCCCGATTTCGACCTCACGCAGTTTGTGCACGAGGGCACATATGCGCTGATTTTTAGCATTTTGCTGGCGGCGGGCATCATGCTGTGGTTTTTTCGGCGCAACCTTAATTTCTATAAGCCGGGCCTGCCGCTGCTGCGCTGGGGCGCCACGCTGTGGGTGCTGCAAAACGGGATGCTGGCCGCCTCGGTGGGGCTGCGCAATTATTACTACATCGAGGCCAGGGGGCTGGCTTACAAGCGTATTGGGGTGTATGGGTTTTTGCTGCTCACGCTGTTTGGGCTGGGCACGGTGCTGCTCAAAATCTGGCAGCGGCGCTCGGCCTTCAGTCTGGTGCGGCTCAACTCGTGGGCGGCCTACGCGCTGCTGCTAGGGCTGGCCGCCGGCAACTGGGAAATCTGGATTGCGCGCTACAACCTTCAGCCCCGCTTTGCGCGCCTCGACATCGGCTTTTTGCTAGCTATGCCGCCGCGCGTGCTGCCGGTGCTGGCGGCCCGGGCGGGGCGCCTCGACCACGCCCCGCAACTGGTAGGGGAGGGTTACGATGGCTACATCCACGCCATCGACCCGGCCGAAGCCCACCGGCAGCTAGCCGCGCGCCTAGCCGCCTTTCAGGCCGAGTACCCCCAGCGCGACTGGCAGAGCCGCACCGGCGCGGCCGAGCTGGCCTACCGGCAGCTAGCCAGCGCTAAATAAGTGCCGCACCGGGCGGGCTCCGCCCTTTTTTCTACACCGCAACGCTGCCAACCTACCTATGAACCCGAACGCTGATAACTCGCCGGCCGCCCCCGATACCGCCGCGCACTGGCAACTGGCCAGCACCTGGTGGGTGCTGGGCTGCGGGGTGTGCTGGCTGAAGCTGAGCCTCTTGCTGAGCCGGCTGCTGGCCGGGTACCCGCTCAAAGTGCCGCTGCTGGTGGGTGCTTTCGGCGTGGCGCACGGCCTGGTGTGGGCCAAGGCCGTGGCGCCCGGCTGGCGGCTGGCCCGGCTGGTGGGGCCGGGCCGCCGGGCGGTGGTGGGCTGGCTGGTGCTGCTGGTGCTGGGTCAGCTGGCCTGGCTGGCGGTGGCGCTCTGGCTGGCCTGCCCCGGCCGGTGGGCCGGCTAGGCTTACCTGATTACTACTGCTGGCTTGCCCAGTTTTTCAACCTTTCTGAGCTTCTAAACAAACTGATGAACAAAGCACCTGCGCCGGAGCAACGGCTAACCACCAGCATCGGCTGGGCGCTGGGCGGCGTGGGTGCCCTACTGACGCTGCTGGCCTGGAGCCTGCAACTGCCGCCCGGCCCCGGTCACTGGCTGGGAAACTGCCGGCTGGGGGCGGCGGCTGTGGTGCATGGCGTGCTATGGTGGAAAGCAGTAGCGCCCTTTTGCTCGCTGGCGGGCAACACCGACGATGGGCTGCTCGGCCTCGCCACCTGGGCCTGGCTGGTCGTCCTGCTCCTATTTCAAATTTTGAGTTTACTGCTGCTACTGGAGTTTGGCCTGGGCACCGGGGAGGCCACCGGGCACGAGTGGGGCGTGGGCTAACGGCCAACATTTCAACTAACTACAAAAAATCATGACCTTCACCGATTTCAAAACCTACTTTGAGGCCAACCAAGGCCACTACGCCGACCTGGCCTGGGACGACCCGCACCAGCTCACGGCCCACGAGTTGCGCGCCGTGCGGGCCTCGCTCCAAACCTTTCAGCGGGGCGAAAGCTCGGAGGGCCACTACCTCTACAGCCGCGCCAAGCAGCTCGGCGACGCCGAGTACACGGCCGCGATGCGCCTGTTTATCAAAGAAGAGCAGACCCACGCGGCGGTGCTGGGGCGCTTTCTGGACCAGCAGGGCATTCCACGCCTGCGCGGCCACTGGCTCGACAACGTGTTTCGGGGCCTGCGCCGGGTGCTGAACTTGGAGCACACGGTGCGGGTGCTGCTGGTGGCCGAGGTGGTGGCCGCCGTGTACTACCGGGCCCTGTTCAGCGCCACGTACTCGGGGCTGCTTCAGCAGATTTGCCGCCGCATTATGCTCGATGAGGAGATGCACCTCAATTTTCAGTGCTTCGCCCTGCGGCACCTGGCGGCGGGGCGCGGCGGCGTGGGCAGCTGGCTGCGCCGCCAGGCCTACCGCGTGCTGATGGCCGGCGCGGCGCTGGCCGCCTACACCACCAGCCGCGCCGCCCTCAAGGCCGGGGGCTACGGCTTGTTTAGCTTTTGTGCGGCCATCGCGGCCGAGTATGCCCGCACCGAGCGCATGCAACAGGCCGGCGCGCTCATTGCCGTGCGTGGTGGGCAGCCGGTGGGGCCCGCCGCGCCGGTCGGCCCGGTGGGCGCGTGGCAGTGGCCCAGCCACCAATTGCGCGCCGCCCGGTAGGCTAGCCTGGGTGGGGTGTACGGCAGTTTTTTACCTGCTTTGCGGGTAAGTTTTTGCTCTTCGTGCGCCTGACGATGAGCCGAATCGGGAGTGAGCGTGACCTCGGCGTAGGCATTTGCCTGGCCTTTGGCTGGCCCGATAACCTGCTGCTCGATTCGCTGAAAGGCTTGGCCCTGCTCATCCTCGCCAGGCAGGGCCAGGCCCGGCGTTTGGTAGTATGCCGCTAGCCATTAACTTGCTGTCGGTTCATGCTTTGTGCCGCTCTTATGCCCCGACCCGCTACGCCCACCCTGCCCCAGCCCCAGCGGCTCTCGCCCCTCGGCCGGGGGCTTGCCGCCGCGCAGCTCCTCAAGGAAACCCTCACCATTGTGCTGCTGGGCGTGCCGCTGCTGCTGGCCCAGCCGGTGCTGGCCCCGGCGGCCGTGCCGGGGCTGGTGCTCTACTTGTTTCATTGGGTGATGGTGGCCGGGCGCATTCCCCGCCGGGCGGCGGCCGGTATCTGGGTTTTTACCCTCATTGATGAGCTCTGGGGCATCAGCCTCTACCTGCACGCCTACGACGCGCCTACCGCCCGGCAGCTGCGCTACCTCAAATGGAGCGTGGGCCTGGGGCTGCTCTTTACGCTGGCCGCGCTGGCCGAAATAGCCTACCGGCGCTACCGCGCGCGCCGGGGCCTGCGCCGGGCACTGGCGGGGGCGGCGTTGCGTTAGGGCTAGCAGGTATCTTTGCCCTCTCCGCTCCTGATTTGCCGTTCATGGCCGACGAAAAACTGCCGCCTGCTTCCCCCAATTCCAAGTCTTCGCGCCCGGCGTCCCCTGCCAAGCGGCCCGGCCGGGGCACCCGCCGCCTGGTGCGCGTGGCCTGGACGCTCTTTTTCGTGGCCGTGGGCTTCTTTCTGGCCTATCCGCTGCTGGTGCGCAGCAATTTTTTGTTCCTGTTCGGTAAGTCGCCGAGCCTGGAAGAGCTAGAAAACCCCAAGGTGGAGCAGGCCTCGCAGGTTTTTACGTCCGATGGTGTGCTCATTGGGCGCTACTTCCGCGAAAACCGTTCGCCGGTGCCGCTTAGCCAGATGTCGCCCTGGCTGGTGAAGGCCCTCATCGCCACCGAAGACGTGCGGTTTGAGGAGCATTCGGGTATTGATGCGCCCTCGCTGGTGTCGTCGGTGTACTACGGCCTGCGGGGCGATAAGCGCGGCGGCTCTACCATCAGCCAGCAGCTAGCCAAAAACTTATACAAGACCCGGCGCGGCGAAAACCGGGGCGGGCTCAGCCACCTGCCCGGCGTGGGCACGCTGGTAGCCAAAACCAAGGAGTGGCTCACCGCCGTGGAGCTGGAGCGCCGCTACACCAAGGACGAGATTTTGCGGATGTACCTCAACACCGTCGAGTACGGCTCCAACGCCTTCGGCATCAAGGTGGCGGCCAAAACGTTTTTCAGCACCACGCCCGACAGCCTCACGCCCGTGCAGGCGGCCACGCTCATCGGGGTGCTGAATAACCCCACGGCCTTCAACCCCAAGTTTCACCCGGCCGCCTCGCGCCGCCGGCGCAACGTGGTGTTGCAGCGGCTAGGCCAGTCCGGCGCCCTCAAGCCCGCCGAGGTAAAAGCCCTGCAGGCTGAGCCGATAGTGCTTGACTATCAGATTGAAAAGCACATCGACGGTCCCGATACCTACTTCCGCGGCGCCATCAGCCAAACCGTGAACCGCTGGTGCGAGGCCCACGGCTACGACATGTACCGCGACGGCCTGCGCATCTACACCAGCATCGACTCGCGCATGCAGGACCACGCCGAGCAGGCCGTGCACCAGCGCATGAAGCAGCTGCAACAGCAGTTCGACAACTTCTGGCGCAACAAGGGGCAGAACCCCTGGGTAGACGAGGAGGGCCACGAAATCCCCGACTTCATCGAAACCCAGATGAAGCGCACCCAGAGCTACAAGAGCTTGGCCGCCCGCTACCAGGGCCGCCCCGCTAGCCTCGATTCAGCGCTGCACGCCAAACGCCCGATGAAGGTGTTTACCTGGAAAAGGACGACGGCGATACCACCCTGGTCATGTCGCCCCTCGATTCGCTGGCCTATTACAAGCACTTCTTGCAGGCCGGCATGATGACGATGGACCCCTACACGGGCTCTATCAAGGCCTGGGTGGGCGGCTTGGACTACCGCTTCTTCCAGTACGACCACGTGAAGCAGGGCAAGCGCCAGGCCGGCTCCACGTTCAAGCCCTTCGTGTACCTCACGGCCCTGGACAACGGCTACTCGCCCTGCGACCGCATCCGCGACGAGCGCGTGACCATCAACTACGTCGAAAATGGCAAGCCCATGCAGTGGCAGCCCGACAACGTGACCCGCGAATACACGGGCATGAACATGACCCTGCGCTACGCCATGGCCCGCTCGGTAAACTCGGTTACGGCCCAGCTCACTGATAAAGTGGGTTGGAACAAAGTGGCCGACTACGCCCATAAAGTGGGTATTACCAGCCCTTTGCTCGGGGTGCCCAGCATCGGGCTAGGCAGTGGCGGTGATGTGAGCGTGTACGAGATGGTGGACGCCTACTCCACGTTTATGAACAACGGCTTCCGCTCCGACCCGCGCATTATCACCCGCATCGAGGACCGCAACGGCAACGTCATCCAGCAGTTTGACCCCGTGCAGCGCCGCGCCATCTCGCCCGAAACGGCCTGGCTGATGACCTACATGCTGCGTGGCGGCATGGAGGAGCCCGGCGGCACCTCGCAGGGCCTCTGGGACTTCCAGGACCTGTGGCGCAAAGACAACCAGATTGGCGGCAAAACCGGCACCACCTCCAACTACTCCGATGGCTGGTACATGGGCCTCACCAAGGACCTCGTGAGCGGCGTGTGGGTGGGCGGCGAAGACCGCAGCATCCACTTCTTCCGCTCGCAGCAGGGCGAGGGCGGCCGCATGGCTCTGCCCGTGTTTGGCCGCTACATGGAGGCCGTCTACAAGGATAAGGCGCTGGGCTACGACTACGGCCCCTTCCCCAAGCCGCCCACCAAAATCAACCGCAAGTACGTCTGCTACACCGAGGAAACGCCGCGCCGGCGCCGCGGCGAGGCCATCGACACCCTCTCGGCCGATAACCTGCTCGACCAGCTGAACCGCGGCGGCAAGGACAGCGTGCGCTAGCTTACAACTGTTGCAAAGCTGCTAAAGGGTCAAGAATTGCCATCGCCTGAGTTGGGAAACCTTTGGGGTCGCGTGTAACGATGGCTTCGGCCCCGGCAGACAGAGCTGTAAATGATTGCACTGCATCTTCGAAATCAGGCATTCCTGATTGCAAGGCTTGGTTAATGACCTGCACGTCTACTGCCACCGTATTGATTTGAGTAAATAGGCTAGCCAGTGCTAACGTCGCCGCATTTTTGCCAATGGCTTTGCTCACTACATAGTGGGCTGTGACAAATGTCAAGCTCGAAACAAATAGGGTGGCTCGGCCTTCCTCGGCTGCCGCTAGCAAAGTAGTAGCGGCCTCGGCAAAAGGCTGACGGTTAAGCAAAAAGTCGAGTAGTATGTTGGTGTCAAGGTAGAGCGTTTTCATAGCCCGTACTTCGCCTGAATTCGCTCGGCCTCCCATTCGTGGGCGTTTTTATGCAGTTCGTCGGCTGGTAGCTGGCTGGCAATACCCCGTAAGGCTAGCAGCGTGGGCGAGGCTGAGTGCTTGATATACAACGCCTTCGCTACGGGCGACACATAATGAGCCCACTCATTGGCCGAGGCTAGGAGGAGGTTAGCAGGTAGTGATACACCAGATTCACTAGCAGCTGTAGACCGGGGCTGATTCAGAATGGTGGCTAGCTCCTCCAATGAAAACTCACTAGGGACTTCTGCAATCACTTGTAGCAAGCGCTCTTTAGTAAACATGGCCTAAAGGAAATGACGAAACAATAGAGAAGCTACAACCTGCTGCCCAGAAAAGATTCCGTAACTTAAAAGCGCCCGGCCCGCACGTACGTGCAGACCGGGCGCTTTTGCTATAAACCGGGGCCGGGGCTAACCGACTACTGGCGCTCTACGGCTACGGCGGTGCTGGCCGTAACGGGCGCGGCGGCCTGCTTGGCCGAAGTGTAGGCGGGGCAGGTCTGGCGGTTGCAGGCGCCGAGGCCAAGGGTAGCGGCCCCAACGGCGAGGATAAGAAGCTTCTTCATAAAGGGTATTGATTGAGAGAGACGCGGTTAGGCTTCAAAGATAGCGGTTGCGAGGCGTAAGCAATTACGAGGCCGGAGAGTTTCTGAGAATAATACTTTTCTTCCTTTTTAACCTCCTAGCGACCTGGTTTATTATTCAGCGTAGCCCAATATTTTGAGCATGCTGCTGGCCTCCTGCTTGGGCGCAAACACGTAGTCGGTGAGCTGGCCGCTGGCGTCGCGGTCGAGGATGACGTGCTTGGGGGCCGGAATGAGGCAGTGCTTGATGCCGCCGTAGCCACTCAGGCTTTCCTGGTAGGCGCCGGTGTGGAAGAAGCCCACGTAGATGGGCTCGGGGCTGGCGGGCTGGTTGCGCGGGGCTTGCAGCTGGGGCAGGAAGGTCTGGTAAATGTGCTTCTCCGAGTTGTAGTAGTCCTGCGAGTCGCAGGTGAGGCCCCCGAGCTGGATTTTGCGGTAGGGACGGTTCCAGCCATTGAGAGCCAGCATGATAAATCGCTGGTTCAAGGCCCAGGTGTCGGGTAGGTTGGTAATAAACGAGCCGTCAATCATGTACCACAGCTCCTTGTCGTTCTGGAGCTTCTCGTCCAGAATTGAATAGATAGTGGCGCCGCTTTCGCCCACCGTGAAGATGCCAAACTCGGTGAAGATGTTGGGCTCCGGCACGCCTTCCTCGGCGCAGATGCGCTGAATGGTGCGCAGGATTTCGGCAATCATGTACGGGTAGTCGTACTCCAACTGAATCGAGGTCTGGATGGGTAGCCCGCCGCCGATGTCGATGGTTTGGAGCGTGGGGCAGATTTTGCGCAGCTCGCAGTACTTGTGAATAAAGCGGCTCAGTTCAGACCAGTAATAGGACGTATCCTTGATGCCCGTACTGATGAAATAGTGCAGCATGGTGAGCTCAAAACGCGGGTCGTCCTTGATTTTCTGCTCGTAGAGCGGCACCGCATCGGCGTAGCGAATGCCTAGGCGCGAGGTGTAGAACTGGAAACGCGGCTCCTCGTCCGAGGCTAGCCGCAGGCCCAGGTTGGTTTTGGCTTTTACGTGGGCGTGGTAGTGGTCGATTTCGTTGGGCGAATCGAGGATGGGCAGGCAGTTGACAAACCCATCGTTGATGAGGTCGGTAATCTCCTGCTTGTACTCGGCCGTTTTGAAGCCGTTGCAAATGATATACTTAGACTTATCGAACTTGCCCTGCTCGTAGAGCGAGCGGATGATGCTAATGTCAAACCACGACGAGGTTTCGAGGTGCACGTCGTTCTTGAGCGCCTCGTCGAGCACGAAGCGGAAATGCGACGATTTGGTGCAGTAGGCGTAGGAATACGAGCCGGTGTAGCCGGTGCTGGCAATGCCGTCGGCAAACCATTTTTTGGCCCGCTGAATTTGGGAGCTGATTTTGGGTAAGTAGGTGAGGCGCAGCGGGGTGCCATGCTTCTTGACCAACTCCATCAGGTCGATGTCGTGGAAGAAAAGCTCGTTTTCTTCCACCTTAAAATCGGCGTTCGGAAAATCGAAGGTTTGGGTAATGAGGTCCTGATAGGTATCCATCGAAGGCGAAAAAACGGCGATAATTTCCGACCTTTACGGGCCGGCGTATCAAAAGTACCGCCGGGGGCCGAAAACGATTCGGCCGCGCTTGCATCGGCCCCCGATGAAAGGAAGCGACATGGCTACGGCGCCCCGCGCCGCAAGGCAGCGCTCGCTGGCTCTTCCCCCTAGTGGGAGGGCTAGCGGTACGATGCAACTCACCCACGTCACCCTCTTCTTTCCACCCGATGAAACGCATTAAGTTACTGGAAGTTCGCTCTGAGCTGGGGGCCGGCACGCGCGGTGCCAGCCTGGGCATCGACGCCCTGCGCGTGGCCTGCCTCAACAAGGGCTCCGACTATTTTCGGCGCTACAACGCCGTGGCTGTGCCCGACCTCAACCACGTGCTATTCGATGCAACCCCGTTTCTGCACGCCAAGCACATCGACGCCATCTACACCGTGCAAAAGGGCGTGGCCAGCGCCGTGGAGCAAACGCTGCGCTTCGGCGAATTCCCCTTGGTGCTGAGCGGCGACCACAGCAGCGCCAACGCCACCATTGCCGGCATCAAGGCCGCGTACCCGGCCAAAACGCTGGGCGTCATCTGGATAGATGCCCACGCTGACATTCACTCGCCCTACACCACCCCCAGCGGCAACGTGCACGGCATGCCGCTGGCCGCCGCCCTAGGCGACGACAACCTGCCCTGCCAACGCAACCACCCCGACGCCGAAACCGAGTTTTTCTGGCGGCGGCTGCAAAACCTGGCCGAGCCCGGTCCCAAACTGCGCCCCGAGCACCTGGTGTACGTGGCCGTGCGCGACACCGAGGCGGAAGAAGACGCCCTCATCGAGCGGCTGGGCATCAAGTGGATAAAGCTACCCGAAATTCAGGCCAAGGGCACGCGCCGGCTGGCCCGCGAGATTTATGAGCACCTGCGCTTCTGCGACCTGGTGTACATCTCGTTCGACGTGGATAGCCTCGATTCGAGCTTTAGCAAGGGCACCGGCACGCCGGTGGAGGAGGGCCTGTTTCTCTCCGAAGGGGAAAACCTGTGCCAGGATTTGCTCGAAAACGAGCGCGTAGTGTGCTTCGAGATGGGCGAAATCAATCCCACGCTCGACAATAAGAATACAATGGCCCAGAACGCCTTCAACATCCTCGAAAAAGCCACCGCCGCCATCGAGCGGCGCCTGCGCATGGAGGAGGTAGTGAGCCGTAGCTAGCGCAGTGTCAGTGGCTGTAGGGGCGGGGCTAGCCCCCGCCCGCCGTGCGCGCCGCCCCGACGACTCCGTTCGACGGCGGTCGGGTACCAGCCCCGCCCCTACATCGTGCAGCAGGTACGCCGACTCCAAAACCGCTCTAGGCTTCGGTTACATGACAGACGTTTTCAAAGACAGCCGATTACGTTAGCCTACTTATTATACTGGCTGATAAACCCGTACGCCCCCAGCGTATAAGCCGCTGCCGAGGAGAAGTGGTTGCCGCCCTGAATGGGGTGCAGCTCCACCTGCGTGGCGCCGCGCTTCTGCATGGCATCGTAGGCATCCTGCGAGTTGAAGAAAGGCACGTAGTCGTCGGCGGTGCCGTGGAAGAGGGCCAGCGGGGCGGTGGGTTTCCAGTCGTAGATATCGTTGTCGGCCAGGGTCTTGCTGAGCGCGGCATCGGAGTTAGTCAGCACCGCCTGGCTGAACGCCGGGGCGAAGAGCTGGCTGGCCTGGCTGGGCACGTCGCCAAACGGGTTGGCTTGCAACTGCGTGGCGTAGGGCTCCTGGTAATAAAAGAAATAGGGCCGGTTGAGGGCGTACACGCGGTCGTAAGTGCGCAGCACCCATACGTAGGTACTCAGGAAGCTGAGCGGCTGTGTGCTCTGCAAAATGTACTTGGCAAAGGCCGACTTGTGGTAGGCCCCCGCGCCGGGTGCGCTGGCCGCCACGGGCAGGGTGGTAGCGTAGTTTTCTTGCAGCAGCTTGTGCAGGGCCATCGTGGCGTAGCCGCCCTCCGAGTAGCCCAACAGAAAATTCTTCTGGTTGACGCTCACTTTTTGCTGCGCGCAAAACTCGCGGGTGGCGCGCAGCATGTCGGCCGAGGCCGAGGCCAGTGAGGCGGCGTGCTCGTAGGGGTGGGGCAGGGCCTTGCTGGCCCCGTAGCCGAGGTAGTCGGGCGCCGACACCACGTAGCCCGTCGAGGCCAGGATGGATACGATGGACCATACATCACTGCCCTGAGCATAATAGGAGGGCGCCTGATTTTCGGTGCTGGGCAGCAGCGTGCCGTGCTGGTAGCTCAGCACCGGCAGCGCCTGGCTGGCCGTGGGCACCAGCACGGCGCCCGAGGCAGTGGTTTCCTGGCCCTCGGGCGTGCGGGTGCGGTAGGTGAGGCGGTACACCTTGATAGGATACTGCGCCAGCGCGCCCACCAGCGGCACGCCCGCGGCGCGGCTGGCTAGTGTGGCGGCGCTGTACTCGCCGAGCAACTGGCTATTAGTGAGCACGGCGCTGGTGCCGCCGGTGGTAGTGCCGCCGGTGGTAGTGCCGCCGGGGGCAGGCGCGGTAGTGGTAGGGTCGGGGGCGGGCGAGTTGCTTTTGCAAGCCGGGGTGGCCAGCAGGGCGGCGGCCAGCCCACCCAGGCACAGGCGGGCAAAAAGAGCGGAGCGGAATAAGAACACGGGCAATTAGCTAGAGAAGGGACGGATAACAAGCCTAGAACGCCCAGCCGGGCCCGGGGCGTTCCCCGCCGCTGGCTTAGGTAGCGCGCCCGGCCCCGCCGTACCTTTGCCCTCGTGCAACAGCTTGAACAAACCCTAAAAACCGCCCTGCAAGCGGCCGCGCAGGCCGTTTTTGGTCAGGAAATTCCCGCCGCCAGCCTCGTGCTTCAGCCCACGCGCAAGGACTTTGCGGGCAGCTTCACCCTCGTCACGTTTCCGCTCACCAAGGCGTTTGGCAAAGGCCCCGAGCAAATCGGCCAGGCCCTGGGCGAGTGGCTAACGGCCAACACGCCCGCCGTGCGCGGCTACAACGTGGTGAAAGGCTTCCTCAACCTCGAAATCGCCGATGCCGAGTGGCTAGGCCTATTTGGCGAGCTGCTGGCTAGCCCGGCCGGCGCGCCCGTGCCCACTGGCGGCCCGCAGCGGGTGATAGTCGAGTACTCGTCGCCCAACACCAACAAGCCCCTGCACCTGGGCCACTTGCGCAACAATTTCTTGGGCTACAGCGTGGCCGAGATTCTGAAGGCTACCGGCGCTACCGTCACCAAGGCCAACTTGGTGAACGACCGTGGCATCCACATCTGCAAGTCGATGATTGCCTACCAGCGCTTTGGGCAGGGCGAAACGCCCGAGAGCGCGGGCATCAAGGGCGACCACCTGGCCGGCAAGTACTACGTGCTGTTTGAGAAGCACTACCGCGAGGAAATCAAGCAGCTCGAAGCCGAAGGTGTGGCCACCGACGTGGCCAAAAAGCAGGCCCCGCTGATGCTCGAAGCCCAGCGGATGCTTCAGCAGTGGGAGGCCGGCGACGAGGAAGTAATGGCCCTCTGGCACCGCATGAACGGCTGGGTCTACGACGGCTTCAACGCGACCTACGCCAACATCGGCGTCGATTTTGACAAGTTTTACTACGAGTCGGGCACCTACCTGCTGGGCAAGGAGCGTGTGGAGGAAGGGCTAGCCAAGGGCGTGTTCTTCAAGAAAGACAACGGCTCGGTATGGGTAGACCTGCAAGCCGAGGGCCTCGACGAAAAGCTGCTGCTGCGCGCCGACGGTACGAGCGTGTACATCACCCAGGACCTGGGCACGGCCGAGCTCAAGTACCAGGATTTTGGCTACGACAGCAGCATCTACGTCATCGCCGACGAGCAGAACTACCACATGCAGGTGCTGCAAGCCACGCTCAAAAAGCTGGGCAAGCCCTACGCCGACGCCATTCATCACCTCAGCTACGGCATGGTGGACCTGCCCAGCGGCAAGATG
>Ga0160428_1000587_pt1 | contig 38139 bp, 28 predicted proteins | sample SolpanmetagenomM_FD_108198 | JGI IMG/M metagenome (GOLD analysis project Ga0160428, IMG submission 108198) | Solar panel surface microbial communities from Lawrence Berkeley National Laboratory, California, USA - M | ecosystem: Engineered > Built environment > Solar panel > Unclassified ... | reverse complement strand
TCCACGAGCTTCGCCCTCTCGCCTGGTGCTATTGGCAACCGCTCGATGGCGGCGGGTGGGGTCTCCTCGATGCCGACGTTCCGAAAGCCAAGGTCCGGCGCAGCGCTCCCAAGTATTTCGTGATGGCGCAGTACACGCGCCACATCCGCCCCGGCATGACGATTTTGGAGACCGGCGGCCGGGACTCGGTCGCCGCCTACGACCAGAAGCGGCGCAAGCTCGTGATCGTCGTCCTCAACGCCGCCGCCGAGACGCGCCGGACGTTCGACCTCCGGGCCTTCGCCGCGAAGGGGCCGGTGGTCCGCTGGACGACGGAGACCAAGGGCGAGGCGCGCTACCGGAAGTCGACCGACCTCCGACTCGAAGACGGGCGCCTGAACGCGACCCTCCCGTCCGACTCGGTCCAGACCTTCGAGATCTCTGGGGCGACGCCGTAGGGAAGCGTCCCCATCGATCGGTAGGCCTGGAGGAGAAGGGGAGTGATCATCGCTTGGCAGCCCGGTGGATCCGCTGCGTTCCTTCGCCCGCGATCCTTAGGTAGGCGTCCGAGGGAAGCCCCTCCAGGCCGACGAAGTGGCCCTGCGTGGGGTGGTCGTTCGTCACCTTGAAGATCGCGGTGCCTTCGTCGACCTCGTCGAACATCGCGACGAACGCCTGCCCGATGCCGAGGTCCGCCGCCGCCCGGAAGCCCTCGCGGAAGAACTCGCCACGGCGGCGCGGGATAGTCGTGGAGCCGGACGCCTTGCGGGTCAGGTTGTCCCAGGAGAAGCCCGGATAGATCGTCGGGAACAGCAGCATCCCGGTGCGGCCCGCCTCCGCCTTGTCGTCCGCCCAGCGGTCGGTGGGCGGGCCCTTGACGCCGTCGACGATCTTGACGTTGCCCACGTCCCACGGGCTGTAGGCGTGGAAGCGGCGGAAGGCGCGCCGCCACTCGGGATCGGTCTCCCGGCGCCACCACCACTGGCCCGCGCCGACGAGGGTGACCGCGTACTTGTCGTGCGTGTCGAAGGCATCGATGATCGCGTTCGCGGCCTTGCCGTCGAAGCGGTCGCTGAAGAAGCCGAAGATCTCCAACACGGGCTTGCCGTTGTGGCGCAGGTAGCGCGGATCGTCCGTGATCCGCATCGTGTCGACCAGGAAGCGCCAGTCTCGCCTCATCTCGTCGATCGCCCGCACGGGCGTCGCGCCGCTCATGTCGTACTCGACGGCGAAGGTGCGTCCGGTACGGTTCGCGGCGTCGCGGGCATAGCCCAGGACGCGCGCCTCCTCGATCGACCGGCGACCGCCGTCGAGCCCGAGAAACCGCTGGACCATCACGCCGTCGATGCCGTAGTCGCGCATCCACTCGAAGTGCTTTTGGACCACGCCCGGGTAGGCGGAACTGAAGAGGCGCGCGGGCCGACCGTCCGGCAGGGTGTAGTCACCGGCAGGATAGAGCGACGCCTTGGGGTATTCGCCCACCTCGGGCCACATCTCGACGTTGACCGTCTCCGGCGAGATCGACTTCGAGTCCTTGCTCCAGTGGAACCAGCCGCGCCCGACGGGATCGCCGGGCGTGCGGAACCAGCCCTGGTAGCCGCAGAGGACCTTGCCCTTCAGGGTCGTGGCGTCGACGTCATGGCGGGACGGGCCTTTGTAGGGTGTGAGCCAGGGGGCGTCGGCTTGAAGGGCGAGAAGCGCGAGAAGGGTGAGCATCGGGGATTGGAGAGGATCGCGGGGAGAGCCGACGGTCGCTTTTCCGGAAGGGTATCCGGCGCGACTATCGCCCGGGAGCTGCACGTCGCAAGCCTTTCGAGGCTCGTTCCGCCAAGCTCCCGGGCCTCTTGGTACGGAGTTTGCGGCCGGGGAGCTTGGGTTTTGATCCGTCGATACCGATCCTTCCGACGGCTCCCGGCGATATAGATTCTAGAGCGTGGCCTATTGCTGCCTGGGATTAGAGGAGCCTTCGTGTTGCGGGATTACGAGGGGGCGGTTCTCCTGAACCTTTCGCATCGTCGCCAACTCCTCCTTGCTGGCCTCGCCCCCGCCGCTCCGGGCGAAGACGAGGCCTACGAGGGCGAGGGTAGCGGCGATACCGAGGACGATCTGCCAGATCGGCAAGCTCTTCCGTTCTTCCTTTGTCGTCACTAGTCCGTGTCCTCCTTGGGCCAGGTGCCGGAGTTCCAGCCGAGGCGAGGCCAGTTCCGGTCGTAGGAGAAGCCGGTTCCGCTGGGAAGGTTGCCTCGGGCCTGCGACTTGTCGACCGGCAGCGCCTTCGCGTGGCCGTCCATGAACACGTAGTTGAACTTCGCGTCGGGAAGCCAGATGCCCCAGTTCTGGAACTCGGCGTTCACGCCCTTCTGCTTCCGCAGGTCGTGGAACGGCAGCGCCTCGTTGAAGATGAACGTGTTCGCCGGCTTGTCGAAGCCGCCCAGGTTGTAGACGCGCCCCTTCTGGTCGCCCGAGCCGTCGCCCGCCGAACTCAGGGGGAAGAACATGTAGAAGCGGTAGATGTAGCTTGTGAAGTAGGCGCTGGTCTTCACGCTGACGTCGGAGCTGCTGTCGCTCGCGCAGACCCACACCCCCTTGTTCTTCACGTAGGGATCGAACATGGCCCGAACGGAGAAGTTGCGGCCGTATTCGAGTTGCGTCGGATTGGGCGCCCACGATCCCGTCGCGAGTTCGCCGGTCGAGTCGCCCACCTTGTCGGCTTCGGGACGGTTGATCACCGGGAGGGTGTCGTCGCTGTCGCCGAGGTACATGGTGAACGCGAGCCCAAGCTGCTTCATGTTCGAGACGCAGACGGTGCGCTTGGCGGCCTGCTTGGCCTGGGCGAAGACGGGGAAGAGGATGGCGGCGAGGATCGCGACGATGGCGATGACGACGAGGAGTTCGATCAGGGTGAAGGCTTGGCGTCGCATGGTTTCTCTGCGGTGAGAAGGCGCGCGGCTCGGGCTACGAGCCGATCGGAGCTTGGGTCGGGGCTCCCGTGACGAGGATCTCCGGGGGCAGGAGGAGGCGGACGGGCGCGTCGGCGTTGCCGTCGATGCGTCCAAGGGTGAGGTCGACGGCCCGGCGGCCGATTTCGCGAAGAGGCTGGAGGACCCGCACGAGCATGAGATGGTCGGGCAGGGTGAGGTACGGTTCGTCGAAGCAGCCGAGGGCGTAGGCGTCGCGGGCGACGCCCATCTCCTCGACGATCTGGGCGACGACGGCGAGCCGGGTCGCGTCGGCGGTGAAGACGGCGGTCGGGAATCGAAGACCGGCGACGAGGTCGCGGGTGCGGTCGTAGTTCGAGCGGTCGACCCCCTCGCCCAGGTCTTGGCGAAGCTCGAGGGCTTGTGGCGCGAGGCCGCGCTCGACCATCGCGTCGCGGTAGCCCTGAAGGCGGTCGCGCAGGACGGTGCTGTCGACGGGACCGCTGATGTAGGCGACGGAAGGGAAGCCCTCGTCGAGGAAGCGCAGGGTGGCCCGGTAGGCGCCCTGCCGGTTGTCGCTGCCGATCGCGTCGAGCGGGACCTCCTCCACGTAGCGGTCGAACAGAACGGTCGGGATGCCCGACGCGCGGAGCCGTTCGAGGCAGTCGAGGTTCTCCTTGGAACCCATGTACCAGAGGAGGACGGCGTCTACGCCGCGCTCGACCACCGTGTTCAGGTTCTCGCGCTCGGTCTCGACTTCCAGGTTGTCGAGGTAGAGGCTGATGCTCACCCCCCGTTTGCGGGTCTCGTGCTCGATCGACTGCATGAGGATGGGGATCACGTCGGTGCCCGCCCGAAACTCGGGCGAGTCGCTGGCGTATAGATAGGGCGCGACGACGGCGACGGTCCGGTGGATCTTAGGCCGTTCGTTGACGAACGTCCCCTTGCCCTGGAGACGCCGAAGCCAGCCTTCCTGCTCAAGGGCGATGATCGCCTCTCGAACCGTGGCGCGGCTCACTCCGTAGCGGGCGATCAGCTCCGGTTCCGAAGGAAACCGGTCGCCCGCCTTGAGGCTCCCATTCTGAAGCGAGCCCATCAGGGCGCCCTTCAGAAGCTGGGGCTTGCTCATCGAAGCGATACGTTCGTCGGACACGAGAAGATTATACATCAGACATCAGTCGTCAGACAAGCTTTATCGGTAGTAAACTGCACGCATGCGTCGCCCCGCCGCCGTGGCCCTTTCTCTCGCCGTCCCAAGTTTAGGTTTCGCGCAGGCGGTGGCCCGCGCCGCCGACGATCTGCTCGTGCCCACCCGCGTCGGGATGGTGAGACTCCAGGTGTTCTCGCCGCGCGCGATTCGCGTCGTGGCGGGTCCAGCCCTTCCCAAAAGCTTCGTCGTGCTCGCGAAGCCGCTCGGAAAGGGCTGGACCTGGAGCGCGACGGGCGTCGAGGCGCGGCTCAGGACGAGCGTCCTGGAGACGCGGGTCGACCGGCGGACGGGGAGGGTCGCGTTCTACGATCTGGACGGGCGTCCGATCATCGCGGAAAAGGGGCGGGACCTCGCCGACGGGGCGGTCCGCCAAGCCTTTACCCTCGCACCGGGCGAGGCGATCTACGGCCTTGGGCAGCATCAGTCGGGCGCTCTGGACTACCGGGGCACGACCGTCCGCCTTCAGCAGGAGAACATGGAGATCGCGATCCCCTTCCTGCTCTCCAGCCGGGGCTACGGCCTGCTCTGGGACAACGCCTCCGTGACCGACGTGAACGTCGGTGCGGGCGACAAGGGCGCGATCCCGACGGCGGCCCTGCGCGCCGACGACGGCACGCCGGGTCTGACCGGCCACTACTTCACCGGAACCGACTTCAGCAAGGAGGCCTTCACGCGCACCGACCCGAACGTCGACTTCGACTGGAGCCGTACGCCCCCGCCCGGCCTGCCGCACGACGGCTACAGCGTCCGTTGGTCCGGAACCCTCGACGTCGCTAAGGCCGGAACGTACGGCTTTACCGCCATCAGCGACGACGGAGCGCGGCTCCTGATCGACGGTAAGCTCGTCTTCGCGGATTGGACGGCGCGGGCGCTCAAGCCCACCGCCGGGCGGATCGCCCTGGCGAAGGGACGGCACGCCGTCCGCTTCGAGTACTTCCAAAACGCCTTCGACGCCCGGGTGCGTCTAACTTGGCAGCCTCCGGGCGACGAGGGCGAGATCCGGTGGAGTTCGGAGGCGGGGAAGACGGTCGACTACACCTTTCTCTATGGTCCCACGCCCGATAGGGCGATCGCGGAGTACCGCCGCCTGACCGGCCCCGCGCCGATGCTCCCGCGCTACGCCTTCGGGCTGTGGCAGAGCAAGGAGCGCTACCGATCGCAGCGGGAGCTTCTAGACGTCGTCGAGGAGTACCGGCGCCGAGGCTTTCCGCTCGACGGCATCGTGCAGGATTGGCGCTACTGGGATCCCGAGCGTTGGGGCTCGCACGTACTCGACCCCAAGCGGTATCCCGATCCTGCCGGGATGATCCGCGATCTGCACGCGCGGAACGTCCACCTTCTGATCTCCGTGTGGGCGAAGTTCGTCGACGGCATCCCGAACGCCCAAGCCTTGGCGGCGGCGGGCGCGCTCTTCCCGCAGGTCACGAACGGCGAGCGGTACTACGATCCCTCCGGCCCGGCAGGGCGGCGCGTCTACTGGTCCCAGATCCGGCGGCGACTCTTCCCCTACGTCGACGGTTGGTGGCTCGACGCGAGCGAGCCGGAGTTGGGCGGAAGCTGGGGCGAGTTCAGGAACTACACGACGGCGCGGGGCTCCGCCCGCGAGGTGTTCAACGCCTACCCGCTGTTCCACACCCAGGCCGTCTACGAGGGGCAACGGGCGGCGACGAAGGACAAGCGGGTCGTGATCCTCACCCGGTCGGCCTACGCGGGCCAGCAGCGCAACTCGGCGATCTCCTGGTCGGGCGACATCCAAGGGACGTGGGACGCGTTCCGCGCGCAGATCCCGGCAGGGATCGACTTCAGCCTAAGTGGCGTTCCGTACTGGAACACCGACATCGGCGGCTTCTTCGCCCCCAACCGGATCACGCCCGACTACGAGGAGCTGTTCACCCGCTGGTACCAGTACGGCGCGTTCTGCCCCATGTTCCGGGTCCACGGCACGAACGTCGCGAAGGAGCCGTGGCGGTTCTCCGAGGCCGCGCAACGGAGGCTGCTCGACTACGACCGCCTGCGTTACCACCTCCTGCCCTACGTCTACTCGACCGCGTGGCAGGTGACGCACGCCGGAGCGTCGATGATGCGAGGCCTGGTCTCCGACTTCGGGAGCGACCCGTCCGCCCTCGCGGTGAAGGACCAGTACCTCTTCGGGCCGTCGGTCATGGTCTGCCCCGTCACCACCCCCGGGTCGAAGGCGCGCCCGGTCTACCTGCCCAAGGGCTCCGCTTGGGTCGACTTCTGGACGGGCCATCGGCTCGCGGGAGGGGAGACGGTCCAAGCCGCCGCCCCGCTCGCGACCATGCCGCTTCTCGTCCGGGCGGGGGCGGTCGTGCCTTATGGTCCTTCCGTGCAAAACGCGTCGGAGCGGCCCGACCCGTTAGAAATCCGGGTCTACCCCGGCGCGGACGGCGCGTTCACGCTGTACGACGACGCGGGCGACGGCTACGCCTACGAGCAGGGGCAGTACGCGACGATCCCGCTCCGGTGGAACGAGAAGGCCCGGACTCTGACGATCGGCCCCCGCCAGGGCCGCTATCCGGCCATGGCCGCCCGGCGCACCTTTCGCGTCGTTCTCGTCGCGCCCGGACACGGCGTAGGGATCGCCAACGAACCGAAACCCGATCGGGTGATCGCCTACGACGGTACGGCGCGAGCGGTGAAGCTCTAGGAGGGCGTTTCACCACGCCGCGTTCGACCGTAGGTTGGCCGCATGACGGACGCTCGGGCGGAGGGTTCGCCCAAGCGGTCGCCTCCCTTTTTGGGAAGAGCCCCCAGAGCCTGTTCCGTTCTTCGGGCACGTTCTCGATGCTCGGTCCTGGATGAGGCTTCCTCACCCCCACCCTGCCTTCCCCTCCGGAGAGGAGGATGCTCCCGAGCCCCACTCTTCTGCGGATGCTCAGGCGGCGGTAGATTGGGGAGGATGCAAAGTCGCATGTGTGCGTTTACCGGTCGGTCGACGAGAACGGGGCTGCTGGCGCTCGCCGTGCTGCCCGCCCTCGCGCGCGGCTCCGACCTCGTGGAAGCCGCGCCGCTCACCGACCGGATCGTGCTGCTGCACTTCAAGGACGGCCATGTCGTCCATCATCGGCGCGGCGAGGCGCGTTCGCACGAGGCCGTCGTGACCGACCCGCTCGACGTGGCCGTCGCGTCCAGTCCGGCCTCGTACCGGATCTCCAGCGTGTCCGATCCCGCCTACCGGACCGGACGCGCGCCGACCGACGTCGGGCGCAAGAGCAAGGGGACCGACTTCGCCTGGTTCGCCGACCGCTGGGAGAACGGCCGCGCCGTCAACGATCGTCCGGACCACACGAAGGAACACTGGCTGTACCTCTTCCTCCCCACGCCCTTTCGCCGTGGGGCCGCCTACGCCGTCGAGGGCCTGGGAAAGCGGGTCACCGTCGTGTTCGACGAGAGGCGAACCCGCTCCGAGGCGGTCCACGCGAACCTCTTGGGCTACGCGCCCGCCGCGCCATCCAAATTCGCCTACGTCTACCAGTGGGCGGGGGATCGGGGCGGGCTCGATCTGAAGGCCTACGCGGGCAAGCGGTTCTGGCTCGTGGACCCGGCCACCGGCAAGGACGCGTTCGAGGGCAAGGTCGGCTTTCGGCGCGACGCCCGGAACGCCGAGACGGGACAGACCGGGGACACGCCGAGCGGCAACTTCCTGGGCGCCGACGTCTACGAGTGCGACTTCTCCGCCTTTCGGAAGCCGGGTCGGTACGTCGTGGCGGTCGAGGGGGTCGGTCGCTCCTTCCCCTTCCGCATCGATCCCGACGTCTACCGCGAGGCGTTCCACACCGTCGCGAAGGGCATCTACCATCAGCGCAGCGGCATCGCGCTTAGGAGGCCCTACACCGCGTTCGAACGTCCCGCGCCGCACCATCCAGGCGTAACGCCGGGCTTTCGACTCCAGTATTCTGGTCTGCGGTCGGTCGACTACGGCAGCGAGAGCGGCACGAAGGCTCAAATCGAGCCCACCCTGAAGGGCCCGCTCGACGCCTGGGGTTGGTACCAGGACGCGGGTGACTGGGACGCCTACGAGACCCACCTGCGGGTCGCGCAGGAGCTTCTGCTCGCCTACCAGATCAATCCCAAAGCGTTCGCCGACGGCGAGCTGAACATCCCCGAGAGCGGCAACGGCGTGCCGGACGTCCTGGACGAGGCGGCGTGGCTTCCGCGCTTCGGCTACCGCCTCCGCCACGAGCTGCTGGCCAAGCGGTACGGAACGGGCGGGATCGGCCTGCGGGTCGACGGCGACGCGTTCGGCTCCGACACCAAGCCGGGCGACGTGGGCCAGGGTTCGTGGGAGGACGTCGACCGGCTGTGGGTCGCGAGCGGCGAGGACCCGGTCTCGACGTTCCGCTACGCGGGCGCGGCGGCGCAACTCGCCTCTTGCCTGCGCCTCGCGGGCGTGGAGGACCCACGGGGCGCGGACTGGGCGCGGGAGGCGCGCGAGGCCTACGCCTGGGCGCTCGCCCACACCCTGGCCAAGGACGACGTGCGCAACAACCGCCTCTACGCGGCGGCGGCGCTCTTCCGCCTGACGGGGGAGAAGCCCTTCGAGGACCAAGTGGCGAAGGACTTCCAAGAGAGCGAGCTATGGTTCGAGAATCTCTACGGTCCCGCGGTCTACGCGCTGGGCGGCAAGGACGGCAGGGGCGATCCGGGCCTGCTCGCGCGGGTGAGGGCGTCGATCGTCCGCACCGCCGACGCGGCGCACGCCAACGCGGCCAAGCGCGCCTTGCGCTGGAGCGGCAACTGGGGATTTCCCATGCTCATCGGACAGCAGACCACGCCTTGGGCGATAGAGGAGGCGGTCGCCTGGAAGCTGACGGGCGACGCCAGGTACCGCGCCGACCTCTACACGACCTGCGACTACTTTCTGGGGACGAACGCGCTGAACCAGACTTGGGTGACGGGGCTCGGACCGCGCCATCCGGTGAACGTTTTCGATTTGGACGGCTGGTACAACGGCAAGCCGACCGTTGGGCCGGGCATCGTTCCCTACGGCCCTTGGCGGAAGGAGCGGGATCAGGGACAAGGCCCTTGGGACCACGACTGGCCGAACAAGACGGTCTATCCGAAGATCGACCTCTGGCCCGGCAACGAGCGGTACTTCGACAATCGTTGCTCGCCCATGACGGGCGAGTTCACGATCCACCAGAACCTCGCGCCCTCGGCGGCGATCTTCGGCGTTCTCTGCGCGCCTTTCCCCGCTAAGGTCCCGGCGCCTCGCGCGCCGCGCGCATCCCCGCGAGGAAAGCCGGTTGGCTCGTCTCAAACCGGAGCGTCGGCGGTTCGGGACGCGCGGCAGCGCGGACGACCTTGACCAGCAGGTGGTTCCAGCCCGTCTTGAGGGCAAGCGGCTTGTCCGAATCGTTGCTTCGCCCATCGAGCCAGATCTGCGTCCGGTCGGCGCCGGTCACCCGGAGGGCGACCGTCGGGAGATGCGGGTCGAGAAGCAGGTTCGTCAGGTCCTTGGGGCTGTAGAGCCATAGGCTCAGGTAGGCGAACGAGGTACCGTCGCGCAGTTCCAGGCGCGACGTCCAGCGGCGCCCCTCGGTCTCCAAGCCCGCCACCATCGCCAGGCCCGAATCGGCCCGGACGGGGTTGCGGTCAAGGGCGGCCTCGACCGACGGCGCGTCGAACGGCCCGAGGGCGAGGTAGCCGCCGAGCGCGCCGGTCGGCGCGAGCAGGTTGCGCCCCGCCGCGCCCTCGCCGAGCGCGATCCCGAGGTTGCCCAGGATCGTCCGGTCCATCGCGACGACCGCCGAGAGGTCCGAAGCGAGCGGCAGGTTGGCGACGATCAGCCTTCCTGGGCCCTCGGAAGCGACCGCCAGCGCGGCGCCCGAGGGCTTCGCCTCCCGCTCCGAGCGGAGGACCATCGCCGTCTTCACCGCCTCCCCTTGGCCGTTCCAGCGCCGCCAGTCGGTGTCGCAGGCTCGCAGCAGAACCTTTGCGTCCTTGAGCAGGGGGCCGTCGAGTCCCCCAGGCAGGACGGTCGAGGGGTTGGACTCGGAGAAGTAGAGGGCGGCGGGCGCGAGTCCGGCGGTCATCGGGTCGGGCGCGGCGACGAGCGAGGAGGCGGTGCGGCCCGTGAGTTCGAGCGGGCGCGGCAGGAGCGCGTTCAGGCGCGGCAGGGTCTCGGGGCGGGTGCCCCACACGACGACCGTGCCGCCCCGCGCGAGGGCGGCGTCGAGGAGGGCTTTCGCCTCCGGTCCGGGCGGGCTCGCGCCATCGAGGAAGAGGAGCGCCGCCTCGTCGGCGACCGTGACGCCGAGGTCGGCCAGCGTCGAGGCCATCGTGCCGCCGGCGGCGAGGACCCGCACCGCCGGGATCGTCCCGGCTCGCGTCGCGACGCCGACGTCCACGACGGTCTTGGGATATTCGTAGGGAAGCGGCGGCTCGGCCTGGGCGGCGCGGATCGCGTCGAACAGGGGCCACGTCTGGTAGAGCGGCAGGGCGGGGTCGTAGCCGGGGTTCAGGGTCGTGCAATACGGCCCGAGCCGTTCCGGCTGGACGCCCGGCTGGCCCTCGCGAAAGGGGCCGAACGTGACGCCGTCCGAGAGCTCGGGCGGGCGTGCCGTGTCCCGCATCCCGAGCGGCAGGGGCTTCAGGCCGTACCAAGCGAGGTTGAAGACGCTCCGGTAGCTCGCCCCCTCGTCGCGCTGGTCGATCAGGCTCCGGTAGGAGACCGCCGCCACCCCTCGCATCCGGTTCTCGAACGAGAGGTAGGCGCGCGGGTCGTCCGCCATCTCGGCGATCTGCTTGGGCGAGCCGTAGTAGGCGGGCCCCGCCTCGCCCACGCCCCACGGCTTGCCGCTCGCCGCCGCGCGTCGCATCGTGCTCCGGTCGCCGTAGTGGATCACGTAGGTCGGCAGCTGCCCGTGCCCGTCGTCTTCGCCGTCGGCGGAGATCCAGGCCCGCGTCGGGTCGAGCGCGCGGCAGACCGCCGCCCACTCGCCGTTCATGGCGTTCGCCCTTTCCTCCACCGCCTTCGGCGCGTGGAAGACGTTCCGCACGACCGCCATCACCTCGTTCGAGACGCTCCAGCCGAACACGCTCGGGTGGTTCCGGTCGCGCCGGATCAGCTCCCCCAGGTGCCGCTTCGTGTCGTCCCAGTAGGCGGGCGCGTCGAGCTTGGGTCCGCCGTCGCTGGCCCAGACGGCGGTCTCGTCCAGCACGAGGATGCCCATCTCGTCCGCCATGTCGAGGTAGAAGGCGGGGTACGGCTGGGCGTGGAGCCGAACCGCGTTGAGGTTCGCGTCGCGCAGGGCGCGGAACCAGGCCCAGGCGTAGCGGCGGGTCATCTGGGGAATGCCCAGGAAGTGCCAGGAATCGCCTTTCATCACGAGCGGTTCGCCGTTCAGCAGGACCTTCGAGTCCTGGAACGCGACCTGCCGCCAGCCGAAGCGCGTGAGCTTGGCGTCGCCGTCGAGGCGGCAGACGAGGCCGTAGAGGTTCGGGCTCTTGGGCGACCATGTTTTCAGCGCCCCGCCGACCCGCGCCGAAAGGCGCGTGGTCGCGGTCCCGTGGGCGGGGACGGTCACGCTCGCCGCCGTCAGGCTCAAGACCTTCTGCCCGTAACCGCCCTTCGGCTCGGGCGCGTCGAGGATGCCTTTCCCGGCGCGGTTCCGCCAGGGCAGAACGTCGCCCGTCAATCGGACCGTCTTCGGCGCGTTCGTGTCGTTGCGTAGGACGACCACCGCGCCGAGAACGCCCGCCGCCACGTCGGGCTTGACGAAGACGTCGTCGACCCGCACCGCCGGAACGGCCTTGAGGGTCACGTCCTGCCAGATGCCCGCGATGGCCTGACCCCACATCGAGCCGCCCTGGTAGGTTCGCCGGCCGTACGGCCCCGGCACGTCGTCCAGGCTCGCCTTCCGGACGCCGACCCGGAGTTCGTTGGCCGCGCCGGGACGCACGGCGTCGGTTACGTCGACCTCGAAGGGCAGGAAGTTGTCCCTGTGGCGGGCGACGAGCGTCTCGTTCACGAACACCCGCGCGTCGCCCGCGACGGCTTCGAACCGGAGGATCAGTTGCTTGCCCCGCCACCCCTTCGGAACGGCGAACGATCGCTGAAGCCAACCCGCCTGCGCCTCCTCCCAAGCCGCCGGGTAGCTCGGGAAGCATCGGAAGTCGCCGCCCTCCTTGCTCTCAACGGGGAAGGCGTTCACGTTCCAGGGCGAGGGAATGCGGATCGGCGTGCGCTCCCAGGCGGCGGTCGGCGGCGGAAGCTCCTTAGGAGCCCGCTGGAATCGCCAGTTCCCATTCAGGCAGAGATCGTCGCGATAGGGCCGCTCGACGGGTGCGGTCGCTCCGTCGAGCGGGGAGAACGGGCGGAGAAACGGAACCGGACCGCCGAGAGCGAGCGGGAGGAGCACGGCGCGATTGTACACCCGCCCGTCAGACGTCAGATGAGTAGAGGTAAGGTCGAACTAGCGTGCGACCAACGAAGCCTTCGCCCGAACTCAGCCGACGCAACCTCCTCGCCGGAAGCGCCGCCCTCGTCGCCCTGCCCGCGATCTCGAAGCTCGACATGGCCTCTCCTTCCGATCTCGTCCTCTGGTACGACCGGCCCGCCAGGGCGTGGACCGAGGCGCTGCCCCTGGGCAACGGGCGCCTCGCGGCGATGGTTTTCGGCGGCGTGAAGGAGGAGCGGTTGGCCCTGAACGAGGGCACGATCTGGTCGGGCGGACCGCACGACTACGACAACCCGAACGCCCCCGGAGCCCTGCCCGAGATCCGCCGCCTGATCTTCGAGGGCAAGTACCAGGAGGCGACCGAGCTGACCAACCGGAGCTTCATGGGCAAGCCCGTCGGGCAGGCGGCGTACCAGACCTTGGGCGATCTCCTCCTGACGATGGCGCACCGCGGAGAGCCGACGGAACACCGGCGCGAACTCGACCTCGACGCCGCGACCGCCCGCACGACCTACGTGGTGGACGGCGTTCGTCACACGCGCGAGGCGTTCGCCAGCCACACCGACAACCTGATCGCTCTGCGCCTGACGGCCTCGATAAAGGGGCAGATCGCCTTCGCCGCGCGGCTCGCCAGCCCGCAGCGCTCGCAGGCGACGGCCAGCGGGAACGGGCTTCGCATCGAGGGCCGGGGCGGCGACCACGACGGCATCCCCGGGGCGGTCCGCTTCGTCGGGATCGCCCGCGTTGAGGCGAAAGGCGGAACGGTCGCCGTCGACGGCGACCGGATCGTCGTGACGGGGGCCGATTCCGCCACGATCCTCTTTTCCGCCGCCACGAACTACCGGGGCCACGACGATCTCGGGGGCGATCCCGAGGCTCTCGCCCAGGCGCCGCTCGCAAAGGCGCCCGCGTTCGAGTCGATGCGTCGCAGGCACCTCGCCGACCACCGGCGGCTGTTCCGGCGCGTCGCCCTCGACCTCGGCCCCGCCTCGAACGCGCCGACCGACGCTCGCATCCGGGCGTTCGGAGCGGGGAAGGACCCCGGCCTCGCCGCCCTTTATTTCCAGTACGGGCGGTACCTGATGATCGCGGGCTCGCGCCCCGGCGGCCCGGCGATGACCCTCCAAGGGCTCTGGAACGACAGCCTGGGGCCGCCCTGGGGCAGCAAGTACACGATCAACATCAACACCGAGATGAACTACTGGCCCGCCGAGACGTGCGGCCTGGGTGAGTGCCACGAGCCCCTGTTCGAACTCGTCGCGGAACTCTCGAAGACGGGCGCGCGGACGGCCCGCGACACCTACGGCGCGGGCGGCTGGGTCGCCCACCACAACACCGATGCCTGGCGCGGGACCGCTCCCGTGGACGGCGCGTTCTGGGGAACGTGGCCGATGGGCGGGGCGTGGCTCTCGACCCACCTTTGGCAGCGGTACCTCTTCTCCGGCGACAAAGCCGAACTGGCCCGCCACTACCCGCTGATGAAGGGCGCTGCCCGCTACTACCTCGACGCGATGGTCGACTTGCCGGGAACGTCCTACCGCGTCACCTGCCCCTCGATCTCGCCCGAGCACGACCACCATCCGGGCGTCTCGATCTGCGCCGGGCCGACCATGGACACCCAGATCGTCCGCGACCTGTGGGAAGCCTGCGTCGCCGCCGCCAGAGCCTTGGGGACGGACGCGCCGTTCGTGGCCGAGGTCGAGGCCAACCTCAAGCGGCTCGCGCCCAACCGGATCGGCAAGGCGGGGCAGCTTCAGGAATGGATCGAGGATTGGGACATGGAGGCGCCCGAACGGACCCACCGCCACGTCTCCCACCTCTACGGCCTCTTCCCCAGCGCCCAGATCACCCCCGCGAACACGCCCGATCTCGCGCGGGCCGCCCGCCGGACCCTAGAGATCCGGGGCGACGAGGGCACCGGCTGGAGCCTCGCCTGGAAGGTCAATTTCTGGGCGCGCCTGCACGACGGCGACCATGCGTTCAAGCTGGTCCAGGACGCCATGCGGCCCACCCAAGGAGGACGGGGTGGCGTCTACCCGAACCTGTTCGACGCGCACCCGCCCTTCCAGATCGACGGCAACTTCGGCTTCGCCTCGGGCGTGGCGGAAATGCTGCTCCAGTCGCACGACGGTAGCCTTCACCTGCTTCCCGCCCTCCCTTCGGCTTGGCCGAAAGGCTCGGTCAAAGGCCTTCGGGCGAGGGGCGGTTTCGAGGTCGGCCTTGCCTGGGAAGAGGGCACACTGAAGGAGGCGACGATCCGCAGCCTCTGGGGATCGACCGTCAAGGTGCGCTACAAAGACGCGACGCGGGAGGTCCGCCTGACGAAGGGCGCCGCCAAACGGCTGAACGCCAGCCTCAAGTAAGGGTGAGCGAACGGTCCCTTCGCTTACCCCCCCTCCCCTTCCCCTTTGGCGGCTTGGCATCGGGGTTTTGATTCAATGCTCGCTCTGAGGCGAGGAAGAGGGTGAGACCTCTATAATCCGAACACGTTGGACGCTGCTCATCGACGGCTTGGGGAGACAAGGGACGGTATGCTCCGGGCGAGCGCGGCCGTGCGCTCGCTCACTGCCCTCGGGAGGAACGTGCGAGACGAGACGACGGAGAGGATGGCATGGCATCTCGGCCGACTCGACGCAGGGATCGGCTGGTTCCTCCTGGTGTTGCCGCACTGGATCGAGTGCGTTCCCGAGGTGGCGATGACCCCTGCTCTTCTGCAAAGACTGGGCGGGCTCGACGCGCTCCAGATGGTTGTTCGCCTAGAGGAGATCGAGTCCCTTGCCTACATGGACGACATGGGGCTGACGGCCCCGGCCATCGCGACCCTCGCCACGGAGTTCAGGGTTTGGTTCACCTATTTCAAGGTGGATCTGCAAAGAGGGGCGTACTTCGAGGAGTTCGAGCCTCGGTGCTGATTCGGGTCGCCCGTCAGACGACTCGCTATCGTTGCCCATCCCTCGTGTCGTCCCCCTCCGATGTGGATGAAGCAGTTCGTGATTGGGGCCGACGACGCGCATCTACCGGCCCGCCGAGGGTTGAGCGCATTCTCAACTCTCGGTGGGTCGATCGGAGCCCATGGTGGGGAGGTGATCTCCGCCCTTTTCCTCCTTGCGCTTTCCCCACCCTACGGCGTCGTCGCCAAGTACGTCATTGGCGGCGAGGGCGGGTGGGACTATCTGACCGTCGATCCCGACGCCCACCGGCTCTACGTCTCGCATGCGACCCACGTCGCCGTGCTCGACAGCCGGACCGGCGCGGTCGTGGGCGACATCCCGAACACCCCCGGAGTCCACGGGATCGCCCTGGTCCCGCGCCGGGGCAAGGGCTACGTGAGCGACGGGCGGGACGACACGGTGACCGTGTTCGATCTGAAGACGCTGAAGACCCTCGGCAAGATCCCGGTCGGCGCGAACCCGGATGCGATCGTCTACGAGCCTTCGGTCGATCGGGTGGTCACCTGTAACGGGCGTAGCGGCGACCTGACCTTTATCGATCCCGTCGCGGGCAAGGTCGTCGGCACGGTAAAGCTCTCGGGTAAGCCCGAGACGCCCGCGAGCGACGGGAAGACCCTCTTCGTGAACATCGAGGACAAAGGCGCGATCGAACGGGTCGACCTTCGGACCCTAAGGTCGCTCGGATCGTGGTCGATCGCTCCGGTCGAGGAGCCGTCGGGCCTCGCGTTCGATCGGAAGCGGCACGCCCTCCTCGCCGTCGGCTCGAACCGGAAGATGGCGGTGGTCGATTCGCGGACGGGAAAACTCCTCGCCACGCCCACCATCGGCGACGGCCCGGACGCCGCCGGGTACGACGGGAAGCACGATCTGATCTTCAGTTCGAACGGCGAGGGCACCCTGACGGTCCTCAAAGGCGGCAGCTACGAGGTCGTCCAAACCTTGACGACCCAGCCCAGCGCGCGGACGATGACCCTGGATCCCAAGACCGGCACGATCTACCTGTCCGCCGCCGACCTCGTGCCCGGAGGCGGGCGGAGGGCGACGGATCCGGGGTCGTTCAAGATCCTCGTCGTGAAGCCTAGCCGATCCTGATCTCGGGATCGGCGACCGAAGGCTCGGCGGTCGGGGCGTTGTAGGGATGGGGCATCGGGCGGTGGTGGTGGACGTAGCCCGCCGTCCCGTCGGGATGGACCCGAACCTCGACCCAGCCGAACGCCTCCTTCGCGCCCTTTTCCAGCTTGCTTCCCCCGTCGCCCGAGATGATCTGCACCGCCGGGGCGCCGGGGATCGGGCGGACGTTCCAAGCGTGGACGTGGGCGCAGACGTAGGCCCGCAGCTTGCGCTTGCCTCGCATCGCGGTGAGCAGCCGGTCGGCCGCCCGCTTGTCGATCGGCGCGTCGCCCTTGCCCTCGGAGGGGTCGATCAGGTTGCGGTGCCCGATCACGAAGACGGCCCGCACGTGCGGGTCGCGTTCGGCCTTCGCGAGCTGCTCACCCGCCCAGGCCGCCGGAATCCAGCCGAGGGCGGTGCCGGTGACGGGGTCCGTCGCCGTCGTTCGGGTGTCGGTGTTGAGCACGATGAACCGAACGCCCGCGCGCTCGAGGGTGAAGCTCATCTTCGACTCGTCGAGCACGAGACCGTCCTGCGGATCGTTCGCGGGCGTGGGACCGTTCGCGCCGTAGAGGAAGCCGCTCGCCGTCATCCAGGCTTTCCAGCGGGGGTAGGTCGCCGTCTCGGGCATCCGCTGGTCGCCCTGCTTCTTGTTCAGCTCGTGGTTGCCCGAGATCGGAACGAGCGGGATGGATCTGGGAAACGCGGCCACGTCGCGGGACCATCCGTCGAGCTGGGCGGAGAGCGTTGCACCGCGATCGTCCGCGTAGTTGTTCACGAGGTCGCCGCCCGCGAAGAGAAGGGCGGGTCGGATCGCCGCGACCTCCGTTAGCGTTCGGGCGAGCTGGGCGCGGTTGGCCGAGGAAGGATTGGCGACGGGGTCGACGTCCTTCGCGTCGACGCGGTTGCAGCCGAAGAAGGCGAAGGCTAAAGTGGGGGCGGTGACGGTCGGAGCGGCGAGAAAGGCGGCGAGCATCGGGGAGGGTGGACGGCAGGGCGGGCAGGAGCGCGTGAGCGCGCCTGCCCGCAGGACGGTGAGACCGTTCGGATCAGTTGCAGCTGGTGTTCCAGGGCGCGGGGGTTGCGTACCACTTCTCGCCGTACTCGTACTTCGAGGGGTTGAGGGTCTGCTCCAGCTTCTGGTACTTCGCGTGGCCGTCCGCGAACGAGTAGTTCGCGCCCTTGGTGTGGCGGTCCCAGGCGACGCGCAGCACGTCGACCGCTTTGTAGTCGGCCTTGGTCGCCGTCGGCTGGAGCGACTTCACCAGGTTCGCGTCGGTGTAGGAGTAGGTGTTCCCGGCGGGGACCTTGCCCGAGTAGGGGACGAGCGTCCAGGCGGGGCAGGGCTGCGAAGGCAGGAAGCCGCTCGTGCCCTTGTGGGCGTCGCCGGCGTCCTTGGTGTCGCGCTTCTCCGTCACGAGGATCGTGTCGGCGGGGCTGGCGAAGTTCGTGAGCGACGTGGGCAGCCAGTCGTGGGCCGGGATCGCGTTATAGTTGGGGATGTAGGAGTAGCCCTTGGTCGGCATCCAGTCGCATACCATCGGCAGCTTGCCCAGGTCCGCGTCGCCGTTGGGGCAGGCGACCTTCGGCTTGACCGGCGTGGAGTCCGACGCGCAACGGAACATGTCGTAGCTCTTGATGTACGGCTGCATCAGGAACGACCAGTGGACCTGATAGGGATGGGTCGCGTCGCTTTCCCAACTCGTCTGGCACAGCGTGTCGTCGCTGTCGCCCGCGTACATGAAGAGGGCGGTCGCCATCTGCTTGTCGTTGCTGAGGCAGGCCGTCTTTTTCGCGGCCTCCTTCGCCTGGGCGAACACGGGGAACAGGATGGCGGCGAGGATCGCGATGATGGCGATGACGACGAGAAGCTCGATGAGGGTGAAAGCGGAACGACGCATAAGAGGCTCGACCTTCAGCGTGGTGGCGCGATGTCAAGCCCATGTTAAGGCCCATCACGTTGAACGATTTTTCAACGGAGCGCCGAGCCGTGCCCCCTACCCCCGAAGGTACACGCGGCTGTAGTCCAGCTCGTAGCGCTTGTCCTTGAAGGCCGCCGCCTCCAGAGGCTTGTTCACGCTGCCGACCTGGGTGTGTCCCCAGCCGAGGTCGAAGAGGAAGAACAACGTGAGCGGCTTGCCGTCCTCCGTGGCGTGAAGGGTCCACGGGATCTTGCCGCGCTGCACCTCGTGGCCGTCCACGAAGCAGCTGAACGTGTCGTCCTTGCGGTAGAGCAGCTGCCAGACGTGGTAGGCCGAGGCGTCGAAGCGGGCTATCCCGCCCACACTGATTCCGCCTTGCGCCATCCCTTTGGCCCAATCCCCGTAGTCGACGTCGTCGTGGCCGCCGACCGAGTTGGAATGCCAATAGCGGGCGTCGTAGTTCGTCCGTCCGCCGCCGTTGTCGTAGCCGAACCCCTCGGCGAGGTCGATCTCCGCGCCTTGGTCCCACGCGTCGCCCGCGTTCCAGAGGGCGAACCAGTAGTAGGGCGGGGTGACCATCCGGATGCGGGTCTCCCAAAGCAGGTCCTTGCCCAGGCGCGATCCGCCCTTCGGCAGCGTCCACTTGGCGGTGAACGAGCCGCATCCCACGTTGTGCTGCGCGGGCGAGCAGGAGGCCGCGCCGTTCAGCGGGACCAGGAAGGTCTGGAGGGAGTCGGCCGTGAACCGGCGGACGGGGTTCGCGGGGTCCTCGACCGGCTGGGGGCCGGTCGCCGCGTTCTTCAGCGCGCTCGCCTCGTCGGGGGCCAGCATCACCGCCCCGTAGTTCGTGCCGTTGGCGACCGTCCCGAACTGGTCGTGGAACATAAACTCGCGGCCCAGCTCCGCCGTGTTTCGGATCGTTCCCTTGGCTCCAAAATCCCAGTTCTTGACCAGGACGTAATCCTTCCCCACGGAAGGGGAGGCGAACGGGCGGGCGCCGATCGCCGGGTGGGCGACGTCGCCCGTGCCGACGGTGGCCCGCGCCGACTGGCCGACGGCGGAGAGGCAAAGGAGCGTGAGCATATTAAGCCTTCGTGAACTGGAGGAACGCGACGTTTCCGACCGAGCCGCCCGGCCCGGCCTCCTCCATCGAGAGCTTCAGCGTGTGTCGCCCCTTGGTCAGTCCGAGCCGACCGAGCTTCAAAGGCTGCCAGTCGTTCCAGCCGCCGGTGCTCGGGACGGTCGCGCCGAGGAGCCGCTTGTTGTCGACCGAGAGCCCGAGCTTGCCGCCGGGGCCGTCGTTCGTCACCTGGATCTCGACGTCGTAGTCGCCCGTCTCGGCCACGTCCACCGCGTAGGTCAGCCACTCGCCCGCCTTCGTCCAGCCGACCGCCCACGGCGCGCGGAACATGCCGGAGGAGCCGATATCGACCCCGTCCTTCCGGTAGGCGCCGCCCTCGTTCACCGCGTCGCTGTCGTGGGCGTCGACGTATTCGGCCAGCCTGACCATCCCTGGGATCCGGGCGGGGCCAGGGTCTTTGTAGTCCATCGACTGGGCCATCCGTTCGGTGTGCCGACGGGCGAGGGCCGCCTCGTCCACCTTCAGGTTCGCGTCGCGCCACGCCCGGACGTGGTCCACCACGAGCCGCTGGGGAAAGACGGTGGTCGCGTCGGGGTTGCCCGGCCAGCCGCCGCCGACCGCGAGGTTGAGGATGATGAACTGGGGTTTCTCGAACGGCCAGGGCTTGTTGCCGACCTCCTTGGCCTCGACGGTGTGGTACGGCTTGCCGTCGAAGGTCCACACGATCCGTTCGGGCGTCCACTCGACGGCGTAGTCGTGGAACGCGGTGTACAGGGTGTCGCTCAGGATCTTGCCCTGGATGCCGGCGCCGCCGGAGTAGCCGGGGCCGTGGAGGGTGGCGTAGGCGGTCTTGGGCTCGCGCCCGATGTGCTCAAGGACGTCGATCTCGCCGCATCCGGGCCAACCGGCCTTGTCGATGTCGGCCCCCAGCATCCAGAACGCGGGCCAGATCCCTTGCCCCTTGGGCAGCATCATCCGCGCCTCGAACTTGCCGTAGCGCTGATCGAACTTGCCCTGGGTCTTCAGCCGCGCGGAGCTGTAGTCCCGGGCGATCCCGTCCGGTCCCTTCGTGGGCTCCTTGCGCGCCTCGATAACGAGGTGGCCCCGGCCGTCCAGCCAAGCGTTGGCGGCGCCGTCGGTGTAGCTCTCCAGCTCGTTGTTGCCGAAGCCGCCCCCGCCCAGGTCGCGCCCCCACACCTTCGGGTCGGGAGCCTGCCCCTTCGGGCCGCCGAAGCTCTGGTCGAGAGTCAGCTCCCACTTGGGGGCGACCCTTGGGGGGGCGTCTCCGGAAGACGGGAGAAGGGCCGAAAGGAGCAACAGCGCGCCAGTCATGCGCCTAGTTTAGTCCTTCTTCCCGTCCGATGGGCGTCGCGTATAACCGCAGCTCATTCTTGAGAACCGGCGGTGCGGTCGGCGGGAACCCCTTTCGCGGCCTTCGCCTCCTTTCGGGGGAGCGAGGCAGGACGGGAGGCACGGTCCCGAAGCGCGTGGTTCGACCCTTCCAACGAGAAAAACGTCGGGATAGACGCGCGTTTTCGCCGACCGAGGCGGGGGCGAAGTCCGGCGCGGGTTCGAAGACGAGGGCGGGCGTCGGAGCGGACATGGGACGGACGCTCTAACAAAGAAAGGGCCCCGCCGCGATCCCGCGTCCGGACAGGCTTGAAGTCCAGAGCCGCTCCTCCCGAAAGAATTGGCCCGCCCAGTTGGATTCGAACCAACGGCCAACCGCTTAGCTTCCCCCTACGGCTTGCGCCGCCGCCCTCGGGCGTTTGGGGGCTGGACTATCCCTTGACCGTGCCGCCGAAGCGGTTTAGGCCCCCGCCGTCTAGTCTCTACACCTTCCCGATGACGGGCTTGGCTCGGGATCGCCTCTTGCGAGGGTTCCCCGAATTTGACGGGTTCTACTCCGCGCGTTTCCACGCGGGCACTCCTACTATTCAGCTGTCAAGGCGGTTGCTCTATCCCCTGAGCTATGGGCGGGAACGGGAAGAGTCTATCTCAAACGGCTACGGCGTTGAGGGCTTGACCCAGCGCCCGGCGCTCTGCCCATGCGCTGGACTCGCCGATCGTGACTCTCACCGTCTCGGAGCTGACAGAGACGAGCGTCAAATGACGCTTCGTAACGCGAACGGTCTCTCCTTCGTCCGACGTTGGTGATCTGGCCTTTTCCGATCGGGCAAACGGACACGGAGGCGCGCGCCAAGGCGACCGTCGTGCCGACGGTTTCGCTCGACCACGTCGAAGCTCGGGAAGCGCTGAAGAGGCTGTTCCGCGAGAACCAGTTCGGGGTGACGATCTCGCCGGACGTGACGGGAACCCTGACGCTCGACGTCCAGAGATTCGATTTCCTGTCGATCGTGAGGATCCTCACGCGGGAGCTGGATGCGACCTACCGGATCGAGCACGGATGGTTCGAGATCTTTCCGAAGCCGGACGTCGCCTTCGGCAAGCTGCTCAAGGAGAGCCATCCGTACGGGGAAGAGCTTGAGCGGGTGTTGCCGCCAAGGTTCACCCGCTCAAGCCATCGCGAGGTCGTTCAGATCGTCCGGTGGAGTTCACGACCTTCGCCTTCGGCAGAGCTGATCTGGCGGGTTCATCCGCACCATGCCCGGCCCTACTACGTGCGCGCTCACGTCCAGAGAACGGACGGTGGTTGGAAGGTGTTGGACGAGGCGAAGGTGGAGGGCCTCGATCCGATGAAGTTCGAGCGGGCGCCGGTTTCGGAGGTCCTGGCTTCGTTAGCCGAACGGGCCGAGTTCGAGTGGGCGCTCGAGAGCCAAGCCGAGGGGCTCATTTCGGTCGATCTCACCGGGTTGGGGTTCTCCGCCGCGTTCGCCAAGATTCTCAAGGCTGCCGATGCGACCTACGAGGTGGGCGACTCCTTCGTCCATGTCGTCCCGCACGCGCACGTTCCTTGGGATCGGTCGGTCGAGATTCTTGGCTCCGTGAGGTTCGAGAACGTCCCGATCCGCGACGCCCTTCCGCAGATCCTGGGCAGGGTGGGCTTGCCGTTCACGATCAATGACGACGTTCAAGGGAGGGTCTCTGCGGATTGGCGACGAATCAGGGTCGAGGAGGCTCTTCAAAGGGTTCTCGCACAGGTTGGCGCGATCTACCGTTCGGGCGGTGGGGTTTTGGAGATCGCCAAGCGGGAGGGATAGACTTGGTCGCAACGCCGTCGTGGCGACCTTAGGTCGACGAAAGACCGGCGAACTCCGAGGAGGCTCAAGCCCCCGAGGCCCTCTTTTTAAAAGCCGTCTCGGCTCGCCAAAACTTTGTCGAAATATATTTGAAATGTATCTTAAATGGTGTAATGTATTCATGAACACGACGGAACCGAGAACGCTGGTGGAAGCTATCCGCCGTTTCTCGGACCTTGATTACTGCCGCGAGTACATCGTGGCTAAGCGTTGGCCCAACGGCGTCGTGTGCCCGGTTTGCGGTTCCGAGGTCACGACGTTCATCCGGTCGGAGAACGCGTACCAGTGTTCCAAGCGGCATCCGAAGCGGCGTTTCTCCGTCAAGACGGGAACGGTCATGGAAGACTCCCCGCTGACGCTGGACAAGTGGCTGACGGCCATGTGGCTCATCTGCAACGCCAAGAACGGCATCTCCAGCTATGAGGTCGCCCGCGCCCTTGACGTGACGCAGAAGACGGCGTGGTTCCTGCTTCACCGGGTCCGCTACATCATGCAGAACGGCACGATGGAGAAACTGGTGGATCACGTCGAAGTGGACGAAACCTACATCGGCGGCAAGGCGCGCAATATGCCGAAGCACAAGCGCGAAGCGAAGATCAAGGGACGCGGCTCCGTCGGTAAGGCGGTCGTCATGGGGATGCTGGAGCGCGGCGGAAAGGTCGTCACCAAGCACATCGAGACGGCGGACAAGAGGACGCTATAGGGCGAGATCAAGGCCAACGTGGATAAGGGCGCGGCGGTCAGCACGGACGCTCACAAGGGCTACACGGGACTCATCGAAGACTACCGGCACTGGGTCGTGGATCACGTCGTCGCCTACGTCGAAGGGTCTATCCACACGAACGGCTTGGAGAACTACTGGAGCCTGTTGAAGCGCACCATCGGCGGCACGTACGTCAGCGTGGAGCCGTTCCACCTTCACCGCTACCTTGACGAACAGGCGTTCCGCTACACGAGCGGAACGCCAACGACTCCGCACGGTTCAACATGGTCGCTTCCCAGGTGGCTGGGAGGCGACTGACATACAAAACCCTCATGGGCAAGGAGTCCTATCAACGGATGGCCTAAGAGGCCGGGGCGCGGTCCTAGGAAACGCCTGGATGCAGGATAGACGTGCATACAAGGTCCTAACGCTGGGGCCTTGTATGCAGTACAATTTACAGCGCGATATTTGTAAAGGGTAGTGCATACATGGACTTCAAAACCGCGACTGACGAGCTATTTTCCCGCGTGGATCACGCGGACCTTGCGAACGCGCTGGGCACGTCGGTAGCGACCATCCGACAGGCAAGGCTTTCGGACACGTCGAAGGCCCACCGTGCGGCTCCTGCCGATTGGGAGATGGCGGTGATTCGGATGGCAGAGCAGAGGGTGGGACATTACCGCCGCCTCATTGAGAAGATTCGCTCCGGGTTGTAACGTACATGGCGAACGCTCTGACTCTCACGGAAACGCCGGGCTTAGGGAAGCTCCTGATCGAAAGCCGCTTTCGGGTGCAAAGCCACCAGCGCAACTACGCTTGGGAAACGAGGCACGTCAAGCAACTCATAACCGATCTGGTCGAAGCCATTGAGCGTGGTGACCAGTTCTACTTCGTCGGTCTCATGGTCTTCATGGTTGCCGACGATGGTCGTCTCGTCGTGTTGGACGGCCAACAACGTTTAGCGACGACGGTTATTCTCATGTCCGCGATCCGAGCGTGGCTCGCCCCCATGGAGAAGCACTCCAAAGATGCTCACATGATTGGGGACGACTTCATAGGCCGCTCTGACTTCGGCGAGAGCGAGATACTTCCCAAGCTGTCGCTCAACTACTACAACGACCAAGTCTTTCAAGATTTCGCGGTTGCAGGCAAGCCTCTTTCCGAAGCGCGGAAAGTCTTAAAGGGCTACCCAAGGCACAACCCCAACATAAACCTTCTGAATGCGATCATCCATTGTCACGAGTGGGTTGAGTCTATCGCTGGGTCGAAGGGCGACACTGAGACCGCCGCCAAGTACCTCTTGAACTTGGTTAAGTACGCCAGGGATTCTGTCGTCGTCGTCCGACTTGTCGTCCCTTCGGAAGCAAGCGCGTACAGGGTCTTTGAGACGCTGAACGACCGGGGTCTTGACCTTACGGCCATGGATCTTGTGAAAAATCATCTTTTCGCCCGGGCGGAAATGCACTCGAAGACTTGGCTTGCGGACATGGAGCAACGTTGGGCGCAGATGATGCAGAACCTACAGAACGCGAAAGCCGATGACTTCCTGAAAGTGTTCTGGACTTCCCAGCACGGGCGAATTCAGACTGAGAATCTGTACTCCGAGATTCGAAAGTCTAGCGACAACGCGAAGGACGCGGTGAATTTGGCGGTTGATCTTCTTAGTGCGTCGGAGCGATATATCGCCCTTGACAATGCAGATGACGCGGCATGGGCGTCCTACCCGGAATCAGTCTCCGAGTCGCTTCAATCCCTAAAGACTCTAGGTTCCAAGCAGATGAGGCCCGTGGTTCTTGCCGCGATGCAAAAGATGGAGCCACGCGAAGTGGAGCGGCTGTTGCGCCTGCTGGAAACGGTCCTTGTGCGATACCAGTTGATCGGCGGTGGGCGAACCGGGCGTTTGGAGATATCAAGCGCGAAGCTTGCCAGGGCCATTTTCTCGGGCGTGGTTACTACCGCGACGCAGGCCAGAGAGAGCCTGTCCGACGTGTATCCGTCCGACGATGAGTTTAAGGCGGCTTTCGCTCTCAAGCAAGAAACTACAGGCCTGAAACAGAAGTACATCCTGCGGAAGATTGAGCGGGAACTCAGGCGTCGAGAGGATGGGGCGATGACGGGACAGCTTGAGGCGCCTACGACCCTTACCGTTGAACACATACTCCCGCGCGGCGCCGAAAAGAACGAGGATAAGGCCTGGGTAAGCGTCATTGATGCAGACCCCAAGATCGTAGAAGAGTGCGTGGACCGCCTCGGAAACTTGTGCCTGTTGCCCAAGATCAACAAGGATCTTGCGAACTCGGGTTTTGAGTTCAAAAGGCCTTTCTATGAGGACAGCGACCTCATCATTACAAAAGAGGTTGCTGGGTACCCGCAGTGGAACCGGGCCGAAATTCAGAGACGGCAAGAGAGGATGGCGAAAATTGCCGTCGCCGCATGGAGCTTCAACTAATGGAACGCCAAAGGATCAACATTCCCGAAGACATTCTCGTGAAGTACGAAGGCCAAGAAGGCCAGTTCGAGGCGTTCGACAAGGTTCTAAAAACCGGCCTGTCTACGCCCGCTAGCTCTATCCCACCTGTTCCCGAGGAAGAGCCGAAGAAGGGGCGCGGAAGGCCACGCAAAGCCATTTGACGGCTACCGTTGAGGGGCTACCTCAACGTGCTGGAGAAAGTAGGCGACCATGAATTCCAATTTCCCCTGGTCGCCTACCCCAGAGAACGAACCTCCATCGTCGTTCAATCCGCACTTCACCCAATCTTCGTCGTTCTCATCGAAGTCAGAAGATTGAAACGGAGGAATGGCAATTCCTTCCGCCGTAGTACCTTTCATGTGGATGCACACGCACCATCCCGGATTGTCTATCGTGCCGATCTGGACGCCGTAGCGGTGTTCCCACTCCCCGTCGCACTGCTTGCCGTACTACTCCTGAAGGCGCGATAGCGTATCGAGGCTAGCCACGTCTCAAGCTACCGCATTAGACGACGTGATCGGTCAAGTATATTTTCGCCAAAACTTTAGTCGACCAGCCTCGCACCATGGTGGCGGTTGGCACTTCTTTTGATGGATTCAGGTGCGAATCGCTGGCACCCCCGGAAGGACTCGAACCAAATATGCAACCAGCGCTCTCAACGAAGCACTGGATTTGGTTTACGCCAGTCCAACAGGGAAGCCAACACTCCTGAGCCGGGAAAGAGAAGGAGGCTAGGGCTCGCCTCAGGCTTTGCGTCGTCGTTTCGCGGCGCCCAAGAGCCCGACGCCGAAGGCGGCGATCGCCGAAGGCGCGGGGACGGGCGAGGGCGACGTGGCCATCCCCGGCCCGATCACCGGCGCGCCGAGGGTCGTGAAACGATCGTCGCCCAGCGCCTTGCGCGCGTTGGCGAACGTCGGGTCGACGCCGAAAGCCGTGGGCTGGGTCGTCGCGCCGCCGTCGAAGACGTCGCTCACCATCTCGCTCCCCGTCGGGCCGGTCGTCGTCACGAAGCCCAGGTCGTAGCGGCCCATCCCGGTGCGGTAGAGCATGGACACGTTGAAGCCGTCGGGCGTCGGCGCGTCCAGGCCGTCGCTCGTCAGGGTGAAGTCGTACGTCAGGACGGCGCTGGCCGAGCTGACGCGGAACAGGACGGTGCGTTCGGCGGTCGCGTTGTCCAGGCCCAGGCCGTCGCGAAGAGTGAACGAATTGCCGCTGCCGGACACGTTGCCGAGGTTCGCGAACGTCGAGTCGGAGAAGTCGAAGCTGCCGCCGGAGAGCTTCAGGTTAGAGACCTCGACCTTCGAGTTGCCGTTGCCGGCGTTCGTGCCGTCGGTGAGCTGGAAGTCGAGGAAAAGATAGGGGTCGGTGACTTCCGGCTGCCCCAGGCTAAGCGAGCCGACGTTCTGGGTGACGCGGTAGGTCGCGCTCAGGGCGGAAGCGAGGCCGGGAAGGGCGAGGAGAGCGAGCGGGAGAAGGCGGGAGAGTCTCATGGTCTTCGAACAATCGAGGCAAGGGAAGGGAGGGAAAAGGCCCTCCCGGCGGCGCCGGGAGGGCGAGGGCGGGTCAGTCCGGCATCAGGACGAAGCTGGGCGCGGGGTTCGAGACGATCGTCGAACCGGCGTCCTTCTTCCAGACCGCCACGAACGTCACCGGGCGGTTGGGCGCCAGCTGGGTCGCGATGTACGGGAGGCTGCCTCCGGCGTTGCCGGTGGCGTTCTGGAGGGTCACCCCCGAGCCGAGGTTCGGGAAGGCGACGTACACGCCGCGCGACACGTCGCGCGATCCCAGGTAGGTCACCGCGATCGACTGCCGGTAGGTGTTCGAGAGGCGGTCGTAGAACAGCGCGCCCGGAACCACCTTCACCGTGCGGGCGTCGCCCTCCTCCAAGGCGACCGGGAGGGCCTTCGAGGTCCCGCCGCCCGGCGTCGGGGTGAACGCGGTCAGGCTCACCGAGTCCGCGGCGATCCCGCTCAGCAGGCTGTAGTCGAGGGTCAGGGTCGCCTTGCTCACGGTGAGACCGGCCACGGAGAGCTTCGAGCCGTTGAGCAGGAACTGCGTCTCCTTGTAGAACGGGGCTCCCGTGAGGTCCGCGGTGTACGAGAACTCCGGTCCGACCCGGAAGCGGGACCGGCTGAGGTCCTTGAGGACCGGCGCGCCGTTCTCGACGGTGAAGTTCGTGCCGACGCTCCTCACGCCGCCGTTGTTCGCGGTCACCGTGTACGTTCCGTTCTTCGCGAGGATGCTCGGGTCGATCGGGAACTCCACGTACGGCACGGTGATGCCGGCGCCCGTCGGATAGACGACGGCGTTCGGCGAGACCGTCTTGCCGTCGACGGCGAAGGTCGTCGCCTTGTTGCCCGCGCTGTACTTGAACAGGTTGCTCCCGGTGACGCGCATCTTCAGCGAGGGAACGCCGCGCTGGATCTTCGGCTGGCTCAGGCTCGCGACGCTAGGCGTGGGATACGCCAGCCGGAAGTTGAGGACGTTCGAGTCGCCGCCGCTCGGGTAGACGCCGGCGGTGTCGTTCGAGGGCGTGGTGAACGGAGGCGTCCTGAGCTTGAGGCTGTAGTTCACGGTCCCGGCCTTGTGCATCGCATCGATAAAGTCGTTGGGCACCTGGACCCGCATCGAGCTGGGCGAGCCGTAGCCGACGGGAACGTGGACCGTGCCCTGCGGGCCCGTGAGGTAGGCGTCGGTGGCCTGAGCGAAGTTGCTGCCGGTGAGGCCGATCCAGAACGATCCGGAGCCGAAGCTCGCCCCTGCATCCACCATGGACGAGTAGACGTTCGGCTTGCCCGCGATAAAGAACAGCGGGGTCGGGTCCGACAGGGCGTTGTCGTAGGGGGTTCCGTCGGACCGCGAGCCGGTTCCGGGGGTCCGGAGCCGCATGCTGTGGATCGCGCCGCCGAGCTCCTGCACGAGCGCGTTGGAGAGGCTGATCGCGCAGACCTGATCGGCCTTGACGCCCGAGTCCTGGAGCGGCGCGAGGCTTCCCGCGTTTCCGACGCCGTACACCGGAAGGACGTACGGGTTGTCCGGATCGTTGGGGTTGTCGATCGTCATGACCGTGTCCTTCAGCACGAAGCGCGAGTTGAAGTACAGGTTCTGGGTGGTGGCGAGGGTCGCCGGGTTGCCGTCCGCGTCCGTCGTCAAGGGGGTGACGCGGAAGGTATTGCCCTGGGTATCCAGATCGGGCCGGGTGTTGAACTGGCCGGAGAGCAGGGGGGTGCGGGCGTACGCCTGGAGCGGGAACCTGTAGGTCTTGCTGACCGCCGCGCCCCGCGCGTTCTTGGTATCGATCTTCAGCGTCATGCTGTAGATGCCGCGCGCGAAGGCGAAGTTGGCGAGGCTCAGCGGAACCCGCAGCACGACGTGGCTGCCGTTCGTCGAGTCGAAGGACAGGCCGCCGTTCTGCCCGTCGAAGGTCTTGGTGACCAGCAGCCGGACGCCGTCCGGGAACAGCATCGAGGCGTAGACGCGACCGCTGTTCACGTCGTCCGCGTTGAGGAAGAACTGGCGTCCCTGCTCCGGCTGGATGTCCAGCAGCAGGTAGTCCTTGTCGCCGGCGTCGCCGTGGCCGTAGGCGTGCAGGTTGGCGATGCGCGGCCCCTCGGCGAACAGGAGCTCGTTGGGCAGGTCGGTCTCGCTGTAGGTGTTGAGGCCGACCGCGGCAAGGGTCCGCGAGCGGTCGTCCCGCTTGGGAAGGTCGAACTCCTTCTTGAAGATCTGCGAGCTCGCGGCGTCGTCGGGATCGAACTTCTTCACCAGCGGGGCCACGTCGAACTGGAAGTCGACGCCCGTGGAACTCGAGAGGCTGTCGCTGAGGTTGCCCTTGGCGCCGCCGGAGAAGGGATAGAAGCCGATCGAGCCTTGGATGTTGACGCCGACGCGGTTGGTGAAATGGAAGTCCTGGGTCAGGGTCGGGGTGACGCTGATCCCGCCGCTCGGCATCGTGAAGGTGACGGAGTGGTCGGTGGAGGAGGTCGGGACGACGACGTTCCCGTTGACGTCCTTGATCGCGAGGGTGACGCTCTTGTTGATCGGCGCGAGGCTGTAGAAACCGTCGAGGCCGACGTCCATGTTCGCGGCCGTCTTGCAGATCGCCCAGTTCACCTCGTAGTTCGTCCCGGCGATCATGTAGTCGCCCTGGGTGATCTCGAGCGCCTTTTTCGCCGCCCCGTCGGGGATGAAGGCGAGCATCAGGTCCATCAGGCTCGTGTCCAGCGAGAGGAACTTGGCGAAGCCGCGCGCGTTGACGGTGCCGGAGCCGTCCACGCTGGCGGGACCGGCGGTCAGCACGGGGATGTAGCCGCTGACCCCGATCGGGGTGGGGTTGACGAGTCCGGCCTGGTAGTTGAGCTTATCGGCCAGCTTCTGGGCGCCACCGTCGGTGATGTCGAAATCGCCGATAAGCTGGTTCGGGGCCGAGGCGTTGAACGCGTGGTAGCCGCTCGCGAAGGGCTTGTCGCTGAAGAAGTACGCGCTGCCGTCGATGCTTCCCTTGATGTCGGCGACCGCTTCGAACGTCGCGCCGAAGGTCGGCGCCGTGGTGTGAAGGTTGCAGTAGGCGGCGCCCGTCGAGAAGTTGATCGTCACCGACTTTCCGGCGGCGGGATAGCGGGGCATATCGAGCGTGACGAGCGCGTTGTAGGTGTAGTCCAGCAGCCCTCCGCTGTATCGGGGCGTGACCTGGATGCCCGCCTTGCCGTTGAGGATCACCTTCGCCTCCGCGCCGAGATAGCCCAGATGCGCGGCGGGAGTCATGAACAGGCCCCAGTTGATCGCGGGGATATCGATGCTGGCCTTGCTGCCGTAGGCTTTATCGAGGGCGATCGTCGGCCCGATCAGGGGCGTGTCGATCGTGCCGATCGCCCCGTCCCCGAGCGCGCTCAGGCCGCTCGCCTTGTACTGCGTGTTGATCGTGTACGTGAACCGGTCGTTGGACTGGGCCGAAGCTTGGGTGACGAGAACGGAGAGCGCCGCGAGCGCGGCGTGGGTGGAGAGGCGAGATCGGTAGCGAGAGGACATCTGAGGCTCCTTCCCCGGCGTTGGGGATCGATGAGGAGTCTGTGGCTTCGCGTTTGGGGAGAAACGCGTAACCGTAAAATGCGAACGCGCGCTTGCGTTTATGCGGAAATTGCGAACGGAAGCGGGACTTGACCTTTCCGCCGCGAGGACTAAAGTCCATACTGGACTCGTGGCGGAGTCAGGGGGAATCGGGCCGTTTATCCGCTCCCAACGGGAACGGACCGGGATTTCGCTCAGTGCGCTCGCCCGAACGTCGGGGATCAGCAAGTCCACCCTGAGCACCTGGGAACGAAGCCTTCGCCAACCCTGTCTTCCCGAACTGGACGCCGTCCTTGGGGCCTTGGCGATCTCCTCCGAAGACCGCGTCGCCGCGCTCGCGCTGATCGACGCCCCTCGGGCGCGGCGGGCGCTCGAGGACGCGTCCAAGGGGTTCCGACCCTCGCTCATGGCGGCGCTTCGGGCTCGCGTCGGACTGGATCAATCCGAGCTTGCCACCCTTCTCGGCGTCCGGCAGAGTTCCGTCTCTCGCTGGGAGCGGGGCGAGAACGAGCCCTCGGAAGAGCTTCTCGGTCGCTTCGCCCAGGTCGCGGGCGCGACCCCGAGCGAGTGGAAGGCGCTCACGCGTCCGGCCCCCTATGGCGAAGGCGCGACGCTGGACGAGCTGGAAGATCGATTCTGGCGGGTCTCCTTCGACGCGCCGATGCCCAAGGACGTCGAGTTTCTGCTCCTTCGCCGCTCCCTGGTCCGGGTCGAGGGCGCGCAGGGCCGCCGCCTCCGGGCGCGGGTCGCGATTCGTCACACGCAGTGCCTCGCCGAGTGCGGCCGCGCCCGCGAGGCCATCTCGGCCGCCCTCGACGCGATCGCGCTCGGGCGCAAGGAAGGGATGGACGACGGCGCCCTCCTGCCGGCGGCCATCGCCGAGGCCGCGGCAACCCGGTCGCCCGATCGCGCCTTGCGGGTCTTGGCCGCGACCTCGGGCGGGGTCGACGATCCCGTGCTCCGCGCCTGGCTCGCGGACGAGCGGGGGCGCCATCTCGTTCGCGCGGGCCACGGCGAGGAAGGCGCCGCCTCGGTGCGGGAAGCGATGGCGATCGCACGCGCGGAGGCCCGACCGAACGAGCAGTACCTGCGCTCGCGCGGGGCCGCCCGAGCGTTCGTGGGCCTCGGGCTGATCGACGAGGCGGCGCGCGCGCTGGAGTTCGCACGCCCTCCCGATCTGGCCCCTACGACGTTGGACCACGTCGTGCGCTACGAGTTCGCGCAGGCGATCCGCGACGAGGAAGCGGCCACGCGGCACTACGCCGAGGCCTTCGCCAGCGCCCAGGAGGAAGGACGGTTGCTCGGGTTTATCCTTACGGGAAGTTCCGAGCCCTCGCCCGAGCCTCCGACCTACGGCGATTCGAGGGCCAGCGACACGGCCTCGTTCCAGTCCTTCGCGTACCCTTCGGCGTAGGCGGCGTCGTACGTCTCGGCTCCGCACCGCTCCCGGAGCGCCGCGAGCGACGCATACAGATCCTCGAGTTCGGCCTCCGGTACGGGAAAGCCCGTGATCTCCCGCACGCGCGCCCGGGCTCCCGCCAGAACGGCGGCACGGCGAAACTCGCCCCGGCGCTCGGCGACCTTCAGCAGCGACGTGAGGCTGAGGGCGAGCGCCCAACGGAGTCGGAGGTCGGACAGGTGCCGCACGACCTCGCGCACGAGCGCGACCGCGTCGTCGTCGTTGCCGCGACTGAGCGCGAGTTGGCCCATCGCGCCCAGAGACATGGTGATCCCGCGAAGATCGCCCCGCTCCCGGCGGATCCGGAGCGCCTGTTCGAAAAGCGCCTCCGCCTCGGGCAGCCGGTCGTCGCGCAGCCGAACGTTGCCCAGGCTGTGCAGACAGGACGCGATGCCGTCGGCGTCGCCGCTTTCCTGCCGAAGCGCGTAGGCCTCCAGGTAGTGCGCCTCCGCCGCCTGGATCTCCCGTCTCCAGAACACGACGTTGCCGAGACCCTGCTCCGCGTCGGCCATCGTCCGAAGATCGTTCGCCCGTCGCCCAAGTTCGAGAATCCTCTCGTACAGGCCGTGCGCGCGGGGATCGAGCCGCAACAGGAGGATGCGCGCCGTCCCGACCATCGCTCGTAGCCGAAACTCGCTTTCGCCGAGGTCGAGGGCCTCAAGGCCGCGCGTCGCGCCCTCGGTCAAGAGGCCTCGGATCTCGCGGTAGGTCGCGAGATCCGCCACGAGCTTCTGGGCGGGACCGACGGCGCGGGTCCGGAGGAGGAACGCGCCCGCCGCGCGAAGATTGTCGTACTCCCCCTCGATGCGGCGTACGGCCTCGATCTGTCCCGCCCCGGCCAGATCCCGCGCCGGTCCCGCCGCCCACTCGGCGTACCAGCGCGCGTGCGCGCCTCGGACGCGCGCCGCTTCGTCCGCCTGCTCGGCCCGGCGCCAGACGGACTGCCGAACCGTGTCCAACAGTCGGAAGCGTCCTTCGCTCTCGTCGGCGACGATGAGCGCCTCCGCGGCCAAGCCTCTTAGGACGCTCGTCAGTTCGCCCGCGTCGACGCTCGGATGGGCCGTTCCCAAAACAGCCTCGATCGCCGAGGGATCCCACCCTCCGACGAAAACGCCGCACGTCCGAAGAACGGTGCGCTGGACCGGATCGAGCTGATCGTAGCTCCACTCGATCAGGTCGTCGAGCGCTTCCGAGGCGCGATGGCCTTGCCGCGAGCGAAGGGACGCGGCGACCTGTTCCACCGTCGTCGACGAGGCGCGGGCCGCCACGATCTCCAACGCGAGCGGCGACCCTTCGACCGCGCGGCACACCTGAGCCACGGCTGAGGAGTTGGACGTCGTCAGGGTGAAGTCGGAATGGGCGGCTAAGCGGTCGACGAAAAGCCGGACCGAGTCCCAGCGGTCGAGGCTCGTCGGGTTCGCCGCCGCGTCCGCCGCGGGCGTGGCGAGCCCTTCGACGGGGTAGAGCGTCTCGCCGTCGGCCCCGAGCGGCACTCGGCTCGTCGCGAGAACGGTGACCCCCGGACACGCCCGCAGCAGATCTTCCGCGAGGCGCGCGGCTTCCGCGCGGACGCGCTCGCAGTTGTCGAGAACGATCAGCATCCGTCGCTCGCCGATGCCCGCCGCGAGACTCGTCTCGATCGGCAGTCCCGGCAGCTCGCGGACGTCGAGGGCGTCCGCGAGCTGCTCGGCGAGTGAGGCGTCGTTCCGATCTCCCGCGAATTCGACCGGCCATACGCCGTCCCGGTAGCGCGCCCGCGCCGCCTGTCCGACGTTCAGCGCCAAGCGCGTCTTTCCACGCCCCCCCTCGCCGACCAGGGTCACCAGACGGGAACGGGAAAGCGCTTCGAGAACGGTCGTGATCGCCTCGTCCCGACCGATCAGAGCGGTCTTCGTTCTCTCCGCGAGAAGAGCGATCCCGTGGGCCCCTGTGATCACGGCTTAACCTCCACTCTCCTTTCGCTTCCCGAGAAGGCGCCCCTCGACCTCGGTCTCTCATCTTAACAGAAGCCGCGGAAAGGCTTCGCCTTAAGAGGGAAGATCGCCGAACAAGGGCTCTAAAAAGTCCGGTCCTCGCCGTACCGGATCCCTCTTGGGGACGCAGGACGGTCCGTCCTGGCTTTCTGGAAAGCCTAACGACGAGAGACGACGATCTTGCCGCCGGCGAACCCGTACTTGAGTCCCGTCGCGTTGCAGACCTGGTCGAGCGCCGAGCGGAGCGGAACGCTCTTGAACGTGGCGTCGACGCGGTAGGCGGGGACCTTGTCCAGGCTGATCCCGACGTCCGCCTGCTTGCCGAAGGAGGCGAACACGGTCGCCAGCGGGGCGCGGCTGAGATTCGTCGTCACGCGGCGCGCGAGGATCGTCGCGGGGCTCGGACGCTTCGAGGCCGCCGCCGTCTCCGGCTTGGGAAGGGTGGCTTCAGGCTTCGGTGGGTTCGCGAGGGAGACGAGGACGACCCCGTTCTTGTCCTGGACGACGAGGCCCGCCTGCTGGGTCACGATCTCCAGGGCTTGGTCGTAGGGCAGACCGTTGAACCGCATGTAGAGCGTGCCCCGAATGTTGGCGTCGAGGGCGAAGGGCTTGTGGGCCTGACCGAAGAGGGAGGCCAGCGTCTCCCGGATATCCTGCCCGCGCGCGTCCAAGCTGACCGTCGTCGCGCGGTGGACGACGGAGGGGAGCAGGAGCAGGGCGGCGAGAAAGGGGTTCACGGGTTGATCGGCTTACCGTCGGGACCGTACACCCGGACGGCGGGCGCCTTCTTCGCGGGGGCGGGGGGAGAAACGGCCTTTCGGACCGGTACGCTCCGACGGACGACCGGGCGCGGCGCCGAACGTCGAACCGCGACGGGACGGGGTTTCGCCACGCTCACCGGCTTCGGAGCGACAGGCTTCTGAACGACGGGTTTGGGCCTGACCGCGGGCCTCGCCGTTTGCGGCTGACTCGCCTGGGGTCGAGGCGCCGGTTCGGGCGTCGTGGTCTCGGACGTCGGGACGGGGGCCGGGGTCTTCGGTTTAGACCCCGGAGGAAGCGGCATGGGAGTGCTGGGGGCGACGATCCCGGTCGGTTCCGCCGAAGTGGCGTCCGGTCTGGGCGAAAATGGCAGGTTCGGGGCAGGTTCGGTGGCGGCCCTTGCGTCCGAGGTCGTTTCCGACGTGCTGGCGATCGGCTGGGTCCTGGCGGAGAACGAGCCGCTCGCGAACCGCTGGGGAGCGAAGGTATCGGCGGCCTTTCCGCCCAGCGCGCCCTGGCCGCCGTTCCCCTTGGTCAGGTAGCTCATCGCGATGAGCACCACCGCGAGAACGGCGGTGAGCGCGAGCGGCTTGCCCATCAGGGGCTTCATCGTCGGCCCGGATCGTTTCGTCTCCTTCGCGACGGAGGGCTCCTCCAAGGCGGCGGGCACACCCGCCGTCGCCACCGGCTTGGCGTAGCGGGGGGCGGAGACGCGGCTCTTCGGAGCCTCGTCCTCCTCGGAGGTGGAACGGGCGCGCAGGGCGGCGACGAGCGGATTCTCCCGGGGCGCGGCCTTGGGGGCTTGGGACGGCATCGAAACCACCGCGTGGGTCGGTGCGGAGCCATCGAGCTGATCGATCAGGGCGGCCCGCCGCTCCGCGACGAGCGCCTTGCACGAAGGGCATTCGTCAAGGTGCTCCTCCAAGCCTCGCATCGCCTGGGGCGAGAGCACGCCACCGCTCAGGTAGCGACCGATCTGGCCGCGCGCGATCTGACACTCGAAGTTGGAAACCGGCATCCTTGGACTCGCTGGAACGATGTGTAAGCGCCCCGATAGGAACAATCGGCAGACGTCGTTCCTTTCCTTAGGGTTTCCAGGCGGCTTTATGTCGTGAGATTTCTACTTCGTCCCGTGGGGCTCCATAACCGTCGCCCGCACCGCCGCTCCCTCGCGGTAGAAGGCGACCGCGAGGGGCCGCTCGCCGTGCCGCCCGAGGTCGCGCCGCCAGCGGTCGAGGTCCTGCCCCGCCCCGCGCTGCTTGAGGACGGGAGCGGCGGCTTCCATCGCTTTGAGGGTCCCCTTCAGTCGCTTGGGCGCGACGTCGTCCAGAATCCGGTAGGGACGAAGCCAGGGCGACTCGGTGCGCGGGCCGACGAGGTAGCCCGGAGCGTCGCCCAGGCTCGCGAGTCCGAAGCCGCCGAGGGCGTGGGCGCGAACGGCGGCCGGATCGGCGTCGTGCAGCCAGCCTTCCGCTAGGCCACGACTTCCAACCGGGATTTCGCCTCGCAACGGCGTCAGACCCGGACGGACCGCCCAAACCCCCGCCTCGACATCGCCGCCCAGCACGAGCGCTTCGCGGCACTCGCCGCCGAAGGAGACGAACTCCACGCGCGGCCCAAGGCGACGGAGCGTCTCGTCGGGGAGCATCGGCGTGAGCTTCATCGTCCACCGCACGCAGCCGCCCGCCGCGTCGGCCACCTCGAACGGGTTGGGGGAAAAGTCGTCGGGATCGAGCGTCCGCCGCCCCTCGACTCGCCGCGCGGGATCGGCTAGGACGTAAGGCGCGCCCTCCGCGCGCAGCCACGCCAGTCCGTCCGCCTCGCGCACCTCGCCGGAAAGCCCTAGGACATCCAGGTTCCACCGAGCGTAGGCCGCGCGTTCGGGATCGAGCTCGAAGCCGAGGGCCGGGCCGCGGGCCGCGAGGGCGAGCAGATCGCCGCCGATCCCGCAGGTCAGGTCCGCGACGAGGGTTCCGGCGGGAAAGAGGGAGGCGTGGTAGGCGGCCAGCTCGACGTGGGTCGCCTGTTCGAGGGCCTCGCGGACGAAGAGCATCCGCTCCGCGTGGGGAAACCGTCCCCGTGCGCGCTCGCGCAGGGCCCATTGCCCGAACGCCCAGCGCGCCGCCGCCTCGTCCGTCTCCCGCGCGACCCTCTGGAGGTGGGCGGGAGTGGGATCGAGACCGGCGGCGCGTTCGAGGGCGGTGAGAGCGTTGGGGAGCAGGGCGATGACGGGATCAGGCTACCTTCGCGGCCTGATCCGTTCGTCGCCGTGATCCTCTAGGCGGCCAGCCGCAGGTGGCTTCGCCGCGCCGAAGGGGCGGGAGCCTCGTCCACCTGGAATCGCGACATCATCGCGTCGAGCGCCTCGCTCATGGAGTTCAGTTCCTGGGCGGAGGCGGCGATCTCCTGGATCGTCGCGCTCAGCTCCTCGGCGCCCGCCGCCGTCTCCTCGGAGAAGGCGGCGACGCTGGTGATCGAGCCGGCGACGGTCTGGCTCGCGTCGTCCATCGCCTCGCTGGTCTCGACCGCGTGGGCGGCCAGGACGACGGAGCGGCCCACCGCGTCGTTGACCGACCGGCTCCGGTGGGCGACCTCCTCGGTGCGGATGGTGACCGCCTTGGCCGCCTCGACGATCTGCGCCAGAGCGCTGCCCGCCGCCTCGGTGGCGGTCGCGCTCTGGGCGACCTCGTCGCTCGTCGCCTCGATGGCGGAGACGGTCAGGGCGACCTGCGCGCTGACCGCGCTCACCAGCTCGGATATCTCGCGGGTCGCGGCGCCCGCGCCCTCGGCCAGCTTGCGGACCTCGTCGGCGACGACCGCGAAGCCGCGCCCGTGCTCGCCCGCCCGCGCCGCCTCGATGGCCGCGTTGAGGGCCAGGAGGTTCGTCTGCTCGGCGATGGTCTCGATCGTCTTC
>Ga0160428_1000586_pt1 | contig 38180 bp, 33 predicted proteins | sample SolpanmetagenomM_FD_108198 | JGI IMG/M metagenome (GOLD analysis project Ga0160428, IMG submission 108198) | Solar panel surface microbial communities from Lawrence Berkeley National Laboratory, California, USA - M | ecosystem: Engineered > Built environment > Solar panel > Unclassified ... | reverse complement strand
TTCGTTGAGGCGTTGTTTCAGCTCGTTGGCCTGGGTGGGTTCCCCGCCGGCTATAGTCTGGACAAGTTTAACAATGTTTTCCTGGTTTTGGTACTCGCGAAGCTGTTTTTCTCGCTCGCGGCCATCGGCCTGGAGGTGTTCAATGGTCACATTGGCATCAGCCAATTCCTCACGCAGCTGCTGATAGGCAGCCACTAAGGTGGTTACCTGCCGCTCTAGGCGGTCGAGCTGCGCAAGTTGCTGAGAAGAGGCCACAAAAAGAATCTTATTTTAGCTTGCGAAGGTAGGGCGCGCGGGCGGCCCGTTCTGCGCCTGCTCAAAAAAAGCCCGCCGATATGGCGGGCTTTCTCTACAGATAAAAGCGTTGCTTATTCGCCCCGCTTCTTCTTAGTTTTCATCTTACCACCGTCGGGAGTTTCCGTTTTGGTTTTGCCATCGGGCATGGTTGGCATGCCGGGGGTAGCAGTGGAGGCACCGGGGGCCGGGGCGGCGGAGGCTACCACGGGCGCGCCGTTCACGTCCAGCTCCTGCACGTCGTAGCCAAGCTGCGAGAGGCCGGGGAAGGCCTTGGCGCGGTCGCCTACTACCACGATGTACATCTTGTCGGCGGGCAAATACTTCTGTGCCGACGCCTGTACGTCTTCTTTCTTCAGCGCCTTCAGGATATCGCTTTGCTGCGTCACGTAGTCGGGCTTGAGGTTGTACTCGACGAGGCGCGAGAGGAAGCTGGCTTTCTGCTGGCCAGTTTCGTAGCGCAGCGCGTCGCTCTGGCCCACCGATGCTTGCAGGAAGGTTAGCTCCTCATCCGAGATACCGTTGCGGTAGTTCTGGATTTCGCTCATAAACTCCTTCACCGAAGCCGCCGTGGCATCGGCGCGCACGCCAGCCTGGGCTGTGTAAGGGCCAGCGTAGCGGCTGCCGCGGTAGCCCGAATTGGCGCCGTAGGTGTAGCCTTTATTTTCGCGTAGGTTCAAATTAATGCGCGAGTTGAAGGCGCCGCCGAGCAAGTAGTTGGCCAAGTAGGCGCGGTAGTAGTCACCGGTCGCATCATAAGACAGCGGCGTGAGGTAGCCCACCCGAATCTCGGACTGCGCTGCGCCGGGCTTGTCGATAAAGTAAATCTTGGTTTTATCGGGCTGTACGGCCGCCGTAGCGGGGGGTAGGGTTACCGGCTTACCGGCCCAGGCTTTGAGAAAGCCCAGGTTGGGCGTTAGGGCAGCCTGGTCCTGGTCGCTCACCACGGTGAGATAGCTCACGCTGGGCGAGTAGTACTGCTGGTAAAACTGCTTCACGTCGTCGAGGGTAATGCTCGACACGGTAGCGGTGGTGCCACTCACGGGCACGCCCATGATGTCGTTTTGCCCATAGAGCAGCTTCGAGTAGGCATTGTTGGCGATGACGACCGGCTGCGTTACTTGGTTGGCAATGCCCTGCAAGTCCTGCTTTTTCAGGCGGTCGAAATCGGCCGCATCGAAGCGCGGGTGCAGCAGGCGCTGGTCGAGCAGAGCCAGGGTAGCGGGCAGGTTTTTGGTGAGCGACTGCACGTATACGGTGGTGTTGTCGTCGCCGGCAAACACCTGGATGGTACTGCCCAGGCGGTCGAGCGCCGCCGTGAACTCCTCGCCCGTGTACTTCTCCGAGCCTTCGTTCAGCATCTGGGCCGTGAGGGACGCGATGCCGGCCTTACTAGGCATGGTCTGCTCCAGGCGGTGGCCGCCTTGTAGCGTGAGCAACATAGTGGTGGTGGGCAGCTCGCTGTTCTTAGTACCAATGACCTTGAGGCCATTACCAAACTTATCCTCCCAAATGGCGGGCACTTTTACCACTGGGTTGGCGCCCGCGCCAGGCTGCTTGGCCCGGTCAAAGGTGTCGGTAGCTTTTGTGTATTTCAGGCCTTCGTAGCCATAATTAGGAGCTACATAGCCGGCCGTGGAGGCAGTGAAGTTGTCTTTGCCAGCCACCTCATCGGTCTTGCCCTTGGGCACCACGCTCAAAATAACAGCATGCTTGCCACGCAAGTACTTGTCGTACACGCGCTGCACATCGGCCTTGGTGAGGGCGCGCAGCTTGGCCAGTTCGATGGGCAAGCGGTTGGGGTTGTTGAAGTAGGTTTGGTTGGCGGCTAGCTGGCTCACTTTACCGCTCACGCTGCTCAGGCTATTGATAAGCTGCGCCTCGGTGCTGGCTTTGTAGCGGGCCACCTGCTCGTCGGTCACACCGGTTTTCTCAAACTCGGCCAGCGTTTTGCGCATGATAACTTGCGTGCTATCCAGGCTTTTATCCGGCAACGCCAGGGCAATCATGGCAAACTCGCCGCTTAGCTCCGAATTGCGCTGGTAGGCCTGGGCCTGCACCGCTTTCTGAGGCTTCACGAGGTTTTTATAGAGCAACGACGTTTTGCCGTTGCCAATGATATCGGCCAGCGCGTCGAGCGGCACTTCGTCGGGGTTGCCGTGAGGCACCGTCGGAAACACCATTTGCAGCATCGGAAAGCGCACGTTGTCTTCGTAACTCACGTAGCGGTCGGTGGCCAGCACGGGCTCAGGCAGCTTCTGCACCGGCACGGACGGCCCGCGCTTGATGGGGCCAAAATACTTCTCGGCGTACTTCAATACCTGGGCCGCCGTCACGTCGCCGCCCACAGTCAGGGTCGCGTTGTTGGGGCCATACCAGCGCAGGAAGAAGTTCTTCAGGTCCTGCACGTTCGAGTTATCGAGATCCTTGAGGTAGCCGATGGTCAGCCACGAATACGGGTGGCCGTAGGGGTAGAGCGTTTTGGAAATGTACTCGCTGGCCAGGCCGTAGGGGCGGTTGTCGTAGTTCTGGCCGCGCTCGTTCTTCACGGTCGAGCGCTGAATCTCAAACTTCTTCTGGCTCACCGCGTCTAGCAAGAAGCCCATGCGGTCGGCCTCCAGCCACATGGCCGTTTCGAGCTGGTTGCTCGGCACGGTTTCGTAGTAGTTGGTGCGGTCCTGGTTGGTGCTGCCGTTGAGGGTGCCGCCGGCGGCCGTCACGAGCTTGAAGTGCTGCTGGTCGCCGACGTGGTCGGAGCCCTGAAACATCATGTGCTCGAAGAAGTGGGCGAAGCCCGATTTGCCAATCTGCTCACGAGCCGAGCCTACGTGGTAGGTCACGTCGACGTGCACCAGCGGGTCGGAGTGGTCCTCGGCCACAATGACGGTCAAGCCATTGGGCAGCACATACTTCGAATACGGAATAACTAGCTCGCCGGGCTTGCGCGTCACGGTTTCGACGAGGCGGGCGCCGCCGGTAGTAGCGGCCATCGGCATTTTTTTAGCCGCCGAGGCTTTGGTGGCTTTCGGAGCGGGCTTCTGAGCCAGGGCGGGCACCGTTACCAAAGCCAGGCCACACAGCCAGGGGTAGGCAAAACGTATTTTCATAACAGGAATGGGTGAGAAAGTCCGATTGCAGTAAGTTAAGAGCACCCTACCCTACTACCGGCTTGCAATGTTACTCGCCACTAAGCGCAAAACATTACATCTTTCCCTTATTTTTTCCTATTATTCCGGTAGGCTAAAAAGAGGTGTCATTATCTGCTGATTATTCGCAGGTTGCCCGGTGCATGTCACCTATCTAGACTCCACGGGCGGTGGCCCTACCCCCTTCTTTTCTTTAGGAAACTTGGAGGTCACAAAAGCGAAAGGCGCTGCACATCCGTGCAGCGCCTTTCGCTTTTGTGTCTTCTATGATTACTTCCTAATCAAGGCGCCGGCCTGCTTTTCAAATTGCTGGATGAAGCGCTGCATGGTTTGGTCGATGGCCTGGTCGGTAAGCGTTTGGGTCGGGTCTTGCAGCGTGAAGCTGACCGAGTACGACTTCTTGCCTGCTTCGAGGCGGTCGCCTTCATATACGTCGAACACGTTGAGGCCTTGCAGCAGCTTCTTTTCGGTACGCTGCGCGATGGTGCGCAACTACTCGAAGGTCACACTCTTATCGACTACCAGCGACAAGTCGCGGCGCACCTCCGGGAACTTGGGCAGCTCGCGGGCGGTGAGGGTAGCCTTGTATTTTTTGAGCAGCCAGTCCCAATCCAGCTCGGCGTACCATACGGGCTGGCTCACGTCGAGGCGCTTGAGCACGGCCGGCGATACTGCGCCCACGTTGCCCACAGACTGGTTTTGCACCAGCAGCCCTACTCCCCCCGCCAGGTATGGGTGCTGCGTGGGCTGCGGCGCGGCTTGCGGGTGGCCCAGCGCGGCCAGCACCTGCTGCACGGCGCCGGCCGCGTCGTGGTACGTGGCCTTTTGGGTGGGGTGTTGCCAGGTTTCGGCGGTAGCGGTGCCCGTGAGCCAGAGGCCGAGCACAGTTTTTTCCTGGTACTTGCCGGCGGCGGTGCGCTGGTAGGTGCGGCCAAACTCATAGAGCTTGAGGTCGCGCTGGCGGCGGTTGAGGTTGTGGCGCACCACCTCCAGGCCCGAGTGCAGCAGCGCGGGCCGCATCACGTTCAGATCTTGGCTATTGTAGTTGAGAATGCGTACCAGCTGCGCGTCGGGCGCGTCGGCCTTTTCGAAATACTGCGAGTTGGTGAGCGAGTTAGTAAGAATTTCCGAAAAACCCTGACCGCTGAGCAGGCTAGCTATTTTCTGGCGTACCACCTCGGGGTCGGGGTTGGGGAAAGGCGACAGGAAAGAGGCCGAATTGTGGGGCCGCAGCGCCACATTGTTAAAGCCGTAGATGCGCAGGATTTCCTCCACCACGTCGGCCTCGCGGGTCACGTCTACCTTGTAGGGCGGCACGGCCAGCAGCCATTCGCCAGCCGTTTCTTGCTCAATTACAATGCCCAGGCCGGTCAGAATTTCGCGGATTCTCTCCGCCGGAATCTCCTGGCCTATAAGCCGGGTGACGCGGTTGAGGCGCAGGCGCACCTGGTTGTTGGGGATGAGGTGCGGAAACTCGTCCACGACCGGCGCAGCAATGCGGGTGCCAGCTACTTCTTGCAGCAGCAGCGCGGCACGGCGCAGGGCCGTGGGCACCATATAAGGGTCGGTGCCGCGCTCGTAGCGGAAGGAGGCATCGGTTTTGAGGCCGTGGGCCTGGCTGGTACGGCGCACCACGGCGGGCGCGAAGTAGGCACTTTCCAGAAATACGCGAGTGGTGCCCGTCCCTACCCCCGAAAATTTGCCGCCAAACACGCCGGCCAGCGCCATCGGAGCCCCATTGGTGTCGGCCACCACGAGGTCGTCGGCAGTGAGGGTACGGGCCACGTTGTCGAGGGTCACGAACAGCTCGCCAGCCTCAGCGCGCTTCACCCGAATGTGGTCGCCCGTGATGGCAGCAGCATCGAAGGCGTGCAGCGGCTGGCCCAGCTCGTGCAGCACGAAGTTGGTGACGTCCACCACGTTGTTAATCGGCGAAAGCCCAATGCTGCGCAGCCGGCGCTGCAGCCACTCGGGTGAGGGGCCAACCTGCACATTATCAAGCAGGAGGCCGGCGTAGCGCGGGCAGGCCTGGTCGTCCTCTAGCGTCACCTTAATGTTGGCCCCATCGAGGGGGGTAGCAAAGGCGCTTACGTCGGGCAGGTGGGCGGGCTGGCCCAGCAGGGCGCGCAGTTCGCGGGCCACGCCGTAGTGCGAGGCTGCATCAGCGCGGTTGGGCGTGAGGCCGATTTCGATAATCGTATCCGAGCCCAGACCGAAGTAGTCAGCGGCCGGCGTGCCGTCGGGCAGGTCGGTGTCAAGCACCATAATGCCGGCGTGCGATTGGCCCAAGCCGATTTCGTCCTCGGCGCAAATCATGCCCTCGGAAGCCGCGCCGCGAATTTTTGACTTCTTGATTTTGAAAGGCTCGCCCTGGCTAGGGTGCAGCAGGGCGCCTTCTAGGGCCACCACCACGCGCTGGCCGGCGGCCACGTTGGGGGCGCCGCACACAATCTGGCGCGGCGTGTCGTCGCCCACCGCTACGGTGGTCAGGCTCAGTTTGTCGGCATCGGGGTGGCGCTCGCAGGTGAGCACGGTGCCCAGCACCACGCCGCGCAAGCCGCCCGGAATGCTTTCGAGCTCTTCGAGGCTCTCCACTTCGAGGCCGGAGCCGGTGAGCAGCGCCCCGATTTCGGCGGCGGGCAAGGGGGTAGGAAATAGCGTCTTAAGCCAGTCGAAGGAGATAGTCATGCAGCATAGCGTCGGCCATGAAGAGTCCGGGCGCGTGCGGCAAAGTTACTAGCCGGTAGCGTGGACTCTGCGAGTCCGCGCGTGTTATCAGCCAAGCGGTGCCACCTGACAACTCGCGGCACCCATGCTACCGGCTTACTGCGGCGCCAGCTGCTCGCCGGCCAGCACGGGCACACTCAGGCGGTTGTCGACGGGCGGCTTGGGGCAGCTGTAGTCGTGGTTGTAGGCGCAAAAGGGACTGTAGGCAGCATTAAAATCGAGGGTGATTTCGCGGGTCTCAGGGGGGGGTAGGGGCAGGTCGAGGTAGCGGCCGCCGGCGTAGGTCTGCTGGCCATTGGTGGGGTCGGTGAAGGGCAAAAACAGCTCCTCTCCCGCCCCTACCCCCTGCTTCTGAAGCAAAACCAGCTTTTGCGGCTGGCCGCCCAGCTCAAACTCGGCGGTGCCCCAGCGCACGTAGGCATCGGCCGAGCCGCGGGTGAGGGCCAGCGGCAACGGCGCCAGTACGGCCGCCCGCGTGAGGCGCGCTACCACCCGGTAGGCCGCAGTGGGCGCATAGTAGCGCAACCCGCCAAAGGACGCCCGCGCCGCTGCCGGAATAGGCGAGGTAGCGGCCGTGCGAAAGGCGCTATCCTTCTGCTGCCGCGCCCGGCGCACCTTGGCTAGGTAGGCGGGGTCGGGCGCGCTGGAGGGGGTGGGCCCTTGGCTGCCCGAAAAACTATAAACTAACAAGCCAATAATTGCCAGCAGGCCGGCAGCGAGGAGAACCTTACGCATAGCAGTAGCGCGAATTTTGTAGTTCGCGTCCCCGCGCCGTAGCAACGATTTTAACGGCGCGAAGACGCGAACTACAAAGTTCGCGTCTTCGCGCTATTACAGCATGCCTTCGTCGGCGAAGCTGTAGTAGCCGCTGTCGGTGTAGATGAGGTGGTCGAGGATAGGCAAGTCCAGAAAATTGCCAGCCTCCTTTAGCTTTTTAGTGAGCGAAATATCGGCGCCGCTGGGCTGGCGGTTGCCGCTGGGGTGGTTGTGCACCAAGATGATGCTGCTGGCCAGGTTTTCGAGGGCATGCTTGAAAATGAGCTTGGGGTCGGCCACGGTGCCGGCCACGCCGCCGCTGCTGATTTTTTCCTGGCGCATCACCACATTGGCCCGATTGAGTAGTATCACCCAAAACTCTTCGTGGGGCAGGTCTTGCAGCGCCGGCCGCACCAGCTGGTAGATGTCGCGCGAGCTGGTGATGGTAGTGCGGCGGCCCGCGCCGGCCTCCTTGCGGCGGCGGCCCAGCTCCAGGGCTGCTACCACCGTGATGGCCTTGGCCGGCCCTACCCCCGGGTGCCGGCACAATTGCTTGATGCTGAGCCGCGCCAGCTCATTCAAATCATTGTCAACGGCTTGCAGCATGAGCATTCCCACATCCACGGCCGTGAGCTTAGTAGTGCCCGAGCCCAGCAGGATGGCAATCAGCTCGGCGTCGGAGAGGGCGGCGCGGCCTTTCTGCACCATTTTTTCGCGTGGGCGGTCTTCCTCTGCCCAGCTCTTGATGCCAAAACTGGTGGGCGGCGTGTAGGGCGCGGCGCTAGGCAGGTCAAAGTCATCGTCGGGCGGGGGGGTAGGCAGCATAGTAGTGTAGGAGTATAGCTGCCCAAGATAAAGTAAAACGCCAGGCCGCGCGTTAGCCCCGCCGGCCACGGCCGCTGCTCAACCCAAACCCACGGCGGGCCGTTTGGCTGGTTATATGCGCAATCCCATTATTCTCTGGAGTCTTTTACTGGTCATCTTGGTGGCCGAAGTGTATGGGTATGTGGCCGTACGCACTGCGTTTGCGCTGGCGGGGCGGCGAGGCTTTGCTATTAGCTATTGGGTGCTCACGCTGGGTATTTGGGCGGTGGGCCTATGGGCCATCTTCACGCGCCACAAGGGCGAAAGTGAGCTGAAAAGCTATCTATTTGTGCTACCGTTGGCGCTGCTGGCAGCCAAAATTGTCGTCATTTTGCCGCTGCTGCTCGAAGACCTGACGCGTCTCGGGCGCTGGGCAGCGCGGGGCTTTGGCAGCCCGGCCCCGGCCGCAGGCCCGCCGCTCACGCGTAGCCAATTTATCAGTCGGCTGGCCCTGGGGCTAGGACTGGTGCCGCTGGGCGCCATGCTGTGGGGCATGGTGCGCGGCAAAACCGACTACACGGTGCGCCGCGTGGTGCTGCGCTACCCCAACCTGCCGGCCTCGTTTGAGGGCTTCAAAATTCTGCAAATCTCTGACCTACACACAGGCTCGTTTAATGGCAACACGGAGCCGATGGAACGAGCCGTGGCGCTGATAAACGCCCAAAAGGCTGACCTTATCGTGATGACCGGCGACCTTGTAAATAATATCGCTACGGAGGTCGAGCCGCATATTCCGGCGCTGGCGGGCATCCGGTCGGAGCTGCCGATTTTCTCCATTCTCGGCAACCACGATTACGGCGATTATGTGCAGTGGCCCAGCCTCGAAGCGAAGCTCGCTAACCTGCAGCGACTAACTGAAAACCACGCCAAGATTGGCTGGAAGTTGCTGCTCGACGAGAGCCACACCATCCGGCGTGGCACCGACGAGCTGGCGGTGCTGGGCGTGCAAAACTGGAGCAGCCATCCGCAGTTTCCGAAACACGGCAAGCTGGCGCAAACCCACGCTGCTAGCGGCAATGCCCCGTTCAAGCTGCTGCTTTCGCACGACCCCTCGCACTGGGAGGCGCAGGTGCTCGATTACAAGGATATTGACTTAACACTCAGCGGCCATACCCACGGCATGCAGTTCGGCATCAACCTGCCTTTCTTCAAGTGGAGCCCGGTGCAGTATTCCTACCCTCAGTGGGCGGGCCTGTATGAGCAAGGGCGCCAAAAACTGTACGTGAACGTGGGCTTGGGCTACCTGGGCGTGCCGATGCGGGCGGGCTTCCTACCCGAAATAACGCTACTAGAACTGCGCCGTACATAGTGATAATGTGACACTTACGCAGCTAAAACCGAAAGTAACCTTCGGCACAAAGTTGCGTTAAAGGCCGAACCAAAATACCCGATTTCTTTCCTCCATTTTCTCTTTTTATGAAAAACGCCTTGCTTTTGCTGCTCAGCGCTTCGGCTCTTTCGATGGCTTCCTGCTCGCAGGAAAAAACAACCGATACGACCACTACGACCGTGCCCACCGATGCCACGGCAGTGGTTATGCCCGATACGGCTTTGTACCGCACGCGTTCCAACCGCGTGTCCGAGAAGTTTATTACAGACATGAAAATCACTGACCCGGCTATGCAGAGCAAGGTGCGCACCGCGTACTACAACCGCTCGAAGCGCTACGGGGAGATGACGAGCAAATACGCCAGCGACACTACTGGCATGGCCACTTCGATGCGTCAGTACAATACCGACACCGATACCGAGTTTCAGAGTGTGCTGACCGACCCAGCTCAGTACCAGTCGTACCAGTCGTCGCGTTCGACCTATGACGAGGCTAACTATCTAGACAACAGCAATTCAACCGATGCTGCTTCGTCGGCTACCATGCCTTCGGATAACTCCAGTGCTACGTCGCCGAGCGATATGAACGGCGGCGCGAGCGTCGAAAAGTCGAAGACCAAGCTCGAAGACGGCTCGCAAATGAAAGTGAAAGATGGCACCGTAACGACCAAGGATGCCAACGGCAACAAAAATGTACCCATTAGCAGCGATGCTGACTTGAAGTACTCGAAAACTAAGTTCGACAACGATGCCAAGGTGAAGATAAAAGGTGATGGCACTGTTAAGTTGAAGGACGCCGATGGCAACAAAACCAAGATGTAAGCTCACAGCCATTGTTTTAGTCTTTTACTCCGATAAGAGCCTGTGTCTGCAACGACGCAGGCTCTTTTTGTTTCTTTCCGTAGCAGCTTTGTAGCCTTCTTGCCTTAAGTAGCCCGTGCATCCCCGTTTCAGCAACTATTCATCCGTACCCCTATTGAGAGTTTTACTCTTGATTATTAGCGGTATGCTGTGCAGCCGCCAGGCGTGGGCACAGGCGGGCAGCCCGTTGCCCACGGTGCGCGTGAGCGGCACCGTCTTGGCGGGCGAAAGCCGGCGGCCGGTGCCGGGTGCTACGGTGCAGGTGCAGCGCACGCACCTGGGCTACGCCGCCGACGAAAAAGGGGCGTTTTCCATCACGGCGCTGGCTTCTGACACGGTGGTGTTTCGGGCTGTGGGCTATAAGCCACACCGGCTGGCGCTGAGCGGTACCACCATCACGCAGCTGGTGGTGCAGATAAAGCTGGTGCGTGACTCCATTCAGCTAGGCGAAGTGCGCGTGACGGCTGACCGCCCCGACCGCGCCATCATCAACCGGGCGCTGCGCAACATGAAGCGCCCTACCCCTCCGGTGGTGAAAATACCCAAGCGTGCCCCCAAGCCCAAGCCGCTGTTTGCGGTAGACTCGACCGCGCCGCGGCCCGAGGCGCCCACCATCAGCGGCTCGAACGTGGACTGGCTTTACGACCAGTTTTCGCGCCAGGGCAAAGAGCGCCGCAAGGTGGATCAGCTGAAGGCCCGCGATGCTGCTGAAGCCGCTGCCAAGCGCCGCGCCGAATACAACAAGTCCTTTCGCGACAACCGCGGCTACGAATAGCTGCGGGCGTGGGTGGTGCCCTACCCCTCACTTACCCGACAATAATTGCGGCCGGTGTATAACGCACGGCCCGGTTCTGGCGTAAGCTTAAGAGTGAAAATTGGATATCCTTGCGTAAATGAAACGCTGCCGTGCAGTGCGGCCGGCACTTTCCGGCTGGCCTCGTACTCGGCCGAGCGGCTGGTAACGACTGTGGCCGCCAACCTGGCCTGCCTGCAGCAAATACTGGAGTGGAACGTGGCCCACGGGCTGCTGTTTTTCCGCATGGGCTCGGGCATCGTGCCGTTTGGCTCACACGAGGTCAACACGTTTCCGTGGCAAAGCCATTTTAAGGCGGAGTTTCAAGCCATTGGCGCCTACATTCGGCAGCACGGGATGCGCATCTCGTTTCACCCCGACCAGTTTGTGGTACTCAATTCGCCCGACCCCGACATTGTGCGCCGCAGCGTGTCGGAGCTAGTCTACCAGGGCTCGATGCTGGATTTGATGGAGCTAGACTCGACGGCCAAGCTACAAATTCACGCTGGGGGTGCCTACGGCGACAAGGGTTCGGCGTTGGCCCGGTGGGTCGATACCTTTCAAACGCTAGTGCCCGCCGCCGTGCAAAGCCGGTTGGTGGTCGAAAACGACGACCGCCTTTATAGCCTGCGCGAGTGCCTGAGCCTGCACGATGAAACAGGTGTACCCATTCTGTTCGATAATTTTCATCACGAGTGTCTCAACTACGGCGAACCTATGCGCGAAGCCCTGCGCCTGGCGGCCGATACTTGGCACCCCACCCGCGACGGCGTGCTGATGATGGACTACAGCTCGCAGGCGCCCGACGAGCGCAAAGGCAAGCACACCGACACACTGGTGCCCGCGCTGTTTGAAGACTTCCTGGCCGACCTCGACGGCCTCGATGTAGATATGATGCTCGAAATCAAGGATAAAGAAGCCAGCGCAGTGCGGGCAGCCGAGCTACTGCGCACGCGCGGCCTGTTGCCGGCTATGCCTGCTGGCTACACGCCGCACACGTTTGCCCCCCGCCCTACCCCAGTAGTTGCTGCTAAGTCTGCAGCGCCCAAACGCCGGGCTACCAAGACCTCATCGGCCGAATAACCCCTTTTCGTTTTCCCTACCCCCTGTTTTACTATGAATGATTTGTTGCACGCAACCCTGTCGGGTTTGCAAAACGGCCTGACTAGCCTGCCCTTGGGCTCGGCTATGGATAACACCGAAACCTGGCAACAGCAGTTTCTGCACAGCGGCCAGCCCGAGTTTCAAGACATTGCCCGCGAAATGGGCAACCTGCAGTCGCTGCTCAGCAGCGGCAGCCTTAGCGCTACCGCCATCGGCAATTCGCTCACTATGCTGGGTGACCAGACCAGCCAAGCTAGCCTGAACGCCCCCGACGACATTAAGGCCGACCTGCTAAAGCTAGCCGACACGCTGCGCCGCCACGGCCACGACCTGCTGGCGCACGCAGGCTAAGCGCTCCCTCCTACCCCATGCAAAGGGCTGGCTTCCGTATCGGAAGCCAGCCCTTTGTGTTCTATCGCTCGCTTAGTTCAAGCAAAGGCTACATCTTGGTTTTCACCTTGCCGCTGCCGTTCGACATGGTCGATTTGGTTCTGGTAGCTTTGGTTTTGGTACGGCTGCTGCGCGTGGCGCTGTCGGTTACGACTGTGCCTACGGCAGCGGCGGCGTTGGGCATGCTGCTGCGCGTGGTGTTGGGGCTAGCCATGGTGGCGGGAGCTTGGCTGGCGCTTGGGCTGGTTTGAGCGCTAGCGGTGCCTAAGCTGGCAGCAGCGAGGAGGAGGGCGAGTGAGAGATTTTTGGTTTTCATGACAAACGGAATAGAAGAAAAATTGACATTAGGTTTTACGGCCGCACGCTGGTAGGCGCTGTGCTGGGCAGCGAATTGTTGTGAGGTAGCGGGGCGCGGCGCTGGTTCACGTTGCTAGACCCTACCCCCCGGCTGGGCACAATATCGCTCGATTGGCGCTGGGAGCGCTGCGGAATAATGCCTTGCTCGCGCACATCGGGCACGGCGGCAGGCGACTGCTCAGGCGTGCCGGCCACGGGCACCGAGCCATTGGCGAGGCGACTGGGTTGCGCATCGTAGCTGGTAGCGGTGCGCTGCACCTGCGACGGCCCCTGAATGGTGCTTTGGTTGAGCGCGGGGTTTACAGGGGGCACGCTCGTCTGGTTTTGCGCCCCACCCCGCATGGGGGCCATAGCGTCGAAGGGCACCGTTTGGGCGTGGGCAGTGCTTGCTGCCAGGCCAATGCAAAAAAGTAGAGCTAACGTTTTCATGTATAAGGAAATACAACCGAAGTAAAGAGACAAAAAAAAGCCGGCTGCTCTAGTAAGAGCAGCCGGCTTTTATACGTTCAAAGGCAATAGCTTGGCTATTGCTTTTGCACTTAGTTCATCGGCGTGGTCGATGTTTTGGTTTTGGTCGCCTTGGTCTTGGTACGCTGCTCGCGGCGCATAGCGCGCTGGCTGCTGTTCGAAGTACCATTGCTCATGGTGCCCGTACCCATCGTACCGTTGTTCATGGTGCCGGTGCTAGTGCCCATCGTACCGCTGTTCGTGGTGCCGGGGGTGGTCATCGTACCCGTACCCATGGTACCGGTAGTGCCCGTGGTACCCGTACCCATGGTACCGGTAGTACCCGTGGTGCCAGTAGTACCGGTGGTGGTGCCGGGAGTAGTTTGAGCGAAGGCAGCGCTAGTGCAAAGGGTCAGAGCGGCGGCGGCGAAAATGCTGGAAGCTTTCATGTGAAAGGTAAATTATGGTGAATAAATTGGTCGAAACCAAGCCTTGTACGCCCCGACCGCTTTTGTTGTTGCTTGATTCACAGTATTTTGCTATCTTTTTATTATAAGCTCGTCACTAGCACCCGTTGTTGCCGCTTACTCTTACCAGCTTACCACCGAGGGGGAGGTAGACGGCTAGTTGGGTGGCAGCCGCAGCCGGGCCGAGAAAGCCAAGTTAGCCTCGCGCAAGGCCAGTGGGGCACCGTGCATCTCGGCTATGCGGTTGCTTAGCCATAGGCCCAGGCCAGTACCTTCGCTGAAAATATCGGCCTGATAATGAGCAGCCGTAAGGCGGCCTAAATCACCGAGCGACTGCCGCAGCGGGTTCGTAACTTCGGCGTAGGGCCAGTTGGTAGTGGCCTCACGGCCCACGCGCAGCTGCACGGCGCTACTAGGCGGGGCGTGGCGCAGGGCGTTTTCGAGCAGGTTGAGCAGCACCGTCGTCAGCTTGTCGGCGTCGCCCAAAACCAGAAAATCGGTTGCCTGCTCTTCCACCGCTAGTTCGAGGGGCCGGCCAGCAGTTCGAAAACGGGGCAGCAATCGGTCGGCGGCAGCCAGGGCCAACTCGTCGAGGGCCACTGGCCGGCGAGCCAGGGGTAGGGTATCAGCCCGCAGGCGGCTCACCAGCAGAAAGTCATCGACTAGCCTACCTAGGCGCTGCATTTCTTCGAGCTGGGTAGCCAGTACCGGCAGCAGGTGGGCAGGTAAGTCGGGCGCGTGCTGCACCACACCCAAGCCTGCCTGCACCACGGCCAGCGGCGTGCGGAGCTCGTGGGCCGCGGCGGCCAAAAAGTTATCCTGCAGCTTGGCCCCAGCGGCCAGACGGTCGAGCATCTGGTTGAGAGTTTGGGCCAGTTCCTGCACCTCATCGCCGGTGGCCGGCACGGTCAAGCGCTCCTCGCCGGGGGCCGCCCCCACACGCCGCGCTTGCTGGCTAATGTGCCGCAACGGGCGTAGCGCCCGCCCGCCCAGCGCCCAGGCCAGCACAGCCGCCAGCCCCAAGCTGCCTACCAGCGCCAGCACTAAGCCCTGACGCACCCGCCCTAGGTCGGCGGCCAGGGGCGCGGCCGAGTGGGCCAGCCACAGGTGCACTTGGTTGGACTGGCCATTGGCATCTAGTAGTTCGGTGCGCACCTCAGCCACACGCCAGCCTGGCGCAGGCGCTGCGGGTGTGCCTACTCCCTCGTAGCCGGGCGAATGAAACAGCTCGCGGGCGGCCTGCCCGGGGGCCTCCATCACCACCCGCAGGCGCTCACCGGCGCTGGGCAGCGGCAGAGTGGGCAGGGGGTCGAGCGCCACGCGGTCGAGCAGCGCGATGGCGCGGGCGCGTAGGCGTTGGTCGTCGCCCTGGTGCAGCACCTGGCCTACTTGCCGATACTGGTAGCCTCCGGCAAGCAGCGTTACCAGCCCAAATACGGCCCCAAAAACCAGGGCTAGCTGCCCGCGCAGGCTGTGCAGCATGTTCCGTATGCTCATGCGGGAGCCGCGCCGGGGCTGCGCAGCAGGTAGCCATGGCCCACAATGGTTTCGAGCAGCGGCGGCAGGTCCGGAAAGGCTCGGTCGAGCTTGCGGCGCAGCTGCGAGAGGTGTACCTCAATCACGTTGGAGCCCATGTCAAAATCGACTTCCCATACTTTCTCGGCAATGCGCGTTTTGGTCACGACCCGGCCCGCGTTGCGCAGCAGCAACTCCAGGAGGGCAAACTCGCGGTTGGTGAGGCGTAGTGGCTGCTCGGCGCGGGTCACGCGCCGGTGCACAGGGTCGAGGGCTAGGTCGGCCAGGCGGAGCACGGCGCCATCGGCGGGGGTTTCGGCCTTGCGCTGCACCGCCCGCAAGCGCGCCAGCAGTTCCTCAAAAGCAAAGGGTTTGCGCAGGTAGTCCACAGCGCCAGCGTCGAGGCCCCGAATTACGTGTTCGGTATCGCTGAGTGCACTGATAAGCACGACGGGGGTAGGCACGCCAAACTCGCGCAGGTTGCGCAGTACATCAAAGCCGCTTTGTCCCGGCAGCATCAAGTCGAGCAAGATGACGTCGTAGGGCGTAGTGGCGGCCAGTTCAAGGCCCGTGGCCCCGTTGTCGGCCACGTCGGCCACGTGGCCAGCCTGCACCAGGCCCTGGCGCACAAAATCGGCCAGCCGAGCTTCGTCTTCTACCACTAGTATGCGCATAAGTACTTGCTTAAACGGTAAAAAATCAGTTGGTGACTGCTCACAAGCCCACGTAGTTATCGGGCTGCAGCAATCACCAACCAACAATCAACTTCTTATTGCACCAAAAACTTTACCCCATCCAGGGTCAGGGTTTGGGCACGCACTACCCGTACGGGGCGGCGGCTACCTCGCCAGGGTGGGCAGCACGCAAAAAGCCGGTAGCTTCTACGGCGACGCCGGTTTTCAGCTTTTCGGCCAGCTGCTCGGTGGCGGCGGGGGGTAGGCGCAGCAGGGTGCCATCACTCAGCGTGAGGCCCGTGGTACGACCTCGGGGGTCCTTAGTAAGAGTCGTCACGGTGCCGCGGGCGGTAGCAGCTTCTTCGGTGGGCGGGGTGGCAGGGCGGGCGGGCGGCGTGTCGCGCACGGTTTGGCCGCCGGTAGTCAGGCTCACGAGGTGCAGGGCGGCACGGCCCTCGAGGTCGGTAGTGCGAAAGCCCGTCACCGTTACGGCGCTGCCGGCCTTGGCAGCCGCCATCAGGCCCTGGGCCAGGTGGCGCGGAAAGCGTACGGTCTCGGTACCCGCGCTGGTTTTCAGGCTAAAGGCGTCATAAACCTGGTCGTCGTTGGCCGCCGTGTAGCCCGTGAGCGTCCCACTAAAGTCGCTGAGGGCCTGCACGCGGCCAGCGGGCGCACCCGGTTTAGCACCGGGACCGCCTGGCCCAGGGCCAGCGCCGGGGCCACCAGCGGGCGGCGGGGGCACCGGCGCACCGGCTCCTACCCGCGGAGCAGGCGGCGGGGTAGTGGGTACGGCGGCAGCGGTGCGGGCTGCCTGGCGGGTGGCTTTCGTAGTTTTGGTGGGGGTAGGTGATTGCTGGCTGTGAGCAAGCGGAGCGGCAAGCATTAGGCCCAGTAGGGCGAGGGTGGTTTTGAGCGTGGGCAACATGGGTAAGGAAGGTTAAGCTATCGGCTTGTTCCGATTTGCTGTCCCAAAAGTCCTGGCCCACCCTGAAGAGGAGCTTAGGCCTAAATTAATTTTTCTTCAGCCCCGGCGCAGGTTTCTTCCTCAGCCACCGGGGGGTAGGGCAACAAAGACCGAAACACTCTACGCAGGCGCTAGCCAACTGAAACGGACTTTGGTCCGGTTTCTCCTAAATATTGTACCCCCCAGCGGCGTTCCACAGCTTAGCAATGGTACTACACGGAGAGCAGGTTGAGCAATACCAATTTTTTACAGCGAAAACAGACCCGCATTTTCGTCTTAAAAGAGACTTTTGGCGGTTTTTATATAAATTTTTTATTATAAATTTGTCTTTTTTTGAGCAATTATCAGCAACGTGTCGTGTCACAGCGGAGGCTGGTTTGTCCTTGTAATGGGCAGTTGGCTCCGCGTCCTTTGCTGCCACTTCCGCCCCACGCGGACCCGCTTTCCAACCTCTTCCTTTTCCAAACCAGAGCCAAGCGACACGCCTCTCCGCCACCGGGGAGGCGTTTTGTTTTCCTGGCCGGCGCGGTGCCAACTTGCGCCCTATCTCCCAGCATTTTCTCGCTTTTAGCATGGCTGTTTTTCGCTTCGTGTTTCTTTGGGTCGGTTGGTGGGGCGGGCTGCTGCTGCCGGCGGCCAGCCGCGCCCAGGCCCTCGCCTACCCTACCCCCGTGGCAGGCGACGCCCGCCTGCCCAACTTTCGCTTTGCGAGCGGCGAAACGCTGCCGGTGCTGCAGCGCCACTACACCACCGTAGGCCAGCCGCGCCGCGATAAAAGAGGCCGCATCACGAATGCGGTGCTCATCATGCACGGCACCACGGGCGCGGGCAGCAGCTTTTTGAGCGCATTGTTTGCCGGGCACCTATTTGGTCCGGGGCAGCCCCTGGATGCAGCCAAGTACTACATCATCCTGCCCGACGCCATTGGCCACGGCCAATCGAGCAAGCCCAGCGACGGCCTGCGCATGCAATTTCCGAAGTATACCTACGACGACATGGTCGTGGCTGACTACCGTTTATTGACCGAAAAGCTGGGGGTAGGGCACCTGCGCCTGGTGATGGGCACCTCGATGGGCGGCATGCAAACCTGGGTGTGGGGCTACCGTTACCCGAGCTTTATGGATGCCCTGCTGCCGCTAGCCAGCCTGCCCGTAGAGATAGCCGGCCGCAACCGTATGCTGCGCAAAATGGCCATTGACATGATAGAGATGGACCCGGCCTGGCAGGGCGGCAACTACACCACCGAGCCCAAAGTAGGCCTCACTGGGGCCGCGTCGTCGCTGATATTCATGACTAGCAGCCCCAAGCAGATGCAGAAGCTGGCTCCCACCCGCGCCCTGGCCGAAACGGCGCTGGCCCAAACCGAAGCGCGCCTCTACAGCTCGCTCGATGCCAATGACTTTATCTACCAGTTTGATGCCTCGCGCGACTACAACCCGGCTCCACACCTAGCGGCCATTCAGGCGCCGCTCTTTGCCATAAACTCAGCCGATGACCAAGTGAACCCGCCCGAGCTGGGCATTCTGGACACCGAAATCAAGAAGGTAGCCCGCGGGCGCTACATCCTGCTGCCCATCACCGACCTCACTACCGGCCACGGCACCCACTCCAACCCCGCCATTTGGGGTAGTTATCTGGAAGAATTGCTCAAGCTAACGGAGGCTAAATAGCCCCGGTATAAACTTGCTCACTGGCGAGGGGGTAGGGCCGGAAACCGCGCCGGCGGCCGGCGGTGGTGCGTAGCCTGCTCGTAGGCGTAGGCGTACTGAATGAGCGTAGGCTCGGCAAAGGCGTGGCCCAAAAACTGCAGGCCAGCGGGCAAGTCATCGTAGGTAAAACCCATGGGCACGGTGAATGCCGGCTGGCCGGTGTGCGGGGCAATAAGCTGGCTGTTATCACCTTTATACCCGGCGAAATCGCCGATTTTAGCAGGTGGGTTGTTCCAAGTCGGGTACACGAGCGCGCCCAGTTGCTGGCGGTCCATAGCGGCCGCCACAGCCCGGCCAAAAGCCACGCGGCGGGGGTCGGTGTAGGCCTCGCCGCGGCCGGCCGCGGCGGCGCTGGGTGCCACGCCGTGCGCCAGCTCATCCTGCAGGTTTTCCTTGATGTAGGGCGCATACTGGCCCGAGGCCAGCACTTGGTCGATATTTTTCACCGGCACGATGGAGCCCTGCGCCGCCAGGTATTGGTTTACATCGTGCTTGAATACCGACGCCCACTGGCCCTGGCTCACCTGGTCGAAGTTGGGAATTTCTACATCGACCACCACGGCCCCGGCCCGCCGCAAGTCAGCCACAGCCTGCTCAAACAAAGCCTTCACCTGCGGGTCGGGCTGGCGCTCGCTCAGGGTGCGCAGCACGCCAATGCGGGCGCCTTTGAGGCCATCTTTTTTCAGAAACTGCTGGTAGCCCCGCGCCGGTACCTTACCGACGCCGTAGCTGGTGAGCGGGTCGGCAGGATCGGGGCCGGTTGCCAGCACCTCCAGCAGCCGGGTAGCGTCGGCCACCGAGCGGGCCATGGGGCCGCCCGTGTCGTTGCGCAAATACAGCGGCACAATGCCAGCGCGGCTCAGCAGCCCCAGCGTGGGCCGAAACCCCACCAAGGCATTGTGCGACGAAGGCCCGCGAATCGAGTTGCCGGTATCGGTGCCCAGGCCCACGGTGCCCAGGCTAGCGGCCACCGCCGCCGCCGTGCCGCCACTTGAGCCCGCCGGCACGTGCGCCAGATTGTAGGGATTGTGCGTTTCGCCTGCCAGCGAACTGATAGTGACCATGGGGCTGAACGCCCACTCGGCCATGTTCGACTTGGCCAGCACAATGGCCCCGGCGGCTTTCAGGTTGCGCACCATGGTGGCGTCGGTGGTCGGCTTAAAGCCTTTGAGCGCCCGAGAGCCCGCAGCGGTTTGCAGGCCCGCGGTGTTATAGTTATCCTTCACAATCAGGGCAATGCAGTGCAGCGGGCGCAGCCGCTTGGTGCGGCGATACTCGGCGTCGAGCTGCCGAGCGGTAGCAAGGGCACCCGGGTTGGCAGCTACCAGGGCGTTCAAGCCCGTGGGCTGGTCGTAGGCGGCGATGCGCGCCTGGTAGGCTTGCACCAGCTGCTCGCAGTTGCAGCGGCCACTTTGCAGCGCCTGGTGCACGTCGGCTATCGAAGCCTCGGCCACCTCGAAGGGTGGCTGCCCTACCCCTCGCTCACGCGGCGCCTGGCTGCAGCTACCGAGCCAGGCACTGCTCAGCAGCACGAAGAAATACCAAGTGGTTTTTTGAAGAATGCGCATAGGCCGGCAATAACGGCCCAAACCTACTACTCTCGCTTGGTGAGCCCCGTAGCGCCTAGGCTAGCCAAGGCCTGGTGCTATTCAAGACCGCCATGTGCAGCCTACCTGGTGGTTTTACCAGCGAGGAAAACACGTAGACAGCTCCATAATTCTCTTCCTAATCAACGCTGCAAAACAGGTATAAATACCTGTAATTTATTAAGAAGCCACGCATTAAGTTTGTCCTTACATTCTTCCTTTTCCTACTATGAAAACGTTTTTCTTGCGCGATATGCGGTCTGCCAGTAGGAGCACCGTACTAGCTGACCCACCCGTGCTCAATGAGGCCGCCCCCGCAAGCGCCCGCATGCCGTCTACCTATCCTAGCTACCTGAGCGCTCTGGATGCAATTATGCGGCACAATGGCGGCCTTATTCCGGAGCTAGCGAGCCTAGCCCCTGTCGCCATTGCGGGCTACGACCCTAGCCGGCAGCTAGCCCTAACGGTGGGGCACATGCTAGCAGGCGCATTTATAGAGCTGAACGCACTAAGGCCTGACCTGGAGGACATCACTGCGCTGGAAGACTTTTACGCCGCCGGTGCTCCTACTGCTTTTCAGCAAACTATCAGTGCCTACATCGGGCGTTTGAAAGCCGTAGCCATTGTGGGCTAAATCCCAGCTAACCAGCTTTTCCGATGAATGACTATCAGCAGGGCATTGGCGAACTAGGCCGTGCCTGCTTCTCCATCTCGGAGGAGCAGGAGATTGCTTATTACGTAGTGCAGTACATCAAAGCCCGCGGTTACGCCGACTCTAGGGAGAATAAGAACGTGTTGACCCGGCATGTGCGCCAGTACCCCGGTGACACCATCAGGTACGACGCCCTCACGAAGTGGCTGGATGCCCGGCTGGCCTAGAAGCCAGAAAGCCTCGCGATAGCGGGGCTTTTTTTAAACCTACGAGTACCTCAGGGGTAGGCTGGGGTCAAACTTAGTGGGTGGTCCTGGCTTGCTCGCGCAACAGCCCGACGCCAAATGCGGCAGCAATCGCTAGGCCTACTAGGGCGCTGGCTAGGTGCCAAGGCTGGTGCGTATGCAAGAGCTTGCGCACCACTAAGCAGGAAAGCAGTAGAAATCCAGTAGCTAAAAGTACAAATAAAATCCTCTTCACAGGTAGCATAGCAATAGCATAACACCAGGCAGCGTACCTGGTAATTATCCCTTGGCAAATCCCGTGCTAAGTGATGGCAAAATACCCCGCACCGAGCGCAGCAAGAGCGCTTGGCGCGCTCGGTGCAGCCACCTGCATTGCCTACCCCCATACCAACCTCATAAAACCGGAATCCCTATTTACAGGCTTTAAAGCAGGTTTTTAGTGAGGCTATCAAGAATTATACACCAAAACAGAAGCACAATGCAGCTTTGCATTCCAAGAGAAATACAGTGAGAAATAGGCATTCTTCTATTAGACTGCTGCTTCCCACTACGATATTAAAAAAAGATAATTCGAGCGTGACAAGCTTATTAGGGGCATCTCCCGCTGCCAGTACTATTTGGGACAAGATGTAACAGGAGTCCGTCAGGTAGGTTTATCCTGACTCTGCCCATAGCCAGCGCATCGGGCAGTTTGCTCTTGCCGATGGTCTTGGCTGGCTCATTCGCTTTCTTCATCCTGCTAATGGGCCTGCTTGTGTGCTTGGGGCGGCCCAGAGCGCCGCCTACCACGGGGCTTTTTTTGGGCGCTAAGTTGAGTGTTGCACCATTTCCCCTGGGCGCGGCTCATCAACTCAACCCTATTCTCAACTTGCTTATGAAGCACGCTTTCTTCTTTTTAGCCAGCAGTTTGCTCCTAGCGGGTACGGCCCGGCCCAGGCCACCTTCAGCTTCGGCCCGTGCGTGGGGTTTAATGCCTCTTCCGCCCGCTTTCCGAGTATCGACCAACCCTCCTCCCCGAACCGCCTAGGAAGTTCGGCCCGCTAGCAGCGCTTTTAGTAGGAATTATGAATACCCGTTTTTTTGTCTGCCCTCCCATGTGGTGCTGTTCTGCTGGGTGCTCAAGCATGGTCCTTTCTAGCGCAGCGTCGGGAAGACGAGAATAGTATTAAGCTCTCCTATGGTCGGGGTTCCCTTACTGCGATAGGTGTGTAGATGCTAGTCGGAAGCAAGCTGCGGGGCTGAGTAAAACCTTTCATTTACTACAGCAGCAAGTACTAAACTGTAAAAATATTCTCAAAACCGTCTCCTAAACCACCCCCAGAAAAAACAAAAACCCCGTTTCCAAGCCGGAAACGGGGTTTTTCAGTGGAGATGCAGGGATTCGAACCCTGGTCCAGACAAGGAAGCCAACGTGCTTTCTACGTGTGTATCTATGCTTGAATTTTCGAGGCGTTCCAGGCGCACATCAGGCCCTTGAAACTCCCTTAGCTGCAGTTGATTTTCGCCCCCGAATCACAGCTCTTCGGAGGCTAGTTCTTACTTACGACGCGCCGAACTCCCAGGTGTAAAAACGTACCCGGGCGGCACGATGGCAGTGCTTAGTTCTAAACTAGGCAGCCATGGCGTACGAATAGTCGCCGATTGTTGTTTGATAGATTTTTTGGCGGGAGAGCTTCCATCAACTCCCGACACGCTTACCCGCGACTTGCGCAAGCTGTCAATTCCGGTCATCCCCAATTTAGAAAGAACGAGGTCCGCTTCCGAAGAGGCGGAGCGCAAAGATACGCGCTTGCTAGGGTAAATGTTTTGGCGGCGGGTTTTGTTCCCCCAAAGCCCCGGTGGCCCTACCCCCTCGGCGGCGGGCAAAGGTGGTCCTCACGCCGGGGCTTAGGTATCTTTGTAGCGTATCGATTATGGAAAATTTTGTTGTTTCGGCCCGCAAGTATCGTCCGGCCACCTTTCGGAGCGTGGTGGGGCAGCAGCACGTCACTACTACCCTACAAAACGCCATTCAGAGCCAGCACTTAGCGCAGGCGTTCCTGTTTTGCGGCCCGCGGGGGGTAGGCAAAACGACCTGCGCCCGCATCCTGGCCAAGACCATCAACTGCACCAACCTCACGCCTGAAGTTGAGGCCTGCGGCGTGTGTACCTCGTGCGTGGCGTTTCAGGAAAACGCTTCTTTTAACGTGCACGAGCTGGATGCGGCCTCCAATAACTCGGTCGAAGACATTCGTTCCTTGGTCGAGCAGGTGCGCTACGCGCCGCAGCAGGGCCGCTTCAAGATTTATATCATTGACGAGGTGCATATGCTCTCGAATGCGGCCTTCAACGCTTTTTTAAAGACGCTAGAGGAGCCGCCGAGCTACGCCATTTTTATTTTGGCCACCACCGAGCGCCACAAGATTATTCCCACCATCTTGTCGCGCTGCCAGATTTTCGACTTCAACCGCATTCGGGTCGATGACATCCGGGAGCACCTGCGCTACGTGGCCACCAGTGAGCACGTGAACGCCGACGACGACGCCCTGCACCTACTGGCTCAAAAAGCCGACGGCGGCCTGCGCGACGCGCTGTCTATGTTTGACCAGCAAGTAACTTTTGCGGGCAATAACTTGACATACAAGGAAGTCGTGCAAAACCTGCACATTCTGGACTATGACTACTACTTCCGGCTGGTAGACGCGCTGTTGCGCGAAAACCTGTCGGCCGCGCTGCTGCTGCTCGACTCAGTGATGCAGCAAGGCTTTGACTTGCACAACTTTGTGGTGGGCACCGCCGAGCACCTGCGCGGCCTGCTCGTGTGCAAAGACCCCGTAACGGTGCAGCTGCTGGAAGTGTCGGACAATATCCGGCAGCAGTACGTGCGGCAGGCGCAGGCCGCGCCGTTGCCCTTCTTGCTTTCGGCCCTGAACCTAGTAAGCCAGTGCGACCGCGAGTTTAAGCAGGCCAAAAACCAACGCCTGCACGTCGAGCTCACGCTCATGAAGCTGGCGTACTTGAACGGCGCCGTGCAGTTTGTGCGCGACCTCACCCCAACTGCCAACGGCGAGGCTAAAAAAAAAACGAGTAGCCTAGCGCCCACTGCCCCTACCCCCCCACCGGCAGCCAACTTTACCCAACCCGCCGCGCCTACCCCTCTGCCGGCTCCCCAAGTTGCGCCAACGGCCGCGCCGGCCCAGCCCGCGCCGGTGGCCGAGCCCGAAACCAATGCCCCCGCCGACGGCCCCGAGCCGCTGCCGGTTGAAAATGGCGTGGTGGAGCTGCATCCTACCCCCAGCATCGAGCCCGAAGCCCCGGAGCCCGTGACGCCACGCCACCAAGTGCGTGATACTTCGCCGCACGTCGAAACTGGCCGGCCCAGTATGCAGGGCCTAGAGCCCACGCAGCGGCCTACCGACGTGCGCCCGGGTACCGTGCCGGCTGCCGCACCCGCCCCTACCCTGCCCAAACTGCCAGGCTTGCCTAGCCTGCCGGGCCGCTTGCCGGGCCTGCGCGACGTGGGCACGCCCAGCACGGCAGCTAAAAGCTCGGAGGCTACCGCTAAAAACCTGGAGCCCGCTGCCCCAACCGGCCCGCTACCGCCCATCGCGCCCGAGCTGCTGCAAACCGTGTGGCAGCAATTGGCCGACGAGCGCCGAGCCCAGGATAAGATGAGCGATTATATGGTGCTAAACCGCGCAGTGGTCGCCGACGCGAGCCACGTCATTACGCTCACCGTCGATAACCCGGTGCAGGTGGTGCAGTTCAACGAGTTTCGGGCTGAGTTTATGGCTGAGCTGCGGCGGCGCACGGGCCACCCGGGCCTCACGGTGCTGCCCGAAGTGGCCGCCGCCGCGCCTACCGGCCGTAAGCTTTACACGTCCAATGACAAGTTTGCCTACCTAGCTGAGAAGTACCCGGCTTTGCAGGAAATGAAGCAGCGGCTAGGACTCGACGCAGACTTTTAAGCATTTAACAGGTAGCAAACAATACGTAAGCGCCGTGCTAACGTCCCCTACTGGGCTCGTTAGCACGGCGCTTATGTATTGTTTGCTACCTGCCTAAAGAACCTGCCCGAGCCCGAACAGCACCGTGAATACGAGCGTACTCAGGGCCATTTGCTTTAGCAAGGGGTCGAGTTGCATCGAATCCTGGCGCGCCCACACCTGGCGGCCATTGAAGAAAAACAGCGGCAAGCTGAGCACAAACAGCCACTGCCACGGCGAATGATAGGTGAGCGCCACGTAGAGCACCGCCGCCCCTACCCCCAGCAGCAGCAGCAACCAATGGTAGCGCCGGGCGTGGCGTGGCCCCAGCCGCACGGGTACCGTGATTTTGCCGGCCAGCTCGTCCGACGCGATATCACGTATATTATTGACATTCAGAACTGCCGTAGCAAAGCAGCCCAGCGCGGCGGCCGGTAGCAGCACGGTCAGCGGCAGGGCTTGCGCCAGCGTAGGCTCGTGCGCATAGGCCTGCAAAAAGTAGGTGCCGCACACACCCACAATCCCAAAAAAGAGAAACACCGATACATCACCCAGGCCCGCATAGCCATATGGGTTGCTACCCGCCGTGTAGTTCACGGCCGCCCAAATGGCAGCCAGGCCCAGCGCCAGAAATGCCAGTAGCACCCACACGCCCGCTACGCCTAGCGCTAGCAGCAGCAGCAGCACACCACTCACGAAAGCCGCCGCGCCAAAGCCCCACATGGCGCGTTTCATCTGGGCCGGCGTGATGGCCCCGCTCTGCACCGCGCGCACCGGGCCTTGGCGGTGCACGCTATCGGCACCGTTTTGCGAGTCGCCGTAGTCGTTGGCGAGGTTGCTGAGTATCTGGAGTAAGATGGTTGTGAACGCCGCAAGCGCCACCACTGGGCCATTAAAATGGCCCGCCGCCTTGGCCAAAAAGCCGCCCGTGAGAATACTGGCTAGCGCGAGGGGTAGGGTGCGGGGGCGGAAGGCGGAAATCCAGGGAGACATTTTCAGTGGGCAGTTAGCAGTAAGCAATTATCAAATAAAGAACGTCATGCCAAGCTTGTCGAAACATCTCTACCAGTCAGGATTCCTAATGGTGTGGTAGAGATGCTTCGGCAAGCTCAGCATGACGTGCTGTTACATTTCGCCAAAGCGAATTACTTCGTGATAGCGGCCACCAATTCGGGGTCGCTCGGTTTCACTTTAGAAGGGTAGAACGCCACTACGTGGCCTTTCTCGTCTACCAAGTACTTGCAAAAATTCCAGTTAGGTGCGTCGCTCACGGCGCCGTTCTTGTCTTTGTCGGCCAAGAACTTGTAGAGAGGGGTAGCATCGTCGCCCTTCACAGCTACGGTCGAAAACAGCGGAAACGTCACGCCGTAATTCTTTTCGCAAAACGAAGCGACCTCTTCATCCGAGTTCAGCTCTTGGTTGAAGCTGTTGCTCGGGAAACCCAGTACGGTCACTTTTTTGCCGTATTTCTTCGACAGCTCCTCCAGCTCCTTGTACTGCGGAGTAAAGCCACACTTGGAAGCGGTATTTACAATCAGGATTTTCTTGCCTTTATACTTGCTCAGCTTCACGTCTTTACCGTCAATGGTCTTCACGGTGTAGTCGTATACGGTGCCGGGGGTAGCCGCGGCTTCGGTGGGCTGCATGGGGGTAGGGCGGGGAGTAGTGAAGGCGAGGCCGAGCGTAGCGGCAGCAGCCAGCGCAAAAACAATGGGTTTCATGAAAGCAGGTTGTTAGCGAAAGGTGAGTAAGCGGCTGATAACCACAAGCCGGCTCGGTAAGTTTAGCCCAGGCTACGGCCGGGGCGGGGTAGCATCGGCCGGAGCGGGAGTAGCGCCGGCGGCTGGCGTCGAAGCCGGGGCAGCGGGCGGTGCACCGGTATTGAGCAGGTCGATGAGGTTGAGGGGCGTGAACTGGGCCGTGTCGCCGGGCTGCACGGTGCGTGTGGTGTCGCGGATGGCCGTCACGATGTACTTATTAGCCGGGCCTTTCAGGCTCACCGAGTAGTTTAGGTTGTTGCGCTGGCCATTGCTAATGAGCCCTTTATTCTGCATGATATCGGCAATGAAGCGGAAATACCAGCGGGTAGTGTTGCGCAGCTCGCCGTATTGGTTGAACGACTGCTTGTAGTACTTGGGCTTGGGAATGATGCTGGCCAGGTAGATGCACTCGCCCAGGTTGAGCTCGCTGGGCCGCTTGGCGTAGTAAAACAGCGCCGCCTCGCGGATACCGTACACGCCGCGCTTACCGCTGGGCCAGCGGTAGGCCGTAGGGCCCCACTCCACGATGTTGAGGTAAATCTCAAACATGCGCTCCTTGGTGAGCGTGTGGGTGTGCGCCACCAGCCAGTTTTCGATGAGCCACACCATCAGCATTTCCTCGGCCTTGCGGCCAATGGTTTTTTCGCGGCTCAAAAACACATTCTTAACCAACTGCATGCTCAGCGTGCTGCCGCCACGGGCAAAGCGCCTCTCCTTGATGTCGGCGATGGCTGCGCCCACAAAGGCCTTTTCCGTGAAGCCGTGGTGCCGGAAAAACTGCGGGTCCTCGGTGGTTTGAATTACGGCCGGCATGTAGGCCGATACATCGGCGTAGGGGGTGAAGTCGGGGTTACTCGGCCCCACCAAGAAGGTGCGCAGCGAATCGCCCTTATCGTTGTAGGCCGTAAACGGAAACTCGCGCTCCAGCATACTCAAATCCTCTTTACCAAAGCGCGTGATGCTGAAGTCTTTGCTAGGCTGTAGCGACGATGCCAGGTGCAGGCTATCCACTTGCAGCAGGTCCACATCTGCCTTGAGGTGGTAGGCCAGCGTGCCGGTGCCGGTAGTGCCCGCCACCACGTCGAACATGCCCTCGGGCAGCGAGTTGAAAAAGGCGTTGGTCGCCACGGGGTCCGAATCGACCTTGAGCTTGACGGCTAGCTTGGGCTTGAGGCGCACCGCGATTTCGGGGTGAAATACCAGCTGGTTGAGCACCGCCCGCGTGCCAGGGTCGAGCGACACGGTGCCGCGGCCCAGCGTGGCCACAAAATCGAGCTGGCCGCGGTGCACCACAATGTCTTCCGACGCCAAGCGCTTGTGAAAGAAACTGAAGTTGCGGGCCGCTACCGAGCCACGCACCGTGAGCTGCCCCCCGGTTTTTTCATCGGCTACGAAGTCCTTACCCCTCAGCTCGACCCGAATGGTATCGAACGACACCAGCGCCCCAAATTTGCGGGCCACGTAGGGCACCTGTACAGAGTTTTTTACGCCGAATAGCTGAAGGTTCAGGGCATAGTCGCCCGGCGCGACAGTGCCGCCTACCCCCAGTTCGTTCACTACCGAATCGACAGTAGCCGTGAGGCGGCCCTGCACCTCGCCGTCCTCGATGCTGAGGCGCGGCATGGTCAGCTGCACCTGGTGGCGCGGGCTGTCGTAGCGCACCACAAACTGCCGAAAATCGGCCTCACCCGGCACATTGCCGAAGCCCGCGTCGAGCACTTGGTTTAGCAGTAGGCCATAGTTGCGGCCTAAGGCCGTATCGCGGCGCACCACGGGGGTAGGGCCAGCCTTTTTGAGTAGAAAGGCAAAGTTGGTGGCACCCTGGGCGTCTTTATGGGCGGTGAGGCGAGCGCGGTCAATCTGCAATTCGCTGAACACCGGCCGCCCCGCAAAGAGCGAGCGGAGGCTGAGGCTGACTTGCAGGCGGCGCGCCGTAAGCAGGGTATCGCCGGCGGCTACGGGGCCGGCGGCCGCCGTGGGCACCAGGCTCATGCCCGCAATCTCCACGGTTTTGAGAGCCAGGAAATGAGCGGGGCCCAGCGTTAGCGTTACCGGGTATTTGCGCTCGACGCGGGTTTTAACCTCGCCCAGAGCATAGTTCAGCAGCTGTTGGCGCTTCCACAAAAACACGCCGAGGGCCAGCAGCAGCAGCGCCAGCAGGCCAGCCAGGGCATAAATAAGTCTTTTTTTAGCAAGAGCGGATACGCGCATACCGGCAAAGTTACCGGGTTGACGGTTTCTGGTTCTGGATTTTGTGTTTTTAGTAGCTGGTTTTTCCTCCTTTGAATGGGGTAGCGCACGGCCAACGGCTGCCTACCCGGCCGAGCCGGGCCAGATTGGCTGCTAGTTTTGCCGCTGCAAAATCAGCCCACGCCCCTACCCCATGCTTACTGCCCTCTCGCCGCTCGACGGCCGCTACCAGCGCCAAACGGCCCCCCTCGGCTCCTACTTCTCCGAACTGGCGCTCATGCGCTACCGTGTGCGGGTAGAGGTCGAGTACTTTATTGCGCTGTGCCAAGTGCCGCTGCCACAGCTAGCCGCCGTGCCGGCCAGCTCCTTGCCGGCCCTGCGCGGCCTCTACGAGCAGTTTGGCGAAGCCGAAGCCCAAGCCATTAAGGCCCACGAGGCCATCACCAACCACGACGTGAAGGCCGTGGAATACTACCTACGCGACGAGTTTACAAAGCTGGGCTTGGGTGATTACCTAGAATTTATTCACTTCGGCCTGACGTCGCAGGACGTCAATAACACCGCTATTCCGCTCAGCCTGAAGGAGGCGATGACCGACGTTCTCCTACCCCGCTTTGAGCAGGTGAAGGAGCAGCTGGCAGGGCTGGCCACCGGTTGGGCCACAGTGCCCATGCTAGCGCGCACCCACGGCCAGCCCGCTTCGCCTACCCGCTTGGGCAAGGAGGTAGAAGTGTTTGTAGCGCGGCTTACTGGCCAGCTGGCCCTGCTGCACCAAGTGCCCTACGCGGCCAAGTTTGGCGGCGCTACCGGGGGGTTTAACGCGCACTTTGTGGCCTACCCCGGCACTGACTGGCACGCGTTTGCCGAGCAGTTTGTGCAGGGCACGCTGGGGCTGCAGCGCACGTTTCCGACTACCCAAATTGAGCCTTACGACAACCTAGCGGCTTTTTGTGATGGCTGGAAGCGCTTGAACACCATCTTGCTGGACCTATGCCGCGACGTGTGGCAGTACATTTCGCTCGGTTATTTTAAGCAGACGCTGAAGGCGGGCGAAGTAGGCTCGTCGGCTATGCCACACAAGGTAAACCCGATTGATTTTGAGAACGCCGAGGGCAACCTAGGCGTGGCCAACGCGCTGCTGGAGCACTTTGCGGCTAAGCTGCCTATTTCGCGCCTACAGCGCGACCTCACCGACTCGACGGTGCTGCGCAACTTGGGGGTGCCGCTGGGCCACATTCTGATTGCGCTCGGCGCCATTGCGCGCGGTCTAGGCAAGCTGGCGCTCGACGAAAGCGCCCTAGCCCGCGACCTCGATGCCAACTGGGCGGTGCTGGCCGAGCCCATCCAGACCATCCTGCGTCGCGAAAACTATCCCGACCCTTACAATGCGCTTAAGCAGCTCACACGCACGGGCGGCGCCATCTCGGCCGCTACCATTGCCGGCTTTGTGGAGGAGCTGGCCGTGCCCGAGAGCGTGAAGGCCGAGCTACGCGCCCTCACGCCCAGCAGCTACGTGGGCCGCTAGCCAATAGCCACTATTTCATTTATTCTTCATTACTTAGCGCCAGCTAGCGCGCCAGGCGTGGACCTGGGCGCTGGCTGGCGCTAATGACGGATACAAGCCTAATAACTGCTAAAATTCGCGAAGTAGCCGCCACGGCCGACGTATATCCGGGGGTGGTCATTCTGCTCAATAGCCGCACGCAGGGCGTGGAGTACATGTCGGCGCGCGGCTTGGAAATCTTGCAAATCACGCTGCCCGAGTTGCGGGCATTGGGGGCGGCTTACCATGCGCGCTTTTTCAACACCGAGGAAGCCGTGCACTACGCGCCCCGCATTTGGGAAGTGCTCGACCGCAACGACCCGGACTTGGTTGTGTCGTTTTTTCAGCAAGTGCGGCCTACCCCTTGCGCCAGCTGGAGCTGGTACTTCAGTACCCTGCGCCTGCTGCTGCGCGGCACCGACGGGCTGCCGCTGCTCCTCATTTGCATGGCCAGCCCCATCACGCCGCAGGAACATTTGGCCCTCAAGGTGAATTTGCAGCGGCTACTTGCTGAAAGTCACTTTCTGCGCGCTCATCACGACCGTTTTGCTACCCTTACCAGCCGGGAGCGCGAAGTGCTGCGCCGCTCGGCCCTGGGCCAGTCGGCCTCAGAAATCGCTACGGACCTATTTATCTCGCCCAAAACCGCCGAAACGCACCGCCGCAACCTGCGCCGCAAGCTACAGGCCGAATCGGCCTTTGAGCTCAGCCAGTACGCTAGAGTTTTTGACCTAATCTGAGCCAGCCCTACCCCCTCCATAACCGGTAACAAATACTCTAATACCAGCAGTTGTTGCCTTGCCTAACAGGTACTTTTTTCTTCTTAAAATACCTACTTCCGGGTATTGCTGCTGCCTGAAGAAGAGATGAACTTTACTGACACTTCGCGGTAGCCAGGCGCACCTCTTAAAGGGCGACCAGCCGCAAAACCCGTCTCCCAAGCATTCGCTCACTTTCTCCCTTTTTCCGCTGCGGGTAGCCGTCCGCACGGCAGCTGGGCTGCTTTGAAAACAAACTGCCTATGGCTAGCCGGCCCTGGTTATCGCTCGCGCTTTAGCGGGGAGATGGCCAGGGCCGGCTATTTTTGCGGCTTGTCCTCATTGCCTGCCTAGTGTCCCAGCTCCTGCACGATATCCCCGTTCGCCCCGACTGCCGCTTTTTTCGCGGTGACCTGCCTTGCCGGCCCAACAAAGAACATGGCTATATGTGCGGCGACTGCCCAGTATATGAGCCCGTTACGAAGCGCATCCTGCTGATTAAGCTCGGGGCGATTGGCGACGTTATCCGGACCACGCCGCTGCTGCGGCGGCTGCGCCAGGAGTATCCGGGCTGCTACATCACCTGGCTCACGCTCACGCCGGCCATTTTGCCGCAGGGCCAGATTGAAGAGATTCTGAAGTTTGACTACGCCAGCGCGCTGCACTTGCAGGCCCGGCGCTTCGACATTGCCATCAACCTCGACAAGGAGAAAGAAGCGGCGGCGCTGCTACTCAACGTGCGGGCCGACAGCAAGTTTGGCTACACCTTGCGCGAGTACGACGGCGTGCCGTGGCCCGTAAATGACTTAGCCGACCACAAGTACCTCACTGGCGTCTTCGACCAATTGAGCCTGGGTAATACCAAGCCCTACGTGCAGGAGATTTTTGAGCTCTGCGGCTTCGATTTCCGGGGCGAAGAATATGTGTTCGACACCCACGACGACAAGGGCTACGACTGGGCGTCCCTACCCCCCGCCGGCGCGCGCATCGGCCTTAATACTGGCTGCGGCGACCGCTGGACTACCCGCCTCTGGAGCACCGAGAAGTGGATAGCGCTGATACAGAAGCTACAAACGGCCGGCTACGCGCCCGTGCTGCTGGGCGGCGAGGCCGAGCACCCGCGCAACCTGGAGCTGCAAGCCGCCACGGGTGCCGCCTACCTCGGCACCTTCCCCCTACCCCAATTCATCAACCTAATGAACCAGATGCAGGGCATCGTGACGCAGGTGACCATGGGCATGCACATCAGCATCGCGCTGCGCAAGCCCACGATTTTGATGAACAACATCTTCAATGCCCACGAATTTGACCTCTACGGCCGGGGCCAAATTGTGCAGCCCAACAAGCAATGCGTGTGCTTTTACCGCGGTACCTGCCGCCTCGGCACCAGCTGTATGGAGGACTTACCGGCCGAAAAGGTATTTGAAGCCGTGCAGCAAAGCGTGCCTCAGTAGAGTAGATAAACTTTAGCTTGCTACCGGGAGCAACATGGCAAGCTAAAGCTTACTCTACACGCCCTACTTCCTTGAGCGCGGCCACCATCACTTCCCACGAAAATTTCTTGGCCTCCTGCCGCACACCGGTCGCGAAAGTTTCTTCGCGGTCGTTGGTGTAGAAATCTACTAGCGCATCGGCGATGGCGGAGGGGGTAGGCGGCACCACGTAGCCTACTACGCCGGCCGGAATCAGCTCAGCGAGCCCGCCCACATCGGTCACCAGCATGGGCCGGCCAAAGTGGTAGGCGACCTGCGATACACCACTCTGGGTGGCGTTTTTGTAGGGCTGAATGACCAGGTCAGCGGCGCTGAAATAGTCGGCTACCCGCTCATTCGGAATAAAATCGGTGGCGCGCACCAGGCGGCTTTCCAGGTTGTGTTTTTTGATTAGCGCCTCATAGGGCGCGGCATCTTCGTAAAATTCGCCCGCAATAACGAGCTTCACGGGCAGCGCAGCCACCCGCACGTCGGCCAGCGCTTCGAACAAGATATCGAGCCCTTTGTAGGCCCGAATGAAGCCAAAGAATAGCACGTAGCGAAACTGCGGCGATAGCCCCAGCGCCGCCAAGGCGTCCGCTTTGGGCTTAGCCGGGCCAAAGTTATCGTACAGTGGATGAGGCCGGTAGAGCGCCGGCTTCGTGCCAAACCCCAGCCCTTGCAAATCGGCCAATACGCTGCGGCTCATGGTCACGAAGCCATCGCAGGCGCGCAAAAAGTAGCGCGTAAGTGGCCCATCACCAAGCCGCTTCTCGTGCGGAATCACGTTGTCGGTGATAGCCACGATGCGCGTGTGGCCATTCGCCTGTGCTAGCCGCGCCACCGTGCCCAGCGCCGGCCCCATAAACGGCAGCCAAAACCGGAACACTACCAAATCGGGCCGCTCGCGCCGCAGCCGCCGCCCTACCCCCACCCAGGAGAGTGGATTTATCGAATTGATACTCACCTCAATCGCCAGGTCGGTAGGCCCGGCTTCGGTGCTGAACTGCGTTTGGCCCGGAAACAAAAAATCTGGGTATTGCAGCGAAAACGTGACGATACGCACTTCATCGCCCGCGGCCTGAAAAGCCCGCGCCAAGCGCTCGTTGTAGGTGGCCAGGCCGCCGCGTAGGGGGTAGGCGGGGCCGATGATAACGACGTTCATCGCAGCGTTTCCCGCACCAGGTAGTCGTTGCGCCGTGGGCCGTTTAGCTGCACCATTTCGGCCAGAAAACCGGCCAGAAACAGCTGCACGCCAATAATAACGGCCACCAGCGACAGAAAGAACAAGGGCTGCTGCGTCACGCCCCGCGCCTTAAGGTTGTGCAGCGAGAGCCACCACTTTTCGCCCGTCAGCCACACCGTCAGCAGCATGCCGACCAGGAACGAGAGCGAGCCCAGCGTGCCAAAAAAGTGCATCGGCCGCCGCCGAAACCGGCTTACGAACGTGATACTGGCCAGGTCCAGAAAACCGTATACGAAGCGCTCCAGCCCAAACTTAGTGACGCCGTACTTGCGCTCCTGGTGCTGCACCACCTTCTCGCCTATCTTCTTGAATCCATTCCACTTAGCGATAACAGGAATGTAGCGGTGCATTTCGCCGTATACCTCAATTGCTTTCACCACGCGCTGGTCGTAGGCCTTTAAGCCGCAGTTGAAGTCGTGGAGCTGAATGCCCGAAATCGCCCGCGTAGCGCCGTTGAAAAGCTTGGTCGGAATGGTTTTCGACAGCGGGTCAAACCGCTTCTGCTTCCAACCGCTCACCAGGTCGTAGTGGTCCTCCGTAATCATGCGGTAGAGCGCCGGCAGTTCCTCGGGCGAGTCTTGCAAATCGGCATCCATGGTGCACACCACCCGGCCCCGCGCAGCCTCAAAGCCTACGTTGAGAGCCGCCGATTTGCCATAGTTGCGGTTGAAACGGATGCCGCGCAAGGCCATATCCTGGCTAGCCAGCGCCTCAATCACCGTCCAGGAGTCGTCGGTCGAGCCGTCGTCAATCAGGATAACTTCGTACGAAAGTCCCTGCGCCGTCAGCACCCGCTGAATCCAGCGCGTCAGCTCAGGTAAAGATTCCGCTTCGTTGAGCAGCGGAATAACGATAGACAGCTCCACTGAGGAACTGGTGGTTATTTTATTCAAACTCAGGCTTCGGATTTTTAACGAATGCGGAGGTAATCAGGCTAATAAGAAAGCCAAAAAACAGGGTTCCTACGATAACGAAAACCAGCATGATAGGACCACTGGTAAACTTAGCCGACAACGCCATGGCTTGGTCAATCTGCGCATCCGACATGGTGCCTTTAGCTTCCAATTCGGTTCGGGCTCTTTCCATGGTCCGCGTCATGGTATCCGGGTCAATTAGAGTAGTGTACACGTACACGAAGGCCGCCCCAAGCACGCCGACTATCACCGACACGAGCGCGCCGATGCGGAGGCCTTCGCCGTAGCTCATAAAGCCAGCATTACGCTGCCGGTATTCACGCTGGGCCAGCACAATACCTAGAAGCAAGACAATGGTAGTCAAGAACTTCAGGAAAGCGTTTTGCTCCAGCTGTAGCGCATATAATGCAAAAGAGATGAGAACGCTCACTAGGCCAGTTAATAGCCCGTAGCGAATGCTCACAGTGCTCGGCGTAATTACTTCCTTAGTAGTTAATTCCATGGTAAGCAAGGAGGGGGTAAGAAGGTGAAAGCGCGTTATTCGCGGAAGTAGATTCCGCCCGGAAAGGCAAGCAGTAGCCCAAATAACAGCACTAAGCTGAAATTTCCAACCGCCATATCCCGCACCGTTAGGTTAGTGACGTTTTGTATCTGCTGCTTTTCGAGCGGTAGGTTACGCTTTTCCTTGGGCGTTTCGGCGTGTTGCAGCCGCACTATTTCGAGGGCCTCAGCGCGGTGCCGAGCCAACGCTGGCTCGCCGGCCCCGTGCGCTAAGCCCACCACGCTGGCGGCCGAGATGAGCGCTGCTAGAAGTGCCGTGCCCCCACCTACTGCCAGCGCTCGGCCCAGACCAGGTCGGGCAGGGGCCAGCTGGCGCCGTAGCAGCCACTGGCTGCCTACCACCGCTAGCGGCACCAACAGCTGCGCCAACATTTGCTTTGGTCCAAAGGCATTATTACCAGTTAGTTGTAGGCCCAGCATCCAGGCAGCACATACCAGCCCTACCCCTACCCCAAAGCGCAAAGCCAACCGCAGCACCAAGCCCGAGGCAGAAGCTGCCGCAACCGCTGGCTTATTTGTCGAATCTACAGATTGCATATGCTTCAAATCAGCCGGCAAGATACGCCAGCGCGTATGCCTGATTAGTTAGGCAGCCACTGCCGGGCGCCCTACCCCCTTGCGCCGACCAAAGCGTAGCAGCAAGGCCTCAGCCAGCAAGCTTACCAAAACTAGCAGCAAGCAATAGCGCCACAAGGGCTGCCCAGCCTGCTCGCTACGGTACTGGGCCAGCGCTGTAGGTTGAGCGCCGGTGTCGAGTACACGCACATTAGGGTGGTTCGGCCCAATCAGCTGTCGCAATTCCGCAGCCGAGTAAGCCGTTAACTCTGATTCGCGTTTGGGCGCGTTGAAAGCCAACGTAGTTACTGTTCTACCTTGGTATTGCAGCTTATAAAAGCCGGGGTTGGTAAGTCCGGTAGGTACCTCCAGGAGTAGCTGCCCACCCTGCACGCGCTGGGTTGGAATGAACGTTGAGCTATCGCGCACTAAGCGGTAACTCGCCTCCTCTCCCTTGGAGTCACTTTGCTTAGCCGGTACCGATAGAGCTACCGAAGGCGTCGTGAGTCGATAAGCTGGTAGTTGATCAGTGCGGTAGCTCAACATAGCCAGCCGATACAGCACAGGCACAAACAATGGATGCGCTGTAAAATCCGAGTATTCTTTAGCAAAGGGAGCCGCAAACACATACGTTCGGCCGGTCCCACTACTAAACTCTGTTAGGAATCCGTCCCCATCGCGAAGCCGTAGAATATCAGTACCCGCTTGCCTCAGGTGCAGCACCGGCGCTACCTGCGGCATCACCACCCACGGCGGCTGCGCGCCAAACACTTCCTTAAAAAATGGGTTGCGAGCGCTAGGCATCAGCACTTCTTGGCGGGGTAAGGAGCTCGCGGCACCAGTATTCCATTGCTCACCTCCTACCCCCAATGTTTTGAACAACTCCTGATACGAGGCGTGGGCAGTTGGGCTAGCTGCTGGCACCACTACCACGCTGCCTCCCCGCCTCACCACGCTTGCTAGTGCCTCACGCAAGCCAGCTTCTACCTGTGGCACTTCGCGTACAAGTACCAAATTAGCACGCCGCAATAGCCCATAGTCTACTACTTGCGGCTTAACAAAAGAATAAGTGAATAGGGGCTCATTCACATAGGCTGAGCGTGCTATTGGCTCTTCACCAATCTCCACAACATTAACAGCCGCTGCTGGCTGCAATGTAAAGTAATAGGTATTGTCGAAAGTAACGGGAACGTCCTGCGTCACTACTTGGCCCATAGCCAGCTTATTATCTGGCAGTTGCACTTGCACTACTACCTCATTACTCTGGCCTGGTTTCACCGAAATCTGCAACGTAGCCACTTGCTGTTTGCCCAGCAATATTTTCACCGGACAATCAGTCACGACTTCTGTCCCACCGTTGTGCAGCCTGATATGCAGCGCGATATTTGTCCGAACCCGCACAAATGCGTCGTTAAGCCACACGCTATCTACATAGATATTGCCCGTTGGCTTAGCTACCAACGGCAATAACACTACAGGTTCACGGCGCTGCACTTGCTGCAATAGCTGCGGCAGCATTTCTGATTTTTGAAAATCACTGATTATGTAAAGTGGGCTTTTTTGCTCTTCCTGCAAAGCCTGACGCACTCCGCTACTACCCCAGCCTCGCACCGCTATCCTTTGGTCAGCGATTGCAGCTAAGTAAGAAGATAATTGGAAACTACTACCCTTTTGATTAAGTAATTTAAAGCGTGCAGCCGTACTATAGCTTCGCCCAAGCACTTCTCCCGCTACTAACGCCTCTTGCCGTAGTTGGCGTTGAGTTTGCCCCGCAGCCTGCATGCTACCCGAATTATCAACTAATACGCTGACTAATCCAGCATCACCTACAATATTCTGGCTATTAGTTGAAATGAATGGCTGGCAAAAGAGTAATACTAATGCTATAATTGCTACTACCCGGGTCAAGAACACGAGCAGTTCTTGCAATTGCCGTCGCCGCATAGTTGTCAGTTCTACCTCTCGAATAAAACCCGTATTGGTAAAAAGCACTCGTTGCGGCCGACGTAGTTGCAGCAGGTGAATAATTACCGGCACGGCTATCGCCAGCATCCCCCACAAAAACCTCGGATATAGTAGCTGCATCAAGTAATCAATCTTTTGTCCTTAGCACAAAAGAACAACAACAAAACCACCTCTTTTAGTCAGTAACGATTCAAACTAACGATTTAAAAGGAATAAGTAATTCTGAATCTATATGATTAGTACTTACTCGCCCCCGCAGGGGGTAAGGCCAGGCGGCGAGGCCAGCTAGCCAGGCTGGGATGGGGCTAACATGCCAACAGCCCCGGGCCGGCCGCTGGTAAAAGCGGGCACGGCACGGGGCTGCGGGTCTG
>Ga0160428_1000585_pt1 | contig 38200 bp, 25 predicted proteins | sample SolpanmetagenomM_FD_108198 | JGI IMG/M metagenome (GOLD analysis project Ga0160428, IMG submission 108198) | Solar panel surface microbial communities from Lawrence Berkeley National Laboratory, California, USA - M | ecosystem: Engineered > Built environment > Solar panel > Unclassified ... | reverse complement strand
GTACCCATTTCGAAGGCAAAAATCTTTTTTTTAGGGGGAGGTTTTTTAGACATGGATTAAAATATTTTTAATTCCCCCCACCCCAAAGGAAAACCCCTCCCCCCCCCCCCCCTTACTTCTCCATCTAAAAAAGCACTCGTCAATGCAAAGGCTTACTAGTATATTGAGACATCTTCCTGCCTCGAAATCAGTCGCCAATATGTCAACATCAAACCCCGTAGTGTCCACTGGTCATCCTCGCCACGTCTTCCTAGCCATCATTGGCGCAACAGGCGGAGTCTCTACCCACTTCCTCTCCCAACTCGAGGCTCTTTCCCACCGCTATCTTTCACTAGCTCGCTCACCAATTCGCCTATCCCTCGTCTACGTCGCCCGCTCCCGCACCTCTGTCCTCGCCGAGTATCACAACCCAATCACTTTCGCTCACTGGTCAGATGCTCTAGCTACTTCTACAAAAGAGCCTCTTCCACCACAAGCACTCGCAGACTACCTATCCAAAGCTCCTGGACGAGCTGTGGTGATCGACAACACAAGCAATCAAGAAGTTGCAGAGTCATATCCACTATTCCTGAAGAAGGGCGTCAGCGTTGTCACACCAAATAAGAAAGCATTCTCTTCAGATCTTGCACTCTGGGAGGACATCTTCAGCTCTGCCGCAAACGGCTCAGGACCGGAAGGCGCAGGTTATGTCTTCCACGAGAGTACAGTCGGTGCTGGACTGCCTGTTATCAACACACTGAAGGATCTACTTGAGACTGGAGATATCGTAACCAAGATCGAAGGCGTGTTCAGCGGTACAATGTCCTTCTTGTTCAACAGCTTCATGCCTGTCGGAGGAGGTGGAGGCAAGTTCAGCGCGGAAGTGAAGAATGCCAAAGACCTTGGCTATACAGAGCCAGATCCAAGAGATGACCTGAACGGGATGGATGTAGCACGAAAACTGACAATTCTTGCACGGCTGTGCGGTGTCAAAGTTGCAAGCCCAACAGGTTTCCCTGTCCAGAGTCTTATTCCAAGTGAATTGGAGACATGTAAATCTGGAGATGAGTTCATGTCACGATTGCACGAGTTTGATGGCAAGATCGAGGACGTGAAAAATGAGGCGGAAAAGGAAGGAAAGGTCGTGAGGTATGTGGGAAGTGTTGATGTGCATACTGGTGCTGTCGATGTCGGATTACAAAAGTTCGATGTCAGTCATCCGATTGCAGCGCTGAAGGGCAGCGACAACATTATCAACTTCTACACGCATAGATATGGAAAGAATCCTTTGACTATTGTTGGGGCAGGAGCTGGGGGTGATGTGACGGCAATGGGTGTCACAGCAGATCTGATACGAGTATTGAACCACTTGTACTAGAAATCAAGCGACCTCGGATGAAAAGCTATGAGAGGACGTCCCCAGCACGCCTAATAAAGGTCGTTCCAATGTGCAGCAGAGAACAGTATCGGAGTTGGCAGACGGTACAAGCCAGAGCCTCTGTGTTGTGGGACTAAGACAAACAAAAGCATATACATCTCTTAGACTCATAGAGGAAGCATGGTTTTGTCTGATCACTTTCTGACTGTGCGTCTTTAGCTCCACCGCATTGCTGTTTGAGTTGTCTGAAACAATTTGTTTACTTTTTGCCAAGCCATCGTATTGTCGTTTGTGATGACGTAAGATCGTGATGACTTCCATTACCATTCCTTTTCAGCACTATTCAATGACGTGCATGATTGGGCTTTAGTGCTTCAGTCTGTGTTGATTTCATGACAGTCGTTGCTGCGGAAATGGTGGAGGAGGCACTTCCTGAAATAAAGGCTGAGGAGGTTGAGCCACCCCTTGCTGTTACTGCAGACTTGAAAGAGGCGAACAACTCAGAGTCAGCCCTCGAAATTGAAGATGGCGATAAAGATGCGGCACCAGTTTCGCAAGGAGATGACGAAGCTTCTCGGCTTGCTGGACTTCTCACCACTCGAAAAGATCAAGACGAGCTCGAAAATGACATCAGCCGTCAAGCAGATCAGATGCTGCTCGAGCAGTCAGATGAGCGAGATCAGAAGCGCCTCGAAAAGACACTCGTAGCAAAAGAAAAGCTTGTCTCTCAAGTGAGGCGTCTTCAGCAACGCCTTGGTAATACTGGATCTACCATGGCTCTGAAAATACGTGCAGAGATAGAACACTATCAGCCACAGATCGATTCATTGAACACGGATCTTGAGCAGATTCAGAAGCGCATGGCCGAGCGACATGCTGAAGCTGAAGCTGCTGCTGATGGTGCCTTGGCGGAGCAGGCTGGTAATTCTAGGATGCCTGGTGAAAGCAAAAGAGACTTTTTGATCAGGACTGGCAAGATCACTCCATTTTCGAGAATGGGCCAGCAGACTTTGCAGAGAGCTTCTTCGAGTCTGGCCGAAGTCATGCTAGACGCAGAAGAGCAAGGTGAAGGCGAGATCGATGAAGAGGAAGAAGTCAACGGTGCTAAGGATGCTGATCAGCAGATGTCGCATAGGAACTTGCTCATGCCTGGTTTTCAGGATGTCGCCTCCAGTGAGGCTGAATCTACTGTAGAATCTATTGACCCTCGACCTCGCAAGAAACGAAAGGTGCTGAGAAAGTCCAGACTTGCCGAGGAAGCGAGTGACGCAGATGAGTATGCACCAGGAGATGCTTCTGGGGACGACTATGCGCCTGCAGATTCAGGAAAGCTCGATCCAGTCACCAGCGAAGATGAGTTCGATGACGATGATGTTGGTGTCATGGCAGAAGGTAGTGACGCCTCAAATTCTGGAAGCAGGAAAAGGAAAAGCAAGAAGTCGCGCAGTAAACAGGCCGAAGAGGAAGATTTGACTGGAGTGGATGATGGTGATGAGAAGGTATTTCAAGCAAGGCTGTCCAAATGGGTCAACGGACGAAGAGCTGCCCGAAAGAAGGCGCAAGTAAAGGATTTGACGGGGATGGCCGCACATGGTACCGTAAAGCAAGAAGATGAGGAAGACAACAATAAAGCAGAAGAGTCAGACGAGGGCATTACAGAACAGGACGTGGAGGAATGGTTTCAGCCGCATCCAACCCGACCAGATGCACAATTCGACAATGGGTTTCGAGTACCAGGAGATATATTCCCTTCTTTGTTTGATTATCAGAAAACAGGTGTACAGTGGCTATGGGAGCTCTACTCCCAGCAAGTAGGTGGCATCATTGGTGATGAAATGGGTTTGGGCAAGACGATTCAAATTATATCTTTCATCGCGGGACTACATCATTCCAAGCTATTGAAAAAGCCCATTATCGTAGTAACCCCTGCCACCGTCATGAAACAATGGGTAAACGAGTTTCATCGCTGGTGGCCACCTCTACGAGTATCTATTCTTCACACGTCTGGCAGTGGCATGATGGACGTACGGAAAGAACGACAGCTTGAGGATGAAATGGAGAAACGTGCGTATGGTACTAAAGTCAAGTCGACACCAGGCGGCAAGGCAGCACAGAGGATCATTGATCGCGTACTTAGAGAAGGACATATCTTGGTGACCACATATTCCGGCCTGCAAACGTATGCAGGGCTACTGATCCCAATCGATTGGGGTTATGCAGTTCTGGATGAGGGACATAAGATCAGAAATCCAAACACTTCAATCACCATCTATTGTAAAGAACTCAGGACAGCCAATCGAGTTATCCTCTCTGGTACGCCTATGCAAAACAACCTGACCGAGCTATGGTCATTGTTTGACTTCATCTTTCCTATGCGTTTGGGAACGCTGGTCAACTTTCGCAATCAGTTCGAGATACCTATCAAGCAAGGTGGCTACGCCAATGCATCTAACCTCCAAGTTGAGACAGCTTTGAGATGTGCCGAGACCTTGAAAGACGCAATAAGCCCTTATCTTCTACAGCGTTTTAAGGTTGATGTGGCAGCTGATCTACCTAAGAAGACTGAACAGGTGCTCTTTTGTCGCCTCACAAAATTGCAACGCGAGGCATATGAGATGTTCCTTAACTCCAGCGAAATGAATGCAATCGTGCAGGGCAAAAGGCAGGCCCTATACGGTATCGATCTCTTGCGCAAGATCTGTAACCATCCCGATCTTCAAGATCACAAACGCTTGTCCATCCAGTCCAGCTACAACTATGGTAGTGGTGCCAAGTCAGGGAAGATGCAAGTCGTCAAAGCTCTCCTCGAGCTTTGGCGTGACACAGGACACAAGACCTTGCTGTTTGCTCAACATCGAATCATGCTGGATATTCTCGAGAGATTCCTTCGTACGATAGGTAACTTCAACTTCCTACGTATGGACGGAAACACGCAAATAAAAGACCGTCAGATATTGGTGGACCGATTTAACAATGACCCAAGCTTGCACGTCTTTCTGCTAACCACAAAGGTCGGCGGTCTCGGCGTCAACCTCACAGGCGCAGATCGTGTCATCATCTACGATCCAGATTGGAATCCTTCAACAGATATCCAAGCCCGAGAGCGTGCCTGGCGTCTTGGGCAAAAGCGAGAAGTCATGATCTACAGATTGATGACAGCAGGCACCATCGAGGAGAAAATCTATCACCGACAAATTTTCAAACAGTTCCTGACCAATAAGATCCTGCGTGACCCCAAACAACGGCAGACTTTCCAGCTGAAGGATTTGCATGACTTGTTTACACTTGGTGACGAGAATGAAGAAACGGAAACTGGTGGGCTTTTCCAGGGCACTGAGACAAAAGTCAAAGATGATGACGACGATGGTGTTGAGACTGTCGAAACTGCCCCGAACGATGCGAGCACCATCAGCAAAATGGTCGGCGTGGCGCATCACGAACACTTTCGTACTGGTGAAGACGACACCACATCCGCCACCAACACAGATGCCCACGACACTTCCGAAGCTGTCACATCCACGTCCTCAAACAACCCCACCCGCCTCCTCTCAACCATCTTCGCTCGCTCCGGCGTATCCTCCACAATCGAACACGACGCGATCATGGGCGGCAACAGCATCAAACCCGGCGTTCTCACCGCTGACCCGGGCATCATCGCCCGCGAAGCCAAGCGCGTTGCTGCACTGGCTGCAAAGGAGTTGAAGCAGGCTGGTGAGGCGGCCAGGTCTGTGCCTGTTGGTACGCCGACTTGGACAGGTACTGTTGGTATTGCTGGACGGCCTGGCTCAGATAACGCTTCTCCATATGTCCGTGGTGGCGGCTTGAGTGCCGGAAGAGGTGGTAGAGGCGGGGGCCCCTCGTCCAGCGCTGTTCTTGCAAACCTGTCCGCTCGTCAAGGCCTCTCTACCTCCATTTCACAACGTCTCAGTAGTCCCGCTTCAGGCAGTAGTCGTGGCGTAACACCTCAAGCACAAGCACAAGGCAAGGATTTCATGAAGTTGATTCGTGACTATCTGATTGCGCATGGTGGTGCGGTATATACACAGATGCTGATTGACCATTTCAATCGGTACTGTGAAAGTCCTGAGAGGACGGCCGAGTTCAAGGAGATGCTGAAGGTGATTGCAGTATTAGATAAAGGTGATGGTGGTGGTGGTGGTGGCGGTGGTGATATTACAAGCAGAGGCAGAGGTGCTAGGGGTCGCGGAGGCAGGCAAGCGCAGCAGGGTGCAGCTAGAGGTGGTAGGGGCAAGTGGGTGCTTAAGAAGGAGTATGGTGGTACTGCTTAGCTCTGTCGTGTCGTGGGCAAGGAGTAAGTGACAAAGAATGGGTAGTTAGTGGTGCTCGATACGCCACACAACCCCAGCGCAACAGAGCTTACAGCATTGCTTTTACTTGAGAATGACGAAAAAGGTATATATTTAGATCATGCTAAACACGTATTGATAATCTACATTCTAGAACACAGTGTTACTGTCAAGAGAGCCTGCATGCTACAAAAGTATCTACGTCAGTGCTTCAGAAAAAGAGCATGATCATCATCTAAGCAAGAGGAGGAATCTGGAACGTCGAAACGAATCTGACCCGGGCTTCACTGGAAGGCAACGCTCTATACCTCCTCCTGTTCCTTTGTTGGATTCATTATACTCAGAGTCTCATGCAACACTTCCTTCAGCGTCCTCGTTTGCCACGCCAACAGTTTATCTTCGCCTGCAGCTTCCTCTACCTCCCTCTTTCTTAACGAGCCCTTCCGATCTTTTTGCTAAATAGGTGCCCGTGGAACACCCACTACGGTATAGCACAGGTTTTCCCATAACCTCCTATCCTGCCTTACGTCTCTATCCCTCGTAAACTGAGTGCTCAATCACCCCGTTTATTGTCGAAATAGAATCCCATACCTAACTCCTCTTACACTTCCAATTCTCCCATACAACATCTACACAGTTACAGCATCCAGTATCTAGCATCTAACAGTCCCAGCAGCAACTCAGTCCTTCAAGCACCAACAAACTGGATCTGCTCACCCTGCTTCTCTCTTTCCTGCCTCTCTCCATCCCATTTATCTCTCTCCTTACCTCTCTTTTCTGCTTTGTTTCTCTCGCCTACTTGATTTCTGTTGCCTACTTGATCTCTTTCGCCTACCTTATTTCTCTCGGCCTCTACCTACGATTTTCACCTCAGCTTCTTCCAGATCGAATGAAGATTAAAAAGAACAAGACTAGTCCAGCAAGCACGTATATAGATACAGTATAGTAAATCAGAAAAGAAAGCCAAGCAAGACAAGAACGTCTCCTCCGACAAGCTAAGACAAGACACTTGTAGTTGGACCAAATAAACACAGATTATGGTAAAAGATATCAGCAGTTTCCGGTCGTTTAGCCATTATTAGTTCTACCGTAGCATACATGCATAGCTCATGTCATGCCTATTGGATCCAATCTAATCCTACCAAGCCTATATAAAACACCTCGCTATTGCATGCGAAAAGGAAAAATCTCAGTACCACTCGACCCAGCTACTCGGCATCTTCCCAACAACTCTTTGCCTACTAGGCAGCGGTTCAGCATACCCCGGTCCATCCTTACTTCCCAACCCAACACCCGCACTCCCCGCCACATAAAAGCCCACCAACACCACAAGATAACTCAGAATCAAAATGCTTCCCTTGAAATAATTGCTCTTTCCCTCTCCATACATATAACTGAGCAAGAACACGCACAAGATCACCGTCACCATATCCCACTGCGGGAAGATGAGCGTGAACGTATGGTCGACCACTTTGACCGGATCGATCTGCGGTTCCCACCAGCCATCCAAAGCACTAAACAGCACTAGTGCAGGGATTTGGAGGAGACAGACTTGGAGCGCGTATGCTGAGCCAATCTCCATGGATAGAGCAATATTCCCGTTCATGGCGAAAGAAATGGCGTTTAGGAATTCAGTCGTGTTTGGGACGAGCGCGAAGAGAGTGATGCCGAGGAATTTCTCGTCAATGTCGGAGTGCGCGAGTACGGAGTCGACTGTGGAAACGAGGATCTCGGCGATGATGGCATAGGCGATTGTGGCGGTGAGCAGGACAAAGTAGGATTTGCTGCGGGACCAGTTGGGAGCGTCGTGGCCGCCGGAGGGGGTGGTGGCTTGAGCTGCTGCGACGGTGGGGTCGATCGCGGCGAGGTCGGTGGGTTCGGGGTGGCCGGCGGTGTTGCTTTGGTGTGGATTAACAGGATGGTGGTGGTGGACAGTGTCGCCGTTGATGGAGCCGGTGCGAGAGCCTGTCTTGGACATGGCGGATGTGCGGCGGGGGGCGCTTGTTGCGTCACGAGCGGCTACTGTTGCTGCGGTAGCTGCCATCTCGGCCATGGTGCGGACGATGCTTTGGCTTTCTTCTGGTGAGAAGCCCATGACCTGAATGCTTGGAAGACGGCGATGAGTGTTGTTTGGAGTATCAATCTGTTCTTGACCAGTTGAAGGCTTGATAAGCGGTGATTTCGTAATGTCATTACCATCTATGTCGTCCTTAATATTGATCGTGTCATGTGGCGAGGCAGTGAGACCAGCTTGCTTGAGGGATTGTCCTAATATGCGCTTGTATAGTTGTGACTGCTTAATGTCCACTCGTGCTATAGAGCCAGAGGTATTCATCCTTGACAAAGGATGAGTCGTCACAGTTAGCCCACCATAGTCAACACTGCCAATCTTGGAGCCTGTGGCACTTGCATGACCTGCAATCTTGTGAGCTAGTTGCTCCACCTTGTTCTCCTTCTTCTCGTCGAGGTCGGTATTCCAAATCGTGGCAGCATGTGTTCGTAGTGTAAACAGCAAGCCTATCACGTACGCGAGGAATAGTGCTGCTGCTGCTATCCAGGTGTAGGGCCGTACAGCCTCATTGTAAAAAGCTTCATGTACAGCTGGTATTTGGGTGAAGAAGCATCTTTTACAGTCACGGTCACTTGGAGGTTCTCGGTGATGGCCAACGCACTGGTAGCAAGTGAGCTCATGCTGGTAAAGACGTTAGCTTTGGCAAATAAAAGGTGATTGGCACATATACTCACAGCGCCATAAATCTGGTAAAACAGGGTGGGACTAAAAGCGCCAATGGTTGCAAATAGTAACATGGTAGTTGTGATACCCGCCGATTTGACGTTAAACCTTTGCGTTTTGCGTTTGATAGCACCAAAGCACATGGAAATACCAGGTAGAAGAAGGATACCAGCAAAGATACTGCCTATCAAACTGCCTTCCACAAGTTGTGCTTTTCCTTCTCGCAGAGCAGCGCAATAGAGGAAGACTTCTACAATGGTTGAGAAGAAAGCGTTCACAGCAGCGCCGACACCCATAGTCGACTGTGCCGAGATTGAAGCGACTGCTTGACCGATGAAATATGCCAGAGGTATGACTGAGAAGAGGGATAGTGCAAAGATGAAGAAGGAGTTGGTCAGCGCAATCCTCAATCCTAAAGCTTCACGTAGGACAAAATAGTCGAAGATGACAAACGCCACAATGCTGAGGAGATTGAACAGGATAATGTTCGTTCCATCAATGGTATACTTCCAATATCTCCATCCAGTTGCACGATATGTACATAAAAGGATTGTCGACGGTGTAGATTCAGGTCCTCTTGTGTACGTTGAGTCTGCGTGAAATTCAATGGTCAATGGTCTTCGTCGCAGCTGGTCCCACAGGATAGCCATGACTCTGGCCATCGGTAGTGTAAATATCAGCATCCAACATATTGAGGCGGCAAAAAGGAAGAGTGGTGTAAGAACAATCCAAAAGAACAGGAAGAAAATTACACGACCGACATTCCAGTGACCTCTTCCAAACAATCTTCGTTTGGGACGTTCGCCACTGATTGACATTCTTTGTGCGCGCTGGCGAGTTACAGTACTTCTTCCAAGCAGGGAAGTTGCTTCGTCAGCGTCGTTTGACCCAACAGAACTACGCCTTCGACCGACAAGAGGCGCAGGTCCAAAGAACAAGCGACCTTCTTCTAATGCTCCGCTTTGCCACTGCTCATACTCACTAATGCTTCGACCTTCGCCTTCATCCTCTTCAGCATAGGCCTCATCTTGGACGAGTTTCATGTACTTTCCGAAAGGGTAGAAGACGTATCCTGCCAGTCCGAGCAAGATTGAGCCGTAGTCTCGACATCCAGGAGCAAATACTAGCATGTAGCAAATCAAAGCACCGAAAGCTGCGAACAAAGAAAGCCACCAGCCGAAGCATATCGTCCAAGCAAAGTTGAAGAACCACAACCATCGGCTCACATGTCCTCCTGGTGTTGAGTGGATATCGCCTTCTGCACCCTGTACAACTGATCTGTGCTTCTTATACAGTGCTGGCTTCCATATCCGAATACCAAATGGATGTGTCTCGTTGATAGCCTGTTGGCGGTCCTTGAGTGTGAAACTCTCAGCGTCACTCATATCTTCTTCGTCATCCGGCTGGAGGTTCTCCTCCTCATCTTCGACGTGGGTTGTGCCTTCTTCTTCGAACGAGCGAAGTTGATCTTCTGAGACATCACCTGCGCCTCCAGCTGCTTGTTCAGGTTCATCATCTTCTTCTGCCTCGAGAGTTTGCGTCAAGAAAAGCTGAGTTGGAGCTGTCGTCCTTCTTCTCAATGTTGATGGTGTCCTGCGCATCATTCCAGTCGACCTTGGTTCGGTTGTCTTTGTATATTTCTGTTGTACTTCCTCCTGTTCTACTTCTTGGCTGGCATCATCAACAGAGAAGCTCTCGCCTCGGTGAGGCATCAATCTTGAAGAAGTTCGACGGCCGATGCCAGGCTTTCGTGGTGACTGAGGCTCTTGACGACCAGGAGATGGAACAGCATATCCACCTACGAAGTCTATGGACACTGTTAGCTTATGAAGTGAAGACAAACTAGGTTATAGCTTACTGGAACCAGTTCGAAATGACTTCAGCGCTGCTGGGCGATTCCGAACATCTGCAGCTGGTATACGTGGTACCTCCGCCTGGGAACGAGATGGCGCATTCTCAGGGTTGTTCGTGAATGAGGTTCTTCTTGATAGAGGTGGTGAAGTGTTGGCAGAGGTTGGAGGCAACGCTGGTGGTCGCTGGTTCTGAGACATGTCGGTGAGTACACTGCTGGCAAAGGATGAGCCTATGATAGGATGAACATCTACTACGCGTGAACAGCAATCATGAGATCAATACAGGGGCAGGATCGAGACCCTGCGGCGAAGACGAGTGTGCTGCTGGCAAGTTTTGCGGTGTGCTGTTACTCAGATAATAGAACGCTTGTCCCTATATCGCGCATAATAGGTTCAGATAAGCAACGGGCGGCGCCTGTAAAATGCCTTGAATATAAGTGAGACGAATTTACGAGCAAGTGGAGGGGAAGGAGGGAGGACTATCTATCTGGCGTTACACATCGAGCACGAGGTTCAGGAGGAGGCGATTAGATACAATACATACAACATAATTGTCCGCCCGCTTGGCGAGTGTTTCAGTTATCATGCAGGAAAAGTGGACCTGGGAACACCCTGAAGAGCTTGGTTCTTGTGTGTCATCTCATCTCAAAAATCAAGTAAAGACGTCGCGGTGATCACCCTGCTGAGTCTCGGCTATACCTGCCATTTAAGAACCATGCAGATGAGCGGCGACATCACAAAGTCAACATCACTGTCCTCAGAACATTCAGCTCAATAAAACACCAATTTCATCGTCTTGCTTCTCATATCTGCACCAATCTCAGCAGCCCACTCTCACATCAGGAACACCACCTACGTTGCAGCACCGCGTCGTTCTTTGGACCAATCTCGACACATCAGATCAATCCACACGCCAACATGGCGCTCGATACATTCTATCGAAACAAGATAGAGGGGATGAAACTGGAGATTCTGGAGGGTCAAGCAAAACTGCGACGATTGGAAGCACAAAGAAATGATTACAACTCAAGAGTACGCCTGCTACGAGAAGAGCTAGGGTTGCTACAACAGCCAGGATCATATGTTGGTGAAGTTGTCAAGGTGATGAGCACGAAGAAGGTCTTGGTGAAGGTGCATCCGGAAGGCAAATATGGTGCGTTCAGAATAGTACTTCATTCGGATACTGCGCCAGACTAACGCTTCATCCAGTTGTCGACGTGTCAGACAATGTCGATATTGCAAAGCTCGCCGTGGGAAAGCGCGTCACTCTTCTTTCGGATTCCTATAAGCTCGAAAAGCTACTTCCATCCTCTGTCGACCCTCTCGTCTCTCTCATGATGGTGGAAAAAGTGCCGGACTCTACATATGATATGATCGGTGGTCTAGATCAGCAGATCAAGGAGATCAAGGAGGTCATCGAGCTTGGTCTGAAACATCCTGAACTATTCGAATCTCTTGGTATCGCTCAGCCTAAGGGTGTCTTACTATACGGACCGCCAGGTACTGGAAAAACTCTACTCGCTCGAGCAGTGGCTCATCATACAGATTGCAAGTTCATCCGCGTGAGTGGCAGTGAGCTGGTACAGAAATACATTGGTGAAGGTAGTCGTATGGTACGAGAACTCTTCATCATGGCTCGTGAGCACGCTCCCAGTATCATCTTCATGGACGAAATCGACAGTATTGGATCTAGTCGTGTAGAAGGTAGTAGTGGAGGTGATTCGGAAGTGCAGCGGACCATGCTGGAATTGCTCAACCAGCTTGACGGTTTTGAGCCGACCAAAGGTATCAAGGTCATCATGGCTACGAATCGTCTCGACATTCTCGACCCAGCATTGTTGCGACCCGGACGTATTGATCGTAAGATTGAGTTCCCACCACCAACAACAGAGGCTCGTGCAGACATTCTTCGCATTCACAGCAGGAGCATGAACCTTACTCGTGGTATCAACCTGTCAAAGGTTGCGGAGAAGATGAATGGATGTTCAGGAGCTGAGCTCAAGGGTGTGTGCACGGAGGCTGGTATGTTTGCTCTCCGGGAAAGGAGAGTGCACGTTACGCAGGAGGACTTTGATCTGGCTACCGCCAAGATCCTGAACAAGCATGACGACAAGCAGATGTCATTGTCCAAGCTCTTCAAGTAGATGAGAAGGAGGTATCTGGCTTTGTTTCTGGCTGTAGAGAAGAGCCTGCTCCCGAGTTGAAGAGTTGATTATGTAGCCAGCGAGGACAGCCTGCAAGGCTTCAACCAATGCAGCTCAGATTATGACAAGCATACTATGAATGAATGTAATACTACAATCCATCTTGTCTCAGGCGGATGCTTTCTCCGACAGTTACAACGCAACGAACCATTCATCTCTCTTGAATCTCTTGATACCATGGTCTCTACACCGGATTGCCTCTCCGTTCTACAGACGTTACATCTTGTGAATCATGCTTTGCCGTGTCAAAGTCATGATGTCGCACATTTTCTTCGGGCGCTTCCCCGGGCCCTGGAGGTGTTTCCGCAAGGCAAGGCAAGCTAAATTTATTGTTTATCTTGAGGACGATGAGTCGTATCAGGATCTACGGCATCATCAGCCGTGTATGGTGTGTCATGTTAGAAAGGTAGCTGAGCACGCGGCCTTTCTTCGTATCAGTATCAGCTAATCTCTCACTAATCTAGATTTCTGATTTCATGTTTTGAGGGTGTTCTGGAATCAGACAAGGTCTTCAGCCACAACTACAACTCACTTGTGTTGTGTGATCAACAGACAATCAGACCATGATATAGGTGACAAGTCAATACCTAGCACATGAGGAACAGATTGAGAGATGATTTCAAAGCGAGGAGGAGGAGGATGTGCAGTGTGAATGAAATATACTTAGTCATCTAGACGACAGCTAAACAAGCCACTTCGGTAAGAGGGCGTTTGTGGACGGAGGGATTTCAAAGTATAGATGACGCTAGGCGGAAGCACGAAACGAACAGCCTCTCTTATGTTCACGGTAACGCCCTAGACATCTCTCGATCACCTCTCTCAGTGTGATTATTGCTGCTTCACTCGTGCCTTTGTTGCAGTGCTTGCTGTCTCTTTGATATTCGCTTCTTTGTTTCAAGCCTAATCGCTTAGTAGCGGGACGTCATCCGCAAAAACGGCTAATCTATTGGTGCAGCAATCTTCTCCTTTCACCCTCCCAAACCAACGTCGTCATTCAACACACCACCACTTCTAATCTCACGCCCCTCCAACAGCATCAACAAGAATACTCATCTTCGCTCTCGAGTCCTTTGCTATGTTGCGACCTTGATCATACGCTTATCCAAACACCCACGGCGCATCGACCGCCGCTCAAGCCCAATTTCAACACCGCTTACTCGAATGACAAGCACGTGGCCAAACATGCCTTCCATTCTACCACCAATGCCACAAACACCTCATGGCGGTCAAGCACCGCGAGAACCCAAGACTTCAAGTCCCTCATATTTCGGTCTATCAGTTGAGCCATCACGGTCATCAGTCGCTCATTCAGCCGCTCGAGGGTTGAATGTCCCATACAGCCCCATACCAACCAGTATACGTTCAGTCGCCGCATCGCCACCCTCGAATCTACCTTTACACTCGAATCCAGACTTTGACGCTTTTAGAAAACAGTCGGAACGGAAAGCATTCAGCCTTGATGGTGGCAGCGTGTCCCAATTTACCATGGCGCCTCCACTTAGCAGATCTTCTTCTTCACGACCTAGCTTAGTCTCGAGGACCTCAAGTAGGGCCTCGCCTATGGTTGGTACTCCACGAACAGCAGGTACTCCATATCCGGTATCGTTACAAAAGTCAGATAGTATTGGCTATGGCGAGGCTGCAAGACAGATGAGGTCGCCCTCGAAGAGGCTTTTATCAAGTGACTCGAATCACCAACGTCTGGATAAGTCCTTGCGGGATGAGCCACTCTCGATCGTGGAGAATAGATTGGCTGGTAGTCCGCCACCCAAGCATACTGACAAGCGGCCGCTGGTTTCGGCAGAAGGTATAGGACTTTCAATGTCGCCACTACAGATCATGTCTCAGCCACGCCATGTCAGAGCAGATACTCTGCCAGAGAAGTCTGCTGATGCTCCAACTTTCATCACATCGCAACAGGTTGTAAAGATATTAGAAGAACATCCTGAAGAGGTTCTCATACTCGATTTACGTGTGTCGACACAGTATGCAAAGGCTTGCATCAAGAGTGCCATGAATCTCTGCGTGCCAACGACATTGCTCAAGCGGCCATCGTATGATACGGGAAGGTTAGCGGAAACATTCAAAGACGTGGCACAACAAGAACGATTCCTGAAATGGGAGACATGCAAATACATCATTGTCTATGACGCTTCGACTGCACAGATGAAAGACAGGGACATTGCCAATTGCCTGAATATACTTAAGAAATTCACAAACGAAGGCTGGGCAGGCGAACCATCTATAATCAGGGGTGGATTCATGGACTTTTCACGCAATTTTCCGGACTGGCTGCAGCAAAACGACGAAGCACCTGGTAGTAATGGACTGGCAAGGCCAGCTCTATCTTTGCAATCGGGGGACAACAAGGTGGCGCCGGTTATCGGTGGCTGCCCCATGCCAGCGACAAAGAGCGCTGCTAATCCATTTTTCGGTAATATTAGGCAGAACATGGATCTTATTGGAGGTGTTGGCCAGATGGAGGTCAGATATCCCAATAACATGACAGCTCAACAGAAGCATGACGTTCCATCATGGTTGAATGGTGCAGCACAAGAAAGCAACCACGGCAAGGACGTTGCAGACAAGTTTTTGCAGATTGAAAAGAGAGAACAAAAGAGGATGCAAGAAGCACTATCTGGCAATGTGCAATATGGAACTCCAACTCCTGGTGCAGCGAGAAAGGTTCAGATTGCTGGTATTGAAAAAGGTAGCAAGAATCGCTATAACAACATCTGGCCATATGAACACTCGAGGGTCAAACTTCAAGGTGTGTCACGAGGGGATTGTGATTACATCAATGCTAGTAATGTCGCGACATCGAGATCAAAGAAGACATACATTGCTACACAGGGACCCATTCCTTCCACATTCGGAGACTTCTGGAACATGGTTTGGCAACGTCAAGTTCGTGTTATTGTCATGCTTACTGCAGAGTCCGAAGGAGGACAGGTCAAGGCGCACAATTACTGGAGGGAAGGTATCTATGGCAATTACAAGTTACAATTTCACTCTGAGCACCGCGCGTCTCTAGAGATGAAGAGGATAACAAACCATCGCAAACGTCCTAGTGCAGGTGGCAGGCGACATTCTAGTACGCCAAAGACAGGAGTGTCAAGACGTGCCAGTAAAGATGAAACTGATGGCACAACACTCTCAGAGCATAACAACGACAGTGCAGCATCTACAGAAGAGTCATCATATGTAATCGTCCGCAGATTCACTCTGGCCAATGACAGCCAACCTTTCGAGCGCCTTCGCGAAATCACCCAACTGCAGTACTCGAGCTGGCCTGATTTCGGAGCGCCGGCACATCCTGCACATCTCCTTGGTCTCGTAGAGCAGTGCGATGCTGTCGTTCAGGCCAGCAGGCAGCATCATACAAACACCCCACTTTCACCTCGTATTGATCCAGATGAGGCCGAGGAACCCGTTCTGGTACATTGTAGTGCTGGTTGTGGTCGTACGGGTACCTTTTGTACAGTCGACTCTGTCGTCGACATGCTCAAAGCACAGCGCAAGTCGAAACAACAGCAACGACCGAAAGATGCAAGTCCAATGGACCTTGACTCACCTGGTTGGGAAGGTAAGGCGATCAAAGATGACAATCCTTTCTTTGGTGGTTTCTTGGCAGTCCCGGCGAACTCATCAACGCCTGGAGATGTCAAAGACTGGTTGTCGAGAGATGACGTGGATCTCATTGAAAAGACCGTGGAAGAGTTGAGATTGCAAAGATTGAGTATGGTGCAAAGTCTGAGGCAGTATGTGCTCTGTTATGAGACTGTCCTCGAGTGGTTTGCTCACCAGGACTGATTATGAGGTTCAGATTGAGGTTGAAAAGGCATCAGGGTATATGAAATAAGCAACAAGCATGACATTAAGGATCCTGGGCATAGCATGCATACAGCGGTGGCGTACAAGATGGGTTGAATGTCTATTATAGTGAATATTACATGCCAATATGGCCGCTTTTTGATCTGTTTCATGCTCATGTCACGTGACAGCTACCCTATCAAGACCCTGGCTGGTGAGTTTTGCATTTGTTTCAGATATTCAACCTTCAAGTTTCAACCAATCTTCCACTCTTACTCGACATACTGATAGTACATACCAGAAAGACGCGACAATGGCACCGCCTACACTCTCTTTTGACGAGATGATTCAAGCTGGTCAGTCACAGCCCAAACCAACGACCTCTTTGTCCTCATCACTGACCGCAGCTATCAGATCGCCAAAAGAAAAAGGCAGAAGCTCTAGCCCAGTCCATGTTCGGCAATAGGAAAGGAAGCGGCGCGAGTACCAATCGTAGAGGCGCTGCTGGATCTCCTGGTGCGAGTTTGGCTAGTCGCATTGGTGTGCAGAAGGTTAGTCTCTAATGCACAGATTCGGCGATTCTGCAGTAGATGCAACAAGTCAACGAGCTGACGACAAACGACGAACAGCGCACACACTCCACAGGCTCATCCAACCTCAACCCCCGTCGCGACCTCCTCGCGTCAAAACCCCTTGCCCGCTCCTCCTCAGCTCTCAACACAAACGCTCACGCCCGCCTGCGCAACCCTCCTGCCAACGCACAGCCAAATCTCCGCGCCTCCACAACCACGCGCACCCCAGCCTTCACAATAGGAAACACAAGAACGCCCTCTTTCACAATCCGTGGCACGGCGGCGGCACAAACTGGCCCTTTCGTCGTGATTGCATCCAACTTTGCGCCTGGCACCACAGCTGCTGATATCAAGAGTTCGTTGGAAGGCCCCATTGGTGGAGAGGTGCTGGCTTGTAAATTGCTCAAGTTGAATCCGGTTATGTGTGAGGTTGTGTTCAAAGAGAGGGCGGGCGCGGAGAATGTTATTGCGATGTATCATAATAATTGGGTGAGTTTTTGGTGTTTTTCTCTTGCTGTGGGATTGTTGCATTTGGGAGGGGGCTGGGCAGGAATGGAGAGTGTCTGCGCGTGTCTAGCGAAATGGAGATGTGATGATTGAGGAACTGGTTGATTCAAACATGGATTCAGCCTGCATAGACATGAGGACTCTAGCTAACCCCAAGATCAATAGGCCGACGGACGCCAACTCTACGTCTACATGAAAAACGGCCCTCCAACACCTGACTTCACCTCTTCCTCCTCTTCAAGTCACAACACATACACGCCGCCAACCAACACATACACCGCGCCAACCAACAACACATCCACAACCACATCCCGCAGCATCGCACCAACTCCCACGCCTAAACCCCAGCCAGGACCCGTCCAACCCGAAGAACCCGTCCTCGAAGATGAAGCATTAATGGACCTCGACGACAACACCGCAGGCAATAACGAAGAAGAACAACTCTACTACGAAGACACCGCTCCCGCACCTATTCCCGTGGTGCAGCCGGAATCGAACATGAGTCGGCCGAGGGACGAGGGAAGGTTGAACGGTAGGGACCATGGAGGTGGTGGGTATGCTAGAGGTGCTGTGTTAGGCGAGGATCGGAGAGGGCATGGGAATGATAGGAGGGGTGGTGGTGGGTATCAGGATGGGAGGTATGGGTTTAGAGAGGAGGAGAGGAGAGGTGGTGGAGACAGGAGGTATGATGGATATGGCGGTGGTAGGGGTGGAGGCGGAGGTAGGGGATATGGTGGTGGTGATAGATACGGTGGCGGTGGTGGGTATAGAAATGGTTATGGGAGGAGGTAAGACGTACGAGAATGCAACTCGTCAAGAATTTCAGCACAGTAGGCTTTATTGAACTGCAGAACCATCAGAATATACTACAGGCATCGTCGGCTGAATACCCCAACTCGACATCTGCGCTTGTCCGCCTGCCCGTCCACCCGCCCACCCACCCCCTCGCCGCCGCCAGCCACCACCTCCCCCACCCACCCACGGAGGTAAGACGTAGTAAGCGTATCACGGGATGGATGACAATGTCATGCCCGATCCAAAAGATGCGCTCGACATACCCTCTCTATGCCTGAGCTGGGGCAAGATGCCTCGAAGATGCAGATTGCTACGCACAAAATGCATGCTCAGTTCCCTCTATTCTAAGCGATAAAATGAAATGTCGCAACGTTACGCACGGTGCTTACGGTATACGACACACGCAGAAAGCACTCACTCACTACAACGTCGAACCATGCATCCCATCCAGCTGGAAAATAACATCCCACCTCCCTCAGCCTCCTCTTTGTGCCATTCTCTCTCTTCCTCGTCGTCAAATCTAATTATAATTATAATTATATCACTATATCCATCCATCTATCTTATGTCTTGACTTTTAGTCCACGATGCAATCACCCTTGCCTTTTCCGCCCAGGAGTAGGATGCTTATCGCCATAGTACAAGCAGAGGCTCGCAGCACAGCAGAACCATGGGTGAGTGGGCGGGCGGACGGTGTGTCTATTGGTTAAGCCGGTGCTGCCTGGGAGTTGTTCAGATAGACCAATAGTCCGGGCTTGAGCTTTGTCGTTGCCGCTGAGTTGTGCCCACTCGACTTTGTGCGTTGTTCTTGTGTGTGTCGTGAGGCTATTTGAGATGTCTTGTAGTTCGACTTATGATGACTCAACGACAAACAGATGAAGAGGAAGATGTAGACCGAAACCTGAAATGAAGAAAAGAAGCATAAATTGTGTTATAGGCATACGAACGATGTAAATGAACGTGATACAATACACCTTTGTCCATCCGTGAGCAGAAAAGTCCGTCGTCCAGTGCCGTCAATTCATGTCGTTACTTAGTCCCAGCCTTCGTGTCCAAGAATATACAGAAATTTCATACGATACCAATACCAATGTGTCGAGAGAAGAGAAAAGGAAAAAAATCCAAGGAGACCGAAGAAAGAAACTTCCTAGATGGACCAAAAGCCCCGGCTTGATCTTTGTCGTTGCCGATGAATAGTGCCCACTCGATTTTGTGCGTTGTGTTGTGTTGTGGGGTGCTTGATTTGTCTTGATTGCATCAACAACAGCGCCCACCACTTCCTTGCTTCACATACCCTCCTTCACTAACCCCGGCACCCTCCCCATACGAGCTACCCGGCACACTCACCACAGGCGTCGCACCCAACCCCAACCAACTCCTCCTCTTATCACCATACCCCAACCTAAAACTACCACCACGATCCCTCGCCGAACCCTGCGTACCATAACCCTCAAAATAGCCTCCACCAGCACCTTCCGCACTCAGTGCGTCCTGCTCCACAGCCTGTTCGTAACACTTCCGCTCCGCGTCAAGTTGCTGCTCAATCAGCTTGCGCGCAATGACGCGGAATACTTCTTCCACGCCTTCGCCGTCTTTCGAGCTGATTTCGTGACAGCAATCCCAGCCGGTGTCTTGGCCCCAGAAACCACTATGTCGATTGGCGCTGGAAGCTGCGCCGGGACTTGTAGGCGTTTGGGCGCCGCCGACGGATGATGCGGTGGTGTGGTGGGAATCTTTCCGCCGTGGTGCGGCGTAGGAGGATGGATATGACGATGCGTGTGAGTGGGGTATTGTTGTGCTGTTAGGCGTGATGGGCGATGTGGTTGTGGCGCTTTGTCCTTGCAGATGTTCCGCGACGTAGGAAATGCACCGTTCGAAGGTGACTTGTCGCTTATGAGGATCTTCTGCGACGACGTCCGCTTTTGTGCCTACGACGTGGATGATTGCTGCATCTTCTGTGGAGGTGTCATCGGAGGGCGATGATGTAGAAATGTTGTGTTGACGCAGCTCTCGCAGCCAGGTGCCCATTTGGTCAAAGGACGAGGCGGAAGTGATGTCGTAGCATAGAAGAGCTGCGTTTGCGCCGCGATAGTAGAGTTTGCTGATGGATCGGAAGCGCTCTTGACCTGCTGTATCCCAGATTTGGAGGCGCAGGGTGATGTGAGGGTATTCGGGGATGATGATCTTCTTGGTAAGGAAGTTTGCGCCGATGGTGGGGTGTTGTATCTCGCGGAATGAGCCGTAAATAAAGCGATTTAATAATGAGGTCTTGCCCACACCTTGCGCCCCGAGGACTACAATCTTGGCTGTAGGTGATAGCGTGAGGTTAGCTTAGGTTCGTTTGCAGTGGTGAAAGTCTGGTTGACATCTCTTGTACTGACCTTCAAGATCCTGCATGATAGTATAGGGAAAGGAAATGAGAAAGCACTATGCTTGATGTGAGGTTGGAGAGATGCTCAGCATGTCTCTGAAGTGAGGCGGCAGGGCAACAAGATAGCGACTACGACAAGCCAAGATCAAGCAGGCCTCGTCAGTGAGCTATACGAAGCAGATATAATCTGAAACATTGTCCCAGAGTAGCGGTGAGAGTTGTTGTTGTTGTTTTCGCATTCAGCTCCGTCCAACGGGCGGCCATGAACCATGAAACAAATTGTCACGCGTTCGTTTGGCGTCCGACCTCGCCTTTGCCATGCCAAGCTGACACTTTGTCTTCTTGATCTTGAATGGCATCGTATTTCGTGTCGTTCGTCTGATGATTGCCGTCTTCAGCCCAGATCGAGCAGGGGCCGCAAGTTCGTGTAACCGCGCTTACTGCAAGGCAGGTGGAGCGGAGATGTGCTTGTGCTACTTGAGTACTACGGCGATATATCGACGACAATCTCCGACGGCAGAATGGCTCGTTGGAGAGTATGGAAGTGATGATGACGCGGAGGAAGTGCCGGTGAGATTGATAAACTATTGGACATCTGGAGTACTTTCTGATGGAAACTAATATCAAGACATGAATTGACACTCGCGACACCGTGGAAATAGTACCTGGCATCACCTCGCTAGGCCCCCGTGGGTCCAGTAAGCTGCGGAGCTTGACGCTGATACGAGCACTTTACTATGCAACCATCACAGTATGTGGAAGAGCTGATTGAACCGCAATCTGACTTATTGTTTCAATACGCAGTACTTCACTTCCCATATTCGTCTCGAAGTGATACAGCTGCCCCTCCAAGACCTGTATATCTGTTCAAGTACTCCTGCCAGACACCACATGCACGAAGTAACTACATCTCGATATGGATCTGTGATTTAACGATGAGTGCTTTCTATCTTTATTGGACTGTGCATCCTAGCCCGTTTCATACTTGAGTGTCCATCGCATATAGTTCAGCAGTCATATTCGCAACCTAGGATGTAGCTGAATTTGTACTTTAATGGCCACCATCCTAGGCCTACCGTATTGAGAGTGAATAGGTTGGACAAGGCCTAGCTAATACAAAAGTACTCCAGCACTCCTCACACTAGGGTCGGATACCGACATCTGAACTGGGGTAGGATACCTTCTTCAAAAGAGAATTTGAGAATGTGCAGTGATGCTCGTTGTTTTGATGACCCTCGAGTTTCACTCATCCTAGGCAGTCGCACCAGCCTTGCGCCTGCCTCATGAGAGGCTTGACTTTGCAATGAACGTTTTGGATGTCTTCAAAATGTACTTCGTCTCATCACCATCTCCGTTTTCATCACCTTTCCAGCATAATTTCATCAAGTTCTTGGAAGCATACCTTTTTGGCAATATCAGATCATTGTATATCTACTATACAACATCATCCTCCTTCGGCATCCTCCACACCTCATCATGTGCCTCGGATATGCCACACAAATCAACATCCGCCGTCCTATGCTTGAGCAACATCAATACCTAACTCACTGGATTGGACAACGTCAATACATGCGTACTCTAACAATGCGACTTACCGATCTGAAGACTGCTACCGAACGTACCAAGCACGAGATGGACGCCTGTGATAAGCGACTTGCGGATTTACAAGATGGGGATGTTGCACATCCAGATGCCTTTGTCGCTGACGAGTCTGCCCGGCACGCTTCAGAGAGGTCTCGGCTGCAACAACGCCTGCAGGAGTTGAGATTCAAAGCAAGAGAAATCAGGATTGAATATCGAACACAACAACTGAATGCTGAAGGAGGACAACTGGACAATCTTTGGCACGATAACGATCTGTACAACGCAGCTTTGGAGGACAGTCTGCCGTTGCAGCAGTCATTGCCACCATCGTATTCCTTGACTTCTTCGCAATTCGTACCTCTTCAACGACCAGCTTCTGGAGCCGGCGTGTACCCAGTAGCCTCCACTTCACAACCCCAGCTACCTCCACGTCCCCATACTGCTATAGGTACGAGGAGCGACAGCATGGAACCTCTGCCCTAGTATGTAAGTTTTCCTTTCGAAAAGTCATCCGGCACTCTCCACACCTTTTTTTCCTTGAATTACGAGTTCGATTTCTCTTCTTCATCTTGATTGACAAGTCTTTGGGATTGGACTAAACGCGATGCTAATGGTCATTAGCTCAGGCGAACTAACAACTCCGTTACGGCCAATTGTCCAGTCTCGCCTGAACGTCAGTGAACAGCCACAATCGCTTCCCTTGCGGCCGCATTCACGATCTACTAGAGCCAGTGGCACCCAAACTGCAGCCGAGTTCGGGCAGATGTATGCACATCTTTCTGTCTTTAGAATGTGATCTGATGCTAACATCGACTAGGCTTGGTGGTTTATTAGCCGCGGGTACGAACACACAGATATTTGCTACCTTCATGTGCCACAGATCCGGTCGAGGGTGTGGACACTTCACAAACAGATTCACACGAGAGAGTGCGATGACAATGGTGACTGCTGGTGGTGGAAGAGTGATACCTGGTCCTGCTGGAACGCAGTATGTGTTGCCATAGGCTGAAGTTGAATCTTCGCAAATAGGCAGACATTGATTCGCTACTCGGTCATTCGGCTCAATTGCATCCCTATCCCCCGCTTAAACCCCCACAAATCTTGGCATTGGAGATGTTTCGGTCCATCTCGCCTTTACCCACATCTGCCACCTCGACTACCACTTGTATACTTGTATTTTTGCCTTCTTGATTATATTAATCCTGAATCCTCCCATCCTGCTCCTACTCACTACACTGTGATCCTACTACCATCACGATGAATCACGAGAAGCCCACTGGCCCGCGCATGTCTGGTGAAGAGGTAGCTAAGCACAATAGCCAAGAATCTTGCTGGGTCATTGTCAATGGCCTTGCCTACGATGTCACAGGTGTGTATGATGGGAGTCCACGAACACTGTTGGCCAATTGCTGACCATTTCAATCAGAGTTCATGCCTGAACACCCTGGTGGGATGAAGTAAGCACGTTCGCAGTTGTACCACTATCTAACTACTAACAATGGCGCAGAATCATCCTCAAATATGCTGGTAAAGATGCCACAGAAGAATATGCTCCAATACATCCACCAGATACCCTTGTGAGTAATCGGACAAAATGCTGTAGTAAGGACAGACGTTGACTGTTGTGCTAGGATAAATTCCTCGACAAGAAGTTTCACCTCGGACCAGTAGATATGGATACAGTCAAGCAAGAGCAAAAAGTGGAAGATCCGGATGAAGATGAGAGACAAGACCGCATTGCTAGGATGCCAATACTGGAACAATGCTACAACTTGATGGATTTCGAAGCTGTTGCTAGACGTGTAATGCGTAAGACTGCTTGGGCTTATTATTCTAGTGGTGCTGACGATGAAATCGTATGTCTGACAGTGGGAGAAGACACAGAACTTGGATGCTAACATGTAACAGACACTCCGAGAAAACCACTCCGCTTTTCACAAGATATGGTTCAGGCCTCGAGTGCTTGTTGACGTTGAAAACATTGACATGTCAACCACTATGCTCGGCAGTAAAGTCGCTCTTCCATTCTACGTCACCGCTACTGCCTTGGGAAAGCTTGGAAACCCAGAAGGAGAGGTTGTTCTCACACGTGCAGCACGCAAGGTATGCAAGACCAGTCTGTGTACTCACTGCATCGTACACTAACATTCGCTAGCACTCCGTAATCCAAATGATACCTACACTCGCCTCCTGCTCCTTTGACGAAATAGTCGACGCAGCTTCCGACAAAACATTCCCAGATCAACCACCAACAGTCCAATGGCTCCAGCTGTACGTCAACAAAAACCGCGAAATCACCAAAAAGATCGTCCAGCACGCCGAAGCTCGTGGCTGCAAAGGTCTCTTCATCACTGTCGACGCGCCTCAACTCGGTCGTCGCGAAAAGGACATGCGTTCAAAGTTCTCCGACGTCGGATCTCAAGTCCAATCCACTGGTGGCGATCAAGTCGATCGATCCCAAGGCGCAGCCAGAGCAATCAGCAGTTTCATCGACCCTAGTTTGAGCTGGAAGGATATCCCCTGGTTCTTGAGCATCACCAAAATGCCCATCTTACTCAAGGGCGTGCAATGTGTCGAGGACGTGATCAAAGCAGCCGAATCAGGCGTCCACGGCGTCGTGCTCAGTAACCACGGCGGCAGACAACTCGACACGTCGCGCTCCGGTATCGAAATCCTAGCAGAAGCAATGCCTATCCTCCGCGAACGCAACCTCCAACACAAACTCGAAATCTACATCGACGGCGGCGTGCGACGTGCCACCGACATCATCAAGGCGCTTTGTCTTGGAGCAAAGGGCGTCGGTATTGGACGACCGTTCTTGTATGCCATGAGCGCGTATGGACTACCGGGTGTGGACCGCGCGATGCAGTTGTTGAAGGACGAGATGGAAATGAATATGAGATTGATTGGGGCGAGGAGTGTCGAGGAGTTGCACCCCGGGTTGGTGGATGCTAGGGGCATTATGCAGCATGGCCATATTCAGACGGTGCCGGTTGATACGCTGGGGTTGAGCGCGTATGATCCGCTTATTGGACCGAAGGAGATGTCGATTCGACCAGGGACTGCGGGTGCCATGGCTGGGAATGGGTTGAAGGCGAAGCTTTGATGGGTTGTGGTTTGTTCTGATGGGGGTTTGGATTATTTGGAAGATGGAGGGAGGTATCATGATGTTTATATGCCTTTTTCTACGTGTTCTGGATGATATTCGAGCTATCTTCCAGACTGTCTATGGTCACTCGGATCGTAGTTCATCAGCGTCTATATTATCGAAAGAAAATGCTGCTGCCTTCCTGCGCGCTCATTCGTAGACGGTCGTGGATGAAGAGTCATGTCCACAATTCCTATTCTCTGGTAAATCATCCCCACAAAATATCTGAAACCAACATGATACTTCGACCCGCTCCTCCAACATCTCTTACATCCCCATGGCACTACCGCGTGTCGCAGTTGTAACAGGCGCAAACAAAGGCATTGGTCTGGCTATCGGTACGTAGAGCCCCCTTCACTTAATCCCTCTAACCTATCAAGCCTCCTGCTCCCAGCTCCTCTGCCCGGTACTCCAGGTTCCTACTTCTCAGCTATCATCATTCTAACGATATATATTTACAGTCCGCTCCCTAGCTCTCTCATACCCAACATCCCATCTCGGCCTCTCCTCTTCCCAAGCACCGAGATCACAAAACCACGGAGAAACCCCTTCCTCATCATCATCATCATCATCTTCTTCTCCTTCTCCTTCTCCTTTATCGGCTTCGCATTCGCCTCAGCCACCTCTCATCATCTACCTAACCTCCCGCGACGCTTCCCGTGGCCAGTCTGCACTAAACCACCTCCTCAACGGAGAGGCGAAATTGCGGGATTCGAAAGTGCTTAAGCGAGACGGAGGAAGTGTTGAGATACGGTATCGAAGGCTTGATGTTGGTGAGGCAGAGAGTGTGGGGGAGTTTACTGAGTGGTTTGCAGATGAGCATGGTGGTGGAGTGAGAGAGGGGAAAGGAGGGAGGGAGGGAAAAGAGGGAAGGGAGGGGACAAGTGGGTTGAGTGTTTTAATCAATAATGCGGGAATTTGGGAGGGTGATTCGTTTGGTGAGTCAAAATGGAATGAAATGTGCATTGTGTCGGGTACAATACAGCAGCTCGTTTATAGCACACAGCCCCCCAAAACCCACACCCCCACCCGTCCATTTAAGTGACCTAACTCCTCATCAGATCCAACAACAACACACACAACCCTCCGCACAAACTACCACGCCCCTCTCTCCCTCTCCATCCGTCTTCTGCCTCTCCTTCGCCTCTCCTCGTCCTCCGCCTCCCGTAACTTCCACCCACGAATCGTCAACATCTCGTCTCTAACCTCCAAACTCCGCGCTCCAAAGTTCAGTCCTGATATCATTCGCGCTTTCCGTGCGGCTATTGCACACAGAAGCGTCGCTGATGTTACGGCGTTGATGGATGGGTTTGAGGAGGGTGTTGCGTTTGCTTGCGAGCATACAGGACAAGGGGCTGATAACGGGTGTGATGAGGATAAGGGAAGGCATGAGAGGATTAAAGCTGAGATAACGAAACAAGGGTGGCCGCCTAGTCCGTATGCGGTGAGTAAGGCCGGGTTGACTGCTGTTAGTATGATTTTGGGGAGGGAGGAGTTGAGACTTTTTTCTTCTTCTTCGTCTCTCACATCTACATCACCTGCTACTGATACATCAAGGGTACGTCGCAAGAATCCGTTGTCATCAATATCAACATCAACATCAACCCTACCAATCCTCATCAACGCAGTATGTCCCGGCTATGTCAAAACAGACATGACGTTGCAAAAAGGCCGTAAGACAGTTGAGCAAGGCGCGGAGTTGCCTGTTCGGTTGGCTTTGGAGGATATTGGTGGGGTTGGAGGCGAGTTCTGGGAGAGAGGTGGTGTTGGTGTTTGGGATGATGGAGCGGAAGTGCATGAAGTTGATTGACGGTGGAACGAGTAGAAACTAGGGGTCTTGGTTGCAGTGTTTGTTTGAAACGCTGGATCTAGCCGTGGAAGATTTGCGAAGCGTCAGTATCGTGCCATGCTACGTTGCCGTTGGGAGGAGAGGAAAAGAAAGATATCGACAAGAGTTCGGAAAACAACATCGAAAACCGACGATATCTGGAAACTGGCAAGATTTTTGCCACGATCTACGTCCTGCTTGTGATTCTGGAATATGCAGCAGAGCTGGTACAGTGCTTGTCTGCACCTACATTGGCAAACTCGCACACAAGCGCACGTCCTATGCAAGGACACCTGCCAATGCGCGCAAAAACACCTCACAAGCATCGCATCCCAAGAAAAGAATCAGCAATAAGAAATCGTCACAGCGACAACGGCCAGGGCAACTTCGTATATCCTACCGCAACCTACCAACCACTCACGCACACTCTACTCGCTTCTCGTCGTGCATTTTGTAAGACATGACAGCAGGAGCCCAGCTGAAGTTCCACAAGCAAAGAAGAAAAGAAGGACAGAGTAGCGTACAACCCATCATCGCCACATCCCCATTCCCACCTAAAATTCAGGGCAGACTTCTCTTCCCAGATTTGAAATAATCAAAAACCAAGAGGAAACTTTGAACGCTAGCCTACCTCTATCTTCTTTCTCTCTTAGGCAGGGCAATGATACGGGCGTCTGGCGCGGCCTGAGACTGGTTTTGTTTGGTTAAAATGACGATACATGTTGGCTGGTGATCGACCTGCACACATGACCTCCATCTTCAATCAGGGACCAGTCCAGCTCATGACAACCATCACGATGCTCGTCCATGGCCAAGGCAACCTAAATTTCAAATCTATTACGGGATAGAAAGATGAACAAGGAGAAGCCAACGAATACCCATCCTGTTCGCAGCGCAGCCAGCTAGGCACACTGGCTCTGAACCAGAGACGATGAACAGTACCGCAAATCCAACCATTTCAATTAAACCAACAATCCCCTCAAATCCGCAGTTCGGAGCGCAAATCATGCAGGACTGTGAACTAGCGACAAGATGTGACAAAGTGCTGTTGATTCTTGACCTCGTGTATCCACAGGATAGACACTCTCCGTGTAGAAACTCTGATTTTGGTTCTGAGCTCCTGCCGCTGCAATACACAAGACGAGACTTTCAAGAAGCTGAAGTTTCGATTTGCGTTCTTCTTCCTTGCTTCTTCATCATCCAATTGTCACTAACACTTCAATTTCATCAACACAATCAACCACCGCTATACGTACCTTTCTTATCCTCTAACTACATTTGAGTATTACCAGCAGTCTTCACAACCTAGGAACCAGCTGAATTCGTACTTCAACAGGCGGCGGTGAGGTCGGGTGGGTAGGCGGACGGCCACGCGGATAAGTATAACCAACACGCGAGGTAGGGTTGAATGTCGAGTTAGCGGAGCAAGCCGGCGATGCCTATAGTACATTCTCAGGTCTGTACGTCGATAACGCCTACTGCGCTAGGAATTAGAAGTCGAAGTACACTACCGAACCGATCAGTACACTAGATAATACGCAAACTAATTCTCAAAACCACATACGCGCTTCGTCGAATCAAGTATAAAATCTAATTCTGTCTATTCTACAAAAGCTGATTGTCACGTCCTCTAATGCCATCAATGCCATCGCCATCCACCAAACAGCACACTCACAGGCCGTGGCCAAATAGGACGATTCCGCCTTATCCTCAGACGAGATTGAAGTTCAACCACCTCATGCCCCTCTACCTCCTCGAAATCCTCGCTATCATTAGCTTCCTCCACCTCCACCTTCACCGCCACTACATCAGTAGGCACGGCGCCATTCTTATAATACTCTTCAGAACACTCTTCTATATCTTGAACTTCCTTCTTCTTCGTTTGTGGCTGTGTATTGCTCGGAACCATTGTCGGCGACAAGGTCGAGGCCAAGCTCCCAAGCAGTCGGCACATTTCACTAACAAAGCTCTCCGCGGACTCTTTCGAAACAAGGCTAGCTGGACCAAAGACCCCGATATCGAGCGCGTCATTGCGGACAGCGGCTTCGATGTCGATGGATGGTGGATATGAATCGAGTACGGTGTTGGCTTGCAGTGTTTGAGGAGTTTGGAACAGCATGGAATTCTTGGCGACGTTCTTCTCATGCGCCTTCTCGCTGTCGCTCGGGTGCTCACTGCCATTCGCCAACTCGTCAGATAAGATACGCACACCGCCGTCTGCAATCTGAGATTTTTCAAAACGTTGATCATCATCATCAATAGCCGACGAGAACGAAAAGTCCATAAGGAAATTGACAAAACAATCCACACTAACGCCGGTCCACTCCCTGATCTCCCATAGTCCCGTCCCAACAACCTCTCGTGCGCTAATTTTCTCCAAATCAGCTTGAATCTGTTTCGCAGTGGTGAATAAGACGTCGTTGTCGTCGTCCATTGTATCATGCATGCGTATGCGTAATGGCACGATACAGAGCGTCGGTGCGGTTGTGCTGGGGTGAGAAGCGCGATTTGCTAGGTAGATTCCTACTACGAAATCATCAGGAGCCTTTTTATCTTTATCTTTATCTTTGTCTGTGTTTTGTTTGCCGATGTTTGGAGTCAAATAGTGGCGACAGTGGACGAGAGTGGCGAGGAAGAGGGATTGGAACGTTATGCCGTGGTGTCGCAGGGTTGAGTTTAGTTTTGATGGGGTGTCGAAGACGGCGGGCTGGTAGGATGCTATTCGAGGTTCGTGTGGACTCCAGGCCGGAGATAAAGAGGACGTGGTGGTGGTGAGGTTGCGAAGATAGGATGACCAGAAATTTTGCCGTAAGTTTGTGGTACTTGAGAGCTGTGATGCCGCGAGTGCTGCGATGTCGTGAGCTGAGCAATCGTTTGCACTACTATTGTTGCTATATATATTCTGCAATTCCTGCATCAGTAATGCGAGACTGACGGCATCATACAGGGCATGATGTATCGTCAACTCCACCGCAATATATCCATCCGCTTGCTGTGCTGTGACACTCACAGGTGCACAAGACTGTCGAAACTGATTTGCCACATCGCCACTCTGGTTGAAGCTCTCATCGGTAACAGTCCTGAGTACACATTGGAGAAATGGCACATCGCGTCTTCCAGTAGCTACGAAGACGGTCCTGAGCACAGCCTGCCGCGCCACAAGCTTGTTCCATGCTAATTCGAGATCGGCTATGCTGCTTGCGCCAGTCACGCGATAGTGGAAGGTTGGGAAGAAGAGCTCGCCGCGGCTGTTTTGCCATATAGACAGGAAGTAGGCTTGTGTTGCAGATGCTGGTAGAACGAGTTCTACATTGTCTTCTGCTATATCATGCTCATCCAAGATCGAAGTGATGGGGATCTTACTCAAGATCCTTTCTAGAACGTCTGTTGTAGAGTGAGTCTTGTCCGTGCTATTCTGAGTGCTGTTGGATTTGTCTATCGTCGCAGCGATTCCCCTGACTGAACCGGCTTTCAGCATGGTGCTTACGTTGATCTTGATCGATTTCTTCTTCCACAGGTAAGATACTACTTTGATAGCACTGATGGAGTCGAGTCCGATGTGGAAGATAGTTTGGTCTTTTAGGATGTCGGATTCTGGTATCCCTGACATCAAAGACAGAGCTTCTCGGACAGCTTGTTCTGTCAGCGACCACGTAGTTTCAGTTTCGTGGAAGATTCCGGCGTCCCCTATTTGTCCGTTACGAGAGTTGTCGTCTCTGTCTACGTGGATGAATGATGGAAGTTGGCGACATATAGATATCTCCCCGTCCGTGGTTGTTACAGCAGGTGCATCTGGTGACTCCATGACATGCTTGAGCGTGTTGTCCAAACGCGCCAGCATTTCAATTGCCTCATTCAGGTTCAGGTACGTCGACTTACAAGCAGTACGCCAAACCAGCTTTCCGTCCACCACTTCCATCTCCACTGCAACAGGATATCCAACACTCGATGAGCCTTTGGTCGAAGTATACAGCTGAACAGTCTGCTTTCCCTCAGTTTTTGGGATTTTCTGATATATGAATAGAGTATTGAATAGTTCACTCCTGTCAGCACCCGCCACAGCCTTGATCTTCCGTAAAGGAAAGTGTTGATGTTGCATGATATCTGACAGGTTGTTCTGCATATATTTGAGCATTTCACTATTAGTGCCGTGAATTACTGAGCGAACGGCGACGGTATTCATGGTAGGGAACATGATTTCTTGGGTCTCTTCGTCGTCACGTCCAGAGAGGACAAGACCGAAGATGATATCGAGACTTTTGGTGTACGATGCCAGTACATAGGTCCAGCAGAGCTGACCGAGTGCTTGCAGTGTTACTCCTTGTTCGCGACAGAATTTGTCAATGTCTGACATATTCGTACTACTTTCGCGTTCGGCCCGACTGGTAGTTAAATGGTCGTCGAATACTTTCCCTGTCAGTTCGGGCATCAAAGTTACGCGAGCACCAGATACAATGGATTGCCAGAAAGCTTTTGCTTGTTGACTAGTGCCCTCGGCAAGGATATTCTTCAAAGAGCCAAGGTGATCAGGTCGGTCCTCCAGTTGTCCTAGATATGCTTTCCGGACGTCGTTGTGTAGCAAACCAATCGACCATCCGTCGTATAGAGCATGAGACATTGACACGACAATGTAGGCACTACTCTTTTTTTCCACAAGGTTAATCATGAAGGGTACAAATCCTACAGTAGCAGAGCTGACTTGCAGTCTAGCACTCTCATATACTCGCTCAAAACCTTCATCAGCGTCGAGTTTCATTGTACTCCAACCAATAACATGTTCAGCGCATTCGAGTTGAGCAAATGCAGTATCAAATTCTGGCTGATCGATAGCTAGGAAGCATGTTCGCAGTATAGGGGACTTTGCAACGACATCTTGCCATGCTTGTTTGAGCTTGGTCAAATCGACATCTTGGTTGAGGAGTAGGACGTCATGATTGAAGTAGTTCTTGTAGTTTGAAGAAATCATATCGGCCAGGATGCCTTCTTGTAGGGGCGTGCAGGGAAGTATCCTTTTCACCTTTGACACGTCCAGTTTAATCTCCACGGCTTGTGCTCTTACTGCTTCCTCGACCTTGTTGAGTATCTGGGTGCTGTTGTCCAGAATCGTCGTTGTGCTTGTATCGCACAACTGCCTGGACATGTTCGCTATGGTACGCTGACGCATGATCGTGCTGACTTTCAGCTGGATATCGTGCCGCTTAAGTCGGGATGACAGCTTGATAGCATCGATACTGTCCAAGCCAAGCTCAAAGATGGATGTCGTAGCGCCAATATCCTTCGGTTCAATGTTAGCAACTTGCGCGATCTCATTACGTATCGCGTGCGCTTCTTGATTCCAGCTGAAATGTGCATCCTTATCAGGAGACGGTGCTTGCATAATGGTCCAATCAGTGCTAGCGCCATTTGTGCGCCAGGTAATGTGCTCAGCAATGCTTGCTTTGGGATCGCTCAACAAAGCTTGCGACATCTTCTCAAAGTCTTTGAGAATAGCTGCACACTGTTCGATATCTGCGACCCCTGATCGCGCTACTATCATAAGCTCGAGGACATCGTTGCTGCTTTGGACGGCTTCAAAGGATATCGCATAGTCAGCTTGCGCTTCGCCATCAATCTCCACCCAAGGTGCGTTCCCCACGTTAGAGTCGTCCATAGTCTTTTGGAAGACAAACAGAGTATCAAACAGCTGGGAATTACCAGTCTTTTTACACCACTTGAGCGTGTCTCGCAAAGGTGTATGTTGGTAAGGTAAGACTGCAATATTGAAGTTTTGGCACTTCTTAGCTACACTCTCCCAAGTATCACGGACGTCAATGACGACGTAGAATGGGATAGTATTGAACATTGGACCAATGGTAAGCTCGGCCCCAGGATAGTCGATAGATCTGCCGGAAACGACGGTTCCAATGATTGTTGGCCTGCCAAGATGACGCTGCAAAGCCATCATCCAGCATGTTTGCACAAGTGCTTGATGGCTGATTTTCAACTGTCTGCGAACCTGCTCAAGTCTTTGTAGATTATTTAGTATCAGGCTGGCTGAGATGGACTGCTTGCCTTGATTTGGGGGAGCAGGAAGAGGTGTATGACTTGCTGGCCCTAGAGTATCGAGCCAGAAAGCTTTTCTATTCTCGACTTGCTTTAATGGCCCATAAGGAAGAACGCTGTGGAAAGCAGGACCGTACTCGATGTTCTCCTGCCTATGATATACCAGGCTCACTTTCTGGAGCAGAAGCATTAGGCTCGTTGCATCGTAAAGTGCATGAAACATGTTGAATAGCATGTATTTTGCATCTTTATCATGAAGAATGACAATCTGGTATGGCTTGGATAGAGCTTCATCGTTGTGCTTTATCCAGCTTTCCTTGATTCGGCAGCTTTCCTTGTCTATATTCGTATCTTCAGCTATCACTTCCTGAGTATATGGGAGATTTGTATCTCTCAGAACAACCTGTATGTAGCCTTCACTAGTAGGAATGAAGCATGTTCGTAGAATCGCAACATTCTCCTGTACTTGTGCCCATGCAGACTGTAGACGTTCAAGGTCGATATCGTCCCACAGCTTATATGTGAAGGTGTTGAAGTAAACTCCATCGCCTTTGTCCGAAGAACGTGCGATCATGCCTTGCTGCAAAGCAGTACACGGCACAATGTCTTCAATACATGCTGGGTTTGTGTTAAGTAATTGAGCAGCAATACCTCGGTACTGCTGCTGATATGCTGCACTCAATTGTTTCGCCGAAAGCACCGAATCCTCCTCACTCGACGTCTCAGCCAATAAAGCCTCTGCAAGGCCGCGAATGGTGCTACATTGCATAATCGAGGCCGGACTTGCCGATTGAAAGCCAGCCTTCTGCAAAGCGCGACTGAAAGCAAATACAGCAATCGAATCCAGCCCAAGCTGGTATATATTGGACGAGGCTGACATGTCTTCGCTTGCGGTCGAAAACGTCGTTGCGAGGATATCTGCGATAGTCTTTTCTTGGTCCGTCATGGCTACTGAGTTTGTCTTCTGACTGCCACTATGAACACTGCCTATGATTTCATGGTATACCTCTCTCAGCGCTTTTGTGTCACTCTTGTTGTTGACTGTAAGCGGTATCTTGTTCAAAAGGACAAAATGCGTAGGTATCATATACCCAGGCAAACGCTCTTGACAAGCTTGTTTGATTTTGTCTGTAAAACACTGGTCTTGTTCTGCAAGAACTGTACCAGCACTCTCCTGAGCACTGTTTCCCACATTTACAATGAAAGCTACCAGCTGATCTCCTTGAGACTGCGAAGGCTTCACAACCTGCGTTGTGACTTCGTCTACACCTCCAACAGATTGAATCACAGTGTTGATCTCGCCAAGCTCAATACGCTGGCCACGCAGCTTCACCTGGTCATCACTTCGACCCAGAAAGTCAAATGTATCATTGTGTAGCAACCTGACCAAGTCAGATGTCCGATATATGCGCACACCCAATTCTTTCACAAACGGGAAGCCTTTCTCGGTCTGCTCTGGTCGATTGAGGTAGCCTTTGCCCACAAGCTTGCCGTACACACAAAGCTCACCTACACCGCCACGCGGGACGATCTCATTGGTGCCTGGCTTGAGAACATAGGTCCCTACGTTATCGAACTGCCAGCCGATATTGGAAGGTTTGCCGGTAGCAGTCACACGGGGTGCCGTAGTACATCCGATCGTAGCTTCTGTGGGACCATACGAATTGTGTATACACCCCTCGGCACCCCACACATCAAGTATTTCTTGCTTCAGCTGTTCTCCTCCAGTGATAAAGACGCCTTTGCACAACGACGGTACATCCTCCGGCGTTATAAGCCGAGCTAGACTAGGTGTAAGGTCTATGTGAGTGATACCCAGCTTGTTCAGGGATCCAGCAAGATCCTGGAATAGCACGTCACGCGGTGCAGACACAAGACAGATGGCCACCGACCAAGTCCAGAACATTTCCAGAACGCTGACGTCGAAATGAAATGATGCGAATTGAAGCCACCTGGAGTGTTCGTCCCAGCGGCCGGCGAAGAGCCTTTGGAAGGCTAATATTGCCTGCACGGCATTCTCATGGGATAATAGACATCCTTTAGGTGTACCGGTCGAGCCTGAAGTGTAAAGACAATAGCTCGTAGCTTGAGGGTCGACGCGGAGGCTCGGACGATGGTGCGGCAGTCCACACATGCTTATTTCGTCCAGAAAAATGGTCTCGACACCGAACTGAAGTGCATCATGCAACGTGCTCATACTCAAAAGCAGCTTCGCGTCCGAATCTTTGATAACGAATGCCTTACGTGCTACAGGCGCACCGGGATCAAGAGCAACGAATGAGCAACCAGCTTTGAGCACAGCCAGAAAAGTCATGGATGCTTGTGGACACTTGTCAAAGCATAATGCTACCATAGCTCCAGGTGCTGCTCCTTTCGCGGTCAGCAAATGAGCAAGTCTGTTTGCGTCGTCTTCCAGCTTCCTGTACGTCCATCTCTGGATAGAGGTTGAATCATCGATGTCAGGAACCCATTCAAAAGCTATGCGATCGGGATGTTGATCCACAGTAGCTTCGAACAGTGCATGGAGTGATTCGCACTCTGAAGGGATAGATGCGTCTTTTGGCAGTATGTGGGACAGTAGTTGAACGGATCCAAGAGTATCCGCGTTGGTAGCTAAGCCCAAAAGCTTGCCCAGGTTCACATCTAACTGCTTGAGCATAATGTCGGCTTGCTCGGCAGGAAGGACGTCGTCCCAGAATACCAATTGGTAGCCCAGGCTACCACTGCTTTGCGGCCGAATTTCTATCGAAACAGGATATTCGACTGTGGCTTCGTCGTCAACGAGTTGAAAGAGGGCGTCGTCTTTCATAGCTCCATGCGCCTTCTGGAATACGAAGATAGTGTCGAACAGTGAGGTTTTCGGTTGGCCTATCCATCGTTGAATTTGGGTCAATGAAGAGTGTTGATGATTTCGTACTGAGCTGTTGAAAACCATTGCGTCCTTCAAGAGAAGTCGCGGATCATCTTTAATTATGCAGCGATACGGGACAGTAGTACTAGAAGGGAAGGCAATGGCATCTGCTCCAGCGCTATCACGACCTGCAAGTACAATACCAAACATAACCTCCCCATCGCCTATATATGCAGCTAACAGCTCAGCCCAAGCTACTTGTAATGCAGCCTGAAGTGTTATGCCGTGCTCACGGCAACCCGATTCAAGATCAGTCGGCATATAAGCTGAAGAGTGCTTCTTCGTCTGGATAGTCCTTTCAGCCACATGTAAAGGCGTCATGATAGGGAACTTGTTGTGCACGACATCCTTGAGGGTATCTTTCCAGAACTGCGCGTGTTCACGATTTTCGTCCCTAACGGTTCTGAGAATGGTCGAGATCAGAGGATTGGGCGAAGGTGCAGGGTTGAGCTGTTCACCACGGTAGGCGAGTGCTACGTCTTCCATGATCATCCGCATACTCTCTGCATCGTACAATGCATGATGTGCAGAGATTTGGAAATACGACTGTGATATGGTAATATACCACGCAGGATGATGCAGCGTCCTCAGCACGTCTTGCGCAAGTTTCGCTCGCTCTTTTCGAAGCTCAGCTATAGGCTCTGAATCTCCGTTGGATACCGTGTAGTACGAGCCAGTGTCGCACGAAGCGTAAGTTATCATAGCGAATGGATGTGCAGCATCATCAACAGCTGCAAATCCCGTACGCAGCATCTCATGATTTTCGACTACCTTTTGCCAAGCACTTCGAAACTCCTGAAAATCCACACACGGCTGCAACTCATAGATAGCATGATTGAAATACGTCTTACCCCCTGACTGTAAGAACTGTGAGATCAGCCCTGCTTGCAACGCAGTGCAAGGACGAACCATCAGCACATCATCAAGCTTAAGCCCATATCGTTCGCAGAGAGGCGCTTTGTACATCGAATTGAAGCTTTCGAAGTCAAAGAGCGCTTCGTCTGCTGGGTTGCCGTCACTTCGCAAATCTCGAAGGTATTTGGCTAGAGCTGTTGCTGTCGGGTTCGTTAGTACATGCTGGGCACTGATAGTGTGCCCTTTATTGCGAAGCAACTTTGCCACCTGGATTGCACTGATACTGTCTATACCTAGTTGATAGATGGTCTTGTTTGACGTTATTTGCTCAAGAGCGACGTTGGAGATTTGGGCAAAGACTTTCTTGATCTCGACTTCGAGGTCGTCATCGGTAACTTGCGATTTGGCTTTGGTACTTGTTTGGTGGAGGATATGGCGTTTATGGTCTATTATGAGCTCTTTGATCGCTTTTCGGGATAGGGATGCAGTACTTGAGGAGCCAATCTGACTAGTTTCGATCACTTGAAAATTGATCCGTTCAGGTAACAATGTTTTTATAATTGTAAAGATGTTGTCAAGAATCTCAGTCGTTTTATGCCCATGCTCCAGTATCACATAGACATTGTCATCTACCGTGCCTATTGACAACGACTCCGTAATGAGAAACTTGTCTTGGCCCAAAGACTGCTCTAGTTCTCTATGTAGCTTGCTGATAGCAATAGGTGCCTTACCAATCCACTGGTTTTTATGGTTTTCTTCGACCAGACTTTGTGCTTGGGATGCCTCAATGCCGAGAAAGGTGGCATGTGGCTGCTCAACGAAGGCCTTCACCATAGCATCAAAGGCTTCTGCTATGCTATGTGCACTGTGCAGATCCAATCTCGACTGCTCAAAGTGCAAGTTCAGGTTGATAACGTCCTCCTCAAGATCCGGCATGACCTCGCAAACGACTGGATGTCCCGTACCGCCAATCTCACGCTCCAGAGTCCAGATTGTGTCATCAAGCTTACGACTTGGGCTCTGCAGGATAAAAAGAGTATCGAAAAGTTGTTCGCCAAGATCACTCCAGCGAGATTGTATTCGCCGCAGTGGGGTGAACTGACCTTTCAAGGAGTCCACATTGACACGGTGGAGGTTTTGAATGGTACTAGAGATAGTTGAATCCGCAGAAACTGCAATACGGACTGGAATAGTATTGAAACATGGCGCAACTAGCCGCTCAACGCCGTCGATAGCGAGTGTACGGCCACTAACTACGTTTCCGAAACAAATGTCGTGGTTGCCAAGATAAATGGTAAGGAGTTTAGCCCATGCCGCTT
>Ga0160428_1000584_pt1 | contig 38274 bp, 33 predicted proteins | sample SolpanmetagenomM_FD_108198 | JGI IMG/M metagenome (GOLD analysis project Ga0160428, IMG submission 108198) | Solar panel surface microbial communities from Lawrence Berkeley National Laboratory, California, USA - M | ecosystem: Engineered > Built environment > Solar panel > Unclassified ... | reverse complement strand
CTTCATCCTCACCCCCGTGCTGAACGAGGGCCAGGTGCAAGAGACGGTCGAGAAGTTCTCGCAGGTGCTTAAGGAAAATGGCGCCGACCTCATTTCTACTGAAGCCTGGGGCTTGCGCAAGCTGGCTTACCCAATTCAAAAGAAATCCACTGGTTATTACTTCACCCTGACTTACAATCAGCAGGGCGAGGGTAACATCGTAGACACGCTGGAGCTGGCTTTCCGCCGCGACGAGCGCGTTATCCGCTTCCTGACCACCGTGCTCGATAAGCACTCGGTGACGTACAACGAGCGCCGCCGCAACGGTGAGATGAACCAGCCTAAGCCTCAGCCGGCCGAAGCAGCTCAGTAACTCCTTAGCAAGCAATACGATGGCTACGCAAAATAACCGCAACAACAACCGCGACAACGGCAACAAGCCCGTTGATACGCGCAACAAGTACTGCCGCTTCAAGAAGAACGGCATTAAGTACGTGGATTACAAAGACCCGAACTTCCTGCTGAAGTTTGTGAACGAGCAGGGCCGCTTGCTGCCCCGTCGCATCACCGGCACCAGCCTGAAATTCCAGCGCAAAGTGGCTCAGGCCGTGGCTAAGGCCCGCCACCTGGCCCTGATGCCCTACGTAACCGACGCTCTGAAATAGACCTGAAGACATGGAAATCATTCTGAAAGACGACGTTAAGGGTCTGGGTTACAAGAACGACCTCGTAACGGTGAAATCCGGCTACGGCCGTAACTACCTGCTGCCGCAAGGCTTGGCTATTCTGGCTGACAAATCGGCTAAGAAAATCGTAGCCGAGAACGTGCGTCAGGCTGCTCACAAAGCAGAAAAGGTGAAGGCTGACGCTCAGGGCGTGGCCAACCAGGTTGGTGAGCAGGTGTTTGACCTGCCTGCTAAAGTGGGTGAAACCGGTAAAATCTTCGGCCGCGTAACTACGCTGCAACTGGCTGAAGCGCTGAAGAATAAGGGTATCGACATCGACCGCAAGCGCCTGAGCTTTGACCAGGAGCCCGCTACGGCCGGCGATTATACTGCTACGCTGAACCTGCACAAGGAAGTAAAACACACGGTTAATTTCCGGGTGGTAGCTGCCTAGCTGCTGGCTAACAGTGCATTGTAAAGACGCCCTGCCGCGAGGTGGGGCGTCTTTTTTTTGGGCCTACCTTTGCCATTCATGTTTCGGACAGAACTAACCATTGCGCCGCAGGAGCGGCAACTAGCGCGCACGGCGCGGGTGCTCACGGTAGGCTCGTGCTTTGCCGATAGCCTCGGCACGCGGCTGCGGCTAAATAAAGTAAATGCACTCGTCAATCCCTTTGGGACGGTGTTTCAGCCGCTGGCACTGGCGCAGCTGCTGCGCGCGGCCGCCGGTGAGGAGCAAGACTGGCAGCAACACGTGGTGGAAGCGCGCGGCCGCTGGCAGAGTTACGATTTTCACAGTACCATCGGGGCCGAGTCGCCGGTCGAGTTGTTGCAGCTCATTCAGGAGACGGTGCAGCGCGTGGGCGACTTTGTGCGCACCGCTGATGCCGTGGTGCTGACGCTGGGCACCGCCTGGGTCTATCGCCTGCGCGAAACCGGCGAGTTGGTTAGCAATCTGCATAAGCTGCCGGCTGGCCTTTTTGAAAAAGAGCTGCTGACGGCCGATGAGATTGTTAACAGCCTGGCCGAAGTACATGCCTTGTTGCGCCGGGCTAACCCCAACGTTCGCATCATCTTGACAGTGAGCCCCGTGCGCCACTTGAAGGATACGTTGCCACTGAATGCAGTGAGCAAGTCGGTGCTGCGGGTGGCCTGCCACTACCTGAGCGAGCTATTGCCGGGCGTGAGTTATTTTCCGGCTTATGAGCTGCTGACGGATGAGCTACGCGACTACCGCTTTTACGCCAGCGACATGCTGCACCCCTCGGAGGTAGCGGAGGACTACATCTGGGATAAATTTACCCGGGCGTATTTCGACGCTGACTTTGGCCGTTTCCGCAAGGAGTGGGCGGCGGTGCGGCAGTCGCTGGGCCACCGGCCTCTGCACTTGGGCGCGCCTGAGCACCGTACTTTCCTTGACCAAACCGCCGAGCGCTTAGAGCGCCTGAACGGCCAGGGGGTGGATGTGCGCCAAGAGCTGCGCGAGGTGCAGCGCCAGCTAGCCGCCTTGCCGCCGCCCAAGCCAGCCCGGGCACCCGTAGTAGAACCCGACGACGACGAAGAGCGAATTGACATTGGCAGCGATGCCCTGGCAACGGACGACGTCCGGCCCGCTGTACTTAGCAGCCAGCGCGCTGAAGCGGCGAGTGCTCAACCTGAGCGGCGCCAAGACAACCGGCGCGATGGCCGGCGTAATGACCGCAATAACCGGAATGGACAGGACCGCCACCCCAACCGTGACACCCAGCCGGTGGCACTGCCTGATGAGGTGGCGGCCGAACTGGCTGACGCTGGCGCCACGCTGACAGAAGTTGAAACCACGGCAGCCGTAGCAGCTGAAGTGGTGTCTTTGGACGGCGACTCTACGCCGCTACCAACGGAGGCAAGCGCCGCCTACCCAGCGAAAAAGAAGAAGCGCCGCTCGCGGGGTGGGGCCAAGCGCACCGCCCGCAAACATGCTGCGCGCTTGGCCGCCGGGCAGGATGGTGACCTAGCCGCCGAAGAGCTTGCGGATGAGCTAGCACTGGAAACTGCTGACTTGACTGACCTCGACACGCCGTCGGCAGTCGAATCACCTGTGGCTACTGACGCTGACGCCGCAGAAGCGGCCCCGGCGCTCGTAGCCCCCCTGGAGCAGGCACCAGCCAACCGGAAGCGCGGCACGGGACCGACGCCTAAAAAATCGAAGGTTATTACCAAGTCGGGCCTCGTGAAGCGCGGCCAGCGTGGCAGCCTATACCGCACGCCGGAAGCAGATGCCAGCGCGGCGGCTGCCCCGGAGGTGGTGCCCGCTACGGCGCCCATTATCTCAGCACCTATCATTCCGGTGGCGCTGTCTGAGCGGCCAGCCGTGGAGCTAGCTGAGCCAGTGCTACCGGTACCGGCGGCTCCGGCGGCGCCCACGGAAGAACCCGACTTGGCAGCCACTGTATTGGGGCTGTATTCCAGCAAGCCACGGGCAGTAGCTGTGGCACCTAAGCCTAAGCGGGGCCGCCCGAAAGCAACCGCATCTTCCGACGCGGCACCAGCGGTAGAGGAAGGCGCCACCGGGGCACCAAGCGCCGCACCAGCCAATCCCGTTCCAGTTGATTCTTTAGTTGAGCCGACAGCCAGCTTGCCCGAGGCGGCGCCTGCCAAGGCGGTGAAACAGCAGGCGGCTCGCTCCAGTAAAGCCGCAAAGCCCACCGCAGCCAAGACTGCGGCCAAGAAAGTAGCGGCCAAGCCGGCCACTCCCAAAAAAGCAGCGGCCAAGCCAGCTGCCAAGCGGAGCCGACCAGCGGCCACCCCTACCCCACCAGCCGTTGGCGAACCAACCGCTTAATTTTTCTCAAAACCCAGCCCGGCCGGCTGGGTTTTGTTTTACCCGCCTGTTCTCTCCCCTTATGTCCGCTGCCTCCTCCCTACCCGCCAACCGCTTAGCCCACGAAACAAGCCCGTATTTGCTCCAGCATGCCCACAACCCGGTGGACTGGTACCCGTGGGGGCCGGAGGCGCTAGCCCGCGCCCAGGCCGAGCAAAAGCCCATTGTAGTCAGCATTGGCTACGCGGCTTGCCACTGGTGCCACGTGATGGAGCGCGAGTCGTTTGAGAATGAGCAGGTAGCGCGGGTGATGAACGAGCATTTCGTGTGCATAAAGGTGGACCGCGAGGAGCGGCCCGACGTGGACCAAGTGTATATGGAGGCCGTGCAGGCAATGGGCATCCAGGGTGGCTGGCCGCTGAACGTGATACTGACGCCCGAAGCCAAGCCGTTTTATGGCGGCACCTACTTTCCGCCCACCAACTGGGTGAAGCTGCTCGAAAACATTGCCCAAGCCTACGCCGGGGAGCATCGCGCCGAGTTGGACGGCTCAGCCGAACGCTTTGCCCAGGTGCTGCAAGCCAGCGAGCTGGAGAAATACAGCGCGGCGGGCGACCTAGCCAACGCCGGCGTCAGCGACGAGGAGTTTAAGCTGCTGGCTTACAACCTGGGCCTGCGCTTCGACCGCGAGCGCGGGGGTACCAACCGGGCACCCAAGTTTCCGATGCCCAGCATCTGGCGGTTTTTGCTGCGTACGCACCACATTTCGGGGAGCCAGGCAGTACTGAATCAGGTTAATCTTACGCTACGCGAAATGGCCTGGGGCGGCATCTATGACCAAGTGGGCGGCGGCTTTGCCCGCTACTCGGTAGATGCGGAATGGCTGGTGCCGCACTTCGAGAAAATGCTCTACGACAACGGCCAGCTGTTGAGCCTCTACAGCGAGGCCTTCCAGGTAACGCAAGACCCGCTGTACCGCGAAGTAGTGTACCAGACGGTGGCCTGGGTGCGGCGGGAATTGACCAACCCGGCAGGCGGCTTTTACTCATCGCTCGATGCCGATAGCGAAGGCGCAGAGGGATTATTCTACGTTTGGACGCGCACAGAATTGCAGAAGCTGCTGGGCGATGAGGAGCCCCTGGCGGCGGCCTACTACCAGTGTACGGGGCTGGGCAACTGGGAGCACGGCCGCAACATCCTGCACCGACGCCAGTCGGACGCCGCCTTTGCCGATGAGCATAAGTTAGCGCTGCCCGTGTTGACCAAGCTCGTGCAGGGCTGGCAAAAAAAGCTGCTGGCCGCCCGCACGCACCGCGTGCGCCCCGGCCTCGACGATAAGGTCCTAACGGGCTGGAATGCACTGATGCTTAGTGGCCTGCTGGCCGCTTACCGCGCCTTTGGCGAGCCGGAATTTCTGGAGCTGGCGCTACGCAATGCTGCGTTTTTGCAGCAAAACCTGCGCCACGGACCACGCCTGTACCGTACCTGGAAAAATGGGCGGGCCACCATCAACGGCTTTCTGGAAGACTACGCGCTGGTAATCGAAGCTTACGTGAGCCTCTACGAAGCCACGTTTGCCGAAAGCTGGCTGCACGAGGCGGCGGAACTAATGCGCTACGTACTCGCCAATTTTCTTGACCCCGCCGAGCAGCAGTTTTTCTACACCGATGCCAGCGCCGAGCCGCTCATTGCCCGCAAAAAGGAATTGTTCGACAACGTCATTCCCGGCTCCAACTCCGTGATGGCCCACAACCTGCTGCGCCTGGGCCGCCACCTCGAAAACGCGGACTACCAGGCGCTGGCCGCCGCCATGCTGGCCCAGGTGCAGGCCCTCGTAGTAAAAGAGCCGCAGCACCTCACCAACTGGGCCAGCCTGTACGTGGCGCTGCTGCGGCCGGGGGCGGAGGTAGCCATCACCGGGCCGCAGGCCGAAGCTTTTCGGCGGGAACTGAGCCAGCATTTTCTGCCCAATGACTTGCTGGCCGGCGCGCTGGCTGCCAGCGAGTTGCCGCTGCTGCACGGGCGCCCGGGTGGCGACCAGACTACCGTTTACGTGTGCCGCAACCGGGCTTGCCAGCTGCCGGTGCACTCAGTGGCCGAGGCGCGGCAGCAGCTTGCCCTGCAGGAGCGCTAGCCGGCTTTGGCGGCACTAACTGCCGGCCGGTTGGGGTTATCTTTACTATTCGCCTGCCGCTAGCTGTTTCCCGTGTCGCTTACCTTCGAATTTGCCTCCCCCTCGCCCGCCCCGGTGGCCATGCCCGACCGCGTGACGCTGTTCGTGGACGTCATTTTGCCCCTGCCCCTGCCCAAGCTTTACACCTACCGGGTGCCGTTTGAGCTGAATGATAACGTGGTCATCGGCGGCCGGGTCATTGTGCAGTTTGGGGCCAAGCGCACGTTGAGCTGCATTGTGGCCGCCGTGCACGAAACGCCGCCCAAGGACTACCAGGCCAAGTACATTCTGGAGTTTATCGACGATGCGCCCGTGGTGACGCAGCCGCAGCTCAAGCTTTTTCGCTGGATAGCCGAGTACTACCTCTGTACGCTGGGCGAGGTGATAAACGCCGCACTGCCCGCCGCGCTCAAGCTTTCGTCCGAGTCGCGCATTCAGCTGCACCCGGTGTACCTGAGCGATGGCAGCCCCTACCCGCTCGATGAGAAAGAGCAGCGCATCGTAGACAACCTGCGCTTGGAAGATGGCAAGGCCCTCACCTTTACCGAGGTGGGCGACCTGCTGGGCGTGGCGTCGTTTCACCGGGTTATTAAGTCGCTGATGCAGAAGGATATCATCTTTCTGTTCGAGCAAATGTCCGACAAGTATTCGCCGAAAGTGCTGAAGAAGGTGCGGCTGGCCCACCAGCACGTGGGCGCGGCCGAAAAGCTGTTCGAAACCCTGGCCAGCAAGCCCAAGCAGGTCGATGTGCTGCTGAAATACTTGCAGCGCGTGCCGGTGCACCACGACGAGCACCTCAACCACCTAGGCCTCGAAAAGGCGTACCTCACCAGCTCGCCCCACCTGTCGGCCTCGGCCGTGAATACGCTGATTAAAAACGGGGTCCTGGAGCAGTTCGACCAGATTGTATCGCGCTTCCCGCTCGATGAAAACCCGCTGGCCCAGCTGCCCTACCAGCTCAATGAGGCGCAGGTGGTGGCCCGCGACGAGGTGATGACGCTGTTCGGGCAGCAAAACATCGTGCTGCTGCACGGCGTCACGGGCTCGGGCAAGACGGAGATTTACATCGACCTCATCCGGCAGGCGCTCGACGGCGGCGGGCAGGTGCTGTATCTGCTGCCCGAAATCGCGCTCACGGCCCAGATTGTGACGCGCCTCATCCGGGTTTTTGGCTCGCGGCTGGGCGTGTATCACTCTAAGTTTTCAGACAATGAGCGGGTCGAAGTGTGGAATGGCGTGCTCTCGGGCCGCTTCCAAGTGGTGGTAGGCGTGCGCTCGGCCGTGTTTTTGCCGTTTGACAACCTGGCGCTCATCATCGTGGACGAGGAGCACGAAAGCTCCTACAAGCAGTACGACCCCGCTCCGCGCTACAACGCCCGCGAGGTAGCCCTGATGATGGGCAATTTTCAGGGCGCTAAAGTGCTGCTGGGCTCAGCCACGCCGGCCGTCGAAACCTACTACCAGGCGCGGCTGGGGCGCTACGGGCTCGTCACGCTCAGCAAGCGCTTTGGCGAGGCCGGTATGCCCGAGATTGAGCTGGTTGACACCCGCAAGCTGCGCGCCGAGAAGAAGATGCACAACCACTTCTCGGCCGACTTGCTGAACGCGATGGAAAGCAAAATCGCGCAGAATGAGCAGGTTATCCTGTTTCAGAACCGGCGCGGCTACGCCCCCGTCACGGAGTGCAACGACTGCGGCTACATCCCGAAGTGCCAGAGCTGCGCCGTGAGTCTGAGCTACCACAAGCACGCCCACGAGCTGCGCTGCCACTACTGCGGCTACCACGAGGGCATGCCTACCCAGTGCCCGGCCTGCGGCTCGCGCGCGCTGCGCACCCAGGGCTTCGGCACCGAAAAGCTGGAGGACGACCTCAAAATCATGCTGCCCCAGGCCAACGTGCAGCGCATGGACTTGGACACGACCCGCGCCAAGAATGCCTACCAGCAGATAATCGGCGACTTCGAGCAGCAGAAAACCAACGTGCTCGTGGGCACCCAGATGGTGACCAAAGGGCTGGACTTCGAGAACGTGAGTCTCGTGGGCATTGTCAATGCCGACGCCATCATCCACTACCCCGACTACCGGGCCCACGAGCGCGCCTACCAGATGTTTGTGCAGGTGAGCGGCCGGGCCGGGCGCAAAGGCAAGAAAGGCAAGGTGCTCATCCAGACCGGCGACCCGACGCAGGTAATTTTCGACAAGGTTATCCGCAACGACTACCTGGAGTTTTACGAGTACGAGATAACCCAGCGGCGCGAGCATGAGTACCCGCCCTTTGCCCGCATTATCCGGCTCACGGTGAAGCACATGGACCAGGAGGTAGCCCAGAAGGCGGCCATCTTGCTCACCCAGGAGCTGGCCGACCGGCTGGGCCGCGGCCCGGTGCTGGGGCCCGAGGCGCCGTACATCTTCCGCATTCGCAATTTCTTCTTGCAGGAAATCGTCATCAAGCTCAGCCGCGAGCACACGGTGCTGAAGGCGGCCAAACTGGCCATTTGCGCGGCGCTGGACGTGGTGCGCGACCAAAAAGAGTACCGCCAGGCCCGCCTGGTAGTAGATGTGGACCCCATGTAGCCCCGCCGGCCAGCAAAAAATCAACCCGCGAAAAAGCCCCGACTGCGCTCGGCAATCGGGGCTTTTTTGTGGGCTGGCCAGTTAGGGCAAGCCGCTGATTTAAATCTGGTCGAGCAGCCAGAGCACGATGAAAATCAGGCCGACGATGGCGATGATGGTACCGATAAAGCCGTTGAGCAGGCCGACCAGCAAGCCAATCAGTAGCAGCACGATACCAATCTTGAGGTTGCCGCTGATGGACCCCCGCGTAGTAGACGCCGTGTTGTCGCCCTGGCGGGCACTGATTTTCTGCGCCTGCTTGTCGAGCTTGCGCACCACCTTATTCAGGGCCAAGCGCTGTACCAAATTGAGCTTGGGGGCGGCCGTGGTGGCGGTAGTAGTAGTGGGGGCGGCCGCTACGGCAGCCGCTTCGCTCGGGGCGGCGGGCGTGGCTGCTACTAGTGCCTTGGGGGCAGCAGCCGGGGCCTCGGCAACCGGGGCGGCGGGCGCTGCCAACGGGCTGGCTACGAGAGCCTGCGTAGTGGGGGCAGCCGAGGTGGCAGCAACTTCGGGGGCAGCGGCGGGCGTGGCTACGGGCAGCGCTGCGCGGTGGGCTTTAGGGGCGGCCGTGGTGGTACCCAGGTACGAAGCCGAGCGCGGCAGGAAAGCGTATTCGGCACGGCTGCAAGCGCCCAGCGAAAGGGCACCGGCCAGGACCACCGCGAGGCGGCCCAGTGTAGAGGTCAGGTTTTGCATAAGGTGTGTGCAAAAGGGTGATAAAAGAATTAGGTCGGGGTTACGTTGAAAAAACGACTTTGGTCGAAGGCCCTGCTTACTTTTTTGACACTATGCAGGGGTCAAACACTCGTAGCTTCGCTGCTCGCTGCTGAACGCTGCGGGCAGAATAGATGTTGTGCCAGTGGCAAAAACTGGTTTTGGACTGACTTTCGTTGCTTATGAACAATGCCGTTGTGCTGTGGCTGAGCCTGGCAAGCGTAGCAGGCCTGGCCGCCTGCACCCAACTCCCGATGGAGACGAGTATCGCGGGCCGGGCGAGCGGGCGGGCCGCGACCATTACGCCCCGCCCGCCCGATTCGGCGGGCTACGAGAGCCGCCCCCCCCGCGACCCCAACGGCATTGCCCGCTATTACCAGGGCCGCCAGATTGCCCACGTAATGGGCCACGAAGGGGCCGACTGGCTGGAGCGCGACGACCGCATCCAGGAGGAGGGTACTGACTTGCTGCTGAAGGAGTTGCACCTGCGCCCCACCGATGTGGTGGCCGACATTGGGGCGGGCACAGGGTTTTTCTCGTTTCGGCTGGCCCCGCTGGTACCCCAGGGCCGCGTGCTGGCCGTTGATATTCAGCCCGAAATGCTCACCGAGCTAACGCAGCGGAAGGCTAAGAATGGCCTGCGCAACGTGGAGCCGGTGCTCGGCACCACCGCCGACCCGCACCTGCCCGCCGGCCAGGTCGATGTGGTGCTCATCGTGGACGCTTACCATGAGTTTGACCACCCGCGCGAGATGGGCAGTGCCATTCGCCGGGCGTTGCGGCCCGGCACCGGCCGGCTGGCCCTGGTCGAGTACCGCGCCGAGGATGTAGACGTGCCCATCAAGCCCATTCACAAGATGACGGTGGCGCAGGCCCGCAAGGAAATGGCCGCCGTAGGGCTGGAATTTGTGGAAGCGCGCGAGACGCTGCCGCAGCAGCACTTGCTGCTGTTTCGGCGGCCACAGTAAGCCTGCTACACGTCATCTAAAACAGAACGTCATGCTTCGCTACGCGCTGCATGACGTTCTGTTTTAGATGACGTTCCTTCAGTTCGACGCCCCTAGCGCTTCATCAGGCGCTCGATATCGGCTAGCTCAAGGGGAATGTTGGCCATCAAATCCTCATTGCCGCTGGGCGTGAGCAGGAAATCGTTCTCCAAGCGAATGCCCAGCTTTTCCTCGCGGATGTAGATGCCCGGCTCGATGGTGTAGACCATACCCGCCTCAAACGTGCGGTATTTGTAGCCCACGTCGTGCACGTCGAGGCCCAGGTAGTGGCTGGTGCCGTGCGGGAAATACTTTTTGTAGAGTGGCGCGTCGGGATTCTGGTTTTTGACGTCGCTGGCATTCAGCAGGTCCAGTTTAATGAGTTCCTGCTCCATCGCGGTGCCCACCTCGCGGTGGTAGGCCTCGATAGAATTGCCGGGCACGAGGCGCGTTTGGCAGAACCTGAAAACCCGCAGCACGGCTTCGTACACCTGGCGCTGGCGCGGGGTGTAGGTGCCATTGACGGGAATGCTGCGCGTGAGGTCGGCGGCGTAGTTGGCGTATTCGGCGCCGAAGTCCATGAGCAGCACGTCGCCATCCTGGCACTGGCGGTCGTTGCTGATGTAATGCAGAATAGTGGCGCTCTCGCCGCTACCGATGATGCTGGTGTAGGCCGGCCCACGCGAGCCGCTCTTCACAAACTCGTGTAAAATCTCGGCCTCCACCTCGTATTCCCACACGCCGGGCTTCACGAAGCCCAGCAGGCGCCGGAAAGCGTTGCCGGTGATATCAGCCGCGCGGCGCATGAGGCGGATTTCCTCGGGGCTCTTGATGGCGCGCAACTGGTGCGTGAGCCGGGCGGCGCGGCGGTACTGGTGCAGCGGGTAGCGGCGCTGCAAATCTTTAATAAAGCGGGCGTCGCGGGTTTCGACCTCCACCACCGAGCGAATGTGCTCGTTGGCGTTGAGGTACACGTACTCGGCCTCGTTCATGAGGGCGGCCAGCACGGCCGGAAACTGGTCGAGCCACATAATCGTCTTCACGCCCGATACCTGGCGGCCTTCCTCCTTCGTGAGCTTGTAGCCTTCCCACACGAGAATATGCTCGGAGGTCTCGCGCAGAAACAGGATTTCGCGGTGCTTTTCGAGGGCCGCATCGGGGCAGATGACCAGGATACTTTCCTCCTGGTCCACGCCCGAGAGGTAGAATAAGTCGGTGTTCTGCTTGAGGGCCAGCGTGCCGTCAGCGTTGGTGGGCAGAATGTCGTTGGCATTGAAAATGGCCAGCGACTGCGGCGGCAGCAATTCGCGGAAGCGGCGGCGATTTTCAACAAACAGCTCGGGGGCAATGGGGCCGTAGCGCATACTGAAGCGGGAAAAAACGGGTTAGGAGACGCAAGTTAGGCCGCTCCCAAACGACGCCCGGCCGCGCGGCGGTAATTTTGGCCGGCCTCGGCTCTACCCTAGCCCCGTGCTTCATCCCCCGCTTATGCTGCATCTGCTCCGGCAAACCCGCACCTTCCTGGTTCCCTACACTGTGCTGCTGCTGGCAGTAGGCGGCGTGCTGCTAGCCACGCCCAAGCAAACTGCTTTTTTCTTCGTTAATGGCCACAACACGCCGTTTTTCGACCAGTTCTTCCGGCCGTTTACCAATGTGGGCGATGGGCTGTTTTACGTCCTCATCACGCTAGGACTGCTATTTGTGCGTTTCCGCTGGGCCTTCGTGAGCTTCGTGTGCTTTGCCGTGACCTCGCTAGCCGCCCAAATTGGCAAGCAACTCATTTTTACGGGTCACCCCCGCCCCTTCCGATACTTCGCCGAAAACTCTGGCTTTCCGCCCCTGCACGTGGTGGAAGGCGTAGTGATGGGCACGCTCAAAAGCTTCCCATCGGGGCACTCCACGTCGGCATTTTCGGTATTTCTGCTGCTTACCTTCCTGGTAAAAGACAAGCGCTGGGGCTACGTTTTCGTGGCTCTGGCCGCACTCACGGCCTACTCGCGAGTGTACCTGGCCCAGCATTTTGTGGAAGACGTGACCGCCGGCTCAGTGCTGGGCACTACACTCACACTAGCCGTGCTGGCCTGGCTGCTGCCTTACCTGGAGCAGCGCCCCAAGCCCTGGCACCAGTGGCGCCTGCGGCGCCCTGGACAACCGGCGCGGAGCTAGCTAGGCTAGCTGCGGCACCAGCACCGCCCGGCCAATGCGCCGGGTGCGGCTACGCAGCAAACCCACTACCTCAGCCTCGGTGCGCGGCGTGCCGTCGAGCAGCACAAAGTGCCTAGCCAGCAGGTCGTAGCGCTTGGCCATGAGGTAGAAGAAGATGTGCAGAAAGTGGATACCATCGAACACAATGGCCTCATTATCGGCGTACTGCGTCAGGTTTTGGCGGAAGTGGTTGGGGTGCTCAGACCAGTGCAGGGCGGGCTTGAGATGGTGGCTGATGTGGTAGCCGTCGTTCCAGCATTTGTGGTTGTAGGGCGTGTTGATGCACGTCACGCTGTTGCGGTAGCAGTTCTCGGGCGCCTCGGCGTCGATGAAAGCGTGTTGCGCCCAGTTGCCAAGCATCATGATGATACGCGAGAGCACGAAGGGCAGCACAAACACGGCCAGCGTAGCCGGCAGGTTCACGAAAGCCAGCGCCACCGTCAGCCCAATGTAGAGCACCTCGCCGCGGAGCAGGCGAAAGCGTAGCGTGGCTTTACTATTCCGGTTGAAATAACCCACCAGGCGCGGAATGCCAACCAACAGAAAATCGCCGAGGTAGCGCAAGAACCCCAGCGGCGAATCGCGCTGGTAGAACATGGTCGAGCTTTCATCGTCCGGCAGGTTATTTTCCGGGTGGTGCATCCCCATATGGTGGGTGAAGTACGTCTCCGGCGTTTGGCCGAACAGCGGCCCGATGACCCACGGAATGTATTTATTCAGCCAGCCGTGCTTTTTCTTGAACAGCATCCGGTGGCTGGTGCAATGCAACATCAGCCCAAACGGCCCTTTGAAGCGGGCATTGCTGAGGTAGAAATACAGCCCGAACGCCGCCCACCACCACGCCCCGCGTAGCGCAGGCACAAACAGCAGTGCCGCCAGCGGCAGCATAGTCGCCGTTATTTTCAGGATGAGGTAGGCAAACGGCAAGTCGCGCTCGTCTTGCAAGTAGCTCGCTAGCCGCGCATCCAGCCGGGAAGGGGAAGCCGGCCGGGTATACACCGGGTCGGTAGAGGCGGCAAGGGCTTTCATAAGTGCTTCGGCGGGAAGGCGCTGCCGGTAGCAACTCCCCCGGCCCCGACCTCCCCTAGCGGGAAAAATCGGGCGAAGCGAACGCGGCGGGCAGCAAAGAGAACTGAACGCAGCCCTAGCGACGGGCCACTGCGGCCCCTGTGGCGAAGCTAACGGGGGCGGCCCATGTGAAGTTCGGCAGTAGATGAAATATTCAGTTCATTTTCAGCCTTTTTTACTTACGGGTAGGCGCCGCTCGTCGCGAAGCCCTGGCCAGGCGGTAACTTTAGGTTTCGATGAAGTGCGATTAATTAAGGCGTTGCAGCAAACTGCTGCCCCAGGTTTCGCTGTTCCGAACTCACTACTAAGTTTTTGCGCCATGCCCGTTTTCTCGCACCTTCACTCGCACACCCAGTACTCCTTGCTCGACGGCCAGGCCAGCATCTCGGCGCTCATGAAGAAGGCGCAGGCCGATGGCATGCCCGCCGTGGCTCTCACCGACCACGGCAATATGTTCGGCGCGTTCAACTTCGTAGCCGAAGCCAACAAGTACAACGTGAAGCCCATCGTGGGCTGCGAGTTCTATATGGTGGCTGACCGCCATAAGAAAACCTTCCTGCGCGAGAAGGGCGAAAAGGACAACCGCTTTCACCAGCTCCTGCTCGCCAAGGACCAGGCCGGTTACCACAACCTGAGTAAGCTCTGCTCGCTAAGCTTCATTGAGGGCGTGTACTCCAAGTTTCCGCGCATCGATAAGGAGCTGCTGCTCAAGTACCACGAGGGCCTTATTGCCACCAGCTGCTGCATCGGCGCAGAGATTCCGCAGGCCATTCTGTTTGAAAGCGAGGCCAAGGCCGAGGAACTGCTAAAGTGGTGGCTCGATGTATTCGGCGACGACTACTACATCGAGATTCAGCGGCACGGGCTGATGAACTTCGACGGCACCGGCAAAAGCCAGGAAGACGTGAACCAGGTGCTGCTGGGCTTCGCCAAGAAATATAACGTCAAGGTCATCTGCACCAACGACTCGCACTACGTGGACCAGACCGACTACGCGGCCCACGACCTGCTGCTGTGCGTGAACACGGCTGAGGAGCGCAGCATCCCGGTCGGCGACTACGAGACGAACTACTACACGGTGCTCACCGCCGACCAGCGCGTGCACTATGGCCCGCTCGATGACCTGCGCAGCGCTCACGGCTACGACGAAAATGCCCGGCGCATGATTTCGCGCATCGACGAGGAGCTGCAAAAGCCGCCCAAGCAGCGCCGACGACGCTTTGGCTTCGCCAACGACCAGTTCTTCTTCAAGAATCAGGCGCAGATGAACGAATTGTTCAGCGATGTGCCCGAAAGTGTGGATAACACCAACGAGATTGTGGATAAGATTACGCCGCCCAAGCTGGCACGCGATATCCTCCTTCCCAACTTCCCCATCCCCGCGCCCTTCGCCAACGCCGACGAGTTTTTGCGCGAACTGACCTACGTGGGTGCCTTCGGAGCCAGCGCCGGCAACGGCTCGGTGACCATGACCAAGCCGCCGCGCTATGCCGAGCGCACCCCCGAAATTGAGGAGCGACTGGACTACGAGCTGCGCATCATCCAGACAATGGGCTTTGCGGGCTACTTCCTCATCACGCAGGACTTCATCAACAAGGGTCGCAGCATGGGCGTGGCCGTGGGCCCCGGCCGGGGCTCGGCCGCCGGCTCGGCGGTGGCCTACTGCGTGGGTATCACCAACATCGACCCGATTAAGTACTCACTGCTGTTTGAGCGTTTTCTGAACCCCGAGCGCGTGTCGATGCCCGATATCGACATCGACTTTGACGACGTGAACCGCCAGAAAGTCATTGACTACGTGGTGGGTAAGTACGGCAAAACGCAGGTGGCCCAGATTATCACCTTCGGCACGATGGCCGCCAAGTCGTCCATCAAAGACGTGGCTAGGGCCATGGAATTACCGCTGCCGGCGGCTAACGAAATTGCCAAGCTCGTCCCCGAAAAGCCGGGCACGACCCTAGCCGGCGCGTTCCGCGACGTACCCGAGCTACAAGCCATCCGCGCCGACCAGAGCGACCTCAAGGGCCAGATTCTGGCTCTGGCCGAGCGCTTGGAAGGCTCGGTGCGCAACACCGGTATTCACGCAGCGGGCGTCATCATCGCGCCAGACGACATCACGAACTACATCCCCGTTTCGACATCCAAGGACTCGGACTTGCTCATCACGCAGTTCGACGGCAAGGTGATTGAATCAGCGGGGATGCTGAAGATGGACTTTCTGGGGCTTAAGACCCTGACCATCATCGTGGACGCCCTGAATTTGATTGAGCGCAACCACGGCGTCAAAATCGACATCGACGACATTCCGCTCGACGACCCCAAGACCTACGCGCTTTACCAGCGCGGCGATACCATCGGCACGTTCCAGTTTGAATCCGAAGGTATGCGCATGTACCTCAAAGACTTGAAGCCGACCAACATCGAGGATTTGATTGCAATGAACGCCCTGTACCGGCCCGGTCCGATGCAGTTCATCCCCGACTTCATCAACCGCAAGCACGGTCGTGAGCCCGTGGAGTACCCGCACGAGCTGCTGAAACCCATCCTGGAGTACAGCCAGGGCATCATGGTGTACCAGGAGCAGATTATGCAAACGGCCCAGATTTTGGCCGGCTACTCGCTAGGGGGGGCCGACTTGCTGCGCCGCGCTATGGGTAAGAAGGACATGAAGAAGATGGCGATGGAGCGCGAGAAGTTCATCAAGGGCGCGGCCGATATCCACAAAATTCCGGCGAAGAAGGCCAACGAAGTCTTCGACGTGATGGAGAAATTTGCGGAGTACGGCTTCAACCGCTCACACTCGGCCGCCTACTCGGTCGTAGCATATCAGACTGGCTACCTGAAGGCTAACTATCCCGCCGAATACATGGCTGCCGTGCTGACCAACAACATGGGCGATATCAAGAAGGTGACCTTCTTCATCGAGGAGGCCCGCAAGCAGGGCGTGTCGGTAATGGGCCCCGACGTGAACGAGAGCGAGCAGAAGTTCAACGTACCGCGCGAAAACCAGATTCGTTTCGGCCTAGCCGCTGTGAAGGGCGCGGGCGAAGCGGCCGTCCTCGAACTCGTGGATGAGCGCAAGAAAAGCGGCCCCTTCACCGACGTATTTGACTTCGCCAAGCGCGTGAACCTGCGCTCGGTGAACAAGAAAACCTGGGAAAGCCTGGCCCAGGCCGGCGCCTTCGACAGCTTCGAGAAGTACAACCGCCGCCAGTTTATGGACGCCCCGGCCGGCGACCAGAACCTGATTGAAAAGGCGATGAAACTAGGCCAGCAGCACCAAGCGGCCAAAGAGTCGGCGCAGCACAGCCTCTTCGGCGCGGGCGCATTCGGTGCCGTGTCGGCTCCGCTGCCCAAGGTGCAGGACCTGGAGGAGTGGAGCGCCCCCGAAAAGCTGCGCCGCGAGAAGGAAGTGGTAGGCTTCTACCTGTCGGGCCACCCGCTCGATACGTACCGCATGGAAATTGATGCCTACTGCACTTGCCCGCTCGACAAGCTTGATGCGCAAAAAGGCAAGGACGTGACCATTGCCGGCCTCATTTCGGGCGTCACGTTCCGCACCACCAAGAGCGGCCAGCCGATGGTATCGTTCAACATCGAGGACTATGATACGAGCTTGAATCTAGCGCTATTCCGCGACGATTTTAGCAAATACGGCCCGCTCATCAACCCCAAAAACTACCACAACGACCAGGTGCCACCCATGTTTGTGCGCGGCAAGATGGAGCTGCGCTACGGCACCCAGGACCAGTGGGAATTGAAAATTAAGACGATGGAGCAGCTCAGCAACGTGGCCGAAAAGCTCAGCAAGGGCGTGCGCGTGAAGCTCGACCTGCGCACCGTGACGGGCCCCATGATAGACCGCCTCCAGGAAGCCATCGAGCACGCCAAGGGCTCGAAGCGCCTAGAGATACAATTTGTAGAGCCCCACGAGCGGCTAGCCGTCGATATGTTTTCACGCCGCTTTCAGATTGAGCCCCGGGCGTTTATTGAGAAGATGCGCGAGTTTGAGCTAGATGTGTGCGCGCTGATTTAGCGCACGCACATTTACTGGTTCACAGTGGGTTGAAAGTTAGGCAGATGGGCTACCTTCGTACTAGGTTCGCTTATTCTTCCCCGCTGCTATGGTACACTTCTCCATTCGGTTACTTTCAGCCAGCTTAGGGCACGCTGGCCCGGCAGCGCTGCTTCGGTCTATCCGCAGCAGCTTTTTCGCGGTGCTGGGTTTGACCTCGCTGGCCTTGGCGGCGCAGGCGCAGGAGCTACCGGCCGCGCCGCGCCACCCGGTGCTGATTAATTTGAAGGGGGGCGCCAGCCTGAGCACCTACACCGGCGGGGGCTACATTGGCTGGGAAACCGGGCTGAAAGGCGGTTTCACCGGCGGCTTTTCGGCCACGCGGGCGCTGTCGGCCCGCAGCGCCTGGCAAGTCGAGCTATTGTACTCGCGCAAAGGTGCGGTGGCCTACGACTACTACCATGTGTATGCGGCGCCGGCCCCACCTTCGGGCCCGAAGGAAAACATCTACCGCGCCGAGCTACACTACCTCGACCTGCCGGTGCTGCTGACCGTGGGCCCCGGCAGCGGTAGCCGCACCGGCTGGTACGTGGCCGCTGGCCCCCAGCTCAGCCTAGCCCTCGACAAGCAGGAAACGGTAGTGCCCACTGGCGTGGGCGACTCCGACTCGTATGAGGAAAACCTGAATGGTGATGCCAAGTCGCTGGTGCGGCTGGGCGCGGGCTACGTGCTGGGCATCGGCCGGCAGTGGTCGGGCTACGGCATCGAGTTGCGTTACAGCGGCGACATTACCAACGTGTACCGCGAGGGCTACGGGTCGGGCGCCCTCTACCCGGGCAGCGGCAATCGCTTTCACAACGGCGTTATTCAGCTGCAAGTAAACCTGGCCCTGCGGGGCGGCCAGTGGCGCTGGGACTGGGGCACCGGCGGCGGCTACCCCTACCCGTACGACGGCCCCGTGAACACGCCCGAGCCGCGGCAGCGCCCGCGCTACCAGCCCCAGCCGCGTCCCCAGCCCCGGCCGCAAACCTAGTCTCTTCCAACCGAATTTGACGGCGCCGATTAAGTGAAGGCTTGCTAAACCTTTCCGGTTTGCCCGCTGTTTTACCCGAACTCCGCTACCTTGCAGCTTCGTTGGCTGTACACGCCGGACGTTTTTTCACTAACATTTTCCTTAGCGTCATGGCGCACAAAGCAATTGAAATAACCGACGCCAATTTCGAGGAGATTATCAACTCGGATAAGCCTGTTCTCGTGGACTTTTGGGCCGAATGGTGCGGCCCCTGCCGCATGGTAGGCCCGGTGGTAGAGGAGCTAGCCGGCGAATACGAAGGCAAAGCCATCGTGGGCAAGGTAGACGTAGACGCTAACCCCCAGACTTCGATGAAGTTCGGCATTCGCAGCATCCCCACGCTGCTGGTGTTTAAGAATGGCCAGATTGTGGATAAGCAGGTAGGTGCCGTGCCCAAGCACGTGCTCGCCCAGAAGCTGGAAGCCCAAGTGACTGCCTAGTTTTTGTAAAGCTTCGGCTTTAGTATTTAAAAGCCCCGTGCTAGCAGTAGCGCGGGGCTTTTGGTGTTTAAGGCCGGCAGGCAAGGCAGCCCTGGCGTCCTCATCGTGGGAAAGAATAGTGGGGCTAACCTGCCTATTTTTTAGAGATAACGCGCCTATATTTCGGCACATTTTCTGCCTAGTACGGCAGAGGCTTTTTCTCCACCTTTTCTTTCTTTATTATGAAGCGCTTTTTTAATTTCCTCGCTGCCCTGCTGGTAATAGGTGGCCTCTCGGCCCAGGCCCAGACTGCTCCCGCTGCCAATACTACCAGCAGCTCGTCGAAAATGACGACTACCAAAACCATGCAGGCGCCGGCAGCCGCCACGACGACGACCAAGACCAGCACCTCGACCCACCCGATGGGCGTGAGCAAGATGGCTACCACGTCGAAGAGCCAGGCCAGCATGAGCAAGTCGAGCACCATGACCACGCCCTCGGGCATGACCAAGACCTCGACCAGCACCAAAATGAAGGCCGACGGCACGCCCGACATGCGCTACAAAGCCAACAAAACGACCTCTACCACCACCACCGGCCCCATGAAAGCCGACGGCACGCCTGACATGCGCTACAAGACCAACAAAACGAAAGTGACCACCAAAACCAACATGTAGTGCCAGGCGGCGGCCCCTCAAGTGGTCATTACCACCCAAAAAGGCGCTTTCCCGGATGGGAAAGCGCCTTTTTGATTTTTGGACCGGGCTACGCCGGGGCTTGCTCGCCTACCGAAGCGGCAGCGGGGGCCAACTGCACGGCGCGGCTGAATACCTCTTCCAGCGAAATCAGGGTTTCGGTGCGCTCCACGCCTTCTATCTGCTGCACCGAGTCGTGAAGCACGTTGCGCAGGTGCTGGGTGTCGCGGCAGGCCAGGCGCGCAAACAGGTTGTAGCTGCCCGTGGTGAAGTGCACGCTGATAACCTCCGGAATGTCGCGCAGCCGCGCAATCACCGAGTCGCAGTAGGAACTCTTCAGCAGGAAAATCCCCAGAAAAGCCTGGATGCCAAAGCCCACCTTGGTCAGGTCGAGGTCGAGGGTAGCCCCGCGCACAATGCCCAGCTCCTCCAGCCGCGTCATGCGGCTGTGGATGGTGCCCCCCGATACGTGCAGCTGCCGGGCTATTTCGGAGTAGGGCAGCTTGGCATCGTGCACCAGCAGGTTGAGGATGCGGCGGTCAATATCATCCAGTTCGTAGGGGCGGGACATGGGAAGGCAAATTAGGATAAAGGCCAAATTTACGCCCAACCAACAAAAATTATCGATAACCAGCCCCTAAACTGACGATTAAATAATTTTTAAGGCTTTTTTAAATAAAATTTGCATAATCAAAAAATGCTGCTGTACCTTTGACCTATCAAAACGCAAACGGCGTGGCGATACCAACCTTGTAGTGTGGTGAAACTGGCAGACACGCCCTCCTATCTCGGGGGTGAAGACCATAGGATAAAGCAGGCGCTCTTCGGAACTACTGCCTAACTTCTTCGTGGAGGTTCAAGTCCTTCCGCTACAGCTCAATACCTAAAAAGAGGCGCCTTCCCGGCCAGGAAGGCGCCTCTTTTGCGTTTACTACGGGCCTAAATCGGTGGATTATAGGCCCCGGCGCCAACCCGCCCTGGCAACGTGCGTACTTTTGCGGTACTTAGGCTACCCCGGCGGTTCGTATCGGTGGTAAGCCAGGCTCATGGGCACACAACTACTCCTCACGTTTTTTCTGATTTTAATAAACGCCTTCTTCGTGGCGGCCGAGTTTTCCCTCATCCGGGTTCGGTTGTCGCAGCTTGAGATAAAAGCTAAGGAAGGCAGCCGCCTCGCCGGCCAGGCCGTGAGCGTACTGCGCCGGCTCTACGATTACTTGTCGGCCACGCAGTTTGGCGTTACCGTGGCGTCGCTGCTACTGGGTGCCGTGGGCGAAGAGGTTTTTACCAAGCTCATCGAAGACCTGCTGCCCCGGCTGCACCTCACCCTGAGCGAAGCCACGGTGAAGAGCATCGCCTTTGCGGGTGGTCTCACCATCCTGACGTTTTTGCACGTGCTGTTTGGCGAGTTATTTCCGAAGGCGCTGGCCATTCAGCGGCCCGAGGCGGTGAGCCTGGCGCTGGTGCTGCCGCTGCGGGTTTTTTACCTCGTTACGCTGCCGCTCACCTGGTTTCTGTCCAAGGCCTCCACGCTGCTGCTGGGGGCGGTGGGGCTGCACAGCGGCGGCCACGGCACCGAGGCCCATACCTCCGACGAGCTGCGCCTGCTGCTGGACCAAAGCAAGGAGAGCGGCGAAATCCAGGACTCAGAGCACGAGCTGATTGAGAACGTCTTTCAGTTCAACGACCGGATGGTGAAGCAGATAATGGTGCCGCGCACCAAGCTGGCCGCCCTCGACGTAAATGCGCCGGAGGACAAGATTCTGGAAACGGTGTTCAGCGAAGGCTATTCACGCATGCCAGTGTTTGAGGGCAACATCGACAATATCGTGGGCGTGCTCTACGTCAAGGACTTGCTGCCCATCATCCGGCGCGGCGAGCCGCTGGAGCTGGCCCGCATCATGCGTCCGGCCTACTTCGTGCCCGAAACGAAGAAAATCAACCGGCTGCTGCGCCAGTTTCAGCGCAAGCACATTGTGATGGCCGTGGTGAGCGACGAGTTTGGCGGCGTGTCGGGCATCGTTACCATCGAAGACATTATGGAGGAACTGGTGGGCGAAATCCAGGACGAGTACGACAACGAGGTGCCGGTGGTGGAGAAGATATCGGAGAGTGAATACCGCGTCAATACCGCCACGGCCATCCCCGACGCCAACGAATACCTCCCCTACCCGCTGCCCGAGGGCGACGACTACGAGAGCGTGGGCGGCCTGCTCAACGTGCTCTACGGCAACATTCCGGAAGTAGGCGACGTGGCCGTACTGGAGCCCTACGAATTTCGGGTACTCAGCCGCACCGGCCGCGTGGTCGAGATGGTGCAGCTACGCCTGCTAAGCACCACCGCCCCGGCCGACGTTGACCCGCTCGCCGCCTAGCGCGGCGCCGAAGCCACCGGCCGAGTCTGGAAAAAACGCGGGTAGTACTCGCCATTTTTAGGCTTGAGCTTGTTGAGCAAAATGCGAACGGCATCCACTATCTGCCAGATTTCTACGCCATAAACAAGCACAGCGGCAGCTACCAAGGCCGCATTAAAGGCGCCGTTGCCGAAGGCGAGGATAATACCTATCACGGCCAATACAAACCCGAGCCCGAGCGCAAGCAGGGTGAGTACGCCGCGGGCGTGGTAACCTAGATAAAAGTGATGCAGCCCAAGGGGAAATAGCAGCAAGGCAGGCACTAAAGCCAGCAAAAAGGCGATACCCCGCGTCCGCATGTGGATGGGCAAGTCGGCAGGCTGAGACGTGGAAGATGGCTTAGCTTGGCTCAGCACCGGCTTGGTAATAGGCTTGGCGGCCGGGGCCATCAACAGCCGCGAGTGGCGGCCGGGCCGCAGCCGGGCCGTGGCGCGGCTCACCAGGCGCCGGGGCCGCTGCCGGGGAACCACCAGTAGTATTGCTTTTGAGCTAGTGGCAACTACTGTAGCGAAGCTATCCACCGGGCTGGCCGGGGCGAGCGGTAGCGGACTTTGCCCGGCAGGATTCTGAAAGGAGTAACTCGCTCGCTGGCAAGCCCCCAAGCTTAGGGCAAAGAGCAATAGCCCTATTAGCGAATGGCAACGGGAGGAGGTAACGGAACGGCGCATGGGACGGGGCTTTAAAAGCAGCATAACGATACCCAAAGCACCGCTAAACTGCCACCCACCGCAAGGCCAAATAGTGATTTCCCAGACTTTAACTAGGAGCGGCTGACTGCCTGGCTGCGCGCAATTAATGCCCTCAGTTGATACTAGTGGCCCTTCACTGCTTTCACTACTCTGACTTTACAAATCCAGGATTTTCTTGCGCAGACCAACGGGCGTAACGCTGATAATAGGCTGCCATGCGACGCCGGCTGCCCTGGCACCGTGCGGTGGAGGTAGTACAGCCATGCCTGATAAGCATCCTCCTGCCGGACGGTGGGGAGCCTCTGTCAGACAGCCAACGCCAAGCACGCTATTAACTAAACACAAAAAAGGCTCTGCAATGATTGCAGAGCCTTTTTTGTGCATTAAAACAGGGCAAAAAGTCAGTTCACATCGCTTCGCAAATACACTCAGCATGCTGTACTAAAAGTATCGTGGTTGCCACGCCTTCTAGCATTAGTCTCCGCTAACCAAGTGCACCACTACCAACACAATACCCACCAGGAAAGCAATAATGCCAATGAGCACCAGCAGCCCCCCGAAGCCGCCACCTACGGCCCCACCGAGGAAAATAAGGGCTAGACCCACCAGCGCAATCAGCGCGGCGCGGCCCGTTTTAGAAGCAGTATGCTCGGTATGAGCCGTGTTTTGGCGGCTGGCACTGAGTTTATCCAACTGCTTTACTACGTGCTTCACCAAGGCCCGCTGCATCAGCGTGGGGTGGGTAGCCTTTGCAGCGTTGCTGGCTACGGCCAACGTGGCCTGGGGCTGGCTCACTGCCGGCGCAGCAATAGCCGGCGCAGTAGCTACCTCGACTTTGTTCACTTCTCCGACTGGGGCCGGAGTAGGTTGAGCAGCTACCGCGTGGGCCTGCTCAGAACCCAGATAAGCAGGCACTTTGTTGTTAAACGCGTAGTTCGAGCGGCTGCACGAGGACAGTGAAGCCACGGCAAACAGCAGCGCTACTAAAAGAGAATAGGTTTTCTTCATACAGAAAAAATGAGGGAAAGGAGTTTGGCGACAAATCTAGCGATGAAGATGAAGATTCCCTAAGCTCTTTTCCGTAATCTTCATTTGAATAGCATTTCTTACTTACTTATTACAAACGACCTTTTTCTATTGTCAGAGCCAGCTGGCATAGCGCTGGTAGTTGGCGGCCGTGCGGCGCAGGCCGGCCGCCTGGGCTTCGCTCACGGGCTTGACTTTGCGGGCCGGCACGCCCGCGTAGAGGTAGCCGGGCTCGCAGACAGTATTTTCCAGCACCACGGCGCCCGCCGCGATGATGCAGCCCGTGCCTACCACGGCGTGGTCCATCACGATGGCGCCCATGCCGATGAGCACGTCGTCTTCGACCGTGCAGCCGTGCACCAGCGCCCGGTGGCCGATGCTCACCCGCGAGCCGATGGTGAGGGCCGCCTGCTCGAAGGTGCAGTGCAGCACGGCCCCGTCCTGCACGTTGGTCTCATCGCCGATGCGGATGCTGTTCACATCGCCCCGAATAACGGCCGTGAACCAGACGGTGCAGCCGCGCCCCAGCACCACATCGCCCACAATGGTCGCGTTATCGGCTAAAAAGCAGTCGGGGCCAATGGTCGGCGTAATGCCGTGAACGGGAAGCAGCAGCGCGGGCATAGCGTAGGCAATAAGTGGTAGTGGGGAATGGCTATTGGTACTGGGCCAGCCAGCAGGCCCAACGGGTAGCGCACCGGCGGCGACGTAAAGGCGCTTCGGCGCCACGACAGCTAGCTGCGGCGGGCCAGCAGGCGCTTCCAGGTACCTTTTTCCCAGTTGTATTTGAGGGTGCTGGGCAGGGCCTGCCAGAAGTATTTGCTGGTTTCGACCGCGAAGCTGGGCTGCATGTAGCAGTTGATGGTGCAGCCCTCGCACTGCGGCAGGCGGCCTTCGAGGGCGGCCAGGCGCTGGGTGGCGGGCGCGTTGTATACGTCAAACAACTGGCCGTTGATGGGAAACTTTTGCTCACCGAGGTGGTAGCAGGGCAGCACCAGCTCATTATTGGGCGAGATGACGAGCGTGGTGCTGGCGGCCCGGCACACGGGCGCCGCCACGTGGTTGCCGCCATCGCGGCGTAGCGCGATAAAGCCCTCGTTGAGGTACACGCCCTTGCGCTTGCCAAAGGCGGAGAGGTAGTCCAACTCGGCCTCGGTAAGCTGCTCGCCGGTTTCTACGTCGCCATACTCGAAGGCCGGGTTGATGATGAGCACCAAGCCGTTGGGCTGGGTAATGTCGCGGTACACGGCCTCCAGGTCACCCAGGTTTTTGCGAAAGACGGTAAATAGAATATCGGGCCGCTCGCCCAACTCGCGGGCCACGCGAATGCTTTCGAGCACAAAGTCGTAGCAGGCCACGCCCCGGCCCAGGTCATGGGTGGCGCGGTCGGCCGAGTCGAGCGAGAAGTGCAGCATATCGACCAGGCCCCGCAGCTTATCGGCGTTTTTGGGGTAAAGCAGGCCGTTGGTTGTCACGGTGGTAATAAAGCCCAGCCGGCGGGCCAGTCCCAGAAACTCCGGCAGCTGCCGGTGCAGCAGCGGCTCGCCCCCGGTAAAATCTATTACGTTGACACCCAGCCGCTTGAGGTCACGCAGGTTGGCTTCTACATCAGCCAGCGTGATGTAGGGCGAGGGCTTTTCCCAGATATCACAAAACGCGCACTTCGCATTGCAGCGGTACGTGACGTAGTAATTGCAGAGAACCGGGTGCTTGACGAGGCGCATACGAGTAGCGCGAACTTTGTAGTTCGCGGGGCTGAGCGATGACTGTGCGATATTCACCACTCAGCTACGCCAACTACAAAGTTGGCACTACTAAAGTTAGTGGGGCAGCTTGCCCCAGGCAGCGGCGTCCCAATGCGTGGGCGTAGCTGCCAAAGCCTCGGCAGTAGGGGCGCCAAAATGCTCCTCGTAATAGCTGCAAAAGCCTTTGAGGGGGCAGCGCGGGCAGTTGGGCTTCAGAAAAAAGCAGATTTGCTGGCCGTGCCAGTAGTTGTGCTTGTGAAAGTTGAACAGTCCTTCGGGGTCGAGGTGGGGCTTGAGCAGGTCGAGCAGCACGGCGTGGGCTTTCTCGACCGACACCTTGGGGCCGATAACGCCCAGGCGCTGCATCACGCGGTGCACGTGGGCATCGACGGGCAGCACGGGCTTGCGAAAGTTGAAGAGCAGCACCAGCGAAGCCGTTTTGAGGCCGATGCCGGGCATGTCGGTGAGCCACTGCATACCGCGCTCGGTGGGCCAGTCGGCCAGAAAATCGAGCGAAAACGTGCCGCCCGTCTCGGTCTTGATGCGCCCCAGGATTTCCTGAATGCGCGGCGCCTGCGTGGCCGGCCAGCGCGTGGTCCGAATGGCGTGGATGAGGTCTTCGAGCGGCGCGTGCAGCACGCCCTCCCAATCACCAAAGGCTTCGAGCATTCGGTCGTAGGCCAGCTCTTCGTCGGCGTGGGTGGTGCGGTGCGAGAGTAGCGTCGAAATCAACTCGCGCATGGGCGTGCGGCGCGCCGCCGTGGGCACCGGCCCAAAAAACTCCTGTAGGATAGCGTGGTCGGCCAGGGCCTTTTCAATCACGGATTGCACGGATTTTAGCGAATTTCACGGATTTTGTGGACAATTTTCTTGTGGACCTCTCCGCTTTCTACACCGGTAGCACCCAACAAAAAAAGGCCGCTCAACTGAGCGGCCTTTTGCATACGAAGCAACGTGAAAAGCGGTGAGAGCCGGCTACAAAATCCGTGCAATCCGTGGTGCTTACAGCTGGCCGCGCTTGGCGGCTTTCTGCATTTTTTCGTTGGCGAAGATGGCTACTTCCACGCGGCGGTTGGCGGCTTTGCCGGCCACGGTGGTATTGTCAGCCACGGGCTGGGTCGAGCCGTAGCCAGTTGCCGTGATGCGGCTGGTTTCTACACCTTTGGCGGTCAGCTCATTGGCTACTGCCTGGGCACGACGCTGGCTCAGGGGCTGGTTGATGGCATCGGTGCCCGAAGCATCGGTGTGGCCGTCGATGGTCACGTTGGTATCGGCGTATTTCTGGAGCGTGGTCGCCAGCTCGTCGATGTTGCCGGTAGCGTCAGGCGTGAGCGTCGAGGAGTTGCTGCCGAACAAAATGCCCGAAGCGAAAGTGATTTTGATGCCTTCGCCCACGCGCTCTACCTTGGCGCCTTCGAGGTCGCGGCGCAGCTCGGCAGCCTGCTTATCCATGCGGCGGCCGATGAGCGCGCCCCCCGCGCCGCCCACGGCCGCGCCCAAGATGGCGCCCTTCGCCGTGCCCGACTTGCCGCCAATCACGCGGCCCAGAATGGCGCCGCCCGCCGCGCCGCCCAGGCCACCGATAATGCCGCCCTTCAGCGTTTTGCTCATGCCCTTGGGCTTGTCGGTGCTCACCGTCGTGGACTGCGCCTGCGCAAAGTGGCCCAGCAGCAGCAATACCGCCAGCAAATAAGAGAACGAGAGTTTCAGGGTTTTCATGAAATGAAAATAAGAAATAGAAAAACGGCCGCGCACGGCGCAACGGCAACGCGGCGGCAAGTTCGCTATTTGCAACCACCTTGCCAAACTCCATTCGCTCAGGGCGTCGCTTTTCCTGTTTAATGCAGCCGGCTCATGGCCAGGCACAAAAAAGCCCGACCAATGGCCAGGCTTTTTCATTTATACGGCTACGCAGCAAGGTGCTAATGCCTACTTATTGCGGTAGCGGTTGTAGCGGGCGGGGTCTTTCTTCTTATCCTGGTTGCGGCCAACCAAGCCACCACCTACTACGCCGGCGCCGGCGCCAATCAGGGCGCCCTTGCCGCCGCCCAGCAGGCCACCCACTACGGCGCCACCGGCACCGCCTACGGCCGCCCCTTTGGCCTTACGGCTCCAGCCCTTGGGCTTGTCCTGGGCCTGGGCTACCGAGCCGGCGAGCATAAAGAAGGCCAGCAAAAACACGAAAACTTTTGAGAAGGATTTCATCTGGATACGAAGTAAATAGGAGAGAAAAAGGGTGGGTTGCAGTTGGGGTTTTTAACGGAGATTAAAAACCAGAAGTTGTGCCCGCACCAAGAAAAAAGCTCGGGGTTATGCACCCCGAGCTTCTTTCTGCTTAGGCCAGTAGCCCGATGCTTACAACGTGCCGTTCTCGGCAGCTTTTTTCATCTTGTCGTTGGCAAAAATGGCTACTTCTACGCGGCGGTTGGCCTGCTTGCCTTCCACGGTCGAGTTGTCGCCCACGGGCTGGGTCGAGCCGTAGCCTTTGGTGGTGATGCGGCTGCTAGCCACGCTCTGGGCAATGAGGCCGTTGGCCACCGACTGGGCGCGGCTTTCGCTTAGCGGCTGGTTGATGGCATCGGAGCCCGAGGCGTCGGTGTGGCCTTCTACCAGCACGTTGGTGTCGGGGTATTTCTGGAGCGTAGCGGCCAGCTTCGAGATGTCGGACTGCGAAGCGGCGCGCAGGGCGCTGCTATTGGTATCGAACAGGATGCCTGAGTCGAAGGTGATTTTAATGCCTTCGCCCACGCGCTCTACTTTGGCGTTGGCCATGTCGCGCTGCAACTCCTGCGCCTGCTTGTCCATCTTGCGGCCAATGAGCGCCCCGGCGCCGCCACCCACGGCAGCGCCCAGGATAGCACCGGCGGCTGTGCCTTTGGCCCCGCCAATGAGGCGGCCCAGCACGGCGCCAGCTACTGCCCCACCACCGGCGCCCAGTAGGCCGCCCTTGGTGGTTTTGTTCATGCCGTCTTTGCGCACACCGGTGCCGTTATTGCCCGACAGGTCGGGTTGCGTGGTGGTTTGGCGCGTGGAAGCGCAGGAGCCCAGCAGCATTACGAAAGCCAGCAGTACAGCTAGGAAGGACTTAGAAGTTGTCATCTTGTTTCTGAAGAATTGGTGAGTTATTGGCAACGCCAACGGGGCCTTATACGCAAAAGCCCGCTCTGGTTACCAAAGCGGGCTTTCCCAAAGTCGTGCCAACTACTCCCAAATCACTTCGCCAGCATCCCGAGCAGGTCGGCGAGGCGCTGTTTCAGCTCGCGGCGGTCCACGATGAAATCGAGGAAGCCGTGCTCCAGCACAAACTCGGCGCTCTGGAAGCCTTTGGGCAGGTCTTTGCCGATGGTTTCCTTGATGACGCGGGGGCCGGCAAAGCCGATAAGCGCGCCCGGCTCGGCAATATTGAAGTCGCCGAGCATGGCAAACGAGGCCGTGACGCCGCCCGTGGTGGGGTCGGTGAGCAGGCTCACGTAAGGCACCTTGGCTTCGGAGAGCAGGGCGAGCTTGGCCGACGTTTTGGCCATTTGCATGAGCGAGTAGCCGGCCTCCATCATGCGGGCGCCGCCCGAGCGCGAAATCATGAGAAACGGCACCCGGTGCTGGCGGGCGTAGTCGATGGCACGGGCTATTTTTTCGCCTACCACCGAGCCCATCGAGCCGCCGATAAAGCGGAAATCCATAGCCGCAATCACCAGCGGCTGGCCGGCGCTCAAGCCGTGAGCCGTGCGCACGGCGTCTTTGAGGCCGGTGCTTTTTTCGGTGGCCTGCACGCGCTGCGGGTAGGCCTTTGTATCGGTGAAGTGAAGCGGGTCGCCGGAGGTGAGGTTGGCGTCCAGTTCTTCAAACTGGCCATCGTCGAAGAGCAGCTCGAAATAGGCGCTGGCGTCGATGCGGTCGTGGTGGCCGCAGTTGGCGCACACGTAGTGCAGGCGCTTGTGCTCGGCCATGGTGGCCACAGTCTTGCACTCGGGGCACTTATACCAGAGGCCGTCGGGCGTTTCCTTTTTTTGCTCGGTGGGGGTGATAATGCCCTTTTCCTGGCGCTTGAACCAAGCCATACTGGTGGGGTGCTGGGGAGATGACGAATGAGAAGCGAAGCGGGGCAGCCGGGTTGCCAAGGGGTTACCGGCTATTCTTGCCCACTCTTCGGGCTGGCAAAATTAAGCGATAGTTACCATCGGGCCGAAAGTATTGGCGCATTGGGGCGCCAACCGGACGATTCGGGCGCCCGCCGGCGCCAACTTAGCCGGTGCCGGCCATGCCCGGCGCAGCCGTAACTTGCCCCGACCATCACCTAGCCTGCCGCCCGCGGCCATTTTCTGCTTGAAAAAGTTTTTGTTTTTCTCCCGCCCGCTCCTCGGCCTGGCCTTGCTGGCCGGTGGCGCCTCGGGCCTGACGAGCTGCGTCACGGCCAAACGCTACGAAGACCTGCAAGCCCGCCAGCAAACCGATGAGCAGGGCCGCGCCACTGCCGAAACCCAACTGCGCCAGACCAAGGCCGACCTGCAAAAAACCGCCGACGCCCTGGCCGAGGCGCGCCTCGACCAGAAGCGCCTCGTCACGGACTCGACCCAGACCGGCAACGCCCTGCGCCGCACCCGTACCCTCTATACCCAACTCACCGACAGCTACGACAAGCTGCTCAAAAACAGCGACCGGGCCCTGGCCGACCGCAACGCCGACTACGGCAAGCTGGCCAAAGACCTGGCCACCCGCGAGAGCGAGCTGGGCCAGCTCGACGTGAGCCTGCAAAAAACCAAGGCCGACAACGACCGCCTCGCCGCCGACCTCACCACCCGCGAGGCCAAGCTGAAGGAGCTAACCCAGGCCCTGGCCGATAAAGACAAGGCCGTGAACGACCTCAAGGCCCGCGTAAGCAACGCGCTGCTCAGCTTCAACTCCAAAGACCTGCAAGTGAAGCTTAAAGACGGCAAGGTGTACGTATCGCTCTCCGAGCAGCTGCTCTTCAAATCAGGCTCGACTAAAGTGGACCCCAAGGGCCAGGAGGCGCTCAAGAAGCTGGCCACCGTGCTGCAAGAGCAAAAAGACGTGAATGTGGTGGTGGAAGGCCACACCGACAACGTGCCCATGCGCGGCACCGGCGCCATCCAGGACAACTGGGATTTGAGCGCGCTGCGGGCCACCGATATTGCGCGCCTGCTCACGGCTAGCGGCGTTGAGCCGAGTCGCATCACGGCCTCGGGCCGCTCGCAGTACGTGCCGGTAGCCGCCAACGACACGCCCCAGGACAAGGCCCTGAACCGCCGTACCGAAATCATCCTCACGCCCAAGCTCAACGAGCTGTTTCAGATACTCGACGGCAACAGCGCGGCACCGGCCAAGTAGCAGCGCGCTGGCATCAGCCCCCGCGTGCATAGTTGCAAAGTAGAGAAGGCCGTCCTGCTGCGACAAGCACAGTGGGACGACCTTTTTTAATGCCTGTTTGGCAGGCCACCTACTCTCAGCCCAGCCGGATTACTACTCCGCCGCCAAGCGTACGGCGCCCACCACGTACACGCCCGCTGGTAGCCCGGCCAGTAGGCTCCCGTGCTGATGACATCGGCCGTGGCCTGGGCTACGAGGCGGCCTAGGGCATTGAGCACCCGTACGGCCGCTGCCCTCTTACACCCTCACTGCCGCCTATTTTCTCGTAACATATACCTAATCAGTATTATAACCCCACACCTAGCCACCACCCCGCCCCTACTTCCAGTGCCTCGGCTGGCCGCCAAAGTACAAGCGCTGGGCGCGGCCATTGTGGAGGGCTGGGGCGGCGTGGTAGCCTTCGTGCGAGGCAACCTGTTATCTGCTTGCAGCATGATGCTCAGACGGCCAAAATAGTAGGCGTAGGAGGCAGCGCTGAAGCCAAATCGGTTGGCGCAGGGTAGGCAGCGGCCCCGGTTGGCGCGCAGTAAGTGCAGCAACCTTTGCTTACTTTTTTAGCCCCACCACGGCGTGCGCAGCGGGCCAGCGGCCACGTCTACGCGCTGGCCGGGGGCGGGCAGCAGCAGCGGTACCTCGGGGCCGGCGGCCTCCAGCAGGCGCTGCACGGGCTGCCGCCAGGCATGAAAGGCCAGGTTGAACGTGGCCCAGTGCAGCGGCAGCAGCGGCCCGCCGCCCAGCAGCCGGTGGGCGGCCAGCGCATTGTCGGGGCCGAGGTGAATGTCGGCCCACTCGGGGTCAGACGCCCCGATTTCGAGCATCACCAAGTCAAACGGCCCGTAGGCCGCCCCAATCTGCCGGAAGGCTTCGTCGAATGGCCCCGAGTCGCCGCCAAAGAACACGCGGTGCTGCTGCCCTTGCAGCACCCACGAGGCCCACAGGGTGCTGTCGCGGTTGAGCAGGCCCCGGCCCGAAAAATGCCGGGCGGGCGTGGCAATGAGCCGGAAATCGGGGGCCAGGTCGATGACATCCCACCAAGTTACTTCCGTAATGCGGGCCGCCGCCACGCCCCAGCGGCGCAAGTGGGCACCCACCCCCAGCGGGCAAAAAAACCGCTCGCCGCGCGGGACCAGCGCCCGAATCGCCGCCTCGTCGAGGTGGTCAAAGTGGTCGTGCGAAAGGATGACGCCATCGAGCGGCGGCAGCTCGGCCAGCGGCAGCGGCGGCGCAAAAAACCGCTTCGGTCCCACCAGCTGCGAGGGTGAGGCCCGCAGGCTCCACACCGGGTCGGTGAGGAAGCGGCGGCCGTCAAGCTCGATGAGCGTGGTGCTGTGGCCCAGCCATGTCACGCGCAGCGCGCGGGCGGGCACCGGCGCCGCCAGCGCCGCCGCATCGGCTCGGAAAGGCCCCAGCGGCCGGGCGGGCTCGCGCTCGGCTTTCTCAAAGAGGTAGCGCCGCAGCATGGCTCCGTAGCCCGAGGGCGGACTCACGCTGGTGGGCAGCACGTTGACGTATTTTTTGCCGGTGTGGCGGGGCTGAAGCTGCATGGGCGTTTTTCGTGAGGTGTTTTGCAGTACTCGTTTTCAGCAGAAGGCAGCTCCTGACAAGCGACGAACACCGAAAAACAAGCACCGCACAAGGCTGACGCGCAACGAGCCGCTTTACTTCAGCCGCTGCTGCACCACGGGCAGCGCCCGCTGCGCCCACTGGCGCATTTGGGGGCCGGTGTAATGCAGGCCATCGGTGGTAAACTGGTGGGCATCGCTGGCCGCCGCGCGGGTGAGGTCGGTGATGGGCACAAAGGCCACGCCCGCCTGCTGACACTCGTCCTGCGCTGCGGCATTAAACTGGTCGATGTCGTGGGCTATCTGGGTGGCGTCGCGGTCGTGGGCGAAGGGCGTCTGGCCCCAGTCGGGGATGCTGAGCACCACCACCCGGCCGGCACGGCCGCCCGCAAAGGTCACGGCCGTGGCCAGCAGCTGCCGAAACTCAGCGCGGTACAGCGCCAGGCTTTGGCCCCGGTATTGGTTGTTGACGCCGATAAGCAGCGACACTAGGCCGTAGTCGCGGCGGTGGTTGCCGCTGGCCCCAATGGCCTCTTGCAGCTCGGCGGTGGTCCAGCCGGTGCGGGCAATGATGTCGGGCGCGGCCAGGGGCAGCCCCTGCGCGTGGGCCAGGCCGGCTAGCTGCACGGGCCAGCGGTCGGCGGGGCCGGCGCCTTCGCCGATGGTGTATGAATCGCCGAGGGCGAGGTATGGGATGGCCGGGAAATTCGGTTCAGGGGTAGTTAGCATAGCGGTAGGCACTGCGGCCCGCGGCGAAGCGCAGGCCGCCAGCACGGCAAAAATCAACAACAAAAAACGCGACATACAAAAAGGCGGGCGGCGCAATTGGTGCGCCGCCCGCCCACTTACGCGGCTGGCTGAGGGGTCGGGTTGCGGGGCGCTCCTGCCCTTATCGCCTGGGCCGGCGGAAACGCCAGCGTTAGCAGCAGTGACTCCTAGCTTGACGGCTGAACTGGGGTAAGGTAAGTCTAGCGCTTTACTGTGACCCAGGCAGCCACTGGGCGACGACTATATCTTACCTGGCCACCGTAGGCGTACGCTGTTGCCTGCACCTCGCGAAACGTCTTTTTAGCGGGCGACCAGTCGAAACCCCAAAACTCGGCGGGGTACCTGGCCGCACTCCCTGGCCCAGCCAAGCCGAGGCTGAACGTGCCCGTTAGCTGCACGCCCCTGGCTACTTTGACCAGCCGGATAACCAGCGGCCACGACTCAGTAGCCGGGGGAATAGTGGGCTGCGTAGTCACGACGCCCGCTTCATAAGCCACCGAATCCAGCGCAAACCCACGCTGGCGCAGGTTATCCGCCAAGGCACGCAGCACCTCGGCCGCCGGCGCCGCCGTGTACAGCCACACCGTATTGGCCCGGCGAAAAGGCTCAGTCGCCCCGGCCTGGGCGTGGGCCAGGCGGGCTACACCAACCCAAACCAGGGCAAGCAGCAGCGCGTTTTTCATACGGCCCGCCCCTACCCGATAGCCTGGGCCAGGTCGTCAATCAGGTCTTCGGCGTCCTCAATACCCACGCTCAGGCGAATGAGCGAGTCGGAGAGGCCAGCCTTGCGGCGCTGCTCGGCCGGGATGCTGGCGTGCGTCATGGTGGCGGGGTGGCCGCTCAGGCTCTCGACGCCGCCCAGGCTTTCGGCCAGGGTGAAGAGGGTGAATTTTTCGAGCACCGCAATGGCATCAGCCTGCTTATCGCCCTTGAGCACGAAGGAAATCATGCCCCCGAAGTCGCGCATTTGCTTGGCGGCTACGGCGTGGTTGGGGTGGTTCTCGAAGCCCGGCCAGTACACTTTTTCTACCTTGGGGTGCTGGCGCAGGTATTCGGCCACGGCGCGGCCATTCTCGCAGTGGCGCTGCATGCGCAGGTGCAGCGTTTTGAGGCCGCGCAGCACCAGGAAGCAGTCTTGGGGGCCGGGCGTGCCGCCGCAGGCATTTTGGTAAAAGCTGAGGTCCTTGAGCAGCTGCTCACCGTTGAAAACCAGGGCGCCCATCACCGTATCGGAGTGGCCAGCCATGTACTTGGTGAGCGAATACACCACAATATCGGCCCCCAGCGCCAGCGGCTCCTGCAAGTAGGGCGTCGAGAAGGTATTATCGACGGCCAGCAGCGCGCCAGCCTCTTTGGCCAAGGCGGCAGCGGCAGCAATATCGATGATATTGAGCAGCGGGTTGGTGGGCGTTTCGACCCAGATGAGCTTGGTTTTGGCCGTCACTTTCTCGCGCACCTTAGCCATGTCGCCCATTGGCACAAAGTGGAAGACGATGCCCAGCGGCTCGTACACCTTGGTCATGATGCGGTAGGAGCCGCCGTAGAGGTCGTCGGTCGAGATTACCTCATCGCCGGGCTTCAGCAGCCGCAGCACGCAGTCGATGGCCGCCATGCCCGAGGCGAAGGCCAGTCCGTGCTCGCCGCCGTCGAGGGCGGCCAGGGCGTCTTGCAGCTGGGTGCGGGTGGGGTTGTGGGTGCGCGAGTACTCGTAGCCCTTGTTGTCGCCCGGCGAGCGCTGGGCGTAGGTCGAGGTTTGGTAAATGGGCGTCATGATGGCCCCGGTTTCGGGGTCGGGGTGCACGCCGGCGTGGATGGCTTTGGTGGCAAATTTCATGGGCGGGGAGGAAAAGAGGGGCAGCAGTGGCCGCTGCCCCGGCAAAGGTCGCCGTCCAACGCCATACCGGCCGGGGCCGTACCTTGGGGCTCTCCCCTTTTCCTTGCCAATGGCTTTTCTGCGTGAGCTTTTCCAGAAGAATTTTTCTACCTTCCTCACTATGGGGCTGCTGGTGGCCGTGCCCGTGCTAGGCTCGGCCTCGGTGCTGGGGCTGCTTTACGAGCGCCCCACGCTGCTGCAAGGCCTCAGCACGGGCCAGAGCCTGCTGTATTTTGTGGCGGTGGGCCTCACGATGGCACTGGCCCTCACGCCTACCACATTTGTGGCCATCGTCACGGGCTATTATTTCGGCTGGCTGGGCCTGCCGGGCATGGTGGCGGCCTACGCACTAGCCGCCGCGCTGGGCTACGAGCTGGCCCGCCGCCTTGACCACGGCAAGCTGCGCGCCGTGCTCCACCACTTCCCCAAGGCCGATGCCGTACTGGCCGAGCTGCAAGGGCAAAGCTGGTCGCTCATTATCCTCACGCGGCTGTCGCCGGTGCTGCCATTTGCCCTCATGACGTTTGTGCTGGCCATTGTGGGCGTGGCACGGCGCCGCTTCCTGGCCGCCTCGGTGCTTGGCATGCTGCCGCGCAGCCTGTTTTTCTACTGGCTCGGCACCAAGGCGCAGGATGTGCTGGCCCTGCTGCACAACCCCGACGAGGGCACGCTCAGCAAACTGGTGCTGGTGGGCCTGGTGATAGCCTCGCTTTTTGGCCTCTACGTGGTGTTCAACCGGGCCTTGCAGCGCGTATTGCGGCGCGGCACGCCGGCTTCGTAATTTTTTTGTCCCTGATTATTACTCCTTTGCTACCTGACTGGCACATTTTCAGGTGAAATCTTTGCGGTAGATTTGCGCATCCCAAAAATTTCGTCCTACCTTTGCAGTCCCAACAGGGGAACACGACAACACAACAACCGGTTGTATAGCTCAATTGGATAGAGCATCTGACTACGAATCAGAAGGTTTAAGGTTCGACTCCTTATACGACCACAGACTACCAGAAAACGTCCTGTAAGCGCTTGGCTTACAGGACGTTTTTGCTTTCGGGTAAAAAACTCGACTGCATACTCACGCTAATGGGTTCCGCATTCTCGCAGCAGAGCTAGTTGGAGCTTCGATTTTGCTGAATACGCTGGCGGGACGCCTCATTATAGTGGTATAGGTCAATAAGATAGGCAACAATAATTTGGTGGGAGCGCACATTGGGCGCAGGCCTGAGCAAGAGCGCGAATTTTTCAAGCCGTGCGAGAGCCCGATTACGAATAGGTCCCGTTCAACTCGACAGTCGTCATGGCCCGAAAAGTAGTAGCGGGTCAAAAAAATAGGCCAGCCGCTGAAGCTTTAGGCCGTAACCGAGGCAGTTTTAGCAGGTACGCGCCTGATTCCATTAGTTGCCCACACCTGCCAGCTGGCAAGTCATCTGCTGGCCACGATGGCGCTAGGCCTCCAACTCACTTAATGCCCCAGGCAGGGCGGGCCGCTCGGGCACGGTGCCATCGGGGCGAGCCCAGGGCTCTAGCGGGGCCAGGGGCAGGGCTAGCAGGTGCGCTACCGTCTGGCGGGCTGGGTCGGGGTAAGCGGGCACGCCGATGGTAAGGGCCTGCTGCGGCACATTCAGGCGCAGGGTGCGGTGCAGGCGGTCCCAAAGGGTGAGCACGACGCCGAAGTTGCTTTGCGACTCGCGGCGCACCACGGAGTGATGAATGCCGTGGGCGCGCGGCGTCACGACCAGCCGCACCAGCCGGCGCTCCACGGCCAGCGGCAGCCGCCAGTTGCTGTGGTGAAACGCCGTGCCGGCCTCAAATACGGCCTCGTAGGCCAGCACCGTAGCCGGCCGGATGCCCAGCAGCGCCGGCAGCCCCGCCCGGTACGGGATGCTGGCCAGCATCTCGCCAAAGTGAAAGCGCCAGGCCGTGGTAATATCCATGTCGAGGTCGTTGTGGTGCACGCGGTGCAGCCGCCACAGCAGCGGCGAGTGCAGCAGCCGGTGCCAACTGTAGCCTAAGTAGTCAAGCACCAGCACTTCCAATGTCAAGCGCACGGGGGCCGGCAATCGGGCCAATTGCCGGGCGGGGTAGCGCGGGGCCGCCAGTTGGGCCAGGCCCACCATCGCGGGCAGCAGCGTGAGGCGGGCGGTGGGCAGGGAGGGGCCGGCCAGCAGGGCATTGCGCAGCCAGCGCTCTGGGCGGGGGCGCGTGCGCCGCCGCAACGGGTGGCGGGTTTCGAGCAGCAATAGCCCCAAGCCCACGAGGGCTAAGGCCGGCGCAGCCCACCGGTCGAAGCGCTTGAGGAAGGGATGAGAAACTGGAAAAAGCGGCATGAGGACTTCGTAAGCCATTAAAAAACAGGGGCGGCGGGCAACCTGACTGCGCAACGCGCCACCGGCCCCGGCGTATCTACCGGCTTGAGGCGGACGGCCGGGGCTAGCGGGTATACGCATGTTTTTGCCCTTTGCACTGACCGGCCCCGTACTAAGCACCAACCACCTAGCAGCTTCCCCACTGACAGTCAGCATCATCATTCCGACTTACAACGAAGCAACTGCTATCACTGCCTTGCTGAACTACCTGGGCCCGGCAATGGCCGGCGAACCAGCCCTGGAAATTCTGGTCGTGGATGGGGGTAGCCTTGACGCCACCGTGCGGCTAGCCTGGCAGGCCGGGGCGAATGTGCTCGCTAGCCCGCGCAAAGGCCGCGCGGCGCAGCTCAACCACGGCGCGCAGCAGGCTCGGGGCGAGGTGCTGTATTTTTTGCACGCCGATTCCTACCCACCGCCCGGCTTCCTGGCCGACGTGCGGCGGACCTTGGGACAAGGCTACGGGGCCGGCTGCTACCGGCTGGCCTTCGACCACCCGCACTGGTTTTTGCGGTTTAGCGCCTGGTGCACCCGGCTGCCGCTGACGGCCGTGCGCTTCGGCGACCAAAGCCTGTTTGTGCGCCGCGACCTATTCGAGCGCCTTGGGGGCTACCGCGAAGACCTACTGCTGATGGAAGACCAAGAAATAGTGGGCCGCCTGCGGGCGCGGGCGCCGTTTCGGCTGCTGCCCGGCGTGGTGACTACTTCGGCGCGCAAGTACCTGGTAAATGGCGTTTTTCGGCTCCAGGGTATTTTCACGCTCCTCGTGGTGCTGTACCGGCTGGGCGTGTCTCAGCGCCGGCTGGTGCAGCTTTATCGCCGGCTCATTCGGCAGGGCAAGCTGTAGCGGGCAATTAGTTTTTAGCAAGCAGAACCGTAGCTTGCCGCCGTTACTTTCGAGCAAACTGCCCCCCTCGCCCTTATGAATATCCCTGCCTTGCCTCCCCCCCACCTGTTGGTCTTTGCCCGCGAGCCGGTGCTGGGGCGCGTCAAAACCCGCCTGGCCGCGGGTATTGGGGCCGAAGCGGCCCTAGCCATATACCGCGAG
>Ga0160428_1000583_pt1 | contig 38387 bp, 37 predicted proteins | sample SolpanmetagenomM_FD_108198 | JGI IMG/M metagenome (GOLD analysis project Ga0160428, IMG submission 108198) | Solar panel surface microbial communities from Lawrence Berkeley National Laboratory, California, USA - M | ecosystem: Engineered > Built environment > Solar panel > Unclassified ... | reverse complement strand
TAGATCATCAGCCCGCCGGGCGAGATGACCGGGTTCCACCACACTTTCGGCGCTTCGAACCCGTCGCCGGCACGGTGATCGGGGATGTCGCGGCCATCGTAATGGCTGCCGTTCGACGCTTTGGGCCAACCGTAATTCTTGCCCGGCAGGATCAGATTGACCTCGTCGCCACCCTTCGGCCCCATCTCCTGTTCCCACAGATTGCCCTGCGCATCGAAGGCGATGCCCAACAGGTTGCGGTGCCCGTACGACCACACCGCCGGATGGAAGCCCTGCGCCGCGAGCGGATTGCCCGGCGCCGGCTTGCCATCGAGCGTCAGTCTCAACACCTTGCCGAGCGTCGCCTTCGGATCCTGCGCGGGATCGAACTTCTGCCGTTCGCCATTGGTGAAGAACAGATACTTTCCGTCCGGCGAAAAGGCGATGCGACCGGAATAATGACCGTTGCCTTCGACCAGCGGACTGCCGCGGAACAGCACCTCGATCTCGCCCAGCCGCTCGCCGCCGCCGCCATCCGGCCGCAAGCGCCCGCGCGCCAATACGACGCCCTTGCCGCCGTCGCCTGCCGCCGAGTAGCTGAAATAGACGCGTTTGCTGGTCGCGAAATCGGGCGCCGGCACCACGTCCATCAAGCCGCCCTGCCCGGCCGAATCGACCGTGATCGTCGCGACGGTGCTGCGCGTCTTGCCGTCGGCGGACACGAGCAGGATCGCGCCCTTCTTTGCCGTCACCAGCATCCGCCCGTCCGGCAGGAACGTCATCGCCCAGGGCGCATTGAAGTCCGCCACCACGGTCTCGTCGAACGGCTTGGTCGCTGCACCCGCCACCGGGCCCTGCCGCACGGCGGCGTCCTGCGGAGCGGGGGCATTGCCGCTACAGGCGATCAGCATGACGGGTAAGGCGAGAGGGATGGCGCGCATGATATCTCCATTGGATCCCGGATCGTTATCGTAACGCAGATGATCCCGGTTGGATGCTTGCCAGCGGACGCGGATGGGACTATATCGCCATCACTCTCTACATCGTCAGGTGAAGAGGCTGGAGCCACCCGGTTCCGGCGCCGAACGCTCATGTCTGGAACACAATTGGTCGATATCGCCAAGCTGACCGCATTGATCGCCCCCGAAGCCGAGGCTTTGGGCTTCGATCTCGTGCGGGTGAAGATGTTCGGCGGCGCGGGCGACGTGACCCTGCAGGTGATGGCCGAGCGGCCCGATACGCGGCAGCTGACGATCGACGATTGCGCCGAATTGTCGCGCCGGATTTCGGACGTGATGGATGCCGAGGATCCGATCGAGAGCGAATACCGCCTCGAAGTGTCCTCGCCCGGTATCGATCGCCCGCTCACCCGGTTGAAGGATTTCATCGACTGGGCCGAACACGAGGCCCGTATCCAGCTGACCGCGCCGGTCGAGGGCCGCAAGGTGCTGACCGGCATGCTGAAAGGCGTCGAGGACGACCGGATAACGATCGACCTGCCCAAGCACGGGCTGATGACGATCGGGTTCGATCAGGTCGGCAATGCCAAGCTGGTGCTGACCGACGCGTTGATCGCCGCCACCCGGCCGCTGTCGGTCGAGGGCGTCGAGGAAGAAGAATTCGAAGACGAAGAGGCGCTGGAAAGCGCGCATAAGGACGAAGGATAAATCATGGCTCTCAGCGCCGTTTCCGCCAACAAGGCCGAATTGCTCGCCATCGCGAATGCGGTCGCGACCGAGAAGATGATCGACAAGGCGATCGTGATCGAGGCGATGGAAGATGCGATCCAGCGCGCCGCCCGCTCGCGCTACGGCGCCGAGAACGACATCCGCGCGAAGCTGGACGGCCAGACCGGCGATCTGCGCCTGTGGCGCGTCGTCGAAGTGGTCGAGCAGGTCGACGATTACTTCAAGCAGGTGAACCTGAAGGAAGCCGAGAAGCTCCAGAAGGGCGCGGTCGTCGGCGATTATATTGTCGATCCGCTGCCGCCGATCGAATTCGGTCGCATCGCGGCCCAGGCGGCGAAACAGGTGATCTTCCAGAAGGTCCGCGATGCCGAGCGCGAACGCCAGTACGAAGAATTCAAGGATCGCATGGGTGAGATCATCACCGGCGTGGTCAAGCGCGTTGAGTTCGGCCATGTCGTGGTCGATCTGGGCCGCGCCGAAGGCGTCATCCGCCGCGATGCGCAGATCCCGCGCGAAGTGGTGCGCGTCAACGATCGCATCCGCTCGCTGATCCTCAACGTGCGCCGGGAGAATCGCGGACCGCAGATCTTCCTCAGCCGCGCGCATCCCGACTTCATGAAGAAGCTGTTCGCGCAGGAAGTGCCGGAAATCTACGACGGCATCATCGAGATCAAGGCCGCCGCCCGCGATCCGGGGTCGCGCGCCAAGATCGGCGTGATCAGCCACGATTCGAGCATCGACCCGGTTGGCGCCTGCGTCGGCATGAAGGGCAGCCGCGTGCAGGCGGTCGTGCAGGAAATGCAGGGCGAGAAGATCGACATCATCCCGTGGTCGCCCGACACCGCGACCTTCGTCGTCAACGCGTTGCAGCCGGCGAGCGTCTCGCGCGTCGTGATCGACGAGGAAGAGGACCGGATCGAGGTCGTCGTTCCGGACGACCAGCTGTCGCTCGCGATCGGTCGTCGTGGCCAGAACGTGCGCCTGGCATCGCAGCTGACCGGCAAGGCGATCGACATCCTGACCGAACAGGATGCCAGCGAAAAGCGGCAGAAGGAATTCGCCGAGCGGACCGAGATGTTCCAGACCGAACTGGACGTCGACGAGACGCTGGCGCAGCTGCTGGTCGCCGAAGGCTTCGGCGCGCTGGAAGAAGTCGCCTATGTCGAAGCGAGCGAAATCGCCACGATAGAAGGGTTCGACGAGGATCTCGCCGCCGAACTTCAGAGCCGCGCGACCGAGGCGCTGGAACGCCGCGAGGAAGCCAACCGCACCACCCGTCGCGAAATGGGCGTGTCGGACGATCTGGCCGCGCTGCCGCACCTGAACGAAGCGATGCTCGTCACGCTCGGCAAAGCGGGCATCCTGACGCTCGACGATCTCGCCGATCTGGCGACCGACGAACTGGTCCAGAAGAAGCGCCAGGAACAGCGCCGTCGCGCCGAAACCGAGAACAAGCGGCCCGAAGACAAGGGCGGCGTGCTCGGCGAATATGGCCTGACCGAAGAACAGGGCAACGAGATCATCATGGCCGCGCGCGCGCACTGGTTCGAGGAAGAAGAAGCCTGATGCCATTCGTCAGCATCCGCATTTCGGGCTCGGCGAGCCGCGACCAGAAAGCGGGGATCGTCGCCGACGTCACCGCCAGCCTGGTCGCGCGCCTCGGCAAGAACCCGAATGCGGTGCAGATCGTGATCGAGGAAGTATCCACGGAAAATTACGGCGCCGGCGGTCAGTTGATCGCCGACCGCGACGCGCCCAAGCCGCAGGAGGACGCTCATGCGGAATCCTCGCAATGAGACCTTAGGCGCCACGTCTTTTCCCCTCCCGCTGGCGGGAGGGGCCGGGGGAGGGCTCGAGGAGAGCCTTGTCCCTGCGGATACGCCCTCCCCTGACCCCTCCCGCAAGCGAGAGGGGAATAGCGACCCCGTCCGCCGGTGCATCCTGCTTGGCGACCGGGCGCCGCGTGCTGCGCTCGTGCGGCTGGCGCTGTCGCCCGATGGCGCGGTTTTGCCGGACGTACGGGCCAAGGCGCCGGGCCGCGGTGCGTGGATCGGGGTGACCAAGGCGCAGCTCGAGACGGCGATCCAGAAGGGCAAGCTCAAGGGCGCGCTGGCACGGGCGTTCAAGACCGGGCCGATCGCGATACCGGACGATCTTCCAGGCAAGATCGAAGCCGCACTGGAACGCGCCGCGCTCGACCGGCTCGGGCTCGAATCGCGCTCGGGCGGGCTGTTCTCAGGCGCCGAGAGGATCGAGACGGCGGCGCGCTCGGGCAAGTTGCATCTGTTGCTGCATGCCTGCGACGCCGGCAGCGACGGCAACCGCAAGCTCGACCAGGCATGGCGCGTCGGATCGGATCGTGAGGGCGAAGACATCAGGGGCTTGGTTCTGCCGGTACCCCGCACCATATTGGCCGTGGCACTGGGCAGGCAAAATGTGGTACATATAGGCCTGACTGATCCCGATGCGGCAAAGCGCGTGCGAGAATCGCTTGAGCGCTGGCTGCATTTCATCGGCCCTGACCCAATTCTCCCGCCTTGCGAAACGGCCTCGCAGGGCGCATCGGCGTTCCCCGAAAACGCCGATGACGCGACCGACGATACGGCCGAAGATAGTTACGAGGAATTCGAGTGAGCGATACCGAAAACGAAAAGCCGAAACTGGGCATGCGCGCACCGCTGGGGCTGAAGCGCACGGTCGAGACGGGCAAGGTGAAGCAGAGCTTCAGCCATGGCCGCTCGAACACCGTGGTCGTGGAAGTGAAGCGGCGCCGTATCCTGGGGCCTGGCGCCGCGCAGGAAGCGCCGCCCGTGGAGGACGCCGCTCCGGCACCGGTCGCGGCCCCGCCCGCGCCGCCGCCCCCGCCGCCTTCGCCCGCGCAATCGCCGGGCAACTCGCTGCTGTCCCGCCAGGAACTGCAGGCCAAGCTGCTGCGTGAAGCCGACGAAGCGCGGATGAACGCGCTCGAGGAAACGCGCCGCCGTGAAGAACGCGAGCGGATCGAGGCGCAGGAAGTCGAACGCAAGCGGGCGGAAGAGGCCCGTCGTGCCGGTGACGCCGCCGACAGCCCCGCCGCGCCCGAACCGGCACCGCAACCGGTCGCCGCCGAACCTGCCCCGGCGCCTGCCGCGCCAGCATCAGCGCCGGTGGCCGCTGCTTCTGCCACGCCGGCCGCGGCCCAGCCCGAGGCTGCCCAGCCGGCTGCTCCGGCCCCCGCTCCGACGCCGGCCCCGGCCCCCGCGCCTGCACCGCTTTCGTTCGGCCTGGACCCGAGCATGCCGGCGCCGCGTCGCTTCACGCCCGTGCCCCGTCCGGAGCGCCCGAAGCCCGCACCGGCGCCGGTTGCCCAGCCCGAGGCTCCCGCCCCGGCCGCAACCGGTACGCCGGCTGCACCGGCGGCCCCCGGCAGCCCGATCAAGCGCGCCGGCGAGACCTTGCAACGTCCGCAGCAGACTCCGTCGCGCGGCCGCACCGGCGATGAACGCCGCGGCGGCAAGCTGACCGTCAATCGTGCGCTCAACGATGGCGACGGCGCGCGTGCGCGCTCGCTCGCGGCGCTGAAGCGTGCCCGTGAAAAGGAAAGCCGTCGTCTCGGCGGCCCGCGCGAGGCGCAGGCCAAGCAGGTCCGCGACGTCGTCGTTCCGGAAGCGATCACCGTTCAGGAACTCGCCAACCGCATGGCCGAAAAGGGCGCGGATCTGGTCAAGACGCTGTTCAAGATGGGCATGCCCGTCACGATGACGCAGACGATCGATCAGGACACGGCGGAACTGCTGGTCACCGAATTCGGCCACAATATCGTCCGCGTCAGCGATTCCGATATCGACATCGCGATCGAGACGGACGCCGACGCCGAGGATACGCTGAAGACGCGCCCGCCGGTCGTCACGATCATGGGCCATGTCGATCACGGCAAGACCTCGCTGCTCGACGCGCTGCGCGGCACCGACGTGGTGCGCGGCGAAGCCGGCGGCATCACGCAGCATATCGGCGCCTATCAGGTCACGCTGAAGGACAAGTCGAAGGTCACCTTCCTCGATACGCCGGGCCACGAAGCGTTCACCGAAATGCGCCAGCGCGGCGCCAACGTGACCGACATCGTCGTGCTCGTCGTTGCGGCGGACGACAGCATCAAGCCGCAGACGGTGGAGGCGATCAACCACACCAAGGCGGCCGGCGTGCCGATGATCGTCGCGATCAACAAGGTCGACAAGCACGGCGCCAATCCGCAGAAGGTCCGCGAGGAACTGCTGCAATACGAGGTGATCGTCGAGGAAATGTCCGGTGACGTGCAGGACGTGGAAGTCTCCGCGTTGCAGAAGACCGGGCTGGACGAGTTGATCGAGAAGATCCAGCTGCAGGCCGAGTTGCTCGAACTGAAGGCCAATCCGGATCGCCCTGCCGAGGGTACCGTGATCGAGGCGAAGCTCGACAAGGGCCGCGGCCCGGTGGCGACGATCCTCGTCAGTCGCGGCACGTTGAAGGTCGGCGACATCTTCGTCGTCGGCGCGGAAAGCGGCAAGGTCCGTGCGATGACCAACGACAAGGGCATGCAGATCAAGGAAGCCGGTCCGTCGATGCCGGTCGAGGTGCTCGGCCTGTCGGGCGTTCCGCGGGCGGGTGATCCGCTGTCGGTCGTCGAGAACGAGGCTCGTGCCCGCGAGGTCGCCGAATATCGTCGAGGCGTCATCACCTCCAAGCGCACCGGCGGTGGTCCGGCCAGCCTGGAGTCGATGTTCACCGCGCTGAAGGAGAAGCAGGCGATCGAATATCCGCTGGTGGTCAAGGCCGACACGCAAGGGTCGGTCGAGGCGATCGTCGGCGCGATCAACAAGATCTCGACCGATCTGATCAAAGCCCGCGTACTGCATGCGGGTGTCGGCGGGATCACCGAGAGCGACGTGACGCTGGCCGGTGCCAGCGGCGCGCCGATCATCGGTTTCAACGTCCGCCCCAACGCCAAGGCACGCGAGATCGCCGAGCGCCAGAAGGTCGCGTTCAAATATTACGACGTGATCTACACGCTCACCGACGAGATCCGCGCCGGCATGGCGGGCGAACTCGGCCCGGAAGCATTCGAAACGGTCGTCGGCCGCGCCGAAATCCGCGAGGTCTTCTCGGCCGGCAAGCACGGCAAGGCGGCAGGTATCCTCGTCACCGAGGGCATCATCCGCAAGGCGCTCAAGGCCCGCATCACCCGGGACGATGTCATCATCTACCAGGGCGAGATCGCGTCGCTGCGACGCTTCAAGGACGATGTCGCCGAAGTCCGCGCCGGTCTCGAATGTGGCGTGACCTTCACGTCGAACTTCGTGGACATCAAGGCGGGCGACTATCTCGAGACGTTCGAAGTCGAACTTCGCGAACGCACGCTGTAATCCTCACCCCCTCTCCCGTTTCGTGCGGGAGCGGGGCCAGGGTCATGATATGAAAACCAACGATCCCCAGGAAGAGAACGTCCGCGGCCTGCGCGTCGGCGAACAGATGCGCCACACGCTGAGCGACATCCTCGCGCGCGGCGACGTGCATGACGAAACGCTCGCCAAGCACATGGTCACCGTGACGGAAGTGCGCATGTCCCCGGACCTGCGCCACGCGACGGTGTTCATCAAGCCGTTGCTCGGCAAGGACGAGGAACTGGTATTGAAGGCGTTGCGCACCAACACTGCCTACCTCCAACGCGAAGCTGCCGCACGCGTGCGGATGAAATATGCCGCGAAGCTCAAATTCCTCGCCGACGACAGCTTCGACGAGGGCAGCCATATCGACAAGCTGTTGAAGGATCCGAAAGTGGCGCGGGATCTGGCCGGGCCGTCCGGCGATTGACACCCGTACCGGTAGGACGCATCTTACCGGCGTGAACGCTCAAACGACTCTTTCAGAAAAAGGCCAGGTGGTCATCCCGAAGGACGTCCGGGACGCACTGGGGTTCGTCGCGGGTCAGCGACTGGATGTCATCCGCTCGGGTAATGGCGTGTTTCTCAGGCCGTCACGGCAAAAGAGCGGACGGACAATCGACGAGGTCATTACCGAACTGCGAAAACTTTATAAGCATGACGGGCCTGCCGCGACGATCGATGAGATGAACGCCGCCGTGGATGCGATGTTCGCCGCGAAATCGAGAGACGAAATCTGATCCGCGCCGTCGATACCAACGTATTGCTGCGGCTGATAACGGGGGACGATGTTGCACAGGCGGCGCTCGCCCGATCGGTGCTCGATCAGGATTTCGTCCTTACCGCCACCGTGATGGTCGAGGCGGAATGGGTTCTAAAATCGCGTTACCGAATGGACCGATCACAACGCGCGGCAGTCCTGACTATGATCGTCGATCTGCCGCACGCGGTAGATATTCCGCAAAACACCCATTGGGCCTTGGCCCGGATGATGGAGGGGGCCGATTTCGCCGATATGATGCACGTCGCCGCTGCAAAGGGCGTGTCGAGCTTCGCGACGTTCGACAAATCGGTGGCAGGCGACGTGGGCACGGATTCCCCCGTGCCGATCGAGACGCTCGCCTGATGGCCAAGCTGTATTTCTACTACGCCTCGATGAACGCGGGTAAGTCGACCAATCTGTTGCAGGCCGATTTCAACTATCGTGAGCGCGGCATGCGGACCGTGCTGTTCACCGCGGCGATCGACGACCGGTTTGCCGCGGGGACGATCACGTCGCGGATCGGGCTGCATGAGAACGCCATCGCGTTCGAACGCGATACCGACCTGTTGTCGATCGTCCACCGCCAGGGCAAGGCCCTGCCCGCCTGCGTCCTGGTCGACGAGGCGCAGTTCCTGACGGCGACGCAAGTCGATCAACTGGCGACATTGGCCGATACGCATGGCGTTCCGGTACTCGCTTACGGGCTGCGCACGGACTTTCAGGGCCAGTTGTTCGAGGGCTCGGCGCGGTTGCTGGCGATCGCGGACTCACTCGTCGAGATCAAGTCGGTTTGCGTCTGCGGGCGCAAGGCGACGATGAACCTGCGTGTCGACACTTCGGGCGTACCGGTCGCACAGGGCCGGCAAACCGAAATCGGTGGCAATGACCGCTATGTCGCATTGTGCCGCAAACACTTCACCGCCGCTTTGGCCGGTGGCGCAACGGGCTGATCGCGATGCATGGCTGGATACTCCTCGACAAGCCGCTCGGGCTTGGATCGACGCAAGGCGTGTCGGCGGTGAAGCGCGCGTTGCGGCAAGGCGGCTATGGCAAGTTCAAGGTCGGGCATGGCGGGACGCTCGATCCGCTGGCGACTGGCGTGTTGCCGATCGCGGTCGGCGAGGCGACCAAGCTCGCCGGGCGGATGCTGGACAGCGATAAGATCTACGAGTTCACGATCCGCTTCGGCATTCAGACCGACACGCTCGACCTGGAGGGCGCGGAGATTGCCGCGTCCGACGTGCGCCCGACATTGGCGCAAGTCACGGAAATACTGGGTCGGTTCACCGGGCCGATCGATCAGATCCCACCAGCCTATTCCGCACTGAAGGTGGATGGGCAGCGCGCCTACGATCTCGCGCGGGCGGGAGAAGAGGTCGTGCTGGCGAGCCGGTCAGTGACGATCCATTCGCTTTCGATCAGCTCGGGCGCGGCACGGGGCGCCTCTCCTGTGGAAAGCCCCTTCCACCCTCCCCGTGGCGCGGAGGAACTGGACGAGATCACGCTGACCGCCCACGTGTCCAAGGGGACGTATATTCGCAGCCTCGCGCGTGACATCGCGCTGGCGCTCGGAACGGTCGGTCACGTCACGATGTTGCGGCGGATCAAAGCCGGTCCGTTCGACCTGTCCAAGGCGATATCGCTGGACAAACTGGGCGAACTCGCTATGGCCCGCGCGCTAGAAGACGTAACTTTGCCCTTGAGGGCGGCGCTGGACGACATCCCGGCCCTTCCTCTTACCTCCGATCAGGCAGAGGCGCTCCGACAGGGGCGTGTTTTGGTCGGGGTTGCTGCAGACGACTGCCAATATTTCGCGTGTCTTGGGAATATCCCGGTCGCGCTGGTGGAGGTTCAGGACCGGGAGGTTCGCGTCGTCCGTGGCTTCAACCTGGATTGATGTCGAGGAAAGACGATTATGACGATTACCGCAGAGCGCAAGGATGCGCTGGTCAAGGATCACGGCCGCGCCGATGGCGATACCGGTTCCACCGAAGTTCAGGTCGCGATCCTCACCGAGCGTATCCGCAACCTGACCGAGCATTTCAAGACGCACAAGAAGGACAATCATTCGCGCCGCGGGCTGCTGATGATGGTCAACAAGCGTCGTTCGCTGCTGGATTATCTCCGTCACAAGGACGGCCAGCGCTACACCGACCTGATCGCCAAGCTTGGGTTGCGCAAGTAACCCTGGACGATACGAAACGGCGCCCTCGGGCGCCGTTTCCATATTCAACCCCTTTCGCCATCCCGCAATCCGGCGGCTTGGCTAAGCAGGGCCACGAAAGGCCCGAAACCGCGCGGACCGGCTAGTCCGCAGATAGGCCCCGCGGCGCATAGGGCGCCCGGAGTGAAGGAAATAGAATGTTCGATACCAAGACCGTAAGCGCCCAATGGGGCGGCAAGACCCTCACGCTGGAAACCGGCCGCGTCGCGCGCCAGGCCAATGGCGCCGTGCTCGCCACTCTGGGTGAAACCGTCGTGCTGTGCGCCGTCACCGCCGCACGCACCGTGAAGGAAGGGCAGGATTTCTTCCCGCTCACCGTCCACTATCAGGAAAAGTATTCCGCAGCCGGCCGTATCCCCGGTGGCTTCTTCAAGCGTGAGCGCGGCGCGACCGAAAAGGAAACGCTGACCAGCCGCCTGATCGATCGCCCGATCCGTCCGCTGTTCCCGGAAGGTTTCTACAACGAAATCAACGTGATCTGCCAGGTCCTCAGCTATGATGGCGAGAACGAGCCGGATATCCTGGCGATGGTCGCAGCATCCGCTGCGCTGACCATCTCGGGCGTGCCGTTCATGGGCCCGATCGGCGCGGCACGCGTCGGCTATGTCGAAGGCGAATACGTTCTCAACCCGACGCTGGACCAGGTGAAGGAAGGCGATCTCGATCTGGTCGTCGCCGCTACCGGTGCCGCCGTGATGATGGTCGAATCCGAAGCCAAGGAGCTTTCGGAAGAAGTCATGCTCGGCGCGGTGCAATTCGCGCACAAGGCCTGCCGCGAAGCCGCCAACCTGATCATCGATCTGGCCGAACAGGCTGCCAAGGACCCTTGGGAAATGGCCGAGCAGGCTGACCTGTCCGCGGCCAAGGACAAGCTGAAGAAGCTGATCGGCAAGGACATCGCCGCCGCCTACAAGGTGACCGACAAGTCGAAGCGTTCCGACCTGCTGAACGCCGCGCGCGCCAAGGGCAAGGAAGCCTTTGCCGATGCCGCCCCGCAGGACCAGATGGCTGCCGGCAAGCTGATGAAGAAGCTGGAAGCGGAAATCGTTCGCGGCGCCATCCTCAAGGACGGCAAGCGCATCGACGGCCGCACCACCACGCAGATCCGTCCGATCGAGGCGATGGTGCACTTCCTGCCGCGCACGCATGGTTCGGCGCTGTTCACGCGCGGCGAGACGCAGTCGATCTGCACCACCACGCTGGGCACGCGCGATGCGGAGCAGATGATCGACGGCCTGAACGGCCTGAATTACGAACACTTCATGCTGCACTACAACTTCCCGCCCTATTCGGTTGGTGAAGTCGGTCGTTTCGGCGCGCCGGGTCGTCGCGAAGTCGGCCATGGCAAGCTCGCCTGGCGCGCGCTGCACCCGGTCCTGCCGGCGAAGGAAGACTTCCCGTACACGATCCGCGTCCTGTCCGACATCACCGAGTCGAACGGCTCGTCGTCCATGGCGACGGTGTGCGGCGGTTCGCTGTCGATGATGGATGCCGGCGTGCCGCTGAAGCGCCCGGTCTCCGGCATTGCGATGGGCCTGATCCTGGAAGGCAAGGACTTCGCCGTCCTGTCCGACATCCTGGGCGACGAGGATCACCTCGGCGACATGGACTTCAAGGTCGCCGGCACGTCCGAAGGCATCACCACGATGCAGATGGACATCAAGATCGCGGGCATCACCGAAGAGATCATGGGCAAGGCACTGGCGCAGGCCAAGGAAGGCCGTGCGCACATTCTGGGCGAAATGGCCAAGGCGCTCGACCACACGCGTGAAGAACTGTCGAGCCACGCACCGCGCATCGAGACGATCACGATCGACAAGTCGAAGATCCGTGAAGTCATCGGTACGGGCGGCAAGGTGATCCGCGAGATCGTCGCGCAGACCGGCGCCAAGGTCGATATCGACGACGAAGGCGTGATCAAGGTCTCGTCCAGCGACCACGCGCAGATCGAAGCCGCGATCAAGTGGATCAAGGGGCTGGTCGAGGAAGCGGAAGTCGGCAAGGTCTATGACGGCAAGGTCGTCAATCTGGTCGATTTCGGTGCGTTCGTGAACTTCATGGGCGGCAAGGACGGTCTCGTCCATGTCTCGGAAATCCGCAACGAGCGCACCGAAAAGGTCTCGGACGTCCTCTCGGAAGGCCAGGCCGTGAAGGTCAAGGTGCTTGAGATCGATCCGCGCGGCAAGGTTCGCCTGTCGATGCGTGTCGTCGATCAGGAAACCGGTGCCGAGCTGGAAGACACCCGTCCGGCGCGCGAACCCCGTGAAGGCGGCGATCGTCCGCGGCGCGATGGCGACGGGGGCCGTGGCCCGCGTCGTGACGGCGACGGGGGCCGTGGCCCCCGTAGCGAAGGTCGTGGCGAAGGCGGCGGCGGTCGTGGCGACGGCGGCGGCCGTGGCGATCGTGGTCCGCGCCGCGATGGCGATGGTGGCCGCGGGCCCCGTCGCGATGGTGGTGGCAGCGGCGAGCGTGCACCGCGCGCCGAGCGTTCGAACGACGATACCGGTCCGGCTCCGGAATTCGCTCCGGCATTCCTCACCGGTGACCGCGACTGAGCGTAGCGCAAGTCGAGCGAAAGGGGGTCCGGGCAACCGGGCCCCTTTTTGTTTGTCTTTATTTTACAATCGTATCCAAGACTGAGCTTTATTAGCGACGCTATCGTCGGAAACATGCAAGATGGTCTTGCCGGTGCATGCCAGGGGGCTGTCGATCACCGGCCGGTGGGGTCGACGATGGCAAGCGAAGTGGCGGGGAATGCGGCGCGGGATGAAGACATCCTGACACCCGGGCGGCTGGTTCGCGAAGCGCGCCGCTCGATCGCCGCACGTCGGGCGATCACCGCGCATCTGCCCGCCGCCTTCGTCCCCGATCCCGCGCTCGATATCCTCAAGGCTTTGTACGTCGCACAGGCGGAGGAACGCGGTATGAGCCGGCACGAATTGTGCGCGCAGACCACCGTCGTCGCCAACGTCGCAGCGCGCTGGCTTGGTGCGCTGGCGGCCGACGCGCTGATCGTCGAGCAGGCCGGCGAGGTCCGGCTCACGCCGCATGGTCTCGCGGTGATCGAGGCCGGGCTCAAGGCCGTGATATCGGCATCGCACGATCTGGACTGATCGCGCCTGATTCGACCGGTCCGCACCACCTTTCACCTGCCGGCAAAACCGGCGCGCGGAGCAGCACAGGTTCCGAAGTGATTGGCGGTGGCTTTCAAAGCGGTGCCATTGTATTCGAGTGTAGTTGGCGTGCTCGGCGCCGCGATGCGAAAGTAGACGATGCCAAGAGCGGCCCGAATAGTGATCGATGCCGCGGGCACGATCTTGGAAGCCGACGAGCTGTTTTCGGCAACGCTTCGCCAAAAGGCGAGCATGGTCGGCACGAACGCCCTGCAGATCACCGCCCCCGGAGACCGGGATCGCTGCGCCAGGTTGATCGCGCAGATCATCGCCGACCATCAGCCGATCAAGACCCGCAAACGGCTGATCCGCGCGGACGGATCAAACCTATGGGTTCAGAACAGCCTGACCTTCATCGGCACGCCCGACGATCCGCGGATCGCGATCCAGGTCGAGGACAGCCAACCGCCATCGGGTTGGGTGCCGCCGGACGAATTGCTCCGCGTCGCTCGCCTGGTATTCGAAAGCCGTCGCGAACGCGCCCGCACCTTCGGCTCGGAGCTGTTTACCGATCACGCCTGGGACTTGCTTTTGTCCGCTTATATCTCCGAAGCAGAAGGCTCGGTCGTATCGATCGCCCGGCTGCATGCCTGGGCGGGCATCTCGCTGACCACCGGATCGCGCTGGATCCGGGCGCTCGCCGGGGAAGGCCTGCTGGAATATGAGGATGGCGGAAGTAGCGCGCTCGTCACGACACCGTTCCGCCTGACTTCGAGCGCGTTGCACAAGTTCGAATCCTATTTGTCGCTTCTGTACGAAAGGGGTGCAAACGGGCAGGAAGTTGAGGTAAGTTAACGACGGAATGCATCACAAGTCGCAAGCTACTACGCGGTGCATCGGAGTAGATTGCGATGGACGAAAAGACGATAATCGAGTGTGTGGCGCATATTCGCGCCGCCGCGAAGATGTGCGAAGACGCCGGCATGCTGTCCTATTGGGCCAACCTTCTCGGCGTCGCCGATCAGCTTCTCGACAGCGTCGACGCTTCGGCAAGCATGGGCACGCTGTTGCGCCGCGACATTTAACAGGGCAGTCGCGCGCGCATCACTGCCGCCGGATCTACCCCTGCGACGCGAACGTCTCGTGGTGTCGGATCACCTCGTCGATGATGAAACGCAGGAACTTCTCGCTGAATTCAGGGTCCAGATTGGCATCCCGCGCCAGCCCGCGCAGCCGCGCGATCTGCATCTCCTCGCGATGCGGATCGGCGGGCGGCAGATCGTTCGCTGCCTTGTACCGCCCGACGGCCTGCGTCACCTTGAAGCGCTCGGCGAGCAGGAAGACCAAGGCGGCATCGATATTGTCGATGCTTTGGCGATAGCCGCTCAGCGTTTCGTCGGTCACATACCCTCCTGCGGCTTCCCTTCGCGCCTTTTGCGGTCGCCACGCCCCGTGCGCAACCCCGACCGTCGCGCCGCACTGCCGCTACGGCCAAGTCGGGGTTGCCTTTATCCCTCCGCCCCGCCACATCGGCGGAACAATGAGCGCCACCATCCACAGGCTCGACAAGAGCAACGCCCCTTCGCTCGACCCGATGGTCCGCCTGGTCACCGGCGACATGAACCTCGTCAATGCGGTGATCCTGTCGCGGATGGAATCCCAGATCCCGTTGATCCCGGAACTTGCCGGCCATCTCATCGCCGGTGGTGGCAAGCGGATGCGGCCGATGCTCACGCTCGCGAGCGCGCGTCTGCTCGGCTATACCGGCACGCGCCACCACAAGCTTGCCGCGTCGGTCGAGTTCATCCACACTGCCACCCTGCTCCACGATGATGTCGTCGATGGCAGCGACCTGCGCCGCGGCAAACGCACCGCCAATCTCATCTGGGGCAACCCCGCGAGCGTGCTGGTCGGCGATTTCCTGTTCAGCCGCAGCTTCGAACTGATGGTCGAGGATGGCAGCCTCAAGGTGCTGAAGATCCTGTCCAACGCGTCCGCGGTGATCGCGGAGGGCGAGGTTCATCAATTGACCGCCGCTCGCCGCGTCGAGACGACCGAGGAACGCTATCTCGACATCATCGGCGCCAAGACCGCGGCCCTCTTCGCTGCGGCCTGCCGCATCTCGGCGGTCGTCGCCGAACGGCCCGAGGCGGAAGAACTCGCGCTCGACGCCTATGGCCGCAATCTCGGCATCGCGTTTCAGCTGGTCGACGACGCGATCGATTACGTTTCCGACGCCGGCACGATGGGCAAGGATGCCGGCGACGACTTCCGCGAAGGCAAGGCGACGCTGCCGGTGATCTTGGCGTACGCGCGGGGCGGACCCGAGGATCGCGTGTTCTGGAAGGCCGCGATGGAGGGGCACCGCGCCCGCGACGAGGATTTCGCGCATGCCATCGCGCTGATCCGCTCGACCCGCGCGATCGACGATACGCTCGCCCGCGCACGGCATTACGGTCAACGCGCGATCGACGCGCTCGGCGGCTTCGCCAACGGTCAGGCCAAGGATGCAATGGTCGAGGCGGTCGAATTCGCCATCGCCCGGGCCTATTGAGCGGCAGCTTCGGCCGGCTGGCTACGGCCTAGACCTCGTTCGAACATCCGTCGCAATCGCCGGCGGTTTCCACCTGCAACGTCGCGTGGCCGATGCCGAAGCGATCGTGCAGCATCGCCCGCGCCGCCGCGAGAAACGCATTGCCCGGCGACCCGCCCGGCATGACGAGATGCGCGGTGAGCACCGGCTCGGTCGTGCTCATCGGCCAGATGTGCAGGTCGTGGACCCGCTCCACGCCGTCCAGGCCGCACAGCGCCTGTTCGACCACATCGAAGTCGATTCCGCGCGGCACCGCATCCAGCGACATCTCGACCGACTCGCGTAGCAGGCCCCAGGTCTGCCAGAAGATCAACGCGGCGATGATCAGGCTGACCACGGGGTCGATCCAGCCGATGCCGGTCCGCCAGATCACCAGACCGGCGATCACCACGCCCGCCGACACGATCGCATCGCTCGCCATGTGCAGGAACGCGCCGCGGATATTGATGTCGCCCTTGCGTCCGCTGGCGAACAGCCACGCCGTCACGCCGTTGACGACGATGCCGATCGCCGCGACGACCGCCACAGTCGTCCCCATCGTGGTGGCCGGCGCATTGAAGCGCTGCACCGCCTCCATCACGATCGCGCCCAACGCGACCATCAGCAGCAGCGCGTTGAGCAAGGCGGCGAGGATCGAGGATCCGCGGAGTCCGTACGTGAAGCGCTTCGATGCCGGCCGCGTCGCCAGCGCCGCGCCCGCCCATGCGACGGCGAGGCCGAGTACGTCGGACAGATTGTGCCCGGCATCTGCCAGCAACGCGACCGAATTGGCCAGCACGCCATAGCCCGCCTCGACGATCACGAACCCGAGATTGAGCGCGATTCCGATCGCGAACGCGCGGCTGAAGTTCGCCGGCGGGCTGTGATCGTGGCCATGGTGGCCGTGCGAATGCGAATGCCCATGCCCATGCGAGTACGACTGCGACTGCGAGTGCGAGTGCCTGTCGCCGGTCGCATGGCTTCCGCTCCAGGACGAACTCTGACTCTGGGATTGGCCATGCCCGGGATGATCGTGCGAATGGCCGTTATGGGTGTGGTCAGCCACGCGATTCTCCGGTTTCGTCCGTTACCTACCATCCCGGCTCCGTGAGATACTAGGACGCCGAAGACGATTCACGCACGCTTCCGCCTCGGTCCGGGGCCGCGTCGTAACAGGCCGAACCGACGCCGGTCGGCATCTTCGGGGGGCGGTGGCGCTTTCTCCTGTCCTCTGGCCATCGGACCGTGGCAAAGCAGGCGGATCGTGCGCCATCCCTTCCAACAGTCCCGGTTCCACGGCCTTATCCGCGCGAGCGTCGCGCTGTCGTTCGGACGAAGCTCAGCGGCATTCGCCGGCAACTGGCATAGCCTTCGCGACCATTTGTCATGACCGACCTGCCGATCCATGCGGTCCTGCCCGACCTGCTCGCGACCTTGCGCGGCGCGCCCAATGCGGTGCTCGTTGCGCCGCCGGGTGCCGGCAAGACCACAGCGGTCGCTCCCGCGCTACTGAGCGAAGAATGGTGCGACGGCGAAGTGCTGCTGCTGTCCCCGCGCCGCCTCGCCGCGCGCGCCGCGGCCGAACGGATGGCATCGCAGGCCGGCGAAGCCCCCGGCCAGACCTTCGGTTATGCGACGCGCATGGACAGCAAGCGATCGGCTCGCACCCGGGTGACCGTCGTGACCGAGGGCATCTTCGTCAATCGTATCCAGTCCGATCCGGAGCTGGCCGGAATCTCGGCGGTGCTGTTCGACGAGGTGCACGAGCGCAGCCTGGACAGCGATTTCGGCCTCGCCCTCGCGCTCGACGTGCAAGGCGCCCTGCGGCCGGACCTGCGGCTGGTCGCCATGTCCGCCACGCTGGATGGTGCGCGGTTTTCCGGGTTGATGCGCGCGGGCGGGATCGCGGCGCCGGCGATCGAAAGCGAGGGGCGGTCCTATCCGCTCACGCTGCATCATATCGGGCGCCCCGCCGAGAGCCGGATCGAGGATATCGTCGCCGCGGCGATCCGTACCGCATTACGCGACGATACCGGCGGCATCCTCGCCTTCCTGCCCGGGGTCGCCGAGATCGAACGCACCGCCGAGCGGCTCGCCGGCCTGGGTGACGGCATCATACTCCACCGCCTGCACGGCAGCCTCGATCCGGCTGCTCAGCGCGCCGCGATCGCACCCGATGCTCACGGCCAGCGCAAGATCGTGCTCGCCACGTCGATCGCCGAGACCAGCCTGACGCTGGACGGGATTCGCGTGGTAATCGATTCCGGCCTCGCACGGCGACCGCGCTACGATCGTGCCGCCGGCATGACCCGGCTGGTCACCGAACGCGCCAGCCAAGCCTCCGTTACGCAACGCGCTGGTCGTGCCGCACGGCAAGGGCCCGGCGTGGCGTATCGGCTGTGGGAGGAGGCCGCGACCGCCGGCCTGCCGCGCTACGATCCGCCCGAAATACTCGAAGCCGATTTGTCGGCATTGACGCTCGATTGCGCCTTATGGGGCGTGGCCGATCCTCGCACCCTGGCGTGGCTCGATCCACCACCCGCCGCCGCCGTCGCGGAGGCGCGCACCCGCCTGACCGCGCTGGAAGCGATCGATGGCGATGGCCGACCGACCGCGCATGGCCATGCCCTCGCCCGCCTGCCGCTCCCGCCGCGACTCGGGCATATGCTCGTCCGCGCCGGCGAAATGGGGCTTGCGGACATCGCGGCGGAGGTCGCGGTGCTGCTTGGCGAACGCGGTTTGGGCGGAAACGACCCTGATCTTGAGAGCCGCCTCCGACGCTGGCGCAGCGAGCGCGGCCCGCGTGCCGATGCCGGGCGCAAACTGGCCAGGCGCTGGGCCGCGCTGACCGCTGCATCCGGCGACGCTCGGGCGCCCATCGCAACAGCAACGAGCGGGGCGAGCATCGCCGTCGCGCTCGCCTTTCCCGACCGCATCGCCCGGCGCCGCGATGCCTCGGGCGAGACCTGGGCCTCGGTCGGGGGGCGCGGCTTCCGGCTCGATCCGACCTCGTCGCTCGCGCGCAACGACTGGCTGGCGGTGGCGGAGACGCAGGGGATGGCATCCGGCGCGCGGATCCTGTCCGCGGTCGCGATCGACCTGTCCGATGCCGAGACGCTGTTCGGGGACCGGATCGAGACGCGCCGCACCGTTACGTTCGATCCCGCGACCGGTGGCGTGCAGGCGATCCGCGAACGGCGGCTCGGCGCGATCCGGCTCGCCAGCGGACCGGACGGCACTGCCGACGCGACGGATATCGCGGCGGCGTTGCTCGATGGGATCCGCACGCATGGGCTGGGGCAATTGCCATGGAGCGAGGCCGCTTTGGCGTTGCGGCACCGCGCCACCTTTGCTGCCGAACATGGTGGCGCCGAACTGGCGCTGGACGACGCCAGCCTGCTGGCCCGTGCCGACGAATGGCTCGCACCCGTTCTCGACGGCAAACGCAAGCTCTCCGCGATCGACTCCGGGGCGCTGACCGATGCCCTGCGCACTATCATCGGTTGGGAGGCGATGCGGGCGATCGATCGTCTCGCGCCGACCAATTTCGACAGTCCGGCCGGGTCGAGCCATCCGATCGATTACGCCGCAGAGGGTGGTCCACGCGTCGATCTGCGTCCGCAGCAGGTGTTCGGGCTGGCCGCGCATCCGATGATCGGCGGGGGGCGCGTGCCGCTGGTGCTCAGCCTGACATCGCCGGCCGGACGCCCGATCCAGACGACCCGCGACCTGCCCGGTTTCTGGGCCGGCAGCTGGGCCGATGTCGCGCGTGAGATGCGCGGCCGTTACCCGCGCCATCCGTGGCCCGACGACCCAGCCGCGGCGACGGCGACGATGCGGACGAAAAATGCGGATGCACGCGCACGACAACCGCGATAAAGCCGGCACAGATTCGAAGGACCAGCTTATGACCACCGCCCGCATCTATCAGCGCCCGAAGAACGCCATGCAGTCCGGCCGCGCCCGCACCGACAATTGGGTGCTCGAATTCGCGCCGGCGGAAGCGAAGACAGCCGATCCGCTGACCGGCTGGGCCGGATCCGGCGACACGCGCGATCAGGTTCGCATCGCCTTCCCGACGCAGGACGCGGCAGTCGCCTATGCCGAGCGCGAAGGGCTCGCCTTCACCCTGTTCCCCGCCCCCGAGCGCAAGCTGAAGCTCCAGGCCTATGCGGACAATTTCCGGTAGCGGTCAGACGGGAGGCTGGCCCAACAGGTCGCCGCTCAATAGCACGAGCATCTTGACGTCGATCCCGACCCCCGCCGCGCGCTTTTCGGCAACGAACGCCGCGATGTTCGACACGGCGACACGATGCACGACGATGTCCTCGTCCGGCGTCCCCCCGCCTGTACCGACCTTGCTCAGCCCGGTGGCACGGACCAACGTAAAGCCTTCGCTGACCATCCCCGGCGACGAGTAGAATCCGCCCAGCGCCTCGACGCGTTCGGCGCGATAGCCGGTTTCTTCCTCCAGTTCGCGCGCGGCGGCGCGTTCGACGCTCTCGCCGTCCTGCTCGTCACCGACCAGTCCCGCGGGCAGTTCGAGGCAGCGCCGGCCGAGCGGGACGCGATACTGCTCGACCAGCAGAACATGACCGTCCTCGATCGCGACGATCACCGCCGCCTGGATGCCGCGCGCACGCGACACGTACTCCCACGTTCCGCGGCGTTTGGCGGAGATATATTTGCCCTGCCAGACGGTTTCCTCGGGGGCCTCGCTCACAGCTCGATCAACCGATCGGGCAATTCGTTACGGTCGTCCTCGGCGCGCGGAAAGTGTGCCGACAGGACGATGCCGACCTGCCGCACCGCCTCCGCCATGCCGTCGCCCGGCCGGCCGTCCTTCACGGCGGCGACCAGCGCCGCCATCGCCGCCCCCCACGTCTCCGGCGCGACCTTCGAATGGATCGCGCTGTCCGCGATCAGCTCGGCACGATGCTCGTCGAGGCTGAGATAGATCAGTACCCCCGTCGCACCGATCGTGCGTTTTTCCGCGCTCGACCGGAACAGGTCCAACGCGCGCGCGCGAACCCGCCGCGTCTTGGTCGCACCCGGTGTCAGCGCAATGCGCAGCTTGGTCGACGCCAGCGCATAGCGCGCGAGCAGGAAGGCAATCGCCGCGAGGAGCAGCGCGATCCCGTACAACGCGCCCTGATGTTCGCCCGCCGTCCAAGGGTCATAAACCAGCGCGTGCAACCGATCGGCGATCCCGGGCCACACCGACAGCGCCGCCAGCACCAGCAGCATCGCAAGCACCCCGGCATGCGCCGCGACATCGTTATATTTGTCCGATCGGCGCGCGACGATCGGCACGATCTCACCGGCCGATTCCAGTTCGGCCGCGGCCACCGCCGCCGATACCTTGGCGCGATCCTCCGGGGTAATGCGCATCACCAACTCCCCGAGGCGCCACCGCCCCCGAAATCGCCGCCACCGCCGCCGCTGAAGCCGCCACCGCCCCAGCCACCGCCGCCATCGCTATCGCCGCCGCCTCCCCAACTGCCACCGCCGCCGCCACGCATCGCGCTGTTGCCGATCTCGTTGGCGATCGACCACAACACGATCGGCAGGATACCGCTGCCGCCGTCACGCCCGTCGCTCTGATAGCGCTGGCCGCTGCCGCTGCGGCGGCGCATGAACGACAGGCCGACGAAACCGATCACCAAGGCGACGAACACGAAGCCAAGCGGGAAGCCGCCGCCGGTATTACGCCGCCCTGCGCGCGGCTGGGCCTTGTTGAATGCGGCCACCGCTGCATCCACCTTCGCCTGTTGTTCCTCGGGCGACGCCCGCAGTTGCGCGATCACCGCGTCCGTTCCCGCGGTCAACGCGCCGGCGATATCGCCGCCGTCCCGCAATCGGGGCATCATCTGCTGATTGATGATCACGCTGGTCAGCGCATCGGTCAGGATCGGCTCAAGCCCGCGTCCGACCTCGATCCGTGGCCCGCGCTGGCCGGCCGGATTGTTCGGCGCAACGAAGATGATCGCGCCGTTATCGGCATCCTTCAGCCCGACGCCCCACGCCCGCCCGAGCTTGTAGCCATATTCCTCCAGCGGATAGCCCTGCACGTCGCCGATCGTCGCGACGACGAGCTGACGATTGGTATCCTTCTGCAGCGCTTGCAGCTTCGCCGTCAGGTCCGCCTTGGTCTGTGCCGGCAGCACGTTGGCATCGTCCACGACGAGCCCGGTGAATTTGGGGAAGGTTTGCGCGGCGAGCGGGTTCGCCCCGATCAGCATCAGGCCGATCAGGGCGAAGAACAGACGGAGCGAACGCATCGCGCGATCCCCTGGTTGAGTGGCGATCAGCTGTTGTTCCCGAAGGCGTTGGCGACCGACGGTGCGGTTTCCGCACCCGGTGTGGTCGCCTGGAACGGAGTCATCGGCTTGGCGCCATAGAAGATCTTCGCGCCGATCGCGTCCGGGAACGTCCGGATCGTGGTGTTGTAGCTCTGCACCGCTTGGTTATAGTCGTTGCGTGCGATCGTGACGCGGTTCTCGGTGCCTTCCAGCTGGCTCATCAGCGTCGAATAATTGCCCTGGCTCTTCAGCTCGGGATAGGCCTCCTGCAGTCGCTGCAGCGACAGCGTGACGCCCGCTTGCGCGCGCTGATAGGCCGCCATCTTGTTCGGATCGGTCAGGTCGTTGCCCGTCACCTGAACCTGGTTCGCGGAGGCGCGGGCCTGCGTCACTTCGGTCAGGATCGCCTTTTCCTGCGCGCCGGCCGCCTTGACGGTCGCGACGAGGTTGGGGATCAGATCGGAACGGCGCTGATACTGGTTCTGCACGTCGGCCCATTTGGCCTTCGCGTTTTCCTCGGCGGTCGGAACGCTGTTGACGCCGCATGCGCCCAGCGCGGTTGCGGACAACATTGCGAAAACGGCACGATACTTCATCTTGACCCTCCAAAGCCTTGGCAAGCGCCCTGATACGCGCTTAGCATCACCAAGGTTAAGCGAAATCGGAAGAGGGCACGTCATGTTCAAGGAGTTCAAGACCTTCGTCATGCGGGGCAACGTCCTCGATCTCGCCGTGGCGGTGATCATCGGCGCGGCATTCGGCAAGATCGTGACCTCGCTGACCGACGACGTGCTCATGCCGATCATCGGCAAGATCTTCGGCGGGCTCGATTTTTCCAGCTACTTCGTCATTCTCGGCAAGGTGCCGTCGGCGCTGATGGGATCGTCCGACTATCAGGCCCTGAAAAAAGCCGGCGTGCCGCTGCTCGGCTACGGCGCGTTCATCACCGCCGCCGTCAACTTCGTGATCCTCGCCTTCATCATCTTCCTGCTGATCCGTGCCGTGAACCGCATCATGCCGAAGGCCGACGAAGCGCCACAGGCGGCCGAACCCGCCGATATTGCCTTGCTGCGGGAGATTCGCGACGAGCTGAAGGCGCGTCCGCGGGTCTGACGTTTCCCCGGCAGGGGTTCAGGCCGCGACCAGTTCGTCCAACCCGGCATCGGCCAGGCTGGTACCGTCGAGGATCCGCGCCGTTTCGTCCCGCACGCGCATCATCGCGTGGCGGATCGCACAGGTCGCCTCGTCCTTGCAATCGTTGCAGGCGCGGTACGCGGTGCGGCTGACGCACGGCACCAGCGCCAGCGGCCCCTCGATCACGCGGATGATCTCGCCCAGCGAAATCAGGTGCGTAGGACGAGTCAGACAATAGCCGCCCATCTTGCCGCGATGGCTGTGCAGGAACCCCGCCTCGCGCAGGTCGGCGAGGATCAATTCGAGGAACTTGCGCGGGACGTTGGCCTCGGCGGCGATTCGGTTCATCGGGATCGGCGGGCCGCCGGGTTTCGCCTCGGCGAGGAACAGCATGGCGCGCAGGGCATAACGGGAACGCTGGGTAAGCATGATATCCTGTCCCATGAACCGGATTTGTGGCGAGTAAAAGGCCGATCGCGAAAACGGCGCGATGCGCGGGCTTGGCAAAACTCGCCGACCGACCCATATAGGGAGCGTCGTATGGGGTTCGCCCCGGAGACTATGGTGATAAAGTGCAGTGCATAATAGACGCAACGGACCCGGGGGCAGTACCCGGCGGCTCCACCACAACCGGCCTTTCGAGACCGGTCATGACGGGGCCGAAGCAGGATCGACGTGTGTTCAAAGGCGCTGTTTTTGCCCCGGCTGAGTAACCGGTTATAGGCTCAAAACCACAAGTGCTAACGATAACGAAGCGCTCGCGATTGCCGCGTAAATTGGTCTTAACGGACTAGTTTACTAAGACAAAAGCGCGGTTGGACCGCACCGGGCAACAGAAGCGGATTCCGGCGGTACGGGGGGCACCGAGCAACAGAAGCTCCCCACTTCTCTTTATAGCGTCACCTGTTGGGGCGCGACTGTTGGCGTCGCCGGCTACACGGCATGCCACCGATCGGAGTCCACGGCACGCGAGCCGAAAAACACGCAATCCTTTTTTGCGGAGCGTGCCGATTATCATTCAGGACGTTCTATCGCTTTGTTCCCGAATTGATGGTTCACCACGCCACAATCCTCGACGACCGCGAGTTGCGCGCGACCGATGCGATGCTATTCACCCTGAATAACGGTCGCATCGAGGAACAATCTGCATGACATTCCGGTCCATCGCGCTCAGCGGCGCGGCCCTTTCGGCTGTGCTCTCCGTCTCCGCCGAAGCGCGCGCGCCGGCCCAGATCGCGACCAAGGCCGCACCCGTCGCCAGCCTCGTCAAGCAGGTCGACATTCCGTACCAGACCTTCACGCTGAAGAACGGGTTGCGCGTGATCGTCCACACCGATCGCAAGGCGCCGATCGTCGCGGTATCGGTGTGGTACGATGTCGGATCGAAGCACGAGCCGAAGGGCAAATCCGGTTTCGCCCACCTGTTCGAACATCTGATGTTCAACGGCAGCGAAAACGCCCCGAACGACTTCTTCGAACCGTTGAAGCAAGTCGGCGCGACCGACTTCAACGGCACGACCTATTTCGATCGCACCAACTATTTCGAGACCGTGCCGACCGCAGCCCTCGATCGTGCGCTGTTCCTCGAATCCGACCGCATGGGCTATCTCACCGGTGCGATCACACAGGGAAAGCTGGATGAACAGCGCGGCGTCGTGCAGAACGAGAAGCGCGGCAATGACAACCAGCCGTACGGCCTCATCCGGTACAAGCTGAACGAAGGCGTTTTCCCGGCGGATCATCCGTACGGCCACACGACGATCGGATCGATGGCCGATCTCGACAATGCCAGCCTTGCCGACGTGAAGGGGTGGTTCAAGGACCATTACGGCCCGAACAACGCGGTACTGGTGCTTGCCGGCGACGTCGATCTCGCCACGGCGAAGCGGCTGGTCGAGAAGAATTTCGCGGCGATCCCGCGTGGCCCGCAATCCACGCTGCCCGCGGCCCCCGTGCCGAGGCTCGCCACGACGAAGGTCGAACAGATCAAGGACCGCGTCGCCGCGACCTTGCTGGTTCGCTCGTGGCCCGTTCCCGGGCTGAACAGCAAGGACGCTGCTGCGCTGGATGTGGCGGCCGGCGCGCTGGGTGGCCTGTCCAGCTCGCGGTTGCAGAACATCCTCGTGCGGCAGGAGAAGCTTGCCGTGCAGGCCAGCGTGAGCAACCAGAGCTTCGCACAGGTCGGCACGTTCGACATCTATGTCGTCGTCCGCCCCGGGGTCGACCCCGCAGTCGTGAACACGCGGCTCGACCAGATCATCGCCGACTTCCTCAAGAACGGCCCGACCGCGGACGAAGTGCAGCGCTACGTCACCACCACCGCGGTGGAGCGGATCGAGGGGCTGGAATCGGTCGGCGGCTTCGGCGGCAAGGCCGTCGCGCTTGCGGAAGGTGCGCTGTATTCCAACGATCCCGGTTTCTATAAGAAGCAGCTTGCAGAACTGGCGGCGCAGACGCCGGCCAGCGTCAAGGCGGCGTCGGACCGCTGGCTGAGCCGCCCCTCCTACGACCTGTCGGTCGTTCCCGGCCCGCGCGACGCCTATGCCGAGGCGCAGATACCCAAGGAAGTGAAGATCGTACAGGCGGCGCCCACCGCGCCGAAGGGCACGCGCGGGCCGCTTCCCGCCGTCAGCGACGTGGCCGGGCTGACCTTCCCGTCCGTGCAGCGCGACCGGCTGAGCAACGGCATCGAACTGATCTACGCCAGGCGCGACGCGGTGCCGATCACCCAGGCGGTGGTCAGCTTCGATGCCGGTGTCGCGGCGGACGTCGCCGGGAAGCTCGGTACGCAACAATTGACGCTGAACATGATGGACGAGGGCACGACGACGCTCGACTCGACCGAGTTGGCGGAGGCGCGCGAACGGTTGGGGGTGGAGATCGGCACCGGTGCAACGTTGGACCGTACCGTCGTCACGCTCGCCACGCCGAGTGCGAATCTTGCGCCGGCCATCGCCCTGTTCGCCGACGTGACGCGCAACCCGGCCTTCGCCGCGCCCGAAGTGGCCCGCGTCAAGCAGCAGCAACTCGCATCGATCGCGCAGGAACTGACCAGCCCCGGCGCGCTCGCCGCGCGCGTCCTGCCGAAGCAGATCTACGGTCCGACCTCGCCTTACGCGAAATCGGCCGGCGGTGGCGATCCGGCGGCTGTTGCAAGCCTGACGCGCGACGATCTCGTCGCATTCCAGCAGGCCTGGCTACGGCCGGAACGCGCCAAGATCTTCGTCGTCAGCGACCTGCCGCTCGCCACCGTCAAGGCGGCCCTGAACGCGCGCTTCGCCGACTGGAAGGGTGTCGGCCCGGCGGGGACGAAGACGTTCGGTCCGATCACCGGTACGGCCAGCCCGAAGATCATCCTGGTCGATCGTCCGGATTCCCCGCAGTCGCAGATTTCCGCCGGGGCGGTAACCGGGCTGAACGGCAGCGACGATCTTCTGCCCGTGCTCACCGCCAACGATGCGCTGGGCGGCAGCTTCCTCAGCCGGATCAACATGGATCTGCGCGAGCGCAGGCATTGGTCGTACGGCGTCAGCGGCTTTTTCCAGCGCAGCGAGAATGCAGCGCCCTATGTCGTCAGCGCGCCGGTGCAGGCGGACAAGACCGGCGCATCGATCTCCGCATTGCGCAGCGACATCACCGAATTCGTAACGACCAAACCGATGGACCAGGCCGAATTCGATCGCGCGATAAATGGCGCCACCCGGTCGCTTTCGGGCAATTTCGAAACCTCGTCGGACGTGCTGCAAGCGATGCAGCAGAACGACCTCTACAAGCGTCCGGACGATTACTACGCAACGATCACGCAAAAATATAAGGCGCTTACGCTGCCCGAGGTTGACGCTGCGGCACGCGCCGCAATCGACCCGAAGAAGCTCGTCTGGGTCGTGGTCGGCGATGCCAAGGCGGTCCGTCCGCAGCTTGACAGTCTGGGCCTGCCCGTCGAGGAAATCTCGGCGGCGTCCGTTGCGGGCGGCGCGCAAGCTTCGGGAGAGAAATGATGGCCGCAGTTGATGGCACCTGGGATACGATCGTGAAGTCGCCGCTGGGCGATCAGAAGAGCACGCTGACCGTTGCCAGCTCTGGCGACACCTTCACCGGCACGAACAGCGGTGCGATGGGTTCGGTCGACATTACGGACGGCAAGGTCGACGGCAACACGCTGAGCTGGACGATGAAGATGACCGTGCCGATGCCGATGACGCTGGATTGCACCGCGACGATCGACGGCGACACGATCACCGGCAGCGTCGGCGCCGGCGCGTTCGGCAGCTTCCCGATGTCGGGCACCCGCGCCGCCTGATCGCGACGCGTTCGACACGGTATCGAAAAAGGCCTGCCCCCGATGAGGGAGCAGGCCTTTTTTGATCTTGCGCCGCGCGCGCGTCGTAGCGGGACGAGCGGATTATTTGCCGACCCAGTCCGCCACCTCCGCCGCGACCTGGTTGGCGGCCTGGTTGATCCCCTGCGACACGGGTACGGCGGCGATCACGGTGAGCGGGACGCGCGCCTCGAACCGGCGCTTCTCGACCACTTCCCCGGTGGTACGGATCAGCGCGGCGTCGAACGTGACGACCGCCTCGCTGGTTTCTCCATCGACGCCGAAATTGCGCAATTCGCCGGACAGGCGCGCACCGGGGTCGGAGAAGGATTGCGCATTACTCAGCACGACGCGTCCGGTGCGCGCGGCGACGGTATCGGCGGCGAGCCGAGCGAACAGCCGCGCGGGAACTTCAACCCATTGCGCGTCCTTCACATAGGCCAGCGACGTGCCGGTCGCCTGTACCGGCACGCGTGTGGTCGCCAGCGTCTGAGACACGGACGGCACCGCGATCGTGATCGTCGCTGCATTCGCCGAACTGCGCGTCTCGCCGGTGGGGACGCTCTGCGCCGACTCGATCGTCAGCAGCGACGGCGGCGGCTTCGCGCCGAAGCTGATGCAGCCGCCCAGCGCCAGTGCGCCGGCGAGAGGAAGCAGGAGGGATAGCTTGTTCATGGTCACGCGCCTCATTTCTTGGGCTTGTAGTCGGGCAGCTTGGGCGAACCGACCAGCGCCCCTGCCCCACCCTGATCGATCTTCTCGGCCACCGAGGTGAGCGATGCGGACATGACGCGCAGGTCGCGCACCAACTGACCGACTTCCGGAATGGTCTGCTTGGAGAATGCCTGCAGGCCGGGCCGCGCATCGCCGATCGCCGAATTCAGCGACTCCATGCTTTTCTGCGCGCTCGCCACCGCCTTGTTCAGGTTCGCCGCGGCTGGACGGACATCCTCCGCGAGCAGGGTGTTGGTCGTCCCGGCAAGCTGCCCGATCTGTTCCGCCGCGACTCCCGCCTTCTGGATCGCCACCCGCGTCTCCGCGAGCGTCGCGGCGATTTCCGGACCGCGATCCGCCAGCGCCCCCGTCAGGCGGTTGGTATTGGCGAGGATGCCGGCGATCGAGTTCTGGTTGCGGTCCGACAGCATGTCGGTCAGCTTCTCCGTCAAGGTCGACAGCCGCTCGAGCAGTTGCGGTGCCGAACTCAGCAATGCGCCGAAGCCGATCGACTTGGTCGGGATCACCGGAACGCCGTACGGACAGGCGGATTCGGCGTTCTGGGCCGGGCATGCGATCGGCGGCGCGCCCTTCTTGGCGCCGTCCAGCTGGATCGTGCTGGTCCCGGTGAAGCTGCCCTGCACGCCGGCCGTTGTGCCTTCCAGCACCGGCGTCTCGTCCTTGACGGTGATGCGCACGCGGACGAACTGCGGATCGCGCTTCCACAACGCGATCTCCTTCACCTGCCCCAGCGGCACGCCCGAGAAGGACACGATCGAGCCCTTGTTGAGGCCATCGACGGATTGCTTGAAGAAGATGTCATACTCCTTCTCGCTCGTGCCGTTGAGCCGCGCGATCCACACCGTGAACAGCGCCAGCACAGCGAGCAGGATCAGCACGATCGCACCGACCAGCACATGGTTCGAACGGGTTTCCATCAGGCTTCAGTCCCTATCGTGCTTGGCCGGGTTTCCGGCGCGCCTTCGCGCAATTCCGCCGCGCGCTCGACCGACGCGGTGGCGGCGCGGCCGCGTGGCCCGTTGAAATATTCCTGGATCCACGGATGATCCAGCGCGAGCAGTTCCGGGATCGTCCCGACGCCGATCACCTTCTTGTCCGCCAGCACCGCGATACGATCACAAATGGCATATAATGTGTCCAGATCGTGCGTGATGAGGAACACGGTGAGCCCGAGCGTCTTCTGCAGCGATTTGGTCAGTTCGTCGAACGCCGCCGCGCCGATCGGGTCCAGCCCGGCGGTCGGTTCGTCGAGGAACAGCAATTCCGGGTCCATCGCCAGAGCGCGGGCGAGCCCGGCGCGCTTCTTCATCCCACCCGACAGTTCGGAGGGGTATTTCGGGCCCGCATCGGCCGGCAGACCGGACATGACGACCTTGTAGGCGGCGATTTCGTCGAGCAACGCCGGGTCGAGATTGGGGTAGAATTCGCGCAACGGAACCTGCACGTTCTCGGCGACGGTCAGCGTCGAGAACAACGCGCCGCCCTGGAACAGCACGCCCCAGCGCTTGCGCACGTCGATCGCGTCGGTATCCTCGCGGTCGATCATCTCCTCACCGAACACCGTGATGTCTCCGGCGAGCGGCGTCTGCAGGCCGATGATCGAGCGCATCAGCACCGACTTGCCGGTGCCCGAGCCGCCGACCACGCCGAAGATCTCGCCGCGGCGCACTTCGAGGTCGAGCCCGTCATGCACGACCTGCTCGCCGAAGCCGCTCTTCAGCCCCTTGACGGAGATGATGGTCTCTTTCCTGCCCGGCATCAGACCCAACCCACCCAGGTGAAGAACATCGCGAAGAATGCGTCGAGCACGATGACGAGGAAGATCGCCTGCACCACAGCGGCGGTGGTGCGGATGCCGACCTGTTCGGAATCGGATTCGACCATCATGCCCTGGAAGCAACCGGCGATCGCGATGATCGCGCCGAATACCGGCGCCTTGATCAGGCAGATGAACAGATCGGTGATCGGCACCACTTCGCGGATCCGCTGGATGAACGTCACCGGCGGGATGTCGAGCGACACCCAGGACAACAATCCGCCGCCGATGATCGCGATCAGCGACGAATAGAATGCCAGCAGCGGCATCATCATAACCACCGCCAGCGTGCGCGGCACGACCAGGGCTTCCATCGGCGACACGCCGATCGTCCGCATCGCATCGATCTCTTCGGTCAGCTTCATCGTACCCAATTGCGCCGCGAACGCCGACCCGGAACGCCCCGCGACCATGATCGCAGTCATCAGCACGCCCAGCTCGCGCAGCGTAAGCCGCCCGACGAGGTTGATCGTGAACACTTCCGCACCGAACTGGCGCAACTGCACCGCGCCCTGCTGCGCAATGACGATGCCGATCAGGAAGCTCATCAACCCGATGATGCCGAGCGCCGACACGCCGACGACCTCGAACCGCATCACCGTCGCGTTGAAGCGGAAGCGGCTCGGGTGGCGGATCAACGTTCCGAATGCGAGCACCGTCGCGCCGAGGAAACCGAGCAATCCGAGCATCGTGCGCAGCGTGATCATCACCGCGTCGCCGATCTCGCCCAGCACGCGCGAGAAGCCGCCGATATGCGCCGGCCGCATCGCCACGGGCTGATCGGCATTCTGCACCTGGGTCAGCAGATGCCGCCCGTCATCGCTCAGCCCCTCGATCGCGGCCTCGTGTTCCGCGGCGAAACGCTGCACGATCCATGCCCCGACCGTATCCATCCGGACGACGTCCGATAGATCGAGTTTCGAGACCTGCCCGTCATACGCGCGCAGGCGTTCGGCCAGGTCGCCGATCCTCGCCAGGGTCAGGCACCCGGAGAACCGCAGGACATCCTGTTCCGGGCTGAAGGTCGCGATTTGGCTCATCGACCCGATCCTTGCTGCAATCGCGCTGGATCGGCAAGCGGGTTGCCGCGTAAGGGGAGGAAATGACCGTAAAGCTTGCAATCTACGACATGGACAAAACGATCACGGTGAAGGCCACCTGGGCCGGCTTCGTGATCGGCGCGGCGCGGCGGCAGGCGCCGTGGCGGCTCGCCTTCCTGCCGTTGGTCGGTGCGGCGAGTGCCGCCTATGGCGCGAAAATGATCGATCGCGGTCGTCTCAAGCAGATCACGCAGCGGCTTCTGCTCGGCCGGACGATGAGCGCGCCCGCCACCGCCGCCGCCGCCGATCGCTTCGCCGCGCGCGTCCGGCTCCTCGCCGGTGCTGAAGCGCAGATAGCGGCTGATCGTGCCGCCGGCTACCGGCTGGTGATGGCCACCGCCTCGTATCGCTTCTACGTCACCGCGATCGCCACGCGGCTCGGCTTCGACGCGGTCATCGCCACTTTGTCGCGCGATGGCGGGGATGGCGCCGTTCGCGCCGGGATCTTCGGCGAGAATTGCTACGGCCCGGCCAAGCTCGCGATGATCGAAGGCTGGATGGCGGACCAGGGTATCGCTCGCGAAGATGCGGTGATCCGCTTCTACAGCGATCATGTCTCGGACGCGCCGACGCTGGACTGGGCGGACGAGGCCTTCGCGGTCAACCCCCACCCCCCGCTTCGCGCCCTCGCCCTGGTCAAGGGCTGGACGATCTTCGACTGGCCGGGCTGACACGCTGGCGCCAAGGTCGTGTTCCTTCCGCTCCCCTCCCTGAAAGGAAAGGGTTGAGAGTTGGTCAGGTCCGTGCGTACCGCTTTCAGGTCGTAGCCGCACCGTATCGCGACCATCCACCCACCCCCGGTCCCTTCTTCGCAGGGAGGGGAGCAGAACAGCGCGACTCCCCATTTCGGTCGGGCGCCATTTGCCGGGCGTCGAGGACGGCGAACCAAGCACGGACACCGCTCTCACAGCAGCACGTCCACGCCGTGGATCGCCAGGCCGACCAGTCCGCCGACCAAAGTGCCGTTGACGCGGATATATTGCAAATCCTTGCCGACCGCGTTTTCCAGCCGCGTGGTGATCGTGTCGGCATCCCAGCCGCGGACCGTTTCCGACACCAGGCGCACGATCGCGTCGCCATAATCCGCTGCCGTGCCGACCACCGCGCGACGCACGAAGCGATTGAGCGTCGCGCGCAGGCGCGGATCGGCCTGCAATGTCTCGCCCAACTGGCGCAGTGCTTCGCCGAACTTGCCGCCGAGCAATTTCTCCGGATCGCGGGCGACGCGCAGCAACGCGGTCCGTGCCTGCTCCCACAAGCCGTTGATCCAGCGTTGCATCGCCGGGTTGTCGAGCATGCCGAGCTTCAACGCATCGACCCGCGCCTGCATCTCGGGCGAATGCTGCAAATCGTGTGCGAGTTGCGCCAGCCCCTCCTCCGCTTTGTCGCGCAAGGGATGGTCGGGGTTGTCGGCCATGTCGCGGATCAGTCCGTTCAACCCATCGATGATCTTGTTCGACAGCGTCTCGTCGAGCCCGGTCCAGCGCAGGATCGATCCGGCGCGCTCATGCACCATGGCGCGCACGAGATGCTCGTTCGCGACGAGGATCTGCCCGGCCCAGCGGATGATGCCATCGAGGATCGGCAAGTGACGCTGCTCGGCGATCGCCGCCCCGAGCGCCTGGCCGAGCAAGGGTGCGAGATCCAGGTCGCGCACCTGCTTGACCATCGCACCGCGCACCATCCCACCCAGCCGCTCCTGATCGAGCGCCTGCAGGATTTCGACCGCGATGCGCGAGGCGCCGCGCGTCAGGCGACGGCTCGCCACGCCGGGATTGGCGAGCCATTCACCGGCGATGCCTGCCATGTCCATCCGCCGCATCCGGCGCGAGATCACCGACGGCGTGAGGAAGTTATCGCGCAGGAACACCGCCAGCGTATCGCCGATGCGACCCTTGTTGCGCGGCACGATCGCAGTGTGCGGGATCGGCAGGCCGAGCGGGTGGCGGAACAAAGCGGTCACGGCGAACCAGTCCGCCAGCCCGCCGACCATCGCCGCCTCGGCGAACGCACGGACGAAACCGAACACCGGATGCCCGGTATCGAGCGCGCGACTGATCAGGAACAGCGCAGCCATCGCCACCAGCAATCCGGTAGCGACCATCCGCATATGCCTGAGGCCCGGCGGGGGGGCCTCCACATGGCCCAGGGACCGGCGCGGCGCACGGGCGAAAACCTTCATGGGCGAAACAATCCCCCAATCGCGGGAATGTTCAAGTGCCGAAGCATCTTTCGGCAATTAGGTCAGGCGCGGTAACCGCCAAGCCAGGGCGCGCTACCGATGCCAATCCCTCACATCGGGCCGCAGATGGTCCGAACGCCGACCGCCAGCGTATTATTCGGCCGGCTGCGATCCGTCATTGCCCTGCCCGGCCAGCCGCGGCGGCACGCCCGGCAGGCGCGCGGCGGGATCGTGATCGATCACTGCGCTGCCATCGTCGCCGGGACGATAGGTCAGCAGCGAACGGCGCAGCTTCGGCCCGATCCAGATCTCGATGCTCGCAGCGAGGCTGAAGCTTGCCGGCACGATCAGCAAAGTCAGCAGCGTCGATAGCGTCAGCCCGCCGATCACCGTGATGCCCATCGGCACGCGCGCCGATCCGTCACCGTTCAGCGCCAGCGCGGTCGGCAGCATGCCGGCGACCATCGCCACCGTCGTCATCACGATCGGCTGCGCACGCTTGTGCCCGGCATCGAGGATCGCGTCGAACAGCGGCACGCCTTTGCTCATCTCGTCGAGCGCGAAGTCGATCAGCAGGATCGAGTTCTTGGCGACGATGCCGAACAGCATGATGATGCCGATATAGACCGGCATCGACATCGGCTGGCCGGTGACCAGCAGCCCGAGCAGGCCACCCAGCGGCGCCAACAACAGCGACCCCATGTTGACCAGCGGCGGCAGCACGCGGCGGTACAGCAGCACCAGCACCGCGAAGACCAGGAAGCAGCCGGAAGCCAGCGCGATCATGAAGTTGGTGATCATCTCGGCCTGCCACTTGTCCGAACCGACGACCAGTTCGCCGACGCCGAGCGGCATGTTTTTCATGATCGGCAGATCGTGGATCAGCTTCTGCGCATCGCCACTGATCAGCCCCGGCGCGAGATCGGTTCCGACGGTGAGCTGACGCTTCTGCGCGACGCGCTCGATCTGCGTCGGGCCGGCACCGAAGCTGATCGCGGCGACCAGGCTCAGCGGAACGGACCCGCCGCTTTGCGTGGCCACCGGCAGGTTCTGGATCGTCGACAGCTTCTGCCGCGCACTCTGGTTCAGCGCGACGCGGATCGGGATCTGCCGGTCGCTGAGCGAGAAGCGCGCACTGTTCTGATCGATATCGCCCAGCGTCGCGATGCGGATCGCCGAAGATAGCGCCTGCGTCGTGACGCCGAGGCTTGCCGCCAGATCCATGCGCGGCGTGATGACGATTTCCGGACGCAACAGATCGCCCTCGATCCGCGGCGCGATCAGACCCGGCACCTTGCCCATCTGATCGACCAGTTGCAGCGCGGTCTGGGTCAGCTTCTTCGGATCGTCGCCGCCAAGCACGATCGACAATTGCCGTCCGCTGCCACCCCAGCCGTTCTGCGAGCGGAACGCGACGCGCGCATCCGGGATCGCGGCGAGCTGCGGTGCCATGGCGCGCTCGAACTGCACGCTGGTCATCGACTTCTTTTTCTTGAAGATCGCGCGGACCCGGCCGTTGCCGACGAAGGCGCGGGCATAGACGTGATCGACGTCCGGCTGCTGCTCGAACAGCCGGGTGACGCGCGCGACGACCGCCTGCGTATCCGCCAGCGTCGTGCCCGGCACCATCGTCACCAAGGCGGTCGAGGCATCCAGGTCACGCTCCGGCTGGAACGTCTTCGGCAGCATGACCATCAGCGCCACCGTCATCGCGAAGGCGACGACACCCGCGACGACCGCCGACCAGCGATGCCGCAACGTCCAGCGCAGCGTGACCATGTACAGGTCCATCAGCTTGCCTTCGCCGTGCGATGCCTCGCCCTTCGCCTTGAGGAAATAGGCGGCGATCATCGGCGTGATCAGGCGCGCCACGGCGAGGCTGAGCAGCACCGACACGACCACGGTCAATCCGAAATTCTTGAAGAACTGCCCGGAAATCCCCGGCATCAACCCGACCGGCAGGAACACCGCGACGATCGACATGGTCGTCGCCAGCACTGCGAGGCCGATCTCGTCCGCCGCGTCGATCGACGCCTGATACGCGCTTTTGCCCATGCGCATGTGACGCACGATGTTCTCGATCTCGACGATCGCGTCGTCGACCAGCACGCCGGCGACGAGGCTCAGCGCCATCAACGTCATGTTGTTAAGCGTGAAGCCGAGCAGATCCATGAACCAGAAGGTCGGGATCGCCGAGAGCGGGATCGCCAGCGCGGAGATGATCGTCGAGCGCCAGTCGCGGAGGAACAGATACACCACGACGACGGCAAGCAGCGCGCCCTCCAGCATCGCTTCCATCGCGGAATGATATTGCGCTTCGGTATATTTCACGCTGTCCGAGATCAGCTGGAACTTGACCTGCGGATTGCGCTTCTCGAGGTCGGCGAGCTTCTTCTGCGCTTCCTTGAACACGGTCACGTCGGACCCGCCCTTGGCGCGCTGGAAGTCGAAGCTCAGCACTTCCTGCCCGTCGAGCTGCGATGACGACCGCTGCTCCGCGTAGAGATCGCGCACCTGGCCGAGATCGGCGAGGCGTACGGTGCGCCCGCCGCCGACGACGATCTGCTGCTGGCCGAGCGCGTATGCGGTCTGCGCATTGCCGAGCACGCGGACGGATTGCTCCGCCCCGCCGATCTCGGCGCGCCCGCCCGATGCGTTGAGGTTCACCTGACGCAATTGCTGGTTGACCGCGCTCGCGGTGATGCCCTGCGCCTGCAGCTTCAACGGATCGAGGATGACGCGGATCTCGCGGCTGACGCCGCCATTGCGATCCACCGCCGCCATGCCCGGAACGGAAAGCAATTCCTGCGATACGGTATTGTCGATATACCAGCTGAGCTGCTCGATCGTCATGTCGGTCGAGATAGCCGCATAGCTGGCGAGATCGTCGCCCGTGGTGTTGGCGCGCATCACCTGCGGTTCGAGAATGCCTTCGGGCAGGTCGCTGCGGATCTGCTGGATCGCCGAGCGCACGTCCTCGACGGCGCGGTCGATCGGCGTACCGATCACCAGTTGCACGACGGTGGTGGAATTGCCTTCCTGGACGGTCGAATTGATCTCGTCGATGCCCTGGAGGCTGCGAACCGCGGCCTCCACCTTTTGCGTCACCTGGTTTTCCAGCTCGGTCGGCGCCGCGCCCGGCTGGGTGATCTGGACGATCACGACCGGGAAATCGATGTCCGGCTGGTTGTTGACGTCCATCCGCATGAAGCTGACCAGCCCCGCCACCGTCAGCATGACGAACAGGACGATCGAGGGAATCGGGTTCCGGATCGACCAGGCGGAGATGTTGCGGAAGCTCATCGGTTTAGCCTTGCGCGCTCTTGAGGATCGGCTTCACTTTCTGGCCGGGGTTCAGGAATGCCCCCGCCGACAGCACGACACGTTCCGTTCCGGTCAACCCGCTGGCGACGATGACGCCTTCATCCGACACATCGCCCAACGTCACCTTGCGGCGCACGACCCGGTCTTGCCCGTCGAGGACATAGACGTAATTACCTGCGGAGTCGCTTTGAATCGCCGAGTTGGGCAGTTGCGGCGCGCGCGCCCCGCCGCTGGTGATCTCCGCCGCCGCGAAGCCGCCCGGGCGCAAGGCCGGATCGTAGGACAAGGCGATCCGCGCGACACCCTGGCGCGTCTGCGGGTCGATCACCGGTGAGACCTGCCAGACCTGCCCCTTGAAGCTCTGCGTCGTGCCGACCGGCGTCACGCGTGCCGCGACACCAGCGGGAAGCCCGGCCAGATCGGCTTCGGACAAGGCCGCGCGCATCTCCATCTCGCCGCCCTTCGCCATGCGGAACAACGTGCCCGTGCCCGAACTGACGATCTGGCCCGGTTCGACGTTGCGCGTCAGGATCAGCCCGGCGGCGGGTGCGCGGATGTCGAGCCGGCCATTGCGGGCACGCTGCTCGCCGAGCGCGGCGCGCGCCACGTTGACGCGGGCCAGCGCGGCATCGCGCGTCGCGGTGCGACGTTCCAGATCGGCCTTCGAGATGAAGCCGCGATCGACCAAAGATTTCGCGCGCTTCAGTTCGGATTCGGCGATCGCCGCATCGGCCTGCGCGACGTTGATCTGCGCGGCAAGGCTCGCGGCGGTCTCGGACTGGACGGAACGATCGACCTGCGCCAGCACCTGTCCGGCCTGGACCCATTGGCCCGGTTCGACCAGCACGCGCGTGACCATGCCACCCTCGCCAGCCACGCCGACCGGCATTTCACGCCGCGCGGCGAGCGTGCCCGTCGCCGAGACGACGCGCGCGATCAGCTTGCTACCCGGCACGACGACCGAGACGTTGGGCATCGCGTCTTTCTTGGACGCCATCGTGGTCGGCGCGGCGCTCTTGCCGAACCCCCAATAGGCACCCGCCAGCGCCAGGACCAATGCGACGATGCCGACGATCCACCACCTGCGATTCGGACGCTTCTCGCCCTCGATCGCCAGGCGCCCGTCATTGTCGAACGTCGCGCTCTCGTACTTCATTGCCACTTCCCGATGCCCTCATCCGGCTTTTTCGCCGATTTCTGCGACTGTATTATCGAAATAACTCACCGGCCTCAAGAGCCTGTTTTCGGGATGTGTCCGCCAATCGACTATGCCCCCCTCCCCGCCCCCGCGCGAAGGTCTCGCGGCAATGCCCGTTTCGGCGCTTTTCCGCAAGTTGTTCGAAACGCCCGCGTCCCGCAATTTTTGAACGTCCAGGGTTGCAAAGGGCTGTTTTGGCGGCGACCTTCCGCATATGCCGTAACGGCACGTCATTGGGCGCTAGGGGGGTGGGTCATCGAAAACGGCATTCTTGTCTGGCTTGCGATCGGGCTGGTTGCCGGCGTGTTCGGCAAGCTCATCATGCCGGGTCGCGACCCGGGCGGGATCGTCGTCACGATCGTCATCGGGATCGCCGGCGCCCTTCTCGCCGGCTTCGTCGCGCAATCCCTGAACTGGGAAATCGGCAACGGCTGGCGGAACTATGCCGCCGCGACGGCTGGCGCCGTTGCCCTGCTGGCACTGTATCGCCTCGTCGTCACGCGACGGTCCCGCTGAACGGACACCCTGAAAGCATGGCGTATT
>Ga0160428_1000582_pt1 | contig 38398 bp, 37 predicted proteins | sample SolpanmetagenomM_FD_108198 | JGI IMG/M metagenome (GOLD analysis project Ga0160428, IMG submission 108198) | Solar panel surface microbial communities from Lawrence Berkeley National Laboratory, California, USA - M | ecosystem: Engineered > Built environment > Solar panel > Unclassified ... | reverse complement strand
TAGATTGGCAACTAGTGGGTGAAACTTACAGCAGGCCTGACGTAAGCAGGAGATTGCCAACTAAACCAGGAGAAAACCTTAGCGTCGGAAGCTTTCTGCTGGTTTAGCTGACAATCCCCTGTCCTGGTGGCTGGTAAGCTTATGGGAAGAGTTGTTGCAATAGGTGCTCAACCATCGGGCTGCCGGGTGCGGGTCTCCCGCCGGGGATGCCCGAGGGTAATCGGGGGCTGCCAGGCAAGCCCCAAAGCTGGGCCTGCACCACCTGTTCGGCCAGTGGGTAAGGCCGGGCGAGGCGTCGTAGCAGCGCCCCGAGGTGGGGGCCGCAACGGGTGTTCAGCGTGCGGGCCAGTTCGGGGAGCGCGCTTACCATTAGCTCGTTGGTATGCAAAACGTACTTGGCCAACTCCAGCGCTGACCAGCAGTAGAGGGGTGGGTCGAGTACCGGTAGCTCGGGGGCGTTGCCCAGGTACTGGACCAGTTGAGTCAGCTCGTGGTAGGCGAACGATACTTGCGTTCCGGTGAGCAGCAACGCGGGGCGACACTCCGCTAGCGTACGGACGAAGGGGCGTTCAGGCAAGGTTGGAAAGTGGGACTGCAAGCGGGCTTGCAGGTAGTGTAGGGCTTGAGCCTGTTGGGCCGCCGTGGCCTGCGCGTAGGGCAGGAGCGAGGCAGTGGGGGAGAACATAAAGTAGCAATAGCAGAGAGGGGATGGGGCACGCGGGGGCCAGCCGCTGAGCAGTCAGCAGCGGCTGGTCTTGCGCTGGGGTAGGGAAGCCGTTAGGGCAGCGGGGGGCCGGCAGCTGGGTCTGGGCGGTCACGCAACTGCTCGTCTTCCAGCCAGGTAAGCAGGAGTTGCCGGGCCTCGGCCTGCAGGGCCTGGCGGCGCTCGCGTAAAGCCTCCCGGAGCGTGTCCGTAAAGGGGGCACCCGTGGCGGAGGTGAGCGTAATGGTCACCCGCCGGGTGTGCGCGTGGAGCGTGACAGCGGTCAGACCGGTGAGCTCCAGCTTGGCGAGTTGGTGTAGTTGGCGCTTGGCCTGCTTCTGAGCGCGGCGCAGCAGTTTGAGGTCGCGGCGGTAGCTCATCGGGCTTGCTGGCTAAGTAGGTCGGCAAAGGTGAGCGCGTCGGCCATTTGAAAGCTAGCGACGGCCAAGCAGTCGGAGGTGCCGGCCCGGCGGTCGGACCTGTCGGGGAAGAATGCACCGGTTACCCAGGTTGGGGCGGGTTGACACAGGCGGGAGCGGTGGCTGCGGAAGCCACCGGAACGCAACTGGCGCAACGTGGTGTCCGTGGCGAGGTCGCGGCGCTGGCGGGCAGCTTTGGCTTGGCGACGAGCGATTTCGGCTAGTAAGTTTGCGCCCCAACGAGTTAGACGGGCGATATCGTCGCTTTCGTGGACGAAATGGTTGGCCCGCAGTTGTTCCGCTTCGCTGAAAAGGGGGTTGCCGATGAGGGGCAGTAAAACGTGCCGGCGAAGCTCGCCTAAGGAGGGTGGGGGTACGCTCATAAGCATACTTATCCCAGTTACATGGTTTGCCATGTATTTTTGGATTAGGGTTGACAAAAGACCCAACCGTAGTGCCTGCTCTTAACAGGTGCTATATCGGAGGCCATCTCTTGCTGGGGATGGCCTCTTTGGCTTACTTACAGATGGAGCTTCTAACAGAAGCGCTACAAATGTACTACACAAATGCATTACAAAAAGCCAGGTATTATAATTTGTATCGCATTGCATAGCATAAGACTACCTTTGTACTACACAATAGAACCACGAATGAAACCCAAGCCTGCTAAAGATGCGGCGCTAAACATGCGCTTACCAGCCGATTTGCTTGAAAAAGCGAAAACCCATGCGGAAAGCAAAGGCTTGAGTTTAGCAGCACTAGTCCGAATGCTACTTATTCAAGATATAGAAGCTAAAGCAGCTCGTCAAACATGAAAAAGCCCAACCAATCGGTTGGGCTTTTTCATGTTTACAGAAGTAGTACGTTGATTATGGGGCCCTTATTGGATGGTTTTGATGAAGCCATTTCCAGCGCGTGGAAGCACTTTTTTAAGCCATATTTTACTGACCCTTATTGGAGTACCTTCAGGGCATGACAACCGTCGCCCTCTACGCTCGTGTCTCGACTAAGGATAAAGGTCAGAGCACGGAGAATCAGCTGCCCGAGCTGCGACGTTTTGCGCAGGCCCACGGCTATATTGTCTACAAGGAGTACGTGGAGCACGAGTCCGGCGGTACGGGGAAGCGTTCGGAATTTCAGGCCCTGTTTGCCGATGCGCACCAGCGACGCTTCGACTTGGTGCTGTTCTGGAGCCTGGACCGCTTTAGTCGGGAGGGGGCATTGCCCACCTTACAGTACCTCAATCAATTGCAAGGCTGGGGCGTGGGTTACAAGTCGCTCACGGAGCAATACCTGGATTCAGTCGGGCTCTTTCAGGAAGCCATTATTTCCCTTTTAGCTACGCTGGCTAAGCAGGAGCGCATACGGCTGAGCGAGCGCACCAAGGCAGGTATGGCCCGACGTAGGGCAGAAGGTGTGCTGATAGGGCCGCCGACCAAGAGCGCGGCGGTCATCGAGCAGATACGCGAGTTGAAAGCGAGCGGCCTTTCTAATTATGCCATCAGCAAAGCGCTCGCTATCTCGGCCAGCACCGTAGCCAAGTACTCGACGGTGTAGCTACGTCGCCAACTCTTGCAGGCGTACCCCAATTAGCGCCAGCGTTTGGCCAACTGCGCCGGCGGGCGGAAGCGTCCCATAAACGAGTTTGCGAAAATCAGCTTGATACGTCGGAATTAGGCGTGCCCACGTGCGGCCGCCATCCGCAAACAGTTGCGCCTGCGTGAGGGGGCGCGTCGCCCAGTCCCCCTGAAATTCCTGGTTCCGGGCATCGTCCGCCTGAACTTCTCCCAACAGGTGCGCAAAGGCGGGGCTGGCGAAGAAAGTGGCAACCAGTGGCTGCTGGAGAATTTGATGCACATCGTACGCGTGCCGAATCTTCGCCGCTAACTCTTGCAAGGGGTCCGGCGCTGCGCCGGCCCGGACCAGTGCCAAGATTTTTTCGGTTAGCGTCCGTTCCAACGCGAGGGTCAATACTTCAAAGGGGGCTAAGCCAAACTCGACCATCGCTTCCGTTTGGCCCTGTTGCGCCAAGAACTGACCCAGATAGGACTGAATGGGACGCAGGTGGCTCGGATAAGGCCGAGCAAAGGCATTGATTTCCAGCAATACAGCGCCCGCACGCAGTTGAGAATCCCAAGTGGGACCAGCTTCTAGTAGCGTGGGGAACTGGTGAGCCGTTTTGCGAAAGTGACTGCCCCGACTGGTGCCGGGGGCCGTGGGGTCTGCTTCCAGCCCCTGCGTTAGGTGCCGGGCAGCCGAGTCCATGAGCTTCTTTACCTGGTTGTTGCTCCAGCCCTCTGTACCTGCAATGGCTAAGTCTACATCCTCGGAAAAGCGCTCCAAAAGCCCGTAGGCTTTGCTTAGGGCCGTACCACCTTTGAAGATTACTTGCTCGCGATAGGGCGAATCGGCCAATGCCCGTAACACGTACGTGACCCAGTAATCCTTCTCGATTAAGACGTCGGCCATCCCTAGGTGCTGGGCCGTGGCCGCTAGCAAGGCGCGAAAGTCGGCGGGGTGCTGGTGCAGGGTCATTGAATGTGCCAAGCGGCGCGATTAGGCAGGACTTTTGCGCTAATTCCGAGGCGATAAGTTGTGAGCGGATTCAGGGTCTGGCGAAGCGCAACGGCCTCTTTTTTATTCGGGAGGTTTTCCAGGAGTGCTCCTAATAAGGCGCGGGCTCGGGGGGGGGCTTGCTGGCAGGCGAGTTCAATGAGTCGACGACGGACAGGGGAAGCCAACTGCCGGAGTTCCTTCGCCACGCGCGTGACTACGCGGTCGGGGGAAGTGTCCGGAATCCGCCGTATATCCCGTAACACTTCCAGCCATTGCAACAGCGGTACATCACTGACCTGCTCTAGGGCCGGCCGCACGACGGTACGCAGGCGGCGGGGTAGGTTACGCCGCCGCCGCGTGGATGCCAGGGTGACAACTGCGGGCACTTGGGTAGTGAGGCCTAGTCGGTTATAGACGCTCACCCCGGTTGCGTAGGGTAGTAGCTGCCCCGTAGTAGCGCCCACCGCCGCCAGCACGGCCTGGTCACTCGGTGGAACGGTTCCAAAACGGCTAACCTGCGGGCGATAGTACTGACCTTTGGCAAAGCGCGTGATTTCGCCCGTCTTGCTAAGTCGGCTTAATGCCGCGGCTACCGCAGCAAATTGGGTAGGCTCTTGCACGAAATCCGCGTAGCCGACCAGCGCGCCTGGGGGGAGCTTGTCAAGTTGCGCTTTTACCCGCTGCATAATGGACACCTTTGCCACGCCTGTACGCTGCTACAATAGTAAGGTAAAATTACACTATCGGATGCATTCTGTCAAGTTTTTGCCGGCAAAAACTTGACAGAATGCATCCGATAGTTCGCACACATAATCCTGCTAGCCGCTGAAAATCCATGTAGATTGGCCAAGTTGGCCAACTTGACCAACTTGGCCAATCTGAACTGCCAGTTCTGCTACAGGAAGTAAGCATCTAGCATAACGAGCTGCTTAGTAGATAGAAAGATTACCGATACTACTAAAGCTTTTTCCCACAGTGCGGACAGTAAGTGAACGCGCTGCCTTCGGTAGGCAGCTCCTGCAGGTGTTCACTGAAGCCCGAGGCCAGAATGCCGGTTGGAATTGCAAACAGTCCTAGACCTAACACGGCAATGACGCTGCTCAGCAGCTTACCCGCCGGGGTAATGGGAAAGACATCGCCATAGCCTACCGTCGTGAGCGTGGCTACGCCCCACCACATCGTATCGGGAATACTGCCAAACTTATCCGGCTGCGCTTCGCTCTCAATGGCATACATCAGCGTCGAAACCAGCAGTAGCATGACGCCAATCACACCCATTGCCACCAGCAGTTCTGCACGCTTGCGGCGGATAACCCGCTCAATCAGATGCAGCGCTTTCACATAACGGGCAACTTTAAGGACGCGCACTACCCGTAGCAGGCGCACTAAGCGTAAGCTCAGGCCGCTAAAGGCTAAGAAGAAGGGAAGCACCGCCAGCAAGTCAATTAGGGCGAGGGGCGTCAGCATAAAGCGGAGCCGCCCGACCCAGGGCTGTTGATAGCGCACATCCTCTACGCACGACCAGACCCGTGCCAGGTACTCCAGCGTGAAGACGTAGAGCGAAACCAGTTCGATGCCAATGAATAGCGGATGGTATTGCTGGTCAAGTACCTTGACCGAATCAAGCACGACGGCCGCTGCATTAAGGCTAACCAAGGTGAGCAGCACGCCATCGGTCAAGCGCTCGGCCGTCGTCTGGCCGCCATCGTGATAGTCAAGGAGCTGGTGAGTAGCTGAGCGAAGCGCAGGAAACATTAGGAGAAGCAAAGAATAGGGAGTAGCAAATCGAAAGTAAGTAACAGGAAGATGTCAGCCGGAGAAAGTGCCCGAAATGGCGTGTTAGCGAGCTAAATCGATGGTAGTAGGCGAGACCGAACCGCTATTTCGTCGGTAGCTCCTAGTCGAAAAGTGGCCAAGCGAGTAGGTAATCCAGCAAAACCACTACATTTAGCCTTCACAATCTTCTGCGCGCTATGAACGACGACTTTGACCACCGGGAACCGGGCAGTACCAACCTGTTTACAAAGACCTTACTTATTCTTTACACGGGCCTGCTAGCTTTCACTAGTGGGAAAGTACACGCTACTACTTCGGCCTCAGCCGGTGCGCTACCGCTAGATGAAGACTTTGTATCCCGGCTGCGCCGGCTGAAGTACAAGCCGCAATTAGTGCTAAAGCTGAATCTGGCCAATCCACTCGCCAGCAAGGCGATGATGCATACTTCCCATCGCTCGCACAGCTCCCATAGCTCGCACTATTCTTCTTCGGGTGGCGGCCATAGTTCGCACACGTCGCATAGCTCGCACTATTCCTCCTCCAGCTATACGCCCTCGTCGGGCAGTAGCAGTACGCCCTCGTACTCGACGCCTTCGTACTCGACGCCTTCCTATTCAACCCCCTCGTACGCCACTCCCCGTGCGCCCGCTACCCGGCGCCGCACTACCAGTAAGACCAGTACTGTCTACCCGCAGGTGACGACAACTATCTACGCCTTAGGTGACCGAGTGCTCAAACTTGGCGACCGGGGCGTGGATGTAGTAGCTCTGCAGCAACTGCTTATCCTCGCCAGCTACGACATAACGGCTAGCGGCGTATTCGGTCTAGCTACTAACGCGGCCGTCAAAGACTTTCAAACTGCGCAGGGTCTGCCTGCCGACGGGGTGGTCGGGACTCAAACGCTAAGTGCCCTGCAACAATAGCTAGTGATGGAATTACACGTACGACCCGAGGGACTGGAAGTGGTGGTGGAAGTAGCGCAGTACAGTGAAGTCACGCTGCACAAGTGTTTTTACTGGTACACCCGGGACTACCGCGTGACAATTCAACCGGCGCTGGCTGGTCAGGTGCGCATTCAACTGGTCCCGAAGGAGGGAAGTATAGTGGATATACCTGCTTTGCAAAGTCAGGTTCACAATGACTTGCTGGATTTTCGGCTGCGCGAGCTGATTGCGGAGGAGACCCGTCCGATACGCGAATTGCTGGTAGCCAAAGCCTTCGCCCACTATGCTCCGGCCCAGCCACTGACGGCCGTCATTTCCGACCCCGTCGGCTTTCATCCTCTGGCCTCTGGCAACTGATGCAACCAACGCTGGAGCGCGTGACGCGCAAATTCAAGGACCTATCGGCCTACGCGCCGACCGCCCCCTACTTCCTGCTACCTTTTCGCTTCCATGTGCTCACGCCCGAAAGGGAGTTGCTGGTCAGCGAAGTGGGTGACTACCTGCTCGTGCCCCGCGGCACGGTGGCCCGCCTGGTAGAGCGAGACCTGAGCTATACCGATGACCCGGATTTATACGCCGACCTGCTGGCCGGCTTTTTTATTACGGACGCGCCGGAACTCCCCCTATTGGACGTACTAGCCACGCGTTACCGCACGAAAAAGGCCTTTTTGGAGAACTTCACGGCCCTGCACATCTTTGTCGTTACCCTGCGTTGTGAGCATACCTGCCACTACTGCCAGGTGTCGCGCGTCACGGCCGATAAGGATGCCTTCAACATGGCTCGGCAGCATCTGGACCAAGGCATCGCCCATATGATGCACTCGCCGAATCCCCACGTGACGATGGAGTTTCAAGGCGGAGAGGCCTTACTTGCCTTCGAGGTGATTCAGTACGGTGTAGCGGAAGCTGAGCGACTGGCCGTTAGGCATAACAAGCGTATCACCTTCGTTATCTGCACTAACCTAGCGGTAGTCACGGACGAGATGCTCCACTACTGTCAGGAGCACGACATCTTACTGTCTACCTCGCTGGATGGACCCGCTGCTATTCATAACGCCAACCGGCACCGGCCCAAGCGCAACAGCTACGAACTGACGGTACAAGGTATTGCACGGGCGAGGGAGTTAGTAGGCTACGACCGAGTATCAGCGCTGATGACCACCTCGGCCTTGTCGCTGGAGCATCCCTTGGCCATTGTAGACGAATACGTAGCCCAGGGCTTTCCCAGCGTTTTCCTACGGCCCATCTCCCCCTATGGCTTTGCTTTGCGCCACGACCGCAAGAACAAGTATGCGACTGACGCCTTCCTGACCTTCTATAAGACAGCGCTGGCACACATTCTCGACTACAACTTTCGGGGGCACTTCCTGCGCGAGGACTACGCCACTATCATCCTGCGTAAAATCTTGACGCCCTTCTCCGTTGGCTATGTGGACTTGCAGTCGCCAGCAGGGCTCATTAATAGCGTGGTGGTGTTCAACTACGACGGGGCCGTGTATGCCTCGGACGAGGCGCGCATGCTGGCCGAAATGGGGGACCTCACCTTCAAGCTCGGGCATTTGGATACGCACTCCTACGAGGAGCTATTCTATGGCGCTACCGCGCAGCAAATAGCCGGCGCCTGGTCTAACGAAGCGCTGGCTGGGTGCTCGGAGTGCGCCTTTCAGCCCTACTGCGGGGCGGACCCCGTGCTGCACCACGCCACCCAGGGCGACATGTACGGGCACCGGCCGACGAGTGTATTCTGCCAAAAAAACATGGAAATCATTCGCTACCTGTTCGAGCTGATGGATGCTGACCCGCGCATCGAGGCCATCTTCCGCCGGTGGGTAGCTGACTTTAACTAATCTACTGGTATGCTGCGTTTACGGGGTACGGCCCATCACTTCGACCAGCCGCTGGTCGGCACGGTCACTCGCCAGCCAAGCGGGGAAGGAGGCCATCAATTCTTAGTCGTGGACGCCGGAGACCCGTACCCGACCAGCTATGTCTACGGGGCGGTGCTGACGGCCAGTCCGTTCTTGCCAGCGGCTTGGACTGGCCCCGGTCTCACGCACCTGCTAAACCTAGACCAATTGGCCGAAGGCGACGTCGTCTCGCTCCAGCCCACGGGGCAACTGATTCGGCAGTACCAAGTGGATTCGGCCCAGAACTTTCTGCTGGCCACTGAGCGCTGCAATAGCAATTGCCTCATGTGCTCGCAGCCGCCGAAGGACCGCGATGATACGGGCTATCTGCTAAGTCTCTATCGCCAAGTGATTCCACTAATTCCGGTTGCGTGTCCTGAGCTAGGGATTACTGGGGGCGAGCCGACCCTACTGGGTGATGGCTTTTTTGAGTTGCTCAGCCTGTGTAAGCAGCATCTACCTGCGACGGAACTGCACTGTTTGACTAATGGACGGAGCTTTGCCTGGCGCGAGTTTACCGAGCGGCTGGGCGAGTTAGCGGTGCCCCAGCTGATGCTAGGCATTCCACTCTACGCCGACCACGCCCCGTTGCACGATTATGTAGTGCAGGCCAAAGGCGCCTTTGACCAAACGGTGCGCGGCTTGCACGAGCTGGCGGCCGTTGGGCAGCGGGTGGAGATTCGGGTCGTGCTACACCAATTGACGGTACCACGACTGGGGAAGCTAGCGCGTTTCATCTACCGCAATTTTCCCTTTGTCGAGCACATCACCTTCATGGGGCTGGAAAACACGGGCTATACCCCACATAATCGCGACAAGCTCTGGCTGGACCCAGTGGACTATATGGAGGAGCTAACGGAAGCAGTAGAGTTCCTTGCCGCGCATCGTTTGCACGTTTCCATCTATAACCATCAGCTCTGCCTCTTACCCGAACGGCTCTGGGAGTTTGCACGTCGTTCTATATCAGATTGGAAAAACATTTATTTGCCCACTTGTGCGAGCTGTGCAGTCCGTGAGCAGTGCGGGGGCTTTTTTGCTTCCAGCCTCACTCTTCACAGCCAGTATATTCGAGCTGTGGCACCACTCGATGTTTCCACTTCAGTTAAGGACTGCTACTAGCAGCTGTTCATGCGTATTCTAGCTCTTCTCACAACTGCTGGTTGCCTGCTGCTGGCCAACTGTAGTCCATACACCTTAGAAGCACCGCCCGTAGCAAAACCTGCTGATGATTCTGCTACTATCACTAACTTCAAGCAGTACAACATCTTAAGTGTTGAGCGCAATCCAGCGCTTAGCAAGGTTAACATTGAGGTGCGTCTACTCCACAAGCTCGATGAAGCAGAACTGCGACGGATAGCACTACAGATTAAGGCAGCGCACCGCGGATATGATAAAACCTGGGTATTCTATTATTTGCCGGGGATGAAGATTGGGGCGGGTGCCTGGGCCACCACACATTTCACTCCAGAACTGGAAATTCAAGTTCTCGGTGCCAGTCAGGTTCAAGAAGAAGCGTCTAAAAAGCAGGCAGCTAGCATCACTGGTAAAATTGTGGGCCGCTGGTATGAGGAGCAGTATACTCACTCAAGCTTGGTTATATATCGCCGAGATTCAGCTTACCGACTTCGAATAGTATTTGACAACGGCCAAAGCAGCGATGAAAGGCTACTACGCGAAGGAGATACATTCACTTACTACGAGCAGGGTAGTTCTAACGGAGAGTATTTCAAACTGTTAGCTGATGGTAAACTAGGTCTGTTCAATCGCGAAGACAAGATGTTTACGCAAGCCAAATCAGTTCGCTGAAATGGTGACACTTAATGTAGAATACACTATGAGTACAGAGAACACTGAAGACGCAGTAGCCTATGCAAAAGGTATTTGTAGTGGTTTTGAGAAGAAGGCGGATAAAAAAAAGAATAGTTCTAAGCTGTTGTTCACTATAATACTGACTAGTTCACTCTTAGCACCTCTATTTATCGCTTATGGTGGTACTTGTAAGCTAACAGCTCAAATTATTCCTTCGGTTCTGTCTGTATTAGCAGCCGGTTTATCCTCTTGGGTCCAAATCCGCAATCCGCAGAAACTGTGGAGTATTTATCGAAGCGCGCAACGGCTCATTGAAGATGAAATGACCAAGTATCGGTTTCGAGTCGACGACTACCAGACAAGTAGTGACCCTAACCAATTGTTAGCTAAGCGTGTGGCGGAAGTAGCGTTACACGCGCACGACGAATGGACTGCTATTGTCCCTAACCCAAATTTCTCCTCGACCCCACCCACGATTCCAAAATGAGCACTTTCACTAAAGCATCTACTAAGCTCAATACTCACTATGGAGATTTTGATTTTCTCTGTTACGCCTGGGAAGGTGGTAAGCATGAGGAAGACAACATCTTATGTATGTCGAACTTGCAATCCACCGAAGAGGTGCTGATGCGAGTGCAGAGCGCTTGCTACACCGCCGAAATATTTCGTAGTAAAGATTGTGATTGCCATGAGCAGCTCGACACCAGCTTGCAGCGCATTAGCCGAGAAGGAGGTATTCTCATCTATATGCTCTGCGATGGCCGTGGTGCTGGACTGCTTAACAAGGTGAAAGGTTTGGAGCTAGGGCGAACGCAGGGTTTGGATACCGCCGATGCTTACGCAGCGCTTGGACTAGAGCCTGACCCACGGCATTATGAGCGAGTAGTGGAAGTAATACAAGATTTGGGTATCACTTCAGTCAGACTCTTGACGAATAACCCACGTAAAGTCAATGGTTTGGCTATTGCTGGTATACAAGTAGCAGCTGAGAGGCTAGAGATTGCAGCCACGGATTATTCCCGTCCTTATTTAGAAACCAAAACCCTTAAAATGGGTCATTTAATGGAACAATTTGGCACTATGAAAAATAACCGGTAAACAAGACCGATAACTCAACAACTGCACTACCACTAGTGAGGTCGCGAACGATTAGTGCTTTACTTGGCTAACTATCGTAAAGGCTTTTTAACTCAGTTAGCCCCCGGTTACCGGTATTGTCTTCCATCATTTGCTGTAGCAAGCGACCAAAAGTGGCTCCCCGCCCCCCGTTGCGCAGGTGGCGGCCAACATCATGCCACTGCACTCGGCCGGTGCCGCTAACAGCAATATCAGCTACCAGCCCCCCTGCGCGCTCCCAAATACCTGCCTCACGGATGCCGCTGGGGTACAACTCGCTCGCTAGGTTGGCCAAGCGCTGGGTTTCTTCAGTTGTAGGTAGGCGTGGCGGAGCGCTGGGAGCGTAGAGATGCTGCACGAAAGCGATGATAAATGCGGCCGCGTTAGCGCTAGCATAGGGCTGGGAGCCACGGTAGTCCGCACCATCCTTGTCGTCTACCAAGTCGGAGATGCCACGTAGTAGCAGCGCCTGGGTGTTGGGATGCTGACGAGCGGCTTTTAAAAAGCCATATCCTTCCATTTCGATGGCTAGGGCGTGGCCACAGTGGGTGCGCAGGAACTTGTGCAGTTCTGACTTCACGCTAGCATCTACCTTCTCACCTGAGGCAATAGTGCCCGTGTACACCTGCACTGGCTTGGGAAAAACGGTGGTGGGCAGCTTCGCGGCAATAGCTTGCCACTCGGCTGATTGACCGAAGGCTGTGGCAGCCCGCTCTAACTGGTAGGAAGAAACCCCAACCCCAGGCCGGGCGCTTAGGCCAGTGGCAGTAGCCTTACCGCGCTCGTAGCCATATACATCGTCACCAATTACTAAGTCGCCGATATCCACATCCTTAAGGCCTCCGGCTACCCCCACAAAGAAGGCGTAGTGAGGTTTGAAATACGTGAGCGCCTGGCCTGTTTCGAGGCTGGCGTTTACGTTAGTCTGGTCGGTACGGCCCAGCACTACCTGCACGTCACCACTAGCCGTAGCCAGCTGGCTCACGTAATAGTCTGTGTGCGTATCGGGGTGGTGCACGGTAGTAGCCGGTGGCAAGTGCTCCAGTAGAATCTGGCGCTCGGGACCCTCCAGCGCGGTGAGCAAGAGAATGGTGCGGTCATTCATATACAGGTTGGGTCGCTAAAAGTCGAAGATTTTTGTTCCAAGAGTGATGCTCAAGCATCAGAGTCAAAAGCTTAGTTGTCTGGCTGTACTCGCGCCGGTCACGCAAAATTGTTAGTGCTTGCCGCCACTGCTCCCCCCCGTTACGCGATAGGGATAACTCGTAATTTTTCCGGCCGATGGTTTCCCAAAGGTGGTCTTGCCCCGGCCCGACTGGGTACAGGTTACTGGCCTCCTGCCACAAAGCAGCCCACCAATCATCGCTGGCGTGGCGCTTAGCTTTGGTCGTCAGAATCTTAGGATTTGAGTAACGTAGTTCGAGTCGGTCTAGCCAACCTAATTGGTCAAGGCAATGAGTAATTGATGCCCCAAAGGATGGCTCTGTCCTAGCTCTGTTCAACAGAGTCTGGGCGGCCTTCTTCCAGTTATTGCGCTGAATTAATTGGCCTAACGCCTGCGCGTCACTGCTGCCCAACTGGCCTCGGTGACCGGCTAAATACGCCAACAAAGAGCTTTCGGAAGCAGCGAACCGGACTATATAGCATATTGCCCGGTTAGGTGTTAGGACAGACTGTACGAGTGCTTGAGCGGTAAACTCCGGACTAGAAAAGAGTTGCTCTAGCTCTGTTTCTAGCAGGCTGTCGGCTGCTTCAGGTTCCTCATGTTTCAACAGGCCCCAGGCGGTCGCCTCCAGAAATAATGAGCGCACGCTAGCATGCAGCACGGCCCACACTTGCGGGCGGTCAGGATAGCCTCGCAGGTCGGCATAAGCGCTTTGCCCAATCAGCTTCAGTAAGTCAACCAGTACTGGCTTTTTCGCCCGTATTAAATCGAGTAGCTGCGTAACCTGCTTGGCCGGCTTGGCAATGTTAGCCCATGTATCACGGCTAATTTGGGCGGCTGCGAGCCACACAGCCTGCCAGCCCGGCTGTTCAACTTTTAGACTATCAAATAATTTGGGATCTTTAACGCATAGGCCACCCGCTAAACTTGTTAGGCGGGCCTCTTCTAGCGCCACAGCTACTGCCACAAAATTCGAAGTTTTTTGGACAGTAGCTAGTTGCAGGGCTTCTAGGTGGCTAGGCTCGGTGTCCAGAATAAGCTGCTTGGCAAGAGCATCTTGCAATGAATATAGGGCTAGAAGGCACTGCATGTGTAGGCGTAACCACAGACGCTGACGGGCCAATTTCAACCCATTCTGCCAAGCTGCCGAACTTAGTTTCGTGGGTAATTCACGTAGCAATAGCACTTCCGTACGGGTAGTGGCGGGCAGCAATTTTAAATAGTCAGCGGCGAGGTTAGCAGTCTGTCCCCACAGCCCAAAAACCAATTGTGCAACTGCCTTGCTGTCGGCGACAAAAATGTCCTTCAGTGCTACCCGTACGCTTCGCTGCCACCAAGCGCGGTCCGGCTCATCATGCCAGTTTACCAACACGGGTAGCAGTTCTGCGGTGGATACTTGGCTGGCTAATTCTGTGAAACGCGCCTGCACAGCTTGTCCTAACTGCCGCAAACTATCGCCACTCAACATTGTTTCCTGCACTGAACCCAGGCGTTGTAGCTCCCCAGCAGGGCTATCGGCTATGAGTTGTTGGAGGCGCGCCAGCACTTGCCGGTGGTAAGCCGGACGAGTAGGATAATGGTATAGCAAGGTGGCTAGCGCCAGCACATCTCGTAAGGCGGCTTTAGGCAGGATGGCTGCCGTAGATGCCACCCTTTGTAGTGTGTCTAAGTCACTAGGAGTAGTGGGCGCCGGGTCCAGTTCCTGCAATAGCAAACTCAGGTTGGGGGACTGGTGCGGTAGTCCAGCTAGCCAAGCTTCGGCCTCATCAAGCGAGGTGTAGTCGGCCGTAGTTTCCACGACCTGAAAGGTATTACGCCAACGTTGCAGCAAAGAATCGGGTACTGCTACTAGTGTTAGCGATTCAGTAGGGTCGCGCTGATAACTAGGTAAAAAGCCCAAGCTAAATCGTAGTTGCTGGCGCTCATCCGGTCCCAACACCTGCCAGGCAAGTGCCGCGGCCTCATCGAAGCCCACCTGGTCAGCCCAGATTAGTACGCCCGGCCGAGGGCTATGAACTACCTCATGCAACAGGTAGCCCAAGCGCGGGGTAAGTGTCAGAGACGGGGCTGCTATCGATTGCACTTCTAATGCAGCGAGGGGCAGTTTTTTTGGCGCGTCCGCTGGTAAGGCGGTTAGCAAAGGCCGCAAGTCGGGTAATTGTGCTACCTGAGTAAGAGGAAGCAATAGTACGTGCGAATATACCCGGCCTCCTCGCACCTGCGGTGAAAGGTCTGGAAACGTGCGGAGCAGTAAATAGAAGTCTTGCCAAGGCAGCCCCCGCAAGGCGGGCTGCCAACTCACCTGCGGCGGAGCATTCTCGGTTAGGTCGGTCGAGTTGAACATGCGCCGCACTAACGCCTTATCGGGATGAGTGGTGCCTATCAGCTCATAGCCTTGCCCATGAGCGCTGTCTTGTCCGAAAAGCGCCCGGTGTACTGTGATGTTCATGGCAACCGACTTACTCATTCAAACAACAGCGACAAGTCATGAACCTGTTCGCCGTGCTTGGGAGTAACGACGTAAGCATACTCAGACGGGGTGCCATCCTGATACTTATCCTGGTTTTCGGGGGTGTCTAGCCGAAAGCCTTGGGCCGACAACCCCCAAACTTCTAACGCCTCTGGTATCCAGTTACTGCGAGCGAACTGAAGCAATAGCGGTAGGCGCGCCGCCAGCGCTTGCTCAGGTCGGTCGGCGGTACCCAACTCATCCCACAAGGTTAGAACCAGCTTAAGCCGGGGATGCCGAAGTGGCTGCTGAATACCTAATTCCCGCACAGCCAGCAGTAGCTGAAGCAGTTCAATTAACTCAACGGCTTCGTTAAAGATGGTTAGCTCACCGGCTGATTCTAAGGCCGACTGCGTTGGGGCTAGCTCTACTTCCATCGTAGCTTTCGTCAGCACATCGTGCGGTTCCTCGTGGTCATGTAGCCGGATGAATATCAGCCATTCGTCGCTTTCCCGACACATCTGTATCCACTCCGGCCCTAGCTGGCGTTCCCGGATAATAGCATTGACTTGCTCGCCACCGTAGTCGGGAAATTCCAGTTCCAGGGGCTGGCCAGCTAGCAGTAAACTCAGACGTAAAGTTTGGTTCTGTGCTGCCGGAGTACTTTCCGTTGACTTACCCGATGCTAAGCGACGGCGAGCCTGCTCGATGGCCACCGTATTGGCAGGAGTTTCACGTAAGCGCAAGCGGCCACGGCCTAGTTGCAACACCTCGAAGAGCTGAGCTAGGAACGTGGTCTTAGATGTACCCGGTTTACCGATAATGAGTACGCGGTTAGCAGCTTGGTTCATCGTCCACGGTAGCGTAAGAAAAGGTCAGTGCGGTGGCCTATAGCATCTAATTCCGGCACCGTCGGCCGCCACTGGGCTAAGCGGGCCAAGACATCATCCACAGCCTGCAGATTGGCAAGTTGCTTAGGGTCAGGCTGCGCGTCCAATTCCTTGCTGATGTAGAGTTGGGGGGCATCGCCAAATACGAGTGTCAGTTGCCGGACCATGCGCTCTCGCACTCCTTCGCGCACGTCGGACAGTCGGTCGGCCTTCGACCAGACGACAAGCACTGGCCGGCCGCGCAGCCCCTGGGCCAGGCGGCTAGCCAAGTCGGCAAGTGGGGCCACTGCCGCTCCGCGCTGCTCAGCCAGCGCCTCACAGTCTACGAAAAAGAAAAATGCGTCAGCATGGCGGTATATCCAACGCACGTTTTCTGCATTTATATCCTGCTCATCAACAGCCCATTGACTGAATACTTCGCCCGCAGCGTCAGGAAATAATACATCTAGCAAGCTGCCATCGTCGGGGCGGCGTAAAGCCCAGTGTAGCAGACGGTAGTAATCTGGGTCGGCAGGGGTAGGAGGTTGGTCTGTAGCCTGCCCCTTAGGAAAACGCAATGCTAGCGCCAACTTTTCCCAGCCCAGTAGGGTAAGCGAACCGGCAAACGTATGGTCGCGCAGGCAATGGCCGCGCAGTAGTAATGTATGCAGCATTCCCAGAAACGAGGACTTACCCGCTGCGGCTTCGCCTACGGTCGCTAATAACATCGGGCTGGAGCGGCGGCTGACGAGTTCTAAGTCAGGTAAGTGCAGGGCATCGCCAGTCCAGTCAACTCCCTGGATAGCGCCAGCGCGGGGGCGCTTGGACGCAGTAACCGGAGCCTTGCGTGGCCCAGCTGACTTAGCTTGTGCCATCTCGGTTGCCACCCAACGCGGGCACTTTTCTAGGGTTAGATTGTCGAAGCAGAGTCCAGTTTTTGCCGCCACGCAGGCGGAATTAGTGCAGCGTCCGGTTGGCATAATTACACTATTTGGCGCTGGCCAGCTTAGCAGCCTGTAACTCCCGGAACAGCCACACCCCAGCTTGTTGCCAGCTCAGAGTATCCGTCAGGTGCAAGCCAGTGGCAGCTTCAAAATCGGCTGGCTGCGCGGCACCCGTTGCCAGCGCTCGCACGAAGTGTAGCAGTGGTTGACGACCGGGTTCAGGTGTTGTCCCCACCGGCAACAGCGCGGCTAACCCCATTAACTCCGCTTGCCAAGCCACCAGTAATTCCGCAAAGGTGATGCCGATATCCGTTGCCGCGTTAGCTTCACGCATCACTTCGCGCATGAGATACTCTGCGCTCACTGGGTACATCGCTGGCACCAGCATCACCATATCAGTTGCCAGCGCTGCGCTAGCAACTGTCGCAGATAGCTGACGGTAACTGGCCTGTTGGCTATCCGAGTACAGGCTTTCCTTTAGCCAAAGCAACTGGCTACGTAGGTTGTGCGCCGCTGTTTGCTGGCTCGCCTGCTTGCCCAACGCCTGTAGGTAGCCCGTTACGCCGGCCGTATAAGCCGTGAGTTGCTGCGTACTTGCTACTTCAGTAAGCGATTTATTAATGGAGTTTGTAATAATGTCCGCCGTCTCCTTAACGACTCCGCCAGCTAATTGACCAAAAGAAGCTGCCCAAGTAGCTGAGGGCTTGATGTTAATCTCTTGTCCGCTATAGTTATTTGTAAAACTATAGAGAACAGTATTATTCCCCGTGTCTGTACTGCCATTCACGGCCAAAGTCATTTGCGCTACTGCATATTCCTTCTTAACTGTTGAGACCGTGGTGATAGGAACCAGTTTTAACTCTGGTAGAGTTGGCAGACTAGACCCGCCTTTAGTGCTCCACTCTCGTTCAACAGCTTGTTGATAGATATTGCCGACTTCCCGCAGCAGTTCACTCAACAGGGCAATTTCGCGCTCCGGGCCATTGAGATATGAGAAGTAGTTGCTAGCCGTCAGCCAAATGATGCCAGCCAGTTCGGGTTGAGCCGTCAGCTTTTGTAAAGCTGTTAGTAGTACTGCTCGCACATAGGGAATGGGCCGGTCGTGGCATTTACTTGGAAATGCTTTCCACTTTCCAGTGATGATTTCCTGCACCTCACTTACTAGCGGCTCCGCTGGGCTGGTCTGTGAGTCAAACGCTACCAGTGCCGCTTGAATAAGTCGATTCTTCTTGCTGCCAAGCCGCTTTTCAACTTCATCCGCTGCCTTGCTTAACAATTTGAATTCCTCATTCTGGTCAATACTGATAAGGTTTTGATTCAAAAAATCCTGTAAAATCGACTGCGCCATTCTGAGTACTACCAAAAGTTCGGTGCTAAATTAGTAAGAAAACTCAGAGTATTGTTGAGCTGTCGAAGCCATTATTTTTTGTATATATCAGGTAGTTCGGAAATGCCCTAAATTCTCTTTTAAATTATTGCTTTGCGCTTTATATGGAATACCTCGACTATTTTCCACTAAATTATTTTCCAGAGGAAGCTTGATTCGCCTCTCTTTTGCATTTACTTTTTAAAATAGCAAACTTATTATGAATGAAAATAAAATACAGTATTGCTTTTCAATCAGTACCTATAAGCCTTACATGTTAATGCCAAGTGGAAGGCGCATAAAATGAGAGTTAAGTTATTACTTGGCATAAATCAGAATTAATATCATCAGAGAGTCTCTTATATTTATCAGTAACGATTTTGCCATTAGTATACTTAACAGTGACCTTAGTGTTCCTTTTCCTACCGCTGTTCGCATCTTTGTTTTCATATATAGGAGCAAGTTTTGAGTAATTGGATTGAGCGGAATTTCTTACAACTTCTAACACTTCTTTATTCATAACATGGGAGTGCTGGGGGTTGACAACGCCAGTATTGAAATTATGAAGAACCTTTTTAGCCTTCTGAAACAAAAGTTCGTTATTAGATACCTTGTTGAGAAGTACCATTTCAAAGAAGTCAACCATTAGGTAATCCGTTCTCTCCTCTGACAGCATAGTCGGATAGAAGCTATTAACGAAAGCAATAATTTGTTTCGCTAGTTCGTATTCGCCATTGTCGATTATAGATTTTAGAGTTATCCATATCAGTGGCACATCTTCGGATGTAATTACTGGTAGTAAATCTCCAGTCAGTAATTCAACTACAAAATACCTTCCGAAGCTAATAATTAATTCTTCGGAGGCAGCATTTCTAAATATTTTATAGATAAAAGCTTTGTTATTTAAAGTGACAGATTCTATATTTTTCTTATAAATATACCCATAAATATATAGAAGGCCAAGTAATTCTTCGTTACTATCCCCTTGCAAATAGCTGTCATTTAGAATTTTTTCAGAGGATAAACCGAACCTTTGTGGGTCATTTCTTACAATATGATCTATAAATCGTTCACGAAGGACCATCTCAGCCGCGCCATTGAATTTTGCAAGCTCCAAAATTTTGGAAATTGTATCATAGTTTACCGATAGCGTACGCAAAGAAGAAGCCAATTGAGGCTTGATATGATTTTCAATAATTATTGTTATGACATTTAAGAGTAATGCGTTCTGATGCTCCTTGCTTACAAGAAGTGATGAAAAATACAAAATATTTGGCTTCCATTCTACTATTGATATGTCACTTGCCTTATTAAAATAGACTAATGCGGTAGCCTTGTCCTGTGATTCAAACGCAAGCTTCCCAAGATTAAAGAATGATAATGTTCGAAATTCGTTTACCTGCGATGGCGTTAATTTGATAACAGGTTCATTTAATTCATCAATTAGTGTTAGTAGATTATGCTGAGCATTTGAGTACTTATCTTCACTTTCAAGTTGAAGATGAGCAATTGCTACAAACAAAAGAGACTGATAGTAATTGAGATCTTTATTACTGAATTTTTGAAGTATTTGAAATACTCTTATTGCACTTGCATATTCTCCAGTATTAAAAAGGGAAAACGCATAGTGTCTAATAGACTCAACTTCTGAGTCTATTAGTCTTTTATCAATTGCCTCTATATATGAAAAGTCTTCTGGGTACTGATTAAAAAGTTCAACCACTTGCCCATAAAATTTGTTCGAATAGTAAGCGCTTGTAAGTATTCTCCTATACAGTACTTTAGCTTCTCCGGTTGCGGTTTCTAAAGCTTTTTCAAGTAGGCCCATGCCTTCTTGAAAGAATCCTTCTGTAAGCAAAAGGTTGGACTTATTGACAACAGAAAGGTAATCAATTGATACTTCGTCTAACCATTCATTAGATAATGCAGCATCAATTATTCTGTTCTTTATGAAGATTTGATTTTCTTCAAAATCTGAACCTATAATTCCAGACAAGTATAACTTGCGTCGAATAGAGCTTGTTAGCTTATCAGAATCTCCATTCTTTATAAATACTACTGCATTATGAATTTCACTGTCATTTTCTACAATTTCTCGAATATGGTCAATTGGAGCAAGGTCGAATTTTTGCAAGTACAATGTTTGGACAATATCATCAATTAGACTTGAAGATGGGCTGAAGCCTGACAATAATTTGTCTTCTAAATTCGAGCAAACTTCAAAAGACATTCTGGGATTACCATTTGTCCAATGAAATATCCTTTCGATTTCAGTTGTTCCGATGTTTAGCTTGCTTTTTTCAATAAATGAAAGAAATTCATCATGGTCGAAGTCACCTAAAAGTATATTCTGCCCAATATTGAAAGGGGAAATTTTGGGATCTTTAATTAAGTTGGAAGGCTCTGCTACCCCAGAAAGCACATATGTTAATCTCTCCAATTCAGGGAAATTTACTCTAGAGAAATAAGTGCTTCTTATTTGTTTAAATATAACATCAGAATAGAGCACTTTTGTAAGTGCGTCAATTTCATCGAGAATGATGACTATTTTACCCCTTACGAGCAAGAGTAGTTTGCGTAGTTCTTGAACATGCTCTAAGTGGTCTGGAATGTTGGTCTTTTTTCTATTCTCTACAATGTCATCGTATGCGTATTTCAATTTATCTATATGTGTCTCTATCGCTATGTCAATAATATATCTGAAACACTCTCTGGCATCGCTAAACGAGTTTGTTAAGTCTACATAAACGTAAACATCTTCTTTGCCAGTGAGATTTCGTTTTGCGTTCAATAACATGTTAGTCTTACCCATTTGTCGGGCGACAAGTACATAGCCAGGACGGCCCATATCTTGGATTATGTCTCGCAATTGTCTATCCGCAGCCCTATGCACATAAAGTGAGTCAGGTACAATAGTGTATGATTTAAGAATTTTATCTTGCATAAGGCTGTGCTTCAATCCTTGTTATTGTTAGAATTTGAGTGAAGCTCTTATTTGAGCTAAGTGCAACAAAATTCCAAAAGAAGTTTTTTATGAATCTAGGTATTCCTCCAGACTCTAGTACTAGCGTATCAAGTTCTTCATGATTTAGAGTAATATCTAGGGCATTGCAAATTGTATTGCATAATTCATCCAAATGATTTTTATCCCATTCTAGTAAATTTATGAATTTGATTTTTTCGACTACTTTAGAAAAATTATTTTCAATAATTATTTTAGGGTCGCCTAGTGATGTGCAAACAAAAACAGCTTTTGAATCGGGATTTTTGCTGCTTAATTTTATAAAAATTGAAAACATAAATCCAGCGAAGGTCATTTCATCTGGACCAATTGGCATTTCCTCGAATATTATACAAGCATCTTCAGGAAATTTTTCATCTATAGTTGAAATAATTAAATCAATTGTTTCATGAATAGGATGACTCTCTGTATTAATCTCTACCCCTTGGAATGATTGTAGTTTAATATAAATATACGTCATTATTTTATCATGTGCCATACCACTGCAGTTGGAACAATCTATTACATAAAATTTCCTATTGACATTAGTCAGGTTTCGGAATGCTAAATTAGTTTTACCAACTCCACTCTTTCCGTATAGCCAAACGCTTTTATCTAAAGACAAGAACCTGTTAAAGTCATAATCTGACTCCCTTGCAATATAATAATCCTCGTAATCTTTTTTATAAACATTAAAAAGCACCTTTTTGGGTGAAGCCTTTGGAATAGACAAAGCTTGTGTTATATTTTGTATACTGGATTTTTCATTTATTAAAACGGAATTAATACCTAGAGACTCAAATATGAATTGATTTTCAAAAATATATTGACAGAGGGATACGGCAGCATTAGCGGCATCGATTTGATTCTGTATTTTATTTTTCGCTTTGTTTCCATCAGCAAAATCACAAATGCTTTTTACAACAATCCAAGGCTTTTGCAGCGAATGCGCTGAAGAAGCTAAGCCTGCACCTTCCATCTCCCCACCTTCGGCTGTTGGGAATGCTTCTAGAATCTCATCGCGATATTGTTGATTGTCAATCAGTACTTCTCCAGAAAGTAAATTTCCAACTATAATACGGGATATGTTACCGGTAGATGTAGTAAATACCCAACCTCTACTATAATTTTTAAATCTATTGAGTAGTAAAGTGCTACTTGGCTGCTTAGGACCTCTGTACTCTATCTGACTACTACTTACTTTTTTTGTTTCATACTGAATAATCATATCCGACACAATCACATCACCAACCTTCTGTTTTTCGGAATCTTTCCCAAAAGCTATACCAACCATAATTATAGCTTTGGGGTCCCAATCATTAATTGATTGTTGAATTGTGAGTAATGAGCCACCAGCACTTATGCTTCCCATTTCTGATTCTACATGGCAGACAGCGTATTTTCCAAGCATTCCAACATAATAGGTCAGGTTTCCCTTTGCAAATACTATTATATTGTCTTCAGGCGTAAGCGGAAGCATTGCTGAATGCAACGCCTTGGTTTCAACATCAGTGACTGTGACTAGAAGTAATTCAATCTTGGTTTTATAGGCATTAAGTTTATTAGCAGAAAAATGCGAATATGACATGCTAAGCGTTCAAATGGCAGATGTAATGGACGTTAAAGATAGTTTAAAGTCCTAGTTTCTGGGCAGCATTATTCTGGCGAATGTTGTCGAGATGGGTATAGCGGCGAATCATCTCGCTGCGTTTGTGCTTGGTCTGGTTCATCACTTCCGAGTCATCGGCTCCGGCCAGCTTAGCCACCGTCACGAAGGAGGCCTGTAGGGAGTGCGCCGAATACTTGGGCCCCTAGGTAGCGTTGCACAATAAAATTGAGGTGCTTATTGGTGAGCCGGCTGTTGGTTATATGCTCATTTTTCGAAAGGATACGAACACTGGTCCCTTCACTCGGTCGAGCCGCGCCAGCCACGCTCGCAAGGTACGAATGAGGCACAATCGCGCATTAGGCGAATAAAAGATGGTCTTTTCCTCAGCTGCCCCGAACTGGTTGGTTTTGTTCTTCGCCAAGCTGATAAGCAAGCCTTCCTCCAAGAAAGCCAAATCTTCGATATTGAGCGCCGTTAATTCGGAGCGCCGAAAAGCGCCGGTGAAGCCCGGCAGCAAAGTCATCCGGTCGCGCAGCCCGGCCCGGGTTTTGGCTTCGATGCTTCTGATAATGCGCTTAAATGCTAGTAGTGTAAAAGCTGGGGCCTGTTTCTGGCGAATGCCTTTTAGTCGGCTAATGCCTTCGAATAACACCTTAAACTTCTTATCATCCGTGAGCGAATCGCCGCCGCATAGGGCGTGGGCTTCGGAGATGGCTACGCAGTGCCGCTGAATAGTGGCTACTTTTTACTGATTTTTGTGAGGTGCGTCACAAAGCTGCCAGCGTATCTACCGATGCGGGTAACGGCACCAAGCCGTGCGTGGTGCACCAAAGCGCCGAAGTGTTTCAAGGCCCAGCGTACGCTTTAGCGGTATTAGCCGTCCCACTTGGCCCGGCCTCAACGTAGCGGTTGGTATGCTCGGTTAGATTGGCCAGTGCCAACGAAGGACTGGCCGAAGTCGAGAGTGTTGAACCATTTTCCGTATAGGCTACTAGATAGAAGAAGCGAAATGTAGCTTGCAAGAAGCCCCATCGAAGATAAGCACAAGGTCCAATAACTCTTACTTATGCAAGTGGCGCAAAAGCTGCTATACTGTTCGATAACATGATATATATAAGTATTTTATGTTGATTAAATTACGAGGCTGCTTTGTTTAGGAGACGCTGGACACCCATCGGGTGAAAGGCCTTCCCATGCCGGGTGCGGTACCCAGATTGATTGAGTTGGTCGGCAATCGCCCGCAACGTCGCCCCCGTGGCCCGCAACAGAGTAGCCAGCTGTGCTGCCTGCCGATTATTCAGATTGGCTTGCGCATTCTGAGTCATTGCGGCCCATGATTTTTCCCGCGCGGCCTGGGTCAGATTAGCTGGAGTGCCTAACTGCGCCCCACGTGCCTTCTTCGCAGCAAGGGCATCCCGCGTGCGGGTGGAAATGGCCGACGCCTCTTTCTGGGCCACGGCTGCCATGATGTGGAGGGTAAACTCATCGGCAGCTGGTAAGTCAACGGCCTGGAAGCGCACGCGACTTTCCATAAGCGTGGCGAGGAAAGCCACGTTGCGTGCGAGGCGATCCAACTTCGCCACGAGCAGCACCGCGTCTTCCTGCCGGGCCCGCTCAATAGCGGCTCGCAATTGGGGGCGGTCGTTTTTCTTCCCGCTCTCGATTTCAAGAAAGGTCGCCACGAGTTGGGCGTCGCCACGCAGGAAGTTTTGCACGGCGGCCTGCTGGGCTTCGAGGCCGAGGCCGGACTGCCCTTGGCGGACGGTACTCACCCGGAAGTAGGCGACAAAGGTGGTCATTGGTACAAAACTACCCCTTAGAAGGGTTTTGTCACAAAAGTTAAACGGACGTTTAACAAATGACTATAGGCACTATCTTTACCTGAAATCGCTCCTAGTTGGGGAGTCTTTCTGTCATGCCCGCCTATTTTGCTTACTACCGCGTCTCGACCAAGCAGCAAGGCGCTTCCGGTCTCGGCCTCGAAGCGCAGCAGGCCGCCGTGGTCAACTTCCTCAAAGGGGATCAGCCGCAGGGCGAGTACGTCGAGGTCGAGAGTGGGAAGAAGAACCAGCGGCCGCAGCTGCTCGCGGCCATAGCCGCGGCCCGCGCCGCAGGCGGGGTACTCCTGATTGCCAAGCTCGACCGACTGAGTAGGAATGCGAGTTTCATCCTGACGCTCCGTGATGCGGGAGTAGATTTCGTTTGCTGCGACATGCCCGATGCCAATACCCTTACCGTAGGCCTGTTTGCCGTGCTCGCCCAGCACGAGCGCGAGACCATCTCGAAGCGGACCAAGGACGCGCTCGCGGCTAAGAAAGCGCGGGGTGCCCAGCTAGGTACGCCGGCCAACCTCACGGAGGCGGCCCGGGAACAAAGTCTGCTCGTGCGGCGAGCTCATCTGCAGCAGCACCCGGGCCTGCGGCAGACGGCGGCCTTTATTGCGTCCCGCCGGGCGCAGGGGGTGAGTTTTCGCCAGCTGGCGGGGGAGTTGAATGCCCTAGGCTTTACGGCCCCGCGGGGGGGGACCTTCAAACAAAAGCAGGTGCAGCGTCTGTACGAACGCGTTTCAGGAGGACTAGGCAACCATACTATATAAGGAGTAGCTTGCCGGCAGCCAAAACACTAGCTAACCGCTTCTTCCGGCTAGCGCTGGTGGGGCGTTAACCGATGGAAGGGAACGCCCGTGGCCGCCTGGAGGGAGCCGGTCGGTTGCTTAAATAAGATGACTCCTCGGTCGCGGGAATCGAAGCGTACCTGCAGTTCGCTGTCCCGGGCAAAGAAGAGCGACGGCGCAGCTGGCAGCAAGGTGTACGCCAACTGGTCGGGCACGACCAGCTGTAGCTGCTGGCCCACAAGCTGCACGTTAAAATCCACGAGGCCTTCCGCTCGGTAGTGGCCCCGGTAACGGGCCTGCACCGGCAGGGGGACGTCGGCTAACACCCGCGGCACGGGCTTAAAGTCAGGCCAACCGTAGGCGCGGGCAATGCTGCGAAGGAGCTCCTGGATGACCACGTCCCCGCTGTTACTGTTCGTCAGCACGACGGCCCCCTCCCCCCGTTCGTACCCGATATAGTAGGTGTTATACCCCGCGTTGGCGCCGGAATGCGCGAAGTAGCGGGCGGCGGGCCCGCCCCCGGTTTCCACGCCCAGTCCGTACTGCGCTTGCACGGGTGTGAGCATGGTCCGCGTCATTGGGGCCGATAAGACGTGGTTGGCCCGGCCCGCCAGGGAGCCCTGTACTTCGATAATCCAGCGGGCCAAATCGCTGGCCGTTGTCCACAAGCCCGCCGCCGCCTGTTCCGGGTACGTGTGGGGCCCGCCCGGCAGGTACTGCCCAAAGCCGTTGGTGGGCTGCGCCACCGCTGGGCGCTGCGCGGCCGGCAGGGGTTGCGCAAAGGTGCTGGCCGTCATGCCGCAGGGGCCGAGCACCGTCGTGCGCAGCAGGTCGGCAAAGGCCTGGGGCTGCGCCTCCCCCAGCAGTTGCTGCACGACGCTGTAGCCGCCGCCGGAATACGCATAGGCCGTGCCGGGGGCGGTGCGCACGACCACCGGGGCCGAGTTAGCCGGGGACTGCCCGTCCAGTACTTGCGGCAGGGTCGGGACGGCTGCCCCCGCCGCGTAGCCGTCGTAGCCCGGCACGGACGTGCCAGCTGTATGGGAGAGCAAGGCCCGGAGCGTCACCGGGTGCTGCGGGGTGAGGGCAGGCCCGGTTAAGTGCCACTGATGGAGTGCCGTTGGAACGGGGGCATCGAGCGCGAGTTTCCCTTGCTCAACCAGGTGCAGCGCGGCCATCGCCGCCACCGACTTGCTGATGGAAGCGGCCTGGAAGAGCGTGTGCGGCGTGACGGGGGTGCCCGCCGCGTTAGCCACCCCGTACCCCTTCGCCCAGTCAATTTTACCGCGATGAATGACCGCGACGCTTAGGGCCGGCACATGCTGGGCCCGCATTTCGGGCAGCAGGTGGCGGCGTTCGGCGGGTTGCCCTTGGATAAGGGTTGCCGGAATCAGGCCCTGTTCCACGGCGCGGATGCGCGCGGCCACGGCCAGGCGGGGCCGGGTAGGCGCTTCACAACTGGTCACGAGCAACAGAAAACTAGGCAGCAACAAGCCCCGCAGGGCGTAGGCGAACAGGACGGTCATGAAAGCAGACAGCGGAATAAGCCGGCGTGCCCGCCCCTAACGAACGACGGCCCGGCCGGAAAGTCGGACAAACCTACCGGTTGGCCGGCCCCGACGCTTGTAAAAATGCGAACGGGTCAATACCCCGTCCCCGTGAGCGGCAGCACGTAGGCCGCGGCGTCAAAGCGGCCGGGCGTTTGTTGGACCAATCGGCGAAAGGCATGGCCAAAGTGCGCCTGGTCGTGAAAGCCGTGGGCCAACGCGACCTGCGCCAGGGCGGGCGCGGGACCGGGGCGATGCAAGGTGTCGACCGCGCTGCGCACGCGCAGCACGGCCGCGAACTCCTTCGGCGTCAGGCCCAGGTGGTGGTGGAAGCGCTTCTCCAGCAGCCGGCGAGAACAGCCGACCTGCTGGGCAACGGCTTGGATGCTCAACTGGCCGTGGGTGCGTTGCAGGAGTTGACAGGCCTGCTGCAAGAAGCTCACGGGTGCTTGTGTGCCGGAGAGGTGGTCCAGGTGCTGTTCAACAAAGGCCAGGACGGCCCGCTCGGGAAGGCCCGGGGCGGGGGGCAGGTGTGGGGGCCAAGTGGGCAAGAGGTATTGCAGCGGTAAAATGGCATCTGCTGTGCCGGCGACCGAAGCCGGCGTCAGCGCGGCGACCGCCCAGGGGTGCAGTTGCACCAGCGTGACGTGGGTAAACGGCAGCAGGTCAACCGTCACACAGGCGCGGGCTTGGCCCCCAAAGTAGTGCCCGGCAGGCAGGAACTGGTGACCGCCTTGGCCCCGCACCGCCACGCCGGAACCCGTAATAAAGGCCAGGTCAAAACAACCATTGGGCAGCAGGTTTTTCTGCGTGACAGCGAGAGCGTTATGGGCGTTATCCAGCACCCAAAATTTGCGCACGAGCTGTGCCAGGGGGAGCACCGTGTGATATTCCCGGTAAGCGAAAGCGGTCAGCATGCGGCAAGATAGGCTAGGCGCTATTTTTTGAGTGCTCTCAGCCTGCCGCTGTCACGGGCACCTTTTACTTATCGCTACCGCTACTTATCTAGGCCAAGTAACTTCGGCTAGTATAGGCATCGTTTGTAAGTATTATGATACCTAAACTTCCGGCAAAGGGCTGAAGTAGTCCATTCAGATTTTGTAACGCGAAGCGAAGAGCTGACTACGAAAGATGGTTACTCCTTAAATAAGAAGGAGTGGCGTACTGGTGCAACTTGGAAATAGCCTAGCCGATGATGGGTAACGTCGCTACGGTCCACTGGTTCACTCCGGTGGGAAGCGTACAGAACATCTTGGGGTCAAGGCGTGCTTCCAGTTGCTGCCAGGTGCGCAGGATGAGCGATTTAGCAAGCGTTCGTGCGCAATCTGGGTGCGGCGGGCTGGAAACCAATCTACTCGATGAGCAGCTCTTTGGACGCTGACCGCAGCTTTTGCAGCGGGTGAGCGAGAAACAACTCGGCATAATCGATGCCTTCCGCGCGGTAGCCCGGCGCGTGCCCTCTATTGTGAAACAGCAGACGCTGGCAATTGGGCAGGGTACGCTGAAGCAGTTGGTTGTAAAACGGACGGCACCACGGGTCGATATCGCCGGCCGTAAGCAGCACTGGTACGGCCGAATACACGGGCAATTTGGCTATTCTCGCCTCCGGCTTTACCTGCCAGCAGCGGCAAGTGGCGTGCGTCACGTTGTTGACCGGATACCCCGCTAGCCAGGGCACTACCCGCGCTTGTTGCTTTTCCAACGCGGGGTCGGCGTAGGCGAGCTGTTCGCTGCAATAGGTTGAGTAGCGCATCCCCAGCGATAAAGCCGGGTCGCCGGCAAACGCTTGGTCGACCTGCTCGCGGACGTACTGCCGGTGGTGCCCCTGCACGATATCCCGAATGACTTCGGGTACCGTTTGGACCTGCTCGCTGGTCAGGCGGCTGACGATGGCATCCAGCAACTCGGCTTTCGTGTACTTTAGGCGCAGGCTGTCGCGGGTGCCTGGTTCGGCGTAGGAGAGGGTGAAGGTCCGGCCCGTAATGGCCGTAAAGTAGGTATGGAACTGCTGGCGCAGCTGCCGGTGGTGGGGGTAGGCGGCCGAATCCCGGGCGTACGGGGCAAAAACTTGCTCCAACGCCTCGTTGATGTTGAGCAACCCGCCCTCTTCGTAGTTCACGGCGCTGGGCAGGGGGGAGTTGAGCAACAGGCAGCGCACCGCCTCCGGGTGGCGCCGCAGCACGGCCAGCATGAGCCCGCCGCTGTAGGAAATGCCCAGCAGGTTCAGCGAGTCCAAGTGCAGCGCCCGGCGCAAGTCGTTGATGTCTTCGGCGCTTTCCTGCGTCGTGTAGGCCGAGAGGTCAATGCCTTGGCTCACCAGCTTTTGACGGCACCGGCTAACGGCCAGGCGCACTAAACTGTCTTTGGACAGGCCCGTGCGGTACCCTCGTTTAATAGCTGCGGGCACTTCCGCACACTCCAGGCAGGGGCGGGCCCGGCGCGTACCCCGCTGGTCGAAGAGCACCACGCCCCCGTACTTGAGCAAGCTCGACTGGTACCCAATGCTGTCGAGGTTGGCGGTGGTGCTGTAGCCTGGGCCTCCCGTGCTGTAGAGGCTGACGTGCTGCGTAGCGGACTGGGTAGGCCGCCGCACGAACAGGAAGGGCACCTGCACCTGGCGCCTTTGCGGTCGTTGGCGATTTTCGGGCACCACCAGGTAGCCGTAAGTGAACACCAGGCGCTTATCCAACTTAATCGGGCAGGCAGCCGAAGTAATGCGTGGCTGATAGGATTGGCCGGTCGCCGCGAAGCGTAAACAGACCAACAGCAGCAGCAAGAGCAGAAAACGCGTCATAAGCGGTGGGGATATACCGCCGCAAAGCAACGGCCCCCGCTGGCGGCTCGAAAGTAAAAAACGGACAATCTACCGCCCAGCTACGGGCAGGGGCTGCCCCGTAAACTGGCGCACGGCCTTGGCGAAATGAGAGCGGTCGTAGTAGCCATAATCGCTCGGCGCAAAAGCCAGGGGGTCGGCCACGCAGGCAGTCAAGGCCGTGCGGGCCCGCAGGATGGCAAAATACTGGCTGGGCGCGGTGCCGACCACCCGGTGGAAATACCGGTTGATGGTTTTGGAAGTGAGGAAAACACGCTCCGCCACGGCCGAGGAACTGAGTACCAAGCCACTGGTTTGGTACTCCCCGATAGCGTCGTAAACCAGGCGCACGTAGTGGTCAGGGTGGGCTGGTTGGCGAAAGGCCCGCAGCAGGAAGGCCTCCAGCACGCTGACCCGTTCGGGAAAGGAAAGCGGCTGCTTCAGGTGCGCCAGTAAGGGCGCGGGCAACACCTGCGTCAAGGGTACGAGGCGACTCGCAAACGGCACCTGGCTGATGCCCAGCACGGCCTCCAGGCCGCCGGGGTAAAACTTCAGGGTGAAGAGATTGTCGGCCGCCGACTTGTGGCGCGCCACCGTCGTATTGCGCAGCAGTAGCACGTCTTCCCCGGCCCGTACGGTATGGCGCGCGTGGGCTAAGTCAAGCAGATAAGCCGGCCCCAAATTGATGTAGCACGTGGGCGTCCAGCTAGCAAACATGGTGGAAGACTGGTAAGCCAGCGCGCCGGGCGGGGGAAATTGAGGGCGGGCGGACTGCGCGTAGAACTCCACGTAGGGGGCCAGCGCTGCGCACGGCTGCCTAAAGTCATGCGCCTGCCGAATATCCTGAAAAATCTCAACCATGGGTAGGGCCGACTGTGAACGAGCGGTGGGCTATTTAAGCAGTCAATAAGGCATTGGTCAACGAAAAGGGGGGGTTGGTCACTTGAATGGTAGCCGCCGGAAGGCAACGGCTTCTTTCGAGCCCTCACCTCACCGGTCGGCTCCTGAAAAAGCCATTCCACCAACGCCCCTGCCATGAAAGTACTGCTAACGCTATTGCTCACCTTGCTGGCCACCCAAGCCCTGCTGGCTCAGCCGCGCGCTGCCACGCCCCTGCCACCGGCGGACCGGATTACGGTAACGGTGCACCCCGGCATTGAGCTCCTGACGATTGTGCAGCTGCTGGCAGGCAAGTATTCGCAGCCCAACCAGTCGGTCTACGCCAAAGAGACCGAGGCCTATTTTGCTCCCTTCGCCCACCACCCCGCCGTGCAGCTGGCCCGGCGCTTGCCCAAGCTGTACTACGACTTGCCCGAGCTAGGGTACTGCCTCGACAATTTTCCCGACGTGCGCCTGCACTACCCGGACCAGACGAACTGGTACACGATGAACGGCAAGGACACGATTCAAGCCTACCTGCGGCTTTGCCAGCAATTTAGCAAGGACAGCCATTTCTGGGCTTTTTACCAGCAGCACCAAGCCGACTACGCCGCCTGGGCCCAGCCCGTGCACGCCAGGCTCGCCAGCGAAGGGCTCGTGGCCAAGCTCGATTCGTTTTACCGGTTTCGCACCAAGACGGCCCGCTGGACCGTTTGCCTGGACCCGCTCAACAGCTGGGGGGCGCACGCCATTGTGGCCAAGGCGCTCAACCCGCGCTACGCCGACCAGGTAGTTTATACGGTGGGCTTCTTCAACCGGGAGTCGACCGCTACGAGCACGCCCACCTTTAGTCTTGGGACCGAAGTGTCGGGGCTGGTCTGGCACGAGGGCAGCCACATTTACACCCAGGCGTTGCAGCAGCAATACCGCGCCGACATTGCGAAACTGGCCTACCTGTTCAACCCGGGCGACGCGGGCATGAAGCGCAACAACATCGACGACTGGGCGCACTGCTTCGACGAGAACCTGGTGCGCGGCGTGGTCATTGCCCTGTTTCGGCAGCACGAGTCGCCCAAAGAAGCCCGCAAGCAAGCGGCGCAGGAAATAGTCGGCGATTTTCAGTACGCCGGCGACATTGCCGACGTGCTGACGGCGAAGTACGTGGGCCGGCGCGCCTACCCAAGCTTTGCGCAATTTTTCCCTGAGATTCTCGCGTACTTGGCGCAGAAATACCCCACCGCTGCCTCGACGAATCAATGATTGTTACCCGGCCGCGCTCCTTTCCCGAATGGCCCGTTCACTTGCTGGTCTGGACGTCGCTGCTCGTCAAGGATGTCCTCACGACGTATAGTTCGCCAACCTATCAGGTGCCTAAAACGGCCGTGGCGACCTACTGGCTGCTGGGGCTGGGCTATATGCTCATCAACGCGACGGCATTTTACCTGCCCGTGCGGCTGGTCGCCCGGCCATTGCTGAAGAATTCGCTGAGCGGGCGTTCTTTTAGTCGAGTGGCAGGTGGGCTAGGGCTGGTCATGCTACTTATCACGGGCGTGCGCTACGGGCTCGAATTTCACGTGTTTAAACCGCTGCTCGGCTTCGACAACTACGGCCGCAATACCAGCTTCACGGCGCGGTGGTTCGTGGAGAACAGCGTGCGGTATTACTTTGACTACGTACTGTACGGGCTGCTCTACGCCGTTATCCGGCATCAGTTGCTGGCCGAGCGGCAGCGGCGCGAAACCGAGCAAGTTAACACCACCGCCGAGTTGACTTTCTTGCGCTCGCAGCTGAACCCGCACTTTCTCTTCAACACGATTAACGACATCTACGCGCTGGTGTACCAGAAGTCGGACGCCGCGCCGGGGGCGTTGCTGAAGCTCGCCGAGCTGCTGCGCTACATGCTGCACGAAGCCCACCACGACCAGGTGCCGCTGCGCCGCGAACTGGAGTATCTCAACGGCCTGATTGAGTTGCAACGGATTGGCACAAAAGGGAATCTACACTTCGACTACCAGCGCCGGGGCCCGCTCAACGGGCAAGCCATCGCGCCGCTGCTGCTGGTGCCATTCGTGGAAAACGCGTTCAAGCACGGGGTGCTGACCAACGCCGCCCAGCCGGTTATGCTCCAACTTGACCTAACGGCGACCACCCTGGACTTTTGCCTGCACAACGCAAAAAACGCGCAGCAGAAAGACCAGCTGGGCGGTATTGGGCTGGCCAACGTGCGGCGGCGGCTGGCACTGCTGTACCCGGGCCGGCACACGCTGCGCGTGGCCGACACGCCCACCGATTTTCAGGTCACGCTGCACCTCGACTTATGAGCGACCCGATTCAGTGCCTGTTGGTGGATGACAAGCCGCTGGCCCTCGACCTCCTGGCCGACTACGTGGCGCAGGTGCCGGCGCTGCACCTGGCGGGCCGCAGCGATAACCCGGTGGAGGCCCTGAACTGGGTAGCCGAGCGGCGGGTGGAGCTAGTATTTCTCGACGTTCAAATGCCGCAGCTCACGGGGCTGCAGTTCCTGCACGCCCTGGACCGGCGCGCGCAGGTAGTGCTGACGACCGCCTACGCCGAGTACGCGCTCACCGGGTTCGAGCACGACGTGGTGGACTACCTCCTTAAGCCCATCCCGTTCGAGCGCTTCTACCAGGCGGTGCAGAAGGCGCAGCGGCGGCTGCGCCCGGTGGTGGCCGAAACGCCTCGTTCCTACCTGTTCGTCAAAACCGAACACCGGTTGCAGCGCGTCGATCTGGCCGAGGTGCGCTACCTGGAAGGCTTACAGAATTACGTGGTTATCCACGCCGCGACGGAGAAGATTGTGGCCCGGCAAACGATTAACAGCCTAGAGGCGAGCCTGCCCGCGGCGGCGTTTGTGCGCGTGCACAAGTCCTTCATCGTGTCGCTGGCCCACATCCACACCGTGGAGCGCGGCCGCATCTTTCTGCAAGCTGCCGCTGGTGCGCCCACTGTAATTCCCGTTGGAGACGCCTACCGGAACGCTTTCTACGGCCGGCTATAGCTTGACCTTTTCTTACTCTACCCAGTTTTCTCCAGGAGATTGTCTGCTAGGAGAGGATCTAGACGGATCGATCCCAACTCGGAGGCAGGTTCGTCAGTAGCTGGTGGAGGTGACCAGCATGCTATTTAGCGGTGATAGGTGAAGGTTATCATAACTTGTATGCTAAGTTACACCACATAAGAGGCGAGTTCAAAAATGAGAGCTTACCAGACTTAAAGTACTTAGTCATTCTCAAGCTTACTGCTGCTACTCATAATACGGCAATCTTATTCAGGTATCATCTCAAGATGCGAATGTGACTGTGTGGAGTCATATGTTGAGAAGCTATAGGTGCAGGAGATTAATTTGTGCTTGGTTTGCATACTAGGGTACTCTTACAACTTTCCTTCTACTATATGATTGTCACGGCTGCTCAGCGCGAGGTTATACATGATATTTTGGACCGAATGCTAACTGGTGTCAATGGGATGTCCGGCTATATCTTCCTTTATGAAGGGAATAGGGAATTGGGTATTTCAGAGGATGAGGGTCAATTCCTACGCGCCGTGATGCAGTCTGAAGGCTTGGTAGACAACGCGGACGGGCCTAATCAGAATAACCTCTCCAAGCTGACTGCTAAAGGGCGAAGCATTGCCCGTAGCCCTGGGGGTTACCGGGCATACATGCAGCAACAAGCCGGGCAGCAAGCACAGCAGCAACAGCAGGAGCTTGAGCAGCTTGAGTTAAGCCGGCAAAGTGTTGCGGCAGCGGTAGGCAGTACAAGAATTGCGAAGCTTAGTGCCTGGGTAGCAGCATTTAGCTTGGTAGTGACTGTGGTCGCTACGTACATCGCTTACCAGGCTAACGCCGGGTCTGACGACGTAAATGCCCGCGTACAGAAGCTGGAAGCACAAATGCAGCAGCTTCAGCACAGCAAAACCGAGTCGGTATCCAATTCTAAATAAAGTGCTGGGACAAGCTCCTCCTTATCTCATAGTTAGCATTCATTAGCTAGTCCTACGATTGCAATGCAAGCTATCGCTAGTGTATGTCGTATAGCAACATACTTCATGCTTAAATAACTTTCCATCCGGTTCATGGGCAATCCCACTGCTGGGGGTGCAGATTCTTGGCCCTTATGCGGCCGAGGTGTCCAAGCAGCTCAACGAGCTGGACCTGAGCTATACACCGTCGCAGCGTAGCCCCTGAGACCCCGTGCAGATGGCCCACAAGCCTGGCTGCGGGCGGGGCAGTCATAAGCTGGCCCAGCTTGCTGCTACGGCTGGAAAATTTGCTTACTACTGATTTTCGCCGTACCTTTAGCTCATTAATCCCCCTACACGCCTCTGCTTGCACGCGCCTCAACGGGGCTTTCTGGTTCTAATGTTCTCAAATCCACTAGCCTAGCTAGTGGATTTGTTCGTTTAGGGCCAATTGCCAGCCCGGCACTTTGTCGAGTTGGTCAGCCGGTAGCCTTGCTTAGGCAGCCACTTATTAAAAAAAGAAAGCAGTCAATGGATTACACCAAAACCCCTGTATCAAGCGCTGAGCATATTGCCTTGCTCAAGGCGCGGGGGCTGACTATTGCAGATGAGGGTCGGGCCGAGCGGTACCTCGAAACCATTGGCTATTATCGTCTTAGCGGGTACATGTACTGAGGTGGTCGAGTAAAAACAGACGGTGGCAAGTCTTACCTTCCACTGCCCATGCCCGACAAACTCCTTTCGAGCGGCCCGCCGCTGACCCGCAAAAAATATACGCCCGCCTTTAAAGCCGAGTGCGTACGCCAAGTGGCCGCTGGGGCCCGGCAAACGGACGTGGCCCGTGCCCAGGGCCTGTCGCCCGCTTTGCTGGGCCGCTGGCAACGCCAAGCGTTGGCCGAAGCCGTGCCCAGCAGTGCGGAGCGCGAGGAGATTAAGCGCTTGCGCGCCGAGTTGCGGCGCGTGGAGCAGGAGCGCGATATTTTAAAAAAAGTCGTGACCATCTTTGCGCAACCGCCTCAGTCATGAGCCGTTACCAGTTCATCGAGCAGGTTGCAACCACCGAGCCCGTGCAGGTGCTCTGCCGCGTGTTACACGTCAGCCCTGCTGGCTATTATCAGTGGCTGAGGCAAGCAGACCGACCCACGCCTGCGTGGGAGCCTGCGGCCACCGCCGCCTTTTCGCGCCATGCCCAGCGCTATGGCACCCGACGCCTGCGGGCAGAATTGCAGGCTGAAGGGCACGCTGTCGGGCGCTATGCCCTACGCAGCTGGCTGCGTCGCCGCGGCTTGCGGGCGTTGAGCACCCGTCCGCAACGTCCACGCACCACCGTAGCCGCCCCCGCGGCGGTCGTAGCCGAAAATCTGTTGCTAGGCCAGCCAGCCCCCACGGCCCCCAATCAGGTGTGGGTGGGCGACATCACCTACCTGCCCCTGGTCGGCGGGCGCTGGTGCTATTTGGCCACCTGGCGGGATACTTGCTCGCGGCGCGTAGTCGGCTGGCACCTCGACCAGCAGATGCCCACCGAACTGGTGCTCACAGCCCTAGAGCAGGCCCTAACGCTGCGCCAGCCAGCTCCTGGCCTGATTATTCACGCCGACCGCGGCAGTCAATACACCAGCTTGGCTTGCCGGACGCGCATCGAAAAGGCCCAGGCGCTGGCCAGCTATAGCCGGCCGGGCAACCCCTACGATAACGCCCAGGCCGAGGCCGGCTGGAGCACGCTCAAAACCGAATTGCTCCCGCACGGCGGCGCGTTTGCCAGCCTCGAAGAAGCCCGATTGGAGGTCGCCTACTACCTCGACACCTACTTCAATCTTGACCGACGCCACTCCGCCCTGGGCTACCGCTCGCCGCATCAATTTGAACGCGACTACCTAATCAGCATATCTTAGCTCACTGTCCGTTTTTACTGGACCACCCCATACCACTTACAGAAGAGAGATAAATCGCACCAGTTTCTGCCGAACATTACGTTCGATACCATTGTCGATACCTACAAATTTGACAAGAAGCTGCGAGCTGTTGTGCTCGAATACATGGAGCGCATTGAGGTGGCTTTGCGGGCTAAGCTGACCAATATCTACAGCCTACGCTATGGCTTCTACTGGTACAACGACCAGGCCTTATTTTCGGATAATGCCGTGTTTATCTCCGTAAACGCGGATATAAACGACAAATTCAGGGAGGAGAAAGAGCACTTTGTCAAAGCGTTTAAAATCAACCATCCGGGGGAAAGCCGGCTACCCTCGCCCATGGCATTGGAAGTTCTCTCGCTGGGAAAGCTAGCCCGGCTCTATAAGGCACTGGCCACGACGGACGAGAAAAAGCAGGTATCCAAAGAGTTCGGTTTAATTATTACCCTGTTTGAGTCGTGGATGATTTGGCTAGCGAACGTGCGCAACATTTGCGCGCACCATTCGCGGCTTTGGAACAAGGTGATGACGCCCGACCGACCTTTCTTCTCCCGCAAGAAGGAGTATCGATTCAATGAGACACTGACGGAGGAAAACAACATGACTACCTACGGGGCCATTGTTCTCATCAACCGGATTCTCTTATCGTTCAACCCTGATAACTCGTTCACCAGCAAAGTAGAGGCCTTGATTGACGAGTACCACATCAACGCCCGGCAGATGAGTTTTCCCTCTAATTGGAAGACGACGGCCGCCTGGCACCACGAGCGAAAATAAGATTGTGACTGATTGCCTGAAGCGAGCTGCGATATACCTCAGCACTTAATCAAACAGGGCCCTGCACCGATTCGGTGCAGGGCCCTGTTTGATTAAGTGGTACTCTCTAGTGCACCGTGTTTTGTGGTGTGAAGCTCGTTCAGTTCTTAACTAAGTAGGGGTCGCACAATAGTAAGAACGGAAAACAACGGTAGGGTAAGTAGGTCGGTCTGGTTTTGACTGATTCAAATCTGTAACGGGCAGTGCGTCTCAGAAAACGAACGGTTTAGCGCTACCCCCCCTGACGCTGAGGCGCGGCGGGGCGGTGGCGCTACACTGCCTTTAATTTGTGGCTTACAAAGGGCCTACCTTTCCCAAGGGTGGGCGGCCTTCCTACTTGCTACCTTCTGATGACGACTCCACTCGCTGACCTTATTCAAGCCGACCTGCTGGAAGCGCGCGCCGTACTGGACCGGTTCACCACCGACCCTTCGACCGTGCCCGTGCTGGAGCGGGCCGCGCGCCTGCTGGCGACCTGTTTGCAGCAGGGCGGCAAGGTCCTGAGCTGCGGCAACGGCGGCAGCCTCTGCGATGCCCAGCACTTCGCCGAAGAGCTATCGGGCCGCTACCGGCAGGACCGCCCGGCCCTGGCGGCCATTGCCCTCACCGACGCCGCGCACCTGACCTGCGTGGCCAACGACTACGGATTCGAATTCGTGTTCAGCCGGTATGTGCAGGCGCTGGGTCGCCCCGGCGACGTGCTGCTGGCCATTAGCACCAGCGGCCACTCCCCCAACGTGCTGCGCGCCACCGAGGCAGCTAAAGCGGCTGGGATGCTGGTCGTAAGCCTCACCGGCAAGGATGGGGGTGCGCTGGCCGGACTCAGCGACGTCGAGATTCGGGTGCCGCATACAGGCTGCGCCGACCGCATCCAGGAGGTGCACGTCAAGGTAATTCACGTATTGCTACGCCTGATTGAGCAGCTGGTCGCGTAGACTAGCCTACCAGTTATACTGGCTCAGCGCAACGGCCACGCCAGCTAGCAGATAGAAGGCAAAGCGCTGAAGCTTCTGAGCGGGCTTATGATGTTCACACATGCAGTGGCAACACGAAGCAGCTGACTTTCGTTGCCTACGGACCGTCGTTTCGGGCGCGCTAGCCATCCCCATCACTTCGCCATGTCCTCCCCTGAATCTGCTGAACCCGCCGACCTGACGCACCTGGTGCGCTACGTGCTGACCATCGACAACATGTGCGCCCCGG